>ERZ724513.542-NODE-542-length-18490-cov-7.946461_pt1 | contig 18490 bp, 15 predicted proteins | sample MGYA00376046_ERZ724513 | MGnify/ENA primary metagenome ERZ724513 (study PRJEB28724, sample SAMN07190883) | activated sludge metagenome | isolation source: activated sludge of sewage treatment plant in Hong Hong | place: Hong Kong | collected 2016-03-17 ...
CAGCACCGCTACGGCGGCGGCACGCTGTCGATGCATCCGGAGCCGGCGTGGTTCTTCCTCCCGGTGCTCCTCGTGGGCGGACTGCCGTGGACGCCGCTGCTCCCGGTCGTCGCGCGCGCGCTGGCCCGCGGGCGCCGCACGCCCGATGCTCGGGGTGTGATTGGGCCGCGGCGGCCGGCGCTTGGCGCGCACCGCCCCGACGGCGTCGGCGAACGCGCCGCCGTTGCGATAGCGCATGCTGGGGTTCTTGGCCAGCGCGATCTCGATCAGCTCGCGAACCTCGGGTGGCACATCGGGCGGCAGCGGCGGCGGGCTCTCCTTGATGTGCTTCATGGCGACGGTCAGCGCACCGTCGCCGGTGAACGGACGCTTTCCCGAAACCGCTTCGTAGCCAACGACTCCCAGCGAGTACACGTCGCTGGCGGCGGTCGCGTCGTGGCCGAGGGCCTGTTCGGGGGCGATGTACTGAGCGGTGCCCATCACCATGCCGGTCTGGGTCACCGGGGCGGCGTCGACGGCCTTGGCGATACCGAAGTCGGTGAGCTTCACCTGACCGGTCGGGGTGATCAGGATGTTGCCGGGTTTGACGTCGCGGTGCACCAGGCCCGCGGCGTGGGCGACCTGCAGCGCGCGGCCGGTCTGTTCGAGCATGTCCAGGGTGTGCCGCAGCGACAGCCGGCCGGTGCGCTTGAGGACGGAGTTCAGCGGTTCGCCGTTGACGAGTTCCATCACCAGGTAGGCGGTGCGGCCCTCGCCGTCGATCTCCGTCTCGCCGTAGTCGTGCACGCCGGCGATACCGGGATGGTTGAGCATCGCGACGGTGCGCGCCTCGGCCCGGAACCGTTCGACGAACTCGGGATCGGAGGAGTATTCGGCCTTGAGCACCTTCACCGCGACGCGCCGGCCCAGCCGGCTGTCCACGGCCTCCCACACCTGGCCCATGCCGCCGGTGGCGATCAGGCGCTGCAGGCGGTAGCGGCCGGACAGCGTCACTCCGACGCGGGGGCTCATGGCTCGCCTCCCACGCGCTCCGGTCCTCGCTCCGCTGCGATCCTCACGCGCGGTCGCCTTCGCGGGCTCATGATCCCCCCTGAAGTGCCGCGGCGATCACGGCCCGCCCGATAGGGGCCGCGACCGCGCCGCCGGTGGCGGAAAGCCGGTCGCCGCCGTTCTCCACCAGCACGGCAACCGCGACCTTCGGCGACTGCGCGGGCGCGAACGCGATGTACCACGCGTGCGGCGGGGTGTTGCGGGGATCGGCGCCGTGCTCGGCGGTACCGGTCTTCGACGCGATCTGCACGCCGGGGATAGCCCCTTTCTGCTGGGTGTTCTGCTCGGCGGCGACCATCAAATCTCTGAGTTTAGCCGCGACCTGCGGTGACACCGCACGACGCTGCTGGATCGGAATCGTGGTGGCCAGGTTGGCCAGGTCGGGTGCCTGCAGGCTGGACACCAGGAAGGGCCGCATCATCACGCCGTCGTTGGCGATCGTCGCGGCGACCATCGCGTTCTGCAGTGGCGTCACCGACACGTCCTTCTGGCCGATGCTCGACATGGCCAGTGCGGCCCGGTCGGGGATCGGCCCGACGGTGGACTCGGCGACCTGCAGCGGGATCGGGTCGGGGTCGGAGTCGAACCCGAACGAGCCGGCGGCCGAGCGGACCGCGTCGACACCGATGCGCAGCCCCAACTCGACGAAGGCGGTGTTGCAGGACCTGGCGAACGCCTCGCGCAGTGGGGCCGTCGGGCCGGAACCGCACGGCGTGCCGCCGTAGTTCTCCAGCGTGGCCGTGCTGTCCGGCAGCGGAATGGCCGGCAGCGCCGTCAGTTGTTCGTCCTCGGTGAGCCCGTTCTGCAGGGCGGCGACGGTGGTGATGACCTTGAAGGTCGAACCCGGCGGGTAGCGCTCGGAGATGGCGCGGTTGGTCAGCGGCGAGTTCGGGTCGTCGCGCAGTCGCTGCCAGGCCGCCGACTGCGCGGCGAGGTCATGGGACGACAGCGTGTTCGGGTCGAAGCTGGGGGAGGAGACCAGCGCCAGGATCCGGCCGGTCGACGGCTCGACGGCTACTACCGCGCCCTTGCACGGTCCGTCGGGGCAGCCGCGCTGCATGGCATCCCACCCGGCCTGCTGCACGCGCGGCAGGATCGTGGTGTCGACGTTGCCGCCGCGGGGATCCCGCCCGGTGAAGAAGTCGGCCAGCCGGCGGCCGAACAACCGTTCGTCGGAGCCGTTCAGCACGGTGTCCTCGGCGCGCTCGAGTCCGCTGCTCGAATAACTCAGCGAGTAGAAGCCCGTAATCGGCGCATACTCAAAGGGATTCGGGTACACCCGGAGATACCGGAACCGGCCGTCGGTCGACACCGAGTTGGCCATCAACTGGCCGGCGGCGGTGATCTGGCCGCGCTGCCGCGAGTACTCGTCGAGCAGTACGCGCTGATTGCGCGGATCGGCGCGCAGCCCGTCGGCCCGGAACACCTGCGTGACAGTGGAATTGACCAGCAGAAGGACGATCAGCGCCATGACGGTGATCGAGATGCGGCGCAGCGAGGTGTTCATACCTTGTCGATCACCTCCGTTCGTACGACGGCGATCGGCTGTTGGGGGACCGGCCCGGTGACGATGGGCCGCCGCGCGGCATGGCTGATCCGGACCAGCAGGGCCAGCAGCACGTAGTTGGCCAACAGTGACGAACCGCCGTAGGACAACCACGGGGTGGTCAGGCCGGTCAGCGGGATCAGCTTGGTGACGCCGCCGACCACGATGAACAGCTGGATGGCCAGGGTGGACGCCAGGCCGGCGGCCAGCAGCTTGCCGAAGCTGTCCCGCACCGCGATGGCGGTGCGCATGCCGCGGATGATCACGATGGTGTAGAGCATCAGGATTCCCGACAAGCCCACCAGTCCGAGTTCCTCACCGATGGCGGCGATGATGAAGTCGGTGGAGGCGGCCGGGACGTTGCCGGGCTGGCCGTTGCCCAGACCGGTGCCGAACACCCCGCCGGTGGCGAAGCTGAACATCGACTGGACCATCTGGTAGCCGGCCCCGTCGGGGTCCGCGAACGGGTCGAGCCAGGTCTGCACCCGGACCCGCACGTGACCGAAAAGGTGGTATGCGACAACGGCTCCCGCGCCGAAGAGGGCCATCCCGATGACGACCCAGCTGAACCGTTCGGTGGCGATGTACACCATCACCAGGAAGGACGCGTACAACAGCAGGGAGGTGCCGAGGTCCTTCTCGAAGATCATCACGCCGACGGAGATGACCCAGGCCGCCAGCAGCGGCGCCAGGTCGCGGGGCCGCGGCAGGTCCATGCCCAGCACGTGCTTGCCGGCACTGGCGAACAGGTCGCGCTTGGAGACCAGGACCGACGCGAAGAAGATCAGCAGCAGGATCTTGGAGAACTCGGCCGGTTGAATGGAGAAGCCGGGGAAGCGAATCCAGATCTTGGCGCCGCCGGCCTCGGAGAACCGCGACGGCAGGAGCGCCGGAACGGCCAGTAGCACCAGGCCGGCCAGCCCGCACACGTACCCGTAGCTCGACAGCTGCCGGTGATCCTTGAGGAAGACCACGACGACGGTGAAGGCGAGGACCCCGATGAGGGTCCACAGGGTCTGCTGTCCGGCGCTGGGCCCGTCGTTGGAGAGGTTGCCGCCGTTGGCGAGGTCGAGCCGGTGGATCATCACCAGGCCCAGTCCGTTGAGCAGGGCCACCACCGGCAGCAGGAGCGGATCGGCGTACGGCGCGAAGCGTCGGATGGCCAGATGCGCGATGACGAAGAGCGCCAGGAACGAACCGGGGTAGCCGAGCAGATCCCAGGACAGACCCTGTTCCTGGTTGATCTCGACGATCAGCAGGGCGACCGCGGTGATGACCGCCGCGAAGCACAGCAGGAGCAGTTCGGCGTTGCGCCGGTTCGGCAGCGGCGGAGTCAGGGCCACCGGCGACTGCGGCGCCGTCGTCGTCATGCCGCCGCCCGGCAGTCGGTGCCCGGCTTCGGTGGGGGAGCGGGCAGGACGGTGACGGTGGGTGACGGCGTCGGGGCCGGGACGGGCGAGGGCGAGGACGGTGCGGGCGAATCCCCTTGCACAGGTTCGGGTTTGGGGGTGGTCGACGGGGGCGCCGGCGTGGAGGTGGTGGCCATCGGTTCCGGGCAGGGCGGCAGGAGCGAACTGCGGGCGAGTTCGCGCAGCTGGTCGATGGCCTCGTCGAGCGAGCCGCCGGGCAGACCGGCGGCCACCTTGGCCCGGTCGGACGGCCGCAGATCGTCGAGTTGCATGAGGTGGCAGTCCAGGTTCTCCGCCGGCTGGCCGTAGCTGATCTGCGACAGCTCGTTGTGGTCGTTGAGGCAGCCCAGCAGGTAGGGGTTCTGCATCCGGAGGCCGAGGATCGAACCCGAGATGCCCCGCATGATCGACACCGTGCCGTCGTGTTCGGTGACGTAGTAGTTGTTGCGGATGATCTCCCGGCCGACCGCCAGGCCGGCCAGCAGGAACAGGGCGATGACCGCGGCGGCGAAAATTATCCGCCGCCGTGACCGCGGTTTGCTTTCCGCGGTTTCCCGTTGCGGGACAACACGTTTGGCCGCGGGCGGACGGGGTGCGATGGCGGAGGCCCGGCCCGCGGCGGTGTTCGGCGGCGCCGCGCCGTCATCGTCGTCGTGACCCGATACCGCGCCGGCCAGGATCGGTTGGGTCTGTCCGTAGTCGAAGTCGACGACGTCGGCGACGACGACGGTGACGTTGTCCGGTCCGCCACCGCGCAGCGCCAATTCGATGAGCCGGTCGGCACTTTCGTTGACATCCTCGATCTGCAGGGCCTCGAGAATGGTGTCGTGGCTGACCGGATCGGACAGGCCGTCGGAGCACAGGAGGTAGCGGTCGCCGGCCCTGGCCTCGCGCATGATCAGCGTGGGCTCGACCTCGTGGCCGGTGAGCGCCCGCATGATCAGCGACCGCTGCGGGTGACTGTGCGCCTCCTCGGCGGTGATGCGGCCCTCGTCCACGAGGGTCTGGACGAACGTGTCATCCTTGGTGATCTGGGTCAGCTCCCCGTCGCGCAGCAGATAGCCGCGCGAGTCGCCGATATGGACAAGGCCAAGTCGGTTGCCCGCGAACAGGATTGCGGTCAGCGTGGTGCCCATGCCGTCGAGCTCGGGCTCGGCGTCGACATGGGCGGCGATCGCCGCGTTGCCCTGGTGTACCGCTTCGTCGAGCTTGGACAGCAGATCCCCGCCGGGCTCGTCGTCGTCGAGGTGGGCCAGGGCGGCGATCACCAGCTGGGAGGCCACCTCACCCGCGGCGTGCCCGCCCATTCCGTCGGCCAGGGCCAGTAGTCGTGGCCCGGCATAGACCGAGTCCTCGTTGTTGGCGCGTACCAGGCCGCGGTCGCTGCGGGCGGAGTAGCGCAGGACGAGGGTCACGGCCGCAACTCGATTGCCGTCTTGCCGATGCGTACCGGCACGCCGATCGGGACCCGTACCGCCGTTGTCACCTTCGCCCTGTCGAGGTAGGTACCGTTGGTCGATCCTAGATCCTCGACGTACCACTCCGACCCGCGTTGCGACAGGCGCGCGTGCCGCGTGGAGGCGTAGTCGTCGGTGAGCACCAGCGTCGAATCGTCGGCCCGGCCGATCAGCACCGGCTGCGAGCCGAGCGTGATCCGGGTGCCGGCCAGCGAGCCCGCCGTAACGACGAGATAGCGGGGCACCGTGCGGCGGTGCCGGCTGGGCAGCAGCGTTCCGCGCAGCGCCATACCGCGGCGGACCATGACCGCCTCGGTGGGCGCGTAGATGTCGGTGCGCAGGATGCGCAGGACCGACCAGATGAAGAGCCACAGGAGGAGGAGGAAACCGGAGCGCGACAGCTGCAGAACAAGTCCCTGCATCTGTCGTCCTTCCCTTGATGTCGCCGTGGTTCGCGGCGGCAACGTCACCATACTTTGGCGACGACCAGCGGTACGGGAAGCTCGCCTGGCTTCACCCCGGTCGGCCCGGCGTGATCCCGGCGCGGTCAGTGGACCCGGACGACGATCTCCGAGTGGCCCAGCCGGATGACGTCGCCGTCGGCCAGCTGCCACTCCTGCACCGGCGCGTTGTTCACCGTGGTGCCGTTGGTGGAGTTCAGGTCCGACAGCAGCGCGACCTGGCCGTCCCACCGGATCTCCAGGTGACGGCGGGAGACGCCGGTGTCGGGCAGCCGGAACTGTGCATCCTGGCCGCGGCCGACGACGTTGGTGCCCTCACGCAACTGATAGGTGCGGCCACTGCCGTCGTCCAACTGCAGGGTGACCGTGGCGGCACCGGGCGCGGGACGGTAGTCGCCCTGGCCGTAGCCGCCGTAACCAGCCGGGGCCGGCGGTTGGCCGTAGTCGTAATCGCGGCTCGGTTCGCCGTAGCCGGCGGGGGCGCGGCCGTAGTCGGGCTGGCCGTACTCGGGGCGGCCGTAGGACGGCGGCGGGTTGTAGCCCTGGTCTCCCGAACCGTAGCCGCCCTGGTCGGGATAGGGCTGGCGGTACTCGTCGGGCCGGGGTGCCGGCGGGCGGCCGTAGTCGTAGTCACCCTGGGGGCGGCCGTAGTCGTAGTCGCCCTGCGGAGCGCCCTGCGGTGAGCCATAGCCCTGTGGGGCGCCTTGGGGTGGGTTGTAGCCGCCGCGGTACTGGTCGTATCCCGGGGGCGGGCCGTATCCGGCCGGCGGGCGCTGCTCGTACGAAGGCTGGTAGCCGCCCTGATCCGGGTACGACGGCCGCGGCGGCGGGTTGTAGCCCTGTTCGTAGCCGCCCTGGCCGGCGTAGCGCGGGTCCTCCTGCGGGCGGGCGTAGCGGTCGTCGTAGTACTCGTCACCCGGGCGCTCGGGCCGGTCGGGCCGGTCCTGGCCGGGACGGTAGGTCGGGTTGTCGCTCATCGCTGGTACTCCTGGTTCTGCGGTCAAGGCCTGCTCGGATTGGGGGGATGCCGGAATGCTCGGGGTGGGGGCGGCCGCTGGGTCCGCGTCGGGGTTTACGACTCCGTGTGCGCGTACCTGGCCGGTGTGCAGGGCCGGTGACTGCTCGAAACGGACGACCACATCACCATACGTTTGCCAGCCACGTTCGCCGATGTAGGCGGTCAGATGTTTGGCAAATGTATCCGATGTGAGATCCCGGTCCGAAAGCACTTTCTGGTAGTCGGGCCCGCTGAGGGTGATGACGTATTCATTGGGAGCCAGCCGGTGGCCACCGGCCAGGGTGCGGACTTCGTCGTCGGCCTCCCGGCGCAGGAGATCCTCGACCTCCTCCGGCACGATCGATCCGCCGAACACGCGGGCGAAGGCGTCTTCGACGGTGGATTCCAGCTTGCGGTCGAACCGCTCGACCAGACCCATCTCACCGCCCCACCTTCTGATTCCGCGCGCACGACGACTCCGCCGCGCACCGCGCCACTGTGCTTTATTCAGCGTGCTTTACCGGCCATGCTATCGGGCGCGAGCACCCAGACGGCACCGTGGGAACTCTGAGAAATGCGTCAGCCCAGGTCAGAGGGCTGATCTTGGGGGAGCGGAGGCCCAGTGGGAACGGGCTTCGGTTTGGGATTCGGGCCGGTGTGCGTGATACGCTTCCGCGGTCATTCGGGCGAGTGGCGGAATGGCAGACGCGCTGGCTTCAGGTGCCAGTGTCCTTCGGGACGTGGGGGTTCAAGTCCCCCTTCGCCCACAGTGTGAACAGAGGTCACGGACTCTTCGGGGTCCGTGACCTTTGTGCTGGGGGGCGGGCATTAAAAACCCGCCCCCAGTAGGGGCGGGTGGTATGACCACATTCTGCAACGCCCGCTTGCGTCTGTGCAATTCCGTTCCCATCGAGTTTTCTCACCACGGGGAGGGTTTGACCACCCCTCCTGCTGGCGCTGCCAGACCGCGTCAATGCGCGCAGGTAAGCGTCTTGCTCGCGATTGCCGACGGGATTGTCGGCACCAGAAATCGCCGCGGTGCAATAGATCACGCGTTCGTTCTGAGCGTTGGTCCAGGCAGAGTGGTTCGTCACCAAGCGCGCCGCTAATGCCCGCACATCCAGCCATCGCCATCCACTCACGCCTTTTCCGCAGAGTCCGCGGCCGCCGTAATACAGGTTGAAACCGTCGATATAGACACCTACTCGCATGGGCGCAGAGGCTAGTCGTTAGATCCGTCGCAGCTCTGCCTTTCAGCCTGCGACCGGCCAGTCAGTCTGTGGATAGGTATATCCATGGCGCGCTGAGGCTGTGCGGCCACTGGCCGCACTTGTCGGTGCCGAGCTATATACAGTTCCGTTCAGTTCGAGGCGATGAGGCAAGGGGGCGCACCCTGTGATCACCGGTGAGTTGAAGAGCAAGGTCGACCGGGTCTGGGACGCGTTCTGGGCCGTCGCTAAGCCTGCTGCGCACTGTGCCGGATGACGCGGATGTCCGGCAGGCCGATCGGCGGGTCGTGCTCGGCGCCCAGACTGGTCAGCACATGGCCGAGGGTCAACGCTGCGACGTCGGAATGCCGTGCTGTCACATCCTCCACCGTAGAACTAGCAGCGACCCTTGCGGCGCCACCGCGTCGCCGCCGGCGCCGCCCGGGCCGACGGCAAAAGCGTAAAACAACGCTCGACAAGTGCCTAGAGGCTGACATTGTGGACCGGCAATGTTCGTAAACGACACGTCCGGGTCATCGGTGGCCGTGACCGCACCCGGCGGCGGATCTGGCCGGGCATTCGTCCCGGCGGCCCTACCCAACGAGGCGGAGCCGCAACCACTCATCGCACCGACGACACCCCTGCGCAGGGCTACGACGGCGGCCTCGCTAGCAATCCCTCGGCCGCGAACTTGAGCCCGATCCGCAAGTCCTCCAGCGGGATTGGGTCGTCGGCCTCGATGTAGCGCAACGTGGTGGCGACGGCCATGTTGAAGAACAACCAGGCATGAGAGCGCGGCGGCAACTCACTGCGGTACTGGTCGCGGTAGTGGCTGGTGTGCAGGGTGCCCATCGTCAGCAGAGTGGCGGGCAGCCCGGACATGTCGTCGAAGGTGCGGAAGTGGGCGGGGCGTTCAGAGAAGTAGCGAATGATCTTGCGGTGCCTGAACGTGTAGTCGATCAGGATGTCGATCGCGGCCTGCATGCCGGCCGCGGGTTCGGCCAGCGTGATCGTCCGCAGCATGTCCTCGATCGCCGGGCCCTCCTCGACCGCGATCACCTTGATGGCGGCGTCGATGATCTGGTCCTTGTCGGCGAAGTACTGGTAGATCGAACCCTTGCTGACGCCGGCCTTCTCGGCGATGGCGTTGGTGGTGACCTGATCCGGCTCGACCCTGCGCAGCAGCGCCGCCGTCGCACCGACGATTTTTGCGACCATCTCCCGGGACCGCTCCTGCTGCGGCGCCTTGCGCTGCCCTGAACTGCGTCGATCGGTGCTCATCGGTCTTCTCCTACGCGACTTGAATGCGACCTTGCGGTCAGATTACGTTTTCGGAGTTCAGCCCCCACAGGAGGTAGGCCAACGATGACCGCCACAACCGATCGCGACACAGATCTCGATATCGACCGGAACCCCGACGAACACGGCGCTCCGGAACTCGTCCCGATGGATTCGCTGACCGCCGAGCACACCGGCCGATGGACCTTCCTGATCCTCGACGGCGCGGCATTCATGATGCAGGCCATGCATCCGGTGATCGGCGAGGTCACCGGCAAGTACTCGGCGGCGTTCCAGGGCGACCCGGCCGGCCGCGCGATCCGCTCCGTCGACTCGGTGCTGCGCTGGGTGTACGGGGGCACCGAGGCGGTGGCCGAAGGCGACCGGGTGCGGGCTCTGCACCAACCGCTGAAGATGAAGAGCAACCGGACCGGAAAACAGATCAGCGCGCTGAATCCCGAAGCCTACCAATGGGTTATCGCCACCGGCTACATCGTCAACTCGCAGTCCGGCCAGCTGTTGATCGGCCGCGATTTCACCGGCGCCGAGAAGGAGGAACTGCTGCGCGACAACCTGCGGCTGGCGCGACTGCTGCACGTTCCACTCGACGGTTATCCGCGGACGCACGCCGAGTTCGAGGCGTACTACGAGAAGATGCTCCCGACGCTGGAGGCCACCCCACAGGCGCTGAGCCTGATCCGGGATCTCAAGACCGGCAATGTCGACCTGCCGCCGGCGATCCCCGCACCGCTGCGCCCCCTCGTCCGCCAGGCGATGCGCCCGTTCATGCGGTTCAACTATCTGTCGGTGGTCGGGTTGCTCGACCCACGCCTGCGCGACAAGCTCGGCGTCGGCTGGAGTAACCGCGACGAACGCGAACTCGACCAGGCCTACGCACTCGTTCGCACCGCTTACCGTGTGCTGCCCGACCGGCTGACGTACTTCCCGCTGGCGTACCACGCCCGCAAGCACCACCAGTGCCTGGAGAAGATGAAGCAGCGCCAGGAGAAGTCGTTCGCCTACCGGGTGCCGCACACCGCCGGCGGGTAGTCCGCCCGGTGGCGGTGAAGATCGTCGAGATGCTCCAGACGATCATCGGTGACGAAGGCCGATAAGACCCGGTAGCCTGCCAGCCAAATGGCATCTGGATTTTTCGCGCTGCTCGACGACATCGCGGCGCTTGCGAAGCTCGCCGCCGCGTCCATAGACGACATCGGGGCCGCCGCCGGCAAGGCAACCGCCAAGGCGGCGGGCGTGGTCGTCGACGACACCGCCGTCACCCCGCAGTATGTGCACGGCATCGCGGCGCACCGGGAACTGCCGATCGTCAAGCGGATTGCCAAAGGATCGCTGCGCAACAAGTTGCTGTTCATCCTGCCCGCGGCGCTGCTGCTGAGTCAGTTCGCGCCATGGCTGCTGACCCCGATCCTGATGCTCGGCGCCACCTATCTCTGTTACGAGGGCGCCGAGAAGGTGTGGGGACGCATCCGCGGCCACGAAGAGCACACCGTCTCCTTCGCCGGCACCGGCCACGAGGCCGAGGACAAGACGGTGGCCAGCGCGATCCGCACCGATTTCATCCTGTCCGCCGAGATCATGGTGATCGCCCTGAACGAGGTGGCCAGCCAGGCATTCCTGCCGCGCCTCATCATCCTGGTCGTCGTCGCCATCGTGATCACGGTGGCGGTCTACGGCGTGGTCGGCGGCATCGTGAAAATGGACGACGTCGGACTCGCGCTGGCGCAGCGGCCGTCCGCCGTGGCGCAGCGGGTGGGTCGCGGGTTGGTCCACGGCATGCCCAAAGTCCTGTCGGCCTTGTCGACGATCGGCACCGTCGCGATGCTGTGGGTGGGCGGGCACATCCTCCTTGCCGGCACCGACACCCTGGGCTGGCACTGGCTCTACGGGCAGGTGCACCATCTCGAGGAAGTCGTGCATCACGGCACCGGCGCCTTCGGTGGGGTGCTGGGGTGGGTGGTCAACACCGTGGCGTCGGCGATTCTCGGCCTGATCGTCGGCGCCATCGTGCTGGGGATCGTGCACCTGCTGCCGGCCGGCAAGAAGAAGACCCACGCCTAGCAGGTTTGAGAGGTGACAGTGTCGAACCTGTGGCGGTGTTGTTCGGCGGGGTTGTCGTCGTCGGCGGGATAGGCGTGGATCATCGCGGTGGTCAGTTTGGGCACCGCGTGAATCAGGTCGTGTTCGGCGTCATGCGCGATGTGGTGGGCCTCGACCAGGGTCAGGTCGGGGTCGATGTCCAGTTCGGCGTCGGCGTGCAGGCGGTGGCCGATCCAGCGCATCCGTAGGCTGCGCACCGACCGCACACCGGGCCGGGCGGCCAGCGTGGTTTCGGCGGTGTCGACCAGCCGGGGGTCCACGCCATCCATCAAGCGGCGGAACACATCCCGTGCGGCCGTGCGGAGAATGGCCAGGATGGCCACAGTGATGATCAGGCCGACGATGGGGTCGGCCAGTGGGAAGCCGAGTGCGACACCGCCGGCACCGAAGAGCACGGCCAGGGAAGTGAAGCCGTCGGTGCGGGCATGCAGGCCGTCGGCGACCAGGGCGGCCGAGCCGATGCGCCGGCCGATGCGGATGCGGTAGAGCGCGACCCATTCGTTGCCGATGAAGCCGAGGAACCCAGCCAGGGCGACCCAGCCGAGGTGGTCGATGGGGCGCGGGTGGATGAAGCGTTGGATGGCTTCGTAGCCGGCGATGATCGCCGACAGGGTGATCATCGCGACGACGAACATTCCGGCGAGGTCTTCGACGCGGCCGAAGCCGTAGGTGTAGCGGCGGGTAGCGGGCCTGGTGCCCAACGCGAACGCGATCCACAGCGGTATCGCGGTCAGGGCGTCGGAGAAGTTGTGGATGGTGTCGGCGGCCAGGGCGATCGATCCGGACAGGATGACGATGACGACCTGGCCGATCGCGGTGATACCCAGCAGCAGCAGGCTGATCTTGACCGCCCGGATGCCCGCGGCGCTGGACTCCAGTTCGTCGTCGAGGCTGTCGGACGCGTCGTGGGAGTGCGGCGCGAAGATCTCCTTGATCGCCCCGCGCCAGCCGGTCGGGTGGCCGTGGTCGTGTGCACCGTGGGAATGCCCGTGCCGGCTGTGCGAGTGCCCGGACTCGCCACGGGGGTGGTCGTGAGTGGCGGGCGCGTGGTTGTGGTTGTGGGAAGTGTCTGCCGCGGTGCGGGTTTCGGGGCTGTGATCGCTCATCGTCCGCCGGCCTTTCGTTGGCGGAGCTTGGCGGGAAGGGTGGAGATGGCGGGGTCGTCGCGGTGGTGGGAGGGAACTCCGGGCCCGGCGTGTTCGGCGTTGAACACCGCGTCCACCACCAGTTGGCGCACGTGCTCGTTCTCCAGGCTGTAGAAGATGGTCGTCCCGGACCGTCGGGGGCGTACCAGCCGGGCCATCCGCAGCTTGGCCAGATGCTGAGACACAGACGGAGTGGGCTTGCCGACCCGCTCGGCCAGTTCGGTGACCGACAATTCGTTCCCGGTCAGTGCCCACAACACCTGGATTCGGGTGTGGTCAGCCAGCATCCGGAACACCTCGACGACCAGGTCCACCTGATCATCGGCCAGCGGTCCCGGTCCGCCACTATTTGCGTTCATACGCAGATAGTAGAACAAAGCGATGAACGGGACCAGCCAACGCCGGACTCGACGAAGCTTCTCGGCCGACCGGGGCTGCCGATGATCGGGACTGAGGCCTACGGTCCGGTCGCGACAGGCCGGGCGGGGTCGTTCGACCATTCCGACCATGAGCCGGGGTATAGCGCGGCTTCGTAGCCGGCGATGGCCAGCGCAGCGATTTCATGGGCCGCGGTGATCCCCGACCCGCAGTACACCGTTACGGGCACCCGGCCGGCACCGAGTTCGGCGAAGCGGGCGCGAAGATCCGCCGCCGACCGGAACACGCCGTCGGCGGTGAGGTTGTCCGCGGTGGGCGCCGAAACGGCACCGGGAATGTGACCGGCCCGCGGGTCCAGCGGCTCCTCGTCGCCGCGGTAGCGGGCGGCGGCGCGCGCATCGAGCACCGCGTGTTCAGCCGAATCAGCTTGTACCGCAATCTCATTCGCGCCGACCACGGGCATCGCATCCAGCCCGGAGATGCTCAGCGAACCCGGTTCGGGAGTGACGTCGCCGGATTCGGTGGGCAGGCCCGCCGCACGCCATGCCGACCACCCGCCGTCGAGTATCCGGACGTCCTCCAGGCCCGCGGCGCGCAGCAGCCACCACGCGCGGGCGGCGGCCTGCGCGTTCCAATCGTCGTAGACCACAACCGGATCGCCCGGCCACAGACCCCACCGCCGGGCACTGTCCTGCAGGGCCGCGGCGCTGGGCAACGGATGGCGCCCACGACCCGCCACCGAGTGATCGGACAACTCGGCGTCGAGGTCTACATAGACCGCGCCGGGAATGTGACCCGCCCGATACGCCGCGGAACCATCCGGGGCCGTCAAGGTCCAGCGGACGTCGAGCAGCCGGGGCGGACCTTGCGAAAGCTGTTGGGCCAGATCACCAACCGAAATCAGAACGGGTGTTTGGGGGGAGCTCACTGGGATCCACCGGTCGTGTTTTCCTCGGCCGATGGTGCGGAGGGTTCCGGTCCGGGACCGGCGTCCCCGGCTTGAGCGGGACTGCGGCCCAACGCGTCGTCGGCGACCGGAGGATCGGTGGTCGGGGCGTCGGCGGCGGTGACCGCACTGTCGTCCTCGGCAGCGCTTTCCGCGTCGATGTCCTCGGCTGCGGCCCGATCCGGGTCGGGCCGGTCGTCCAACGACTCGGTGGGAGCGGCTGTGACGGCTTCGGTTGGTGCACCGCTGGACTCATCCGGTGTGTCGAACAGATCGACGCCGTCCGACCCCGGCGCGGCGACCGTCGGGGAGGAATCCGGCGGATTCGCGCTATCGGCGGCGCGCACGGTGAGCTCGGCGGTGCCGCCACCGAGTTCCCGCGGCGCAACCGGCGCGCTGGTGGCGACGGGGCGGGGGTCAACCGTGGTCGGCGTCGGGGCGGGTGCCACGGCGGCAGCCTCGACGGCCCGGTCGGTGGCCGCCATCGCCGGAGAGGCGCTCTGCGGCAGGGCTTTACCACTGATCGCCCGCAGTAGGGCGGCCAGCGGTTGGGTCACTTGCGTCAGCAGGTTCGTGAGTGTGACCACCACTTGACGCACCAGCAGCGCCGCCGGCGAGGTGGATGGAAGCCGAACGGGGTGCTCGGTGACCGGAGTGGGCAGGCCGGCAGCCGAGACATCGGGCACGGGAACCGTCGGGGTATACGGCGCGCCCCACAACACCGCCCACGACTGTGCGAGCGCCGCCGGCAGCGCGGCGAAGGCTGCGCCGACCTTCTCCACCGGGGTGGTCCAGCTGAACTCTCTGACCTGGCTCGGGTCGGCGGTGCGGTCGTAGGCCATCTCGACGAACACCCGCAAGATGGGGTCCAGGGCATCGACGAAACGTTGTGCGCCGACCAACGATGCGAGTATCCGCAGCGGCGCCAGCAGCGGAAGTCGCTTGGGAATGGTCACGTACGTGGTGTTTCCCACCGTCGTCGTAACGGCCGCGGGATCGTCGGGGTCGGTGAAGTAGTAGCCGGGAAAAGTGTGTTCGAACACCATCCCGAAGATGGCGTTCACCACCGCCAGCAGGTTGAAATTGGCGGGGAAGTCGGCAAAGCCGTCGTACTGGTTCTGATAGACGGTGGTCGGAAACGGGCTGTCGGATGGCCCGGGGCGACCGAACGGGAACAGGTCGCTCAACAACCAGGCATTCGTCCAGGAACTGAACCGTGCCAGGATGCCGCCGTTCGGCTGGTAGGGGTCGCCGACGAGGACGAACCGGTAGTTGTGCGCGTCGGCGACGTATTCGGGGTCCTTGGCCATTTCGGCGCGCGCGATCTCAGCCACACCGGCACCCTGTGACAGGCCGAGGATCGTCACCTTCTCACCGGTGGGGGCGGCGGCGAGGTCCTGCAACAGGTACCCCGCGCCGATACTTTCGGACCGTTTGAGTTTCTGCGGCCAATAGGGGATATCGGACAGCACCGGCAGCGTGGACACGAGGGGATAGTCGAGGTTGATCTGCCCGGGGTAGGGCACCGAGTGGAACGAATCCCCCTGCGGGATGGCGGTTCCGTACAGGAGCAGCGGATTGCTCAGGCCGAAGCCTTCGAAGGAGCCACCCACCCCGAGCGTCGTTCCGAGCAGCCGAATCGCGGCGTGGTAGGCGGCCCGGGGGCCGGCCGGGCCTTCGGTCGAAACCATCCCGGTGACCAGGGCGACGGCCAGCACCACGGCGCCGAGCAGACGAGACCTGTTCAGCCAGCGCTCTTTTCGCGGGTGCGGACGGGAGTGAAGTGACCGCGCCGTGAGCGCCTCCACGGCTGCTGGCAACATGCCGTGATCATGTCACAGCGGGTGGGGCCGTTCGGCTCGATCGCGCGGCTATTTCAGACCCAGCCGCCCGGGCGGGCGGAACGCCTCGGCGGGTTGGGCCAGCGCGATGGCGATGCTGTGGCCGATCGGCCCGTGGCGGTCGAACAGGGTGGCCGACCCGGAGGCCACACCCCCGCTGCCGTTGTGCCCGTCGGAGGCCAGCCCGATGTAGTCCCCGTCCGGTAGCCGGCTGAGGGTCATGGTGAAGTCGGCGTTGATGTAGCGCAATCCGCCTGTGCCCCAATGGGTCAGCGCACTGGTGACATCGCCGGCCAGGGCGACGCGCACGAACGGTGTCATCGGATCGCCCGCGATGAGCGGGCGCAGCTCACGCACCCAGGCGAACTTGCGGGAGCCGGCCTGTTCCCACTCGACCCGGGTGCCGCCCAGCGTGCCGGCGTCGGCGTCGGCGCCGTAGGCCCACAGCACGAACGGCATGTCCGCGGCGGAGACGGCGCCGTCGTCGGGAATCGGCGGCATCACGGTGGACGGACCCCACACCGCACCGGCGGGGTGTTCGCCACCGCGCAGGAACACCGAGCTGGCCCGCGAGACAACCACATCGTTCTGCAGCACCTCGGCGTCGACGACCTTGATCCGTTTGCCCTCCCGGCGAACCGACGTCTCGACCCGTACGGGCGCCATCGCCGTCGGCCGCAGCAGGTCCACGGTCAGGCGGGCCGGCAGGAATGCCGGGTCGCCGCCGGCGCGCTCGACCGCCCAGCCCAGCAGGCCGCCCATGATGTGACCGCTGATCGTCTCCCCCCAGGGTCCCTGGGACCAGCGACTGGGCACCAGTGCATCGCCGGCGACGCTGAAGAAGGCTTCCGGTCCGCTCACCAGGGTCACGATAAGGCAGCGCCGGGGATGGCCGCCCCGGCAGTGGTGGCGAACGCCCGGATCCGGGCCAGGGCGCCCGCCGGCACCGGGCCCTGGTTGCGGATGTCCCACAGCTGTTCGGTGGTGATGCCGAGCAGCGCCGCGATGACGGTTTCCGGAAGCGCGGCCGTCGCGCAGGCCCGGTCGAACTGCGAACTGAGGCTCGCCGGCAGGAGCCCCATCAACTGCGCGCGGATCGACTCGAGAGCGTGCACATGGGCCAGCAGCGGCCCGTCCGCATCGGCACCGGCATTCACCGCGACCCGCCACGAGTTGGCGGTCAGCAGCTCGGCCTTCACGCACTGGGCGACGACGTTGCGTATATACGTTTCGTATTCGTTTGAGGTCGGCGCCGGCAACCGGTCGATGAGGGCCTTGAGCGCCTCGATCTGGGCCTCCGCATACCCCTCGAACACCACGGTGTCGTTCTTCCGGGTGACCACGACAGGCCCGGGCGCGGCGACCGGGGACGGCGCCGGCCGCGGGTTGAGCAGCTCGGCCACCTCGGTTGCCGTGTCCTCCGCGACGACCAGCCGCGCGTAGGTTCCGGGCGGCACCCCGAGGCCGTTTTCTACCTTTTGAACAGTGCTTTTGTGCGGTTTGCGGGCGCCGCGCTCCAGGAAGCTCAGACCCATGATGCTGACGCCGGTGGCCTCCGCCAGGTCGGCCAGTGACCAGTCGCGAGCTTCGCGCAGTGTCCGGATCGCCGCGCCGGCGGCTTCACGGCTCACGGACGCGCTTCCGACATGGACGGATCGTACACAGCCGCCCCGACGGCCCTTGTGATATACGTTTCCCTATACGGAAACTTGCCAAGACGGACCGCGCGTGTATACGCTTCTGTCACTGTTTCCCCCGAGGAGGATCCGCCAGATGAATCACCCGTGCAGTGACAACCCCGATCTCTGGTTCGGTTTCAACGACGACGACAGCACCGACGGCACCGCCAAGGCCCGCGCATACGAGCGGTCCGCCGTCGAGGCCCGGACACTGTGCCTGCGGCGCTGTCCCCTGGCCGCCCAGCGGGTGTGCGCGCGGTTGGCCGTCGAGCAGGGTGAGGAATACGGCGTCTGGGCGGGAGTCAAACTGCCCGGCGGTCAGTACCGAAAGCGTGAGCAGTTGGCGCAGGCCCACGAGACATTGCGGCGGATCGCCGACGGCGAGGTCAACCCGCGCGAGATCCCGGAGAATGCGGCCCTGCTCGAGCGGACCGAAGGCGAGGTGCTGCCGAAGGTGGCGGTGGTCTTCCATCTGCCCGCCGCCGAATTCGGCCCGCGTACCGCCGCATGAGCCGGTCCGGGCAGTAGGGGAAGCCCGTGGGGGAGTTGGAGATCCTGGAACGCGCCCACCGGTTGTTGGCGCAGCCCGGCCCGACCGTCCGGCTGGCCGGTGAGGCCGAGCACTTCGACCGGGCACTGCACCGGCTGGCGCAGACGAATGCCGGCGCGGGTCACGACGGCTACCAACGCGCGGCCGACGCCAGTCGTGCGGTAATGCGCCGCGCGGCCGACACCGATGGTGAGCTGGCCGCCGTCCTGGAGGGCGCCCGGCGGGAGCACGACGAGGCAAGAGGTGCGTCCGCGCGCCTTCTGCAACAAGCCCGCGACGACGCCGCCCGGCCGCCACTGTCTCCGATGGCGCATCGGGAAGCGTTGCGGCGCAGCGCCAACCGACTGCGCGCCCAACACGTCGTCATCTCGACCGCCCGGCGCCGCGGCCGGCGCCGCGCGGCGCTGCTCCGCCTGCTGCGATACCG
>ERZ724513.546-NODE-546-length-18468-cov-8.215663_pt1 | contig 18468 bp, 13 predicted proteins | sample MGYA00376046_ERZ724513 | MGnify/ENA primary metagenome ERZ724513 (study PRJEB28724, sample SAMN07190883) | activated sludge metagenome | isolation source: activated sludge of sewage treatment plant in Hong Hong | place: Hong Kong | collected 2016-03-17 ...
GTCTCCACGTTCGAGGCCGGTGCGGACGGGTGGAGTTCCTATACGCCGTGGCCCGCCAACGCCGTCGGCGGCGACTGGTCCGACCTGCGTGACTTCTCCAGTTTGCCCCCGCCGGCCTCCGGCTGCGCGCTGCAGGATACCGTCCTTACCTTCATGAATCCCGGCGCGTCGGGAGGCGGCCACCGGGCAGGGGAGTACTGCGGCGCCATCTCCCCCTGGATCGACCTGGAGGAGGCCGGGCTCAACGTGGACGGCCGGCGCTTCCTGGAACTCGACGAATACCTGGAGAACCCGGATCCCTCCGGATCCGGGGCGCGCCCCTACCTGGACGGCGCGCGCGCGTCCGCTGAGCCGCTGGTGGTGATCACGCTGCCCTGCATCGGCGCGGCCCCGCCGGACCTGCTCAGCCGGGCGCTGGAGGCGGGCGCGGCCGGCGTCAGCGTCGTCGGCTGCCCGCCGGAGGATTGCGCCAACCGCGAGGGCAACACCTGGGCCGAGCAGCGCCTGACGCGCCAGCGCTTGCCGCGGCTGCGCAAGCCCTACATCGACGCGCCGGTGACGGCCGCCTATCTGCCACCCGACGCCTTCGCCCAGGGCCTCAGCGCGCCCGTGCCGGCGACCGAAAGCGGCGCGCCCGACTATGCCGCCACGCGCGGCATGGGAAGGACGTTTTCGCTGCGCCACTTCGGCCCGGCGCTGGCGCTGCTGGCTGTGGCGCTGCTACTGCAAATCCTGCTGACCGACCTGCCCCTGCGCCCCTATCCCGACCAGCCGGCCGTCGTGCAACTCGTCAGCGGCGATCTCGGCGCGGCTTTCGGCAATCTCGTGGCCGGGCAGGCGGCTGACAGTGCTTACCGGCTGGAAGTGCTGGTTGATGGCCAGGAGGCGCTGCGACGCAGCTTCACCGCCGAGGAATTGGTGGGGCTGGACAGGGAGGACAAGGCGCAATTCTTCCACGAACTGCCGGTCGCGCCGGGGGAGCATGCTCTGACCGTGCGCCTGATCGGCGAGACAACCGGGGCGACGTTCGTCCTCTTCGACGGCCGCGTGACGGCCGGCGCGGGCGCGGCGACGCAGCCGCCACTGGGCTTCGACGGGCCGCTGCCGTGCCCCAGCGATCATGTCTGCGCTCAGTAGTGCTCGGCCAGGAAGGCGCGAATCCGCGCCAGTAGCACGTCGGGCCGGTCGCGGTGGATGCCGTGACCGCAGTTGGGGACGAACTCCAGCCGCGCGCCGGGGATGCGCGCCGCCAGCAGGCGGACGTCGCGCGGGGTGTTGCCTTCTTCGCCGTCGCCGTTGAGCAGCAGCACCGGGCAGGTGATGCTGGCCGCCTGCTCATAGCAGATGTTGCCGCCCGCGGCGGCAATGGCCCGCGCCGCCGCCACCCAACCCTCGACCATGGCCGGGAACTGCTCCGCGCCGTGGCGAGTGATGATCTGCCGCTTCCACTTGTCGCGCTCCGGCCCCCAGGCCGAGACGGGTAGCCAATTGGCCACCCCGGTCAGTTCCTCCGGCGAGATGACGCCGGACACGCCCCAGGCGACGACGCCGCGCACCAGATCGGGCCGCGCCGCGGCCAACAACAACGACACCTCAGCCCCGTCGCTGAAGCCCAGAACGACGACCGGGCCGGGTCGCACCGCGTCGAGTAGCGCGGCCATGTCGGCGGCGTCGCGCTGGTAGAAGTCGGGCGGGAAGTCGCGGTTGGGCGGGCGGCTCTGGCCATAGCCGCGCAGGTCGGGCGCGAGGACGCGGTGGCGCGGGGTGAACTCGGCGATCAGGCCGCCCAGGTCGCCCGTAGCCGTGCCGGTGAAGCCGTGGATGAGTAGCAACGGCGGGCCGTCGGCCGGGCCGGTGTCGATGTAGGCCAGGTGGTCGTGGGTGGGCAGGCGCAGAACGGGCATGGGCGTGACCTACATGCGGAAGGTGCCATAGCCGCCGGGCGGCAGAGGCGCGTGGCCGGCCGCGGCGAAGGCCAGCGCCAGCGCCGCGCGGGTCTTGACCGGGTCGAGGATGCCGTCGTCCCACAGGCGGGCGGTGGCGTAATAGGGGCTGCTCTCGCGGGCATACTGGTCGAGGATGGGGCGCTTGAATTTCTCCTCGGCGGCGGCGATCTCGCTGGCGGTCGGCTCGTCCATCTGGTGGAACACCTGCCGCTTGCCCACCGTCCAGAGCGTGTCGGCGGCGGCGTCGCCGCTCATGACGCTGATGCGGCTGTTGGGCCAGGAGAAGAGGAAGCGGGGGTCATAGGCCCGGCCGCTCATGCCGTAGTTGCCCGCGCCGTGGCTGACGCCGTGGAGCAGGGTGATGCGCGGCACGTTGACGTTGCTGACGGCCATGACCATCTTGGCCCCATGCTTGGCGATGCCTTCGTTCTCGTATTGTCGGCCGACCATAAAGCCGGCGATGTTTTGCATGAACAGCAGCGGCGTGCCGCGCTGGCCGCAGAGTTGGATGAAGTGCGTCGCCTTGAGTGACGATTCGCTGAACAGCAGACCGTTGTTGGCGACGATGCCGACGGGGATGCCCAGGATGTGGGCGAAGCCGCAGACGACGGTCGGGCCATAGCGGGCCTTGAACTCGGTCAGGCGCGAGCCGTCCACCAGCCGGGCGATGATCTCGCGTACGTCGTAGGTGTGGCGTGCGTCGGCGGGGATGATGCCGTATAGCTCCTCGGCCGGGTAGAGCGGCTCCTCCGGGGCCTGCGCCGGCAGGGGTACGGCGCGCGGCTGCATGGCCTGGTGGGGGGCCAGGTGGGCGACGATCTCGCGCACCTTGTCGAGCGCCTCGGCCTCTGTCTCGGCCAGGTGGTCGGCCACGCCGCTGATGCGCGTGTGAACGTCGCCGCCGCCCAGGTCTTCGGCCGAGACCTCCTCGCCCGTGGCCGCCTTTACCAGCGGCGGCCCGGCCAGGAAGATCGTGCCGTTGCCCTTGACGATGACCGTCTCGTCGGCCATAGCCGGGATGTAGGCCCCGCCGGCGGTACACGAGCCGAGCACGGCGGCGATCTGGGTGACGCCGCGGGCCGACATGCGGGCGATGTTGTAGAAGATGCGGCCGAAGTGGTCGCGGTCGGGGAAGACGTCGGCCTGGAGGTGTAGGAACGCGCCGCCGGAATCGACGAGGTAGATGGTCGTCAGGCAGTTCTCCGCGGCGATGGTTTGGGCGCGTAGGTGCTTTTTGACTGTCTCCGGGAAGTAGGTGCCGCCTTTGACCGTCGGGTCGTTGGCGATGATCATGCAATCGACGCCGGCGACGCGGCCGATGCCGGTGACGATGCCCGCGCCGGGGGCTTCGCCGTCGTACATGTCCCACGCGGCCAGCGGCGACAGTTCCAGGAAGGGGCTGCCGGGGTCGAGCAGGGCGTCGATGCGCTCGTGGGCCAGCAGCTTGCCGCGCAGGCGTTGTAGCTCGATGACGCGGGGCGGCCGGTCTGTCGCCGCCTGGCGCTGGCGCTCGGCCAACTCTTCGGCCAAAGCTCTGTTGGCGGCGAAGTTGGCGCGATATTCGTCGCTATTGGGGTTGATGTGGCTGGTCAGTTCGGTCATGCCCACTTCCTGCTCTCGGCGCTGGGGCGCGTCAGCCCGCCTCGCTGCTCTCCTCGGCGTCGGCCGGCGGGATGCGCAGGACGAGCTTGCCCATCACGTCGCCGTCGCGCAGGCGCGTCAGGGCGGTTGTGGCATCGCGCAGCTGGTAGACCGTGTCGATGACCGGCCGCAGCCGCCCGGCGAAGATCAGCCCCATGACCTTCTCGTAGTCTGCGCTCGTACCCATCGTGCTGCCGATGATGGTCAGGTGTTTGGCGAAGAGGTAGCGGTTGTCGAGTTCAAAGCGTGGGCCGCTGGAGTTGCCGACCGTGAGCAGCCGGCCGCCGCGCCGCAAGGCCCGCAGCGATTGGGCGAAGGTGGCCGCGCCAACGTTATCGACGACGACATCGACTCCCTGCCGCGCCGTCAGGCGATACATCTCGCGCCCCCAGTCTACCTCGGCGCGGTTGATGACCTCGTCGGCTCCCAGGGCGCGCGCCTGGGCCAGCTTGGCCGCCGACGAACCGACGACGTAGATGGGCCGCGCCCCCACGAGCCGGGCGATCTGGATCGCCGCCGTGTTGACGCCACCGCCCGCGCCGACGACGAGGACTGACTCGCCCGGCTGGAGGCGTCCGCGCGTCACCAGGGAGTGCCAGGCGGTGACGAAGACGAGCGAGGCTGCCGCGGCCGTCTCGAAGGGCACGCTGTCGGGCAGCGGCAACAGGTTGCGCTCCGGCACGGCGGCATACTCAGCAAAGAGGCCATCGACGTGCTCGCCGAAGATGGCGAAGTCGTCGCACATGTTGTCCAGGCCCAGGCGGGCGAAGCGGTCGGCCGGGTCGTTGCACAGCGTTGGGTTGACGGCCACGCGGTCGCCGACGAAGAAGCGGGTCACGTCCTCGCCCACGGCGGCGACGACGCCCGCGCCGTCAGCGCCCATGATGTGGGGCCGCTTGAGCTTCAGCCCCGGCCAGCCCTCCAGCACCCACAGGTCGAGGCGGTTGAGAGCCGCGGCGCGGACAGACAGCAGCACTTCGCGGGGGCCAATGGCCGGAACGGGCACATCCAGCAGTTGCACGCGGTCGACGCCACCGTGTTCCTCAAAGGCGAGCGCTTTCATGTTACCCGTCCAGCGTCTCGTCGAGGTTGTCTTTGTAGTAGTCGAGGGTGTCGGCGTAGGCCAGGATGTCGGCGTCCTGGGTTGTGGTCAGCAGGACGGCCAGTAGTTCGCTGACGGCCGCGTCGGGGTCGCCGTTGCTGTAGTATGCCAGGGCCAGAAAAACCCGGCCGCTGTTCTTCTCCGGGAACTCGTCGATGGCCTGGGAAAGGATGTCAACGGCCTCTTCTGATTCGCCGGCCACGCGCAGGCTGCTGCCCAGACAGATCAGGCACTCGTGGCGGTCGCCGCCCTCCAGCCCGGCGTCGATGGCCCGCCGATAGTAGGGGATGGCCATCTCTACTTCGCCCATGACATCATAGGAGCCGCCGACCTCGAACAGCACCAGCGGGTCATCGGGGAACTCCTCCAATAGGCCCAGCAGCAACGCCTGTGAGCCTTCCAAATCATCGTCGTGCCGCAGGCGGCGCGCCTCCGCAATGGTATTCGGGAGCGTGTCGCTGTCGGGGAAGTCGCCGGAGGTGGGGAAGTCAGCCATTGTTTACCTCGTCCTTGTAGGGCGATTTGCCAAATCGCCCCATGGCCGAATGATAGACTCCGGCCGCGCAACCGGCAAGCGAATCGTTGGAATTCGCGCCGCGCGTTGGTACACTAAGCGGACGCAAACGTTAGCAGGGGCGCGCCGGGCCGGCCGCGCAATCGTTGAGCCGGACGCAGGAGCGAGTCAAGTGAAGTTCATTCGCCAACGGGTTACCGGCACTTTGCTGGTTGACGGCGAGCGTATGGCCTTGCGTCTGGAAGATGGCGAGGAGCCGGCCATCTACCTGGCCTTTGCCCTCGTGACCCAGGGCATCGCCGCGCAGATCATCCCGGCCGTGCTGCTCGACGACTGGGGCACGGAGATCAAGGGCCTGGGCCTCTACGACTGGGTACACGAGAACGGCCTGCACTTCCCGCGCGCCGAGGTGTTTGGCTTCAGCCCGGCGGGCGAGAAGGTGCAATACTTCCTGCGCGACATGGAGTTGTTCGCGCCCTATCCCGTTTACGCGGCCACGGACAAGGCTTTGCCGCTTGCCGACTGGCAGCCCGTGCCGGCGGTGCTCGTCCCCGACGGCGCGCTGATGACGCCGGCCGCCGCCGCTGCGCCGGCGACCATTGCTGGGCCGCTGCGCAAGGCTCGCGTTGGCTGGTGGCGCGTGCCGCCCGCGCTGGATAGCCTCGACTTCATCGAGGCGCGCGACCTGCCTCTCCCCTGAGGCCCCATGTTGCCACGCCACGCCCCCGACCGCACGCAGTACCCCCGGCGATGGCCGCTGCCGGCCGCGCTACTGGCGCTGTTAGCCGGGGTACTGGCGTTTGGCCACGTGGCCCCGGCCGCCGCCGCGACCCCGCCGGCTACGCTCCTGCTCTCGCCCTACTGGGGGCCGGATATTCAGCGCTGGGCCGGCCCAATCCATGCGCTGGCGCGGGCCTATGGCTTTCATCCCGACTTCATCGCCGCGGTCATCCAGCAGGAGACGGACGGCGAGCGCCCCGGCGTCAGTCGCCGCGGCCGCGCCGGGCTGATGGGTCTGCTGCCAGGGGCGGCGTGGCGGCCGTCGGCCGAGGCGCTATTAGGGCCGGCCAATGACCTGCGCTGGGGCATGGCCGTGCTGTCGTATGTCGTCCAGCAGGCCGGCGGCGATCTCTATACCGCGCTGGCGGCCTTCAACGGCGGCTGGCAGGCCGTTGGCAGCCGCCCGTCGTCCGACTATGCCGCCGCTGTCCTGGACAGCTTCGCCCGCGCGCTGCTGGTGCGCGCCGGCCTGCCGCCGGAGTCGGCCACCCGCTGGACGGTGGCCGTGGTCATTCGCGCCGGGAACGTCCCGGAGGAGTCCTTGCTGGTGTTGGGGCACAAGCCGATTGGCCCGCTCCATACCTTTGCCTACCACACCGTCTACGCCTTCGCCGACGAGGCCGGGCGCGCCTACACCGTCAGCGGCTACGTCGTGCCGGTAGGCCTGTCGGAGTTGGTTGTGGCCGAGAGCGGCCGCGGCAGCCCTGACGAACTGGAAGCGCCGCTCCGCGTCCGATTGGGCGAAAAGGACGCCGGTAGCGCCATAGGCAGCCCGCATGTGCTGCTGGCCTGCCTGGCGCAGATGGAACGGCTGCGCGGCCGGATGACGACGCGCTGGTTTGCGCCGTCCGGCTGCCCGCCGGCCGAGCGCTAGATTCGCCCCGACGCGCCGGCCGTGTTACGCTTGCTTCGCAGGCACACGCATTCGTGCCCAACTGTATCGCCATGAACGCCATCCCACTTGTCTATCCCACCCAACCCCGTGACACCGTCCAGGCGCGTTTGCCCGACGGCCGCGTCCTTGAAGCGCCGCGTGGCACGACGCTGGAGATGTTCATCGAGGCCGCCGGCTACCCGCCGGAGGAGCACGTTGTCGCCGCGCTGATGAACAATCGCCTGCGCGAGCTGTGCTTCCCCCTGATGGAAGACGCCGATCTGAAGCCGGTGACGACGGCCACCAACGACGGCTCGCGCATCTATCGCCGCTCGCTGAGCTTCCTGATGATCGCCGCCGCGGCCGAAGTGCTGCCCGGCCAGGTCATCACCATTCACCACTCCATGCCCTTCGGCGGCTACTATTGCGAGCGCGGCGACGCCCAGCGGCTGACCGACGCCGAGCTAATCGCCCTGCGGACGCGCATGCGCCAGCTGGTCGATGCCGATTTGCCCATCAACAATATCCGCGTGCCCCTCGAAGAGGCGTTGGCTTTCTTCCAGGAGAGCGGCGACCTGGAGAAAGCCGATCTGTTCGCGCGGCGACGCAAGGACTACCTGACGCTCTATGAGCTGAACGGCGTGCGCGACTACTTCCACGGCTTCATGGTGCCGCGCACGCGCTATCTGAAGCTGTTTGACCTGCGCCACTACAACGACGGCTTCATCCTCCAGTTCCCGCGCCGCACCTGGCCCAACGTCCTCCAGCCCTTCGAGGACGAGCCGCGGCTGGCGCAGGTGTTCCAGACCTACAAGGACTGGCTGACGATCATGGGCGTGGGCAACGTGACCTCGCTCAATCAGGCCATCGTCGGCGGCCGTTCGTCGGAGGTGATCATGGTCGCCGAGGCGCTGCACGAGCGGCAACTGGCCAGCATCGCCCGCGCCATCGCCAGCCGGCAGCCATCGGTGCGCCTGGTGGCCGTCTCCGGGCCGACCTCGGCCGGCAAAACGACCTTCGCCAAGCGGCTGGCCTTACAGGTCATGGCCCAGGGCATCTATCCGGTCATCATCAGCCTGGACGACTACTTTGTTGACCGCGAAGCCACGCCGCTGGACCCGACGGGAGCCTACGACTTCGAGGCGCTGGAGGCGCTCGACCTGGCCCTGTTCCAGTCGGATATGTGCCGGCTGATGGCCGGGGAAGAGGTGCTGTTGCCGCGCTACAACTTCAAGACCGGCCGGCGCGAGGTCGGTTCGCCGCTCAGCATCGGCAAGAACCACGTCATCCTGATCGAGGGCATCCACGGCCTGAACCCGCGCCTGACCGAGGGGCTACCGGAATCGGCCACCTTCCGGGTATTCATTTCGGCGTTTACGCAGATGAACCTCGACAAGCACAACCGCGTGCCGACGACCGACACGCGGCTGCTGCGGCGCATCGTTCGCGATGCCGCCCACCGTGGCTACTCGGCCGCGGCGACCATCGGCCGCTGGAACAGCGTCCGCCGCGGCGAGAAGAACCACATCTTTCCCTACCAGAACACGGCCGATGTTTTCTTCAACTCGGCCCTGGTCTACGAGTTGTCGGCGCTGAAGCCGCTGGCCGAGCCGCTGCTACTCCAGGTCGAGCCGGGCACGCCGGAACGGCTGGAGGCCAACCGGCTGATGGCCTTCCTCCAGTGGTTCGAGCCGCTGCCCGACGTAGACCTGGTCTACATCGCCAACGATTCCATCCTGCGCGAGTTCATCGGCGGGTCGGTTCTGGAGAACTTCCACCCCAGTCACTGGTATGCAACTGGGGCGATGTCGGAACGTATAGCCTTGAAGTAGGAGAACAGCATGCGGATTATTCTTTACTTGGGGAAGGGTGGCGTTGGCAAGACCACGGTCGCCGCGGCCACCGCGCTACGTAGCGCGCAACTGGGCTACAAGACGCTTGTGGCCAGCACCGACATCGCTCATAGCCTGGCCGATTCGCTGGACGTGCCTTTGGGGGCCGCGCCTGCCCAAGTGGCCGACAACCTCTGGGCGCAGGAGATCAGCGTCGTCGCCGACATCCAGAGCTACTGGGGCACGTTGCAGGGCTTCGTGTCTAATATGATCAGCGGCCAGGGTCTCAACAACGTCATGGCCGACGAGCTATCGGCCTTTCCGGGCATGGACGAGATCGTCAGCCTGCTGCACATCAACAAGCAGGCCAAGGAGCGCGAGTTCGAGCGCGTCATTATCGACGCCGCGCCGACGGGCGAGACGATCCGCCTGCTGACGATGCCCGACACCTTTCGCTGGTACGCCGGCCACGTCAGCAAGCTGGAATCGGCCATCGTCATGCGCGCCCTGAAGCCCTTTGCCGGCCGGCTGCTGCAAGGCCCGTCGGAGGTGCTGGAGGCGATCAGCAATCTCGATGCGGCCACGGCCGAACTGCGAACGACGCTGAGCGACCCGTCGGTCAGCAGCTATCGCGTCGTCTTGCAGCCGGAGAAGATGGTCATGCGCGAGGCCGAGCGGGCCATCAGCTATCTGGGCCTGTTCAACTATCCGGTCGATAGCGTCATCATCAACCGCATCCTGCCGGAGGCGGCCGAGGACAGCGAGTTTTACCGGCAGCGGCGGGCCATTCAGGCCAAGTACATCGAGCTGATCGAGAACAACTTCCGGCCGCTGCCCCTGTGGTACGCGCCCTACTACGCCCATGAGGTCGTCGGGCTGGAGGCGCTGTCGCAACTGGCGTCGGACTGCTTCGGCGGCACCGACCCCGGCGAGATTTTCTACCGCGGCATCCTGCAGGAGATTGTCGAGACGGGGGATGGCGGCTACCTGCTGCGGCTGCCGCTGCCGTTCGTGGGCCGCGATGATGTGCGCCTGCGCAAGCGCGGCGACGAACTGTTCATTACCATCGGCAACTTCAAGCGCGAGATGATTCTGCCCAGCGTGTTGGCCAAGCGGCGCGCCGGCGGCGGGCGATTGCGCGACGGGATGCTGGAGATCACTTTCGCGCCGGGCGAGGCCGAGCCGGCGGCCGAAGCGACCTAGCGCGGACGGGCGGGCTGCCCGTCTTCGCGGGCCAGGCGGCGCGAGGCGCGCACGGTCGTCCACAAATAGACCGGCGCGCCCAGCAGGCTGGCGACGCGCTCCAGGGCGAAGACCAGCAGCGTCAGGGCGACGGCCTGTTCTGGGGCCAGACCCGCGCCGGCGAACAGCGCCGGGGCGACCGTCTCGCGCACGCCCAGCCCGCCGATGGACGGCACCAGCACCGCCAGCGACATGATCGGCACGACCAGCACGTAGTAGCCGAAGGGCACGCGCAGACCCAGCGCCCGCCCGGTGGTGGCCCACCAGCCGATTTGCATCAGGTTAAACACCAGCGAGACCAGCAGGGCGGCGGCCACGGCGCGCCAGTCGCAGCGGTGGATGGTCGCCGCCAGGCGGTCGAGGAAGCCGCCTCCGGCCGTCCGCAGCTTCCCTGGTAGGCGATCGACGACGAGACGCAGCAGCCGCCCCTCGATCAGGGCCAGGCCGCCCAGCAGACCAACGACGCAGATCGCGCCGATAGTCCAGGCCAGGCGCGGCGGGAAGCCATCCGGCCGGAACGGCAGCACCGCCAGGGCCATGCCGAACAGCGCCAACAGCCCGGTCAGCCGGTCGACGAGCACCGTGCCCGCGGCCACGCCGGGCGATACGTCCTGGGCCGCCTCGGCGGCGCGGACGACGTCGCCGCCCAGGCCCGACGGCAGAAAGGCGTTGAAGAAGCTGCCCACCAGGTAGAGTTCCACCAGGCGGCCGAAGCGGATGGACGAGCCGACGCCGTGCAAGACGACGTGCCAGCGGTAGGCGCGGACGACGAGGCTCAGGGCGATGCCGGCCGCGCCGACGGCCATCCAGCCCAGACGCACAGTGCGTAGCGCCCCCAGCAGCGCGCCAAAGTCCAGCCCGCGCAGGACGAGAAACAGGCCCAGCGCGGTGACGCCGAGCTTGAGCAGGGTCATCAGCCGCTGCCGGGCCGTCTTGCCCGCGGGCGCGGCGAGTGTTTCGCTTTCCGGTTCCATCGCCTGCGATTGTAGTCCAGACGCCCCTGTTCGTCATACGGAGTAGGCAATGAAACCGCGGAGGGCCTGCCCACTGACCACTGTCCACGATCCCGCTATAATGGCGGCATGGCGCCCACGAGATTGGACACGCGGCGACCGGGGCGAGCAGCCGTTGCCCGCGTCTGGCTGGCTACAGCGGCGCTGCTGCTCTTCTTCTTCCTGGCTATCGATAGCCTGGCCGGCGACAGCCCGACGATGGATGAGCAGAACCACATCGCCCGCGGGCTGGCCTTCCTGCGCACCGGCGATCCGCGCCTTAGCCTGGAGCACCCGCCGCTTGTCAACGCTCTCAGCGCTCTGCCGCTGCTGACCATGCCGGAGCTGCGCCTGCCGACCGACCACGCCAGTTGGGAGCGGCGCGAGGGCTGGTATGAGTTCGCCGACCTCTTCCTGTGGCAATACAACCATGACGTAGACCGCATCGTCTTCCTGGCGCGGCTGCCGGTGGTCTTGCTGCTCATTGGCCTGGCGCTGACCGGCTATCGTTACGCGCGGGCGCTGTGGGGCGCGTCCGCCGGGCTGCCGGCGCTGGGCTTGCTGCTGTTCGAGCCGAACCTGCTAGCCCACGGCCGCTACGCCACCACCGATCTGGGCGGCACGCTGTTCACCTTTCTGGCCACGGCCCTGCTGTGGCGCTTGTGGCAGGCGCCGGGGCGCTGGAACTGGCGGCGCTGGGCCTGGGCGGCGCTGGCGGTGGGACTGGCCATCGGCAGCAAGATGACCGCGCTTGGCTTTGTGCCTATCTGGGGCGTGTTGGCGCTGCTGCCACTCTACCCGGCGGCCGAGCGCGGGCAGGCGCGGGCGGCCGGGCGGCGGCTGGCGCAGCTGGCCACCGCTGGGTTGGCGGCCCTGGTCGTGCTGTGGGCTATCTATGGCTTCCAGTGGGGGCCGTTCCAGTTCATCTCGCCGGTGCTGCAACCACTGAATAGCGTCGCCGGGCCGATGCCGACGTTCTGGGCCGGCGTGGAGCAGATCGCCCGCCTGGGTGGCTCCGGCCGCTCGCAGTCGTTTCTGCTGGGCCGTTTCTCCGATAGCGGCTTCGTGGCCTACTTTCCCGTCGCCTTTGCCGTCAAGACGCCGCTGGTGTTGCTGGCAGCCATCCCCCTGGCGGCTGTCTGGCTGCTGGGCGACGGCCGCACGCGCCGCCGCGCGCTCTTCCTGCTGCTGCCGGCGCTGCTCTACTTCGCCATCACGATGGTCAGCGCTCTCAACATCGGCTACCGCCACGCCCTGCCGGCGCTGCCCCATTTGCTGGCGCTCGTCGCCGGGCTGGCCGCGCCGGAGGCGGCCGGGCGGCGGCTCTTTGGTTCGGTGGCGCTGGGAGGGCGGCGGTTGGCAGCGGCGGTTGTCGCCGTGGTCATCGCCGTGGCCCTGTGGATCCATCCCCACTACCTGAGCTATTTCAACCTCGCCGCCGGCGGCCCGGCCAACGGCTACCGCGTTCTCATCGACAGCAACGTCGATTGGGGGCAAGACCTGCTGCGTCTGCGCGACTGGATGGCGGCCACGGGCACGCCCAGTGTGCGTCTGGGCTGGTTCGGCACGGCCGATCCCGGCTACTATGGCCTGGCCTACGAACCCCTGCCCGGCATCGGCCGCGACGCCTTCTTCCGGCTGTGGTGGGCGCCGCCTTTCAACCCGGAGCAGCCGGAGCCGGGCGTCTACGCCATCAGCGCCACCAGCCTATGGGAGACGCCGCTACGGCCGGAGGAGAAGCGCGTCTACGCCTGGTTCCGCGCCCGCGAGCCGTCGGCCCGCGTCGGCTATTCCATTCTCATCTATGACGTTCCCTGAGCGAACTCCCGTGGTTGCGTGGCGGCCGTCGTCGCGGCGCTGGCTGGCGGCGGCGCTGGCCGTGCTGCTGTTGGCCGCGGCCTTCCGGCTAGTGGCGTTGGCCGACGTGCCGCCGGGCCTGGCCCAGGACGAGATTCTCGACGCCGACATCGCCCTCTTCATCCGCGGCGGCGAGCACGCCCTCTTCTTCCGTCACGGCTACGGCCACGAGCCGCTCTATCACTACCTGGCGGCCCCATTCGCGCCGCTGCTGGGCGACAACTGGCTGGCCATCCGCCTGCCGTCGGTCATACTAGGCCTGTTGCTGGTGGCTCTGACGCTGCGCTGGGCGCGGCGCGACTTTGGGGCGACGGCGGCGCTGGTGACCGGGCTGGGGCTGGCCGTGAGCTGGTGGCCGGTCGTCTTCAGCCGCATCGGCATCCGGCCGGTGCTGGAGCCGGTGCTGCTGGTGGCCGCGGTGCTGTGCTGGCCGCTGGGCCGGGCGGCCGTCACGCGGGGCGGGCTGCTGCGGGCGGGGTTGGCCGGCCTGCTCCTGGGGCTGGCGATGTATAGCTACACCGCCGCCCGTGTCGCCCCGCTCATCCCCGCGCTGGCGGCGGCGGTGATGGCCGTTGCCTACCTGCTGACTCGCCGGCGCGGCGAGACGGCTGCCGGCGCGGCGCGGGCGCAAGTCGTCTACGCCATCGCCGTGCTGGCCGTTTGTGGGCTGGTCTACCTGCCGCTGGGCCTGACGCTGCGCGCTCATCCGGAGTTACAACAGCGGTTGGAGCAACTGGAGGGGCCGCTGGTGGCCCTGCGCGCGGGCGACGCCGGGCCGGTGGCGCGGGCGGCGCGGGCGACATTGGGCGTGTTCAGCGTCAGCGGCGATCCGCGCTGGACGTATAGCCTGCCCGGCCGGCCGCTGTTCGATCCGCTGACGGCGCTGCTGTTCTATGGCGGCCTGCTGCTGGCGGCGTGGCGTTGGCGGCGGGCGGTCTATGCCCTCGTGTTGGCCTGGCTGGCTGTGGCCCTGTTGCCCAGCGCCCTGTCGCCCGACGCGCCCAGCACAGTGCGACTGATCGGCGCGCTGCCCGTGGTCTACCTGCTGCCGGGGCTGGCCGTCGATCGGATCGCCGTGTGGGCGGCCGCGGCGCGGGGCTGGCGCGGTGGGCGCATCATCGCGCCGGCGTTGGCGGCCGTGGCCGTGGCGTTGCTGCTGTTCAACGGCATCCGCACCGTGCGCGACGGCTTCCTGCGCTGGCCGGCCGAGTTGGAGACGCGGCTGCGCTACCAGACGGCGCTACGCGACATCGGCCGGGCCTGGGCGGCCGGCGACGGTGGCGCGCCGGTCGTGGCCGAGGTTTTCTTTGAACCTATCGACGCCGATAGCCTGCGCCGTGTCATCGGCCGCGACCCGGCGGCGCGCTGGGTGCAGACCGGCAGCGGCGTGGCCGGGGCGCTGGTTTGGCCGGCCGGACAGACGGCGACGCGCCTCTTCGTGCCCGAATACGCGCCGCTCGACGGCGAACTGGCCGCGGCCGCGGGTCTGGGCGAGCCGCTCTTCCGCAGCCCCGACGCGCCCTCTTTCGCCATCTATGCCCTGCCGGGGCGCCCGCCGGACGCCGAAGTAGCCGTCGGGCAGAGCTTTGGCCGGCCGGCGGCGGCGCGGCTGGACGGCGTCACCCTGCTCAACGCCGCCGACGCGCTGAGCGCGGGGCAGCTGCGGCTGCTGTCGTCATGGGAACTACTGGCGGCGCTGCCGGACGACGTGGCCATGTTCGTCCACCTGCTGGACGCAAGTGGGGCCATCGTCGCCCAGCACGACGGGCTGGATGCGGCGGCGACGACGCTGCGGCCGGGCGACCGCCTGCTGCAACGACACGTCCTGGCGCTGCCGGCACTGCCACCGGGCGAGTACCGGCTGGTGATCGGCCTCTACCGGCGCGGCGACGGCGCGCGGCTGCCCTCGGCCGGCGGCACGGGGGCGGCGTTGCTGGCCCAATGCGTGCCGGACGGCGACGGCCTGGCCTGTGATTTGCCATAACATGGCCAAATGATAGCATTCGAAAATGGATGTAGGGGCTATGTCCTGAACGCAGTTCATTTGACAGGAGAGAATCCAAATGCTGATCAAAGACCGGCTGCATTCACCGTGGGTCAGACATGCTGTCGTCGCTTTCGCCTTCGTCTTCCTCCTCTTGACGCTCGTCGTTGGGTTGGCGGTGGCCGAAGACGGCGAGGACGCGCAGGGCGCGCTCTTGGCCCCCTACGCGCCGACAACGGCAGAACTGATGGCCATGCCGCCTTCCATTGAGCGCTATGTCGCCGCGCACACGCTACCGCTCTCGGCCCGCACCGAGACGGGCATCGACCGGCTCGAAGCCTCGCTGATGAGCTTCGTCCCCCTGACGACCTTTGGCCTGATGCCGCAGCCGGGGCAGTTGACCCTGACAGCGGGCGAGCCAAACGGCTTTAACGCCTGGCCGGTGTCCTGGACAGCCGACGCCAACGCCACCAGCTACGAGCTGCAAGAGGCCCATCAGGCCGACTTCAGCGATGGACAGATCAGCAACGCGGGCACGGCCACCAGCCTGACCCTGACCAAGACCCCCTCGCCGCAGAACGTCTACTATTATCGTGTCCGCAGCCGCATTGGCGACACGGTTGGGCCGTGGTCGAACGTGGGGCGCGTCGTCGGCGGCTTCCGCGACGACTTCGAGGACCCCAATAGCGGCTGGGCCATGCGCCGGACGACCTACATCGAAGAGGTCCACGGCCGCTACCAGGACGGCAAGTACGTCCTGGATGTCAACGACCGCTGGGACTGGGGCATCTCCAGCCCCGGCAAGCCCGCCCCGCGCGTGCCCTACGTGATCGACTTCTGGGCCATGATCGACGACGGCGGGGCGAATCTGTGGTCGTTCGGGGCCGTCTTTGGCGGCGACTGGCCGGCGGCCAACTGCCCGATGAGCACCACCGCCGACGGCTGGTATAAGCACGGCGACTGCTTCAACCACTTCTACAACACCAACACGATCTTCTACGGCCCGCTCAAGCTGCTGTTCGAGCGCGTTGACTATCTGGAGTGGTGTCTGGAGTGCGGCGGCAGCCCGCTCAAGCGCCTCGGCGACATCAACCCCGGCAGCATCAAGACCTTTAAGCTTGTCGATCCGACCGGCTGGAACCACTATCGCATCGAGGTGCGCGAGGACATCATCAAGATCTACGCCGCCAAGCTGGGTTTTGAACCGGAACTGCAATACACCTACCGCGATACCCGCTACATCGACAACGACTACTTCGGCCTGTTCGCCTCGACCGACGAGTATACCAACGGCATCTGGTGGTTCGATAACTTCCAGGTGATGCCGCTCGACTAGAGTCGCGCATAGAGTCAATTTCGTCTGATAACGGGCCAACGGCGGGCGACGCTTGCCGTTGGCCCGTTGGCGTTGGGCCAGCGTGGGGGCAGCGTAGGGCGCGCCTGTTTGCCCGGATGCCGGGGCGGCAGTACCATAGCCGGTATTCAGCGGTTCACTGAACCGGTATAGGAAGGAGCAAAGAGCCATGAACACACAGCAACCCGTTGCCCAGCCGCCCGGCCGGCGACCGCGCCGCGGTCTCTTCCTGGCGGCCCTGCTAGCGTTGCTCGGCGTCCTTGGTCTGGCCCGGATGGGCGCGGCCGAGCAGATCGACGCCAAGCCGACGCCACCCCCCGGGGCCGAGCGGACGCCGTCCCCCTACGCTGCCCTGGTACCGTCGGACGAGGAGCTGGCCGCCATGCCGCCCGGCATCGACCGCTATCTGGCCGCGCATACGCTGCCGGCCAGCGCCTTTCAGCCGGCCAACCTGGTTGACTCGACCAAGACGGCTTCGCAGGATTTGGTCATGCCCGGCGGCCTCTTCGACTACACCATCACCGTCCGCAACACCGGCGAGTTCGACATCCCGGCGGAGGTGACCGACACCCTGCCCAATCAGGTGAACTATATCGAGAGCGAGTGCCTGGCCTTCATCACCGACCAATGCGAATTCAGCGGCGGTGTGATGACCTGGCGTGGCACCGTGCCGGAAGGTGGACAGGCGACCATCACGATCTCTGTCCAACTGAAGACCAACGCCGCGGGCGGCGCGATGGTTGTCAACACCGCCCATATCGAGAGCGTCGAGCAGAACTTCGACCGCAGCGCGACCATCACCGTCGATGAGGCCGAGTCGTCGCCGCTCAGTTTGCTGCCGTTCACCGTCTACGGTCTGGCCCCTGAGCCTGGCCCGGTGACGCTGAGTGTGAGCCAGCCCAACAGCGCCAATGCCTGGGTGCTGACCTGGACGGAAAGCGTCGGCGCGCACGGCTACGAGATTCAGGAGGCCCAGGAGGCGGACTTCTCCGACGCCGTGACTGTCCGCGTCGGGCCGACCACCTCGCAGGCGGTCAGCAAGTCGCCCAGCCCCTTCAACGTCTATTACTACCGCGTTCGCAGCCGCGTCGGCGATCTGGCCGGCCCGTGGTCGAACGTGGGTCAGGTCATTGGCGGCTACCGCGATGACTTCGACAACCCCAACACGGGCTGGACCATGCGGCGCTCGACCTATCTCGAAGAGGTCAAGGGTTTCTACGAGAACGGCCGCTATGTCATGCAGATCATCGACCGCTTCGACTGGGGCATCGTCAGCCCGCTGCAACCCGCGCCGCGCGTGCCCTACGCCATCGACTTCGAGATGCGTACCATCAGCCAGATCTACGCTCACTCGGCCGGCGGCGTCTTCGGCGGCGACTGGACGGGCCAGACTTGCCCGCCGGGCACGTCGTTCGATGAGTGGTATAAGCATAGCGCTTGCTTCAACCACTTCTACAACACCAACATGATCTACAACGACTCCAACCCCAACCGCGTTGTCCTGCAACTGCTGTTCGAGCGGGTTGACCGGCTGGAGTGGTGCCAGGGTTGTGGCGGCAGCCCGATGAAGCGCGTCGGCGACACGAGCGACCTCCAGAATCTCAAGAACATCAACCCCTTCGAGTGGAACCATTACCGCATCGAGGTGCGGCAAGATGGCATCAAGCTCTACGCCGGCTTGCCCGGTCAGCCGTTGACGCTGCAATACGAGTACGACGACACCCGCTGGGTCAACAGCCCGTACTTCGGCCTGTTCGCCTCGACCGACATCATCGACAACCTCACCTGGCGCTTCGAGTACGTCCAGGTGATGCCGCTCGACTAAGCGGCTTGGACGGTTCGTGAACCAATGGCCGGCAAGACCCCGCGCGGGACTTGCCGGCCATTTCTCTGGGGAGGGTGTAGCTTCGTGCGCAAGTTGTTGGCCCGGCCGGTCTGGATCGGCGCGCTCTTGCTGTGGGCCATGTTCGCCCTGGCCGTGACCAGCCTGTCGGGCGAGGGGCCGACGTTCGACGAGCAGGGCTTCCTGGTTCGCGGTCTGGCCTATCTGCGCGGGCCGGCCAACGGCGGCACGCGGACGATCATCGTCGGCCACCCCATCGGCCTCAACGCGCTCAATGCCGCGCTGCTGGTCAACGACTCCACGATCAAGCTGCCGTCGGACGATCCCTCGTGGCAGGAGACCAGCTTCCACCTGCCGGCCGAGCTATTCCTGTGGGGCCGGGGCAACGATGTCGCCCGGACGATGTTCCTGGCGCGCGTGCCGACGATCTGGCTGGGCGCGCTGCTGGCCGCGGTCGTCGGCCGTTGGGCGGGGCAGATGGCCGGCGGCTGGCGGCTGGGGCGGGCG
>ERZ724513.549-NODE-549-length-18450-cov-4.721446_pt1 | contig 18450 bp, 19 predicted proteins | sample MGYA00376046_ERZ724513 | MGnify/ENA primary metagenome ERZ724513 (study PRJEB28724, sample SAMN07190883) | activated sludge metagenome | isolation source: activated sludge of sewage treatment plant in Hong Hong | place: Hong Kong | collected 2016-03-17 ...
TTGGGTGCGTGAAGTATATAATCACGGAGATAACGAGAGACCGCCCCCTCCGAACGACTATGGCGAATAGATCTTGGAATGGCCGTCAGGGAGAGTGGACAGAGCACTGATTGATGCGGGATGCGTGGAAGGAAAACGCAGGGATGGTTCAAAAACAGGTACGACTGAGGCGCCTTGCCTCCCCTCACGCGTCGATGAATCAGACCGCCAAACCGATCGTCTGTTTGATTTCGCTTCGCAAGGTCTCCTGCTGATCCTGGACCCAAGAATCGAGCTGCGCAAAATGATGGGCCAGGGGTCCCGTGAAGGGAGGCACCAGGACATCGGCGCGCTCCTTCAACCACCCTTCCTCCTCGGCGATGCGGAGCTTTTGGTCGCCGATCTTGCGCGACAGCAGCTTATTCAGCATCAACTGCTGGCCCGGGCTGCCGGTCACGGTTCCCAGGAGCTTCGTTTTCACATAGTCCAGTTCTTCTGCCAGCGCGATCTTCACGCGAACCGCATGAGTGGCCGCCCAGGTCGCCCGTTGGATGGAATAGTCATACGAAAACACCGGCTCCCGGGGTTCGCGAAACGGCCCAGCTACACTGGAGATCACTAACTGGTCATTTAACATCGTCCATGTCCTTCTGTTGCTTCGTCTCTCACGATTCCGCCTCTCGTTTGGAGGCTGTTTGGAGGTAGCGTAACGTCTGTGCCGCCGCTTCTGCGCCGTCTCTGATGCAATCGGGCAAACCGACGCCGCGATATCCCGCGCCGGTGACGGCCAATCCGCCGAAACGTGAAAGCGCAGCATCGAGCTGTGTCAGTCGATCGAGATGCCCGAGCGTATATTGCGGCATCGCCCGATGCCACCGGTTGACCTCGACATAATGCGGTGTCGCCTGCAGACCGACGATAGACGCCAATTCTTCGCGCACGCAACGGACCAATGCCTCATCGTCCTGCTGCAGGATGGCCTCGCGTCCCACCCCACCGAGATAGCAGCGCACGGACACCTCTTCGGGAGGCGCTCGGTGCGGCCACTTGATGGACGTCCAGGTCGCGGCAATCAGGTCACGGCCCTCAACCCGAGGAACCACGAAACCAAAGCCTTGCAAGCGGGTTCCCACCGCAGCGGCGGGGTAGATCAAGGAAATGGTGGCCGTCGAAGCGTAGGGAATCGTCTCCATCAATCCAGCCGCCAGCGGGCTCAGCGGCCGAACCAGGTCGGCGCTCACATAGGCCGGTGTCGCGAGCACTAACGCTTCCGCAGACAGCGCCGTCCCATCGGTGCAGATCACATCGTACATCCAGCGTCCCGCCTGGTGCGAGCGTACCCGAAGCGCTTCCGCTTGCACGCCTGACTTCAAGACGCCGCCAGTCTCCCGGATACGCGCGGTCAGTCCGGCGACGAGATCCGCGAGGCCGTTTTTCAGCGTAACAAACATGGTATGCCGAGGACGGCCATCGGAGGCCTTTTGCGCCCTGGCTCGACGAGCCGCCATCATGCCCCGAATCACACTGCCATGTGTCTGCTCAAGCTCATAAAACCGGGGAAACGTCGCGCGCAGGCTCATCTGCTCGGCATCACCCGCGTAGATTCCCGCCATCAGCGGTTCCATGACCCGCTCGCAGGCATGCTGTCCGAATCGGCGGCGGAAAAAGGAAGCCAGCGATTCATCCTCCGTGGACCGGCGCGGGGGAATCAGCACATCACAACCCATACGGGCCAGGTCGACCCACGACAGCAATCCGCTGCGAAAAAACGGACCTAATTGAGTCGGCGTAAAAGTCACGAGCCCTTCGGGCAACTCGTGCAACTGCCCGCCTCTCAATACGCTGGCCTTTTTTTCAACAGGGTTCGTATTGATAAGCTCATCGGCGATTCCGAGCCGCCGACAGAGGTCCATGGCCCAGGGCTTCTGAGACAGGAAGGAATCCGGACCCGCCTCCATAACCAACCGGCCGACACGATGGGTGACGATCTTTCCGCCCCAGACAGGCGCGGCATCGAGGATGGTGCAGGACAGCGGCACATCGGCCGCTGCGGCTTGCTCCAGGAGAGCAAAGGCCGTGGAGAGGCCTGAGATGCCTCCACCGATAATGACCACTGACCGTGAAGTGCGCGCCACAGGTGGTGCCGCTAATGAACGAGCGAGGACTCGTGCGTCTCCACGACCGACGTCAGAATGTCGATCAGGGGGGCCGAGGCGTTCAACATGGGTATTCGTTCCAGTTGGATCCCCTTCGTACGGGCCAACTGCGTGAGCTCGATATCGATGTCGTACAGCGTTTCCACATGGTCGCAAAGAAAACCGATGGGCGCCACAAGCACATGGTGATGACCGGCTTGGGCCAAGTCATCCAGCGTCGCTTCGACAGAAGGCCCGAGCCACTTCTCGCCGGAGCGCCCCTGACTTTGATAGGCGAACCGCGTCGGTTGTCCGCCGAGTTGCGCACATACGGCTTGGACGGTAGCGCCGACTTCCTCCGGGTAGGGATCCTTCATGGCCACCACCCGCTCCGGAAGGCTATGGGCCGTAAAGAGCACGGGCACTTGCGCGCGGACCTCCACGGGAAATCGCTCCAGCGTATGGCGGATATGCGCGACGATCGCGGCGATTAACAACGGATGACAGTGCCAGCTCTTCACGAAGCTGATCGGCGTCTCATCCGCCAGTTCCGCACGCGCCTCTTCGACCTTCTTCACATAGGCGCCAATGCTGAGCGACGAATACTGAGGCGCCATACACAAGCCCACGATATGATCAGGATCCGCCTTGAGCAGTTCAGCGTAGGTGTCCCTGATGAACGGATGCCAGTGCCGCAATCCCACGTAGCACCGAAAGCGCCTTTCGCCGGATGCGTTCAGTCGCTGTTCCAAGGCGGCGGCCACCTCGCACGTTATGTCGAGTACAGGAGACTTCCCACCCGTCACACGGTACCGCGTCCGGATTTCCTCCACCAACTCCGGAGGGGTCGGACGCCCGCCGCGGACATCCAGAAGGTACGGCTCTACATTCTCCAGACTATCGGGCCCGCCCATGGCCATCAGCAACAGGGCAATCGGGCGTGGTGCTGCCGACATCCGAGACCTCGTCAGCCGTGACCAGGAAGACGTCTCTCGCGAATCAAGCGCCTGCCGGGCAATGAGCGCCTACGTCTCACCAGATTCAGCGGGCGCTCAACTTATGGACCAGATCGATCGTGGCGGCCACATGCTCCACGGGAGTATTGGGGAGGATCCCATGCCCGAGATTGAAAATGTGCCCGGGTCGCCCTCCGGCTCGCCGAAGAATATCCGTCACGCGACGCTCGATTTCGTGCATCGGCCCAAACAAGGTGACCGGATCGAGGTTTCCCTGCACGGCGCGGTCGTATCCCACCATGGCCCAGGCCTCGTCGATCGGGATACGCCAATCGATGCCGATCACATCGCCACCGGCCTGGCGCATCGATTTGAGAATGGCGGTCGTACCCGTCCCGAAATGAATCAGCGGCACACCTTCGTGCTTGAGGCCGTCAAAAATCAATTGCACATGCGGCATCACATATTCGGCATAGTCTCCCGCCGACAGGCAGCCCACCCAACTGTCGAAGAGCTGTACCGCCTGGGCGCCAGCCTTGATCTGCCGACGCAAATACCCGGTGATCGCTCGCGCGAACTTATCCATCAGTCGATGCCAGACTTCCGGCTCGCCATACATCATCTGCTTGGTATGGATATAGTTCCGTGAACTGCCGCCTTCGATCGCATAACTGGCCAAGGTAAACGGCGCTCCGGCAAAGCCGATCAGCGGCACTCGACCGGCCAGCATCTTGCGCGTCAGGCTGATGGCATCCATGACATACTGGAGGTCGCTGTCATCGAGCATCTTGAGCCGCTCCACCGCCGCCCGATCCCGAAGAGGATTGTGAATAATCGGCCCTTCCCCCTCCGCGAACTCCAGCGACAGTCCCATCGGTTCCAGCGGCAGCAGAATGTCGGCAAAAATAATGGCTGCATCGAGCGCAAACCGGTCAATGGGCTGGAGGGTGACCTGAGCTGCCAATTCCGGCGTTTTGCACAGTTCAAGAATCGAGTGTTTTTCCCGCAATCGACGGTATTCGATCATATAACGGCCCGCCTGGCGCATGAACCAGACCGGCGTACAATCAACCGGTTCGCGCCGGCACGCTTTGAGAAATCGATCATTCATAATGGGGCGCATTTTAGAGGGCCGATCCGAACAGAGTCAAACAATCTTGCGCAGTGCACCGGCTTAGAGCCATTCATGGCCCGCTCATCCCGCTCCCCGGGTGGTACATACGGCTCGGGTCAGGGCAGTAGTGTGGGGAAAAGGGTTCGTCGTGAAAGGCGAAAAAACTCACGACATTTTCCTACGAACCTGTGTATAATGGATGCACGTGTCTTGAGGGCTGAGTCTATACGCTCACCGATCGACACCATCCGAAACATTCAGCGGCCTGCCCCATCGCATCAATCGCAAGCGCCGCAACGATTACGTCACGCTAGTGCAACGGCGGCGCGACCCCTCGGTACCGCATCCTATTCGCACAACTGTGGAGGTGGCATGAGTAGTGATCTGCATCCGCTCACCTTACCCGACAACGGTGAGCTGTCCAAAACTGCCGAACAGCCTGCAGAACAGGCCACGAGCCCAACGCCCTGGCTCACTATCCTGCATTGGTTTGACTCCTGGGCCGGCATAGAAAACATGAAAACTGATGCGGCTCCCGCCACCGTCGACTGGCTGCGGGCCATCCCCCTCATCACCGTTCACTTGATCTGCCTCGGGGTGTTCATCGTCGGCTGGAGTTGGGTCGCGCTCGGCGTTTGCGCCGCCTTTTACTTCATCCGCATGTTCGCGATTACCGGCTGGTACCACCGGTACTTCTCCCATCGGACATTTAAAACGTCTCGCGCGTGCCAATTCGCCTTTGCGTTGCTGGGATCGTCATGCGCTCAACGGGGTCCCCTCTGGTGGGCCGGCCATCATCGCCACCATCACATCTATTCGGACAAACCTGAGGATACGCATTCGGTGCGCCAGGGAGGATTTCTCTGGGCCCACATCGGTTGGATCAGCTCGAAGAAATTCTTTCCGCCCCGACTGAAGAGCATCGGCGACTTTGCCAAGTTTCCCGAACTGCGGTTCCTGGATCGTTTCGATACCCTGGTGCCGACGATCTGCGGATTCGGCATGTTCGGATTGGGGAAATTGCTGGAGGCCTACGCACCGGGACTCGGCACCAATGGTCCTCAAATGCTGATCTGGGGGTTCTTCGTCTCCACCGTCGCACTGCTCCATGGCACCTGTACGATCAACTCCCTTTCGCACGTGTATGGATCACAGCGCTATAAGACGGGTGACGATAGCAAAAACAATTTCATTCTCGCCATGATCACGCTCGGCGAAGGGTGGCACAACAATCACCACTACTATGCCGCGTCAACCCGGCAGGGGTTCTACTGGTGGGAAATCGACATCACCTACTACATGCTGCGCGCCATGCAGGCTGTAGGTCTGGTATGGGATATTCGCGAGGTGCCGGCCCACGTTCGAGAAGGCAAGAACAAACTCGCCTGAGTCACGGCGGGGGCGGCCAATTCACTGCCCGCCCCCGACACTCCGCGTTACACCCACTCCGATTCATCCGCCGACCGTGATTTGCTGCCATACTGCGGCGCCAAGCGATCACGGATGTCACGACTCGCAGCATCGATCTCAGCGATCTCTGCCTCTGTCGCAATCCAGGCATCCTCCGGCACGAGTTCGATGCGATAGTGATTCTTTCGCATCGAAAACCATTCAATGTATGGATGGGGCACCAGATGGGGATGAGGATCGAACGAGATGAGGCTGGCATCTCCGATCTGCGGACTTTCGACATCCCCTAACACTTGACCGGCAAGGTCCTCGTCGGCGAACCGGCTATTTTTGAATCGGATCACCTTGCCGGAAATTTCTCCCCGGCAATTGCCCGTCAGATAAAAATCGATCGCGCCCAAGACCGCAAACGTGATGCGCCCGACCACCGTCCCGTCCTGTCGATTATCGAGAAATCCCTCTTGCACCCAACGGCTGTTGCCGAACTTTTGAGCCATATCATCTCCCCTCTGACCGCACAACGACCGGCGTCGGAGATACCTGAGGCATCTCCCCTGGCACGCGAGATCCGAGCAGCACACCGCCCAGAATCATCGCGCTGCCGAACCATCCTTGCGCATCCAGATTTTCGCCCAGGAAATACCATGCAAGCCAAGCCGCGATAGCCGGCTCCACGGCAAACAATAATGCAACCTGTTGTGCAGGCAGCAGCTGCTGCGCCCACATCTGCACGGCGAACGCGCCGGTCGCCAGTATCCCGGTAACTCCCAGGCCCAACAGCAACACACGGCTCGGCTCGAACATGGCCGCCGTCGGCTGTTCCCACCACATCGCCCCCAGCATCGCTACGGTCATCATCACCAGTTGCCAGGCGAACAACGAGACAGCGTCGGTCGTTCTGGTGTAGCGCTCGAGACAGACCATGTGTGCCGCAAACGCCGCGGCGCTGCCGAGCGTCAGCAGATCACCAAGATTGGCAGAGGCCGTGGGCTTGACGAGAAACCACAGCCCAATCAACGCTATGCCGTTGGAGATCCAGGTGTGCGCGCTCAAGCGGCGGAGATACAGCGGAACGAACACCACGTACAATACGGTAATGAAGGCCGAGTTGGAGGCCGTCGTCAAATGCAGTCCCACCGTCTGCAACACATATCCGAGGAACAGCCAGAGGCTGGCGATGAGACTCATCCGCAGCATCGCGGCATCGCGCGTCAGTTTCCGGCGCAATAGGAGCAGCACCGCGAAGACCAGCAGCATGCCGAGTAAAAATCGGAGGAACAGAAACGCCAGCGGCGTGATTTGTTCGAGGGCGGCTTTGGTGGCCGGGAATGTTGCGCCCCACACAAACGTGGTGAGGAGAAGCGCAAGTTGAGGCATGGTCAGGCGATTGGACGTACTGAATGATGAACCGGATCTGCCGTGAACGTGAGCCGGCGTGGATCGATCGACTCAGCACTCTCGTGTGAATCGATCAGGGTTTGCAGAGCGCGCACTTGCGCTCGTCGGTAGTACCGGCCTGCTCCATCGCTGCGAGTGCGCGTTCCTTATCAGGATAGTCAAACCAGCCGCCCTCCCAGAAGTCGCTACTGGAAATGCTGGACGGCACTTCGGAACAACGGTCCCGATGAAGTGTGACTCGATCAATCGCGCGTGCAATGTGGATCCAATAGATCATGGTACCCCGTTGGACTCTGTCGTCAGGACCGTCGCAGCCCAACCCTACCACGCACTTCTCGGAGAGAGCAATGCGCGGAACATATCAAGCCGCAACGACCCGCGACGGAAACACACATGAGATGATGGGATGAACCCAGGAGGTACGTGCTAGGGCAGGAGCTGCCACTCGTCCTTCTCGATCACCGTCTTGGCTCCGGTTTCGAGCTTCTTGACGTCCTTCTCTTCGAACAGACGCATATACCGTTCGATCCGGTCCGGATCGTCGATGCGCTCTTCCTGCATAACACCGCCATTGCCTTTGTACTTCCGGATTAACAGGGGCATTTCAACCGCTCCTTCAATTGTAGCTCGCGTTTCGGCACATAGATTCGGTACAATAGTGCAAAGTTATCTATAGGGTCAAGCGTTTCCAAACAGAGAACTGCTTTATCTCGGCAAGCCCTCTTATGGGCAGCCATGAAGTGCATTCTTCTCCAGCTGTAAGGAGTCGACAATGCCGGTTTACGAATATCGCTGTGATCAATGTACCCATCGGTTCGAGGCCACGCAATCCATCCATGCGCGGCCGGACGATACGGTGTGTCCACAGTGCACCCATATGGGGGCAACCCGGATCTTGTCCGCCTTCGCCTCGAAGGTCAAAGGCAGCCACAAGCCCGGATTTGAGGAAATTAAAGCGTACGACATGCTTCATGAACGCATGGATCGCTTCTCAAAACTTCCTCCCGCCATGGGCAAACGCGTGGATGTAACGCCGGACATGATGTCCGGTGCAGTAACACCGACCGACAGCCCGGAATCCTAAGCGGAGGTCGCGTGAGCGGAAGGGACTGCCGCCCCGGCCTGCCGCGCCACGATGCCCACGGAAGGCCGCCCAGGGGCGAGAGGGAGAATCGTTCAGCATGTATTCCCGTATCAGCGCCCTCCTTTGTGCCGGATTTTTCGCTCTGTCAACGTTGCCGGCCTCAGCCGAAGTCGCCGGCTCCATGGTGATCGCCGGGCACGGACCAGAGCAACACGTGATGGAATCCCTGGCGCACGCGTTCGAAAAAGCCAACCCCCGCGCCTATATCGATGTCGTCTGGGACGACAACTCCAAACCACTCGACATGGTCAAAGCCAAGCAGGCGCACATCGCCGTCACCGGCGCCTCGGCAAACGGGCTGCACTCCGTCCAAATCGCGTGGGACGGCATTGCCATCATGGTCCACCGCTCCAATTTCACGAAAGAAGTCACCAAACAGGAGGTCGCCGACCTCTTTTCCGGAAAGTATAAGGTCTGGGCCGACCTGGGTGGACCGGATACCAAGGTGCTGCTCATCGATCGGCCGCGCAACGAAAATAATCGTGACGCCTTTGAGCAACTCCTGGGCATTACCGGCAAGATTCCCGACAGCACCAAAGTGATCGCGAAGGACGAGAAGGTCATCAAAACCATCGCCGGGACTTTGCCGCCCAATTCTGCCGTCACCTATCTGTCTCTGGGCCAAGCCTTGGAAGCAGTCGCCTCCGGAGTGCCGGTGCGTCTGCTCCCCGTCGATAAAGTGGAACCAGAAACACCCACGGTCAAGGACGGACGTTATTCCTTACGGCGGCCGATTCTCCTTATCTCGAATAATGATGCCGACCCTCTCGTGGCCGCGTTTGAACAATTTGCCCTGTCGGACGAGGGTCAGAAAATTATCAGCGATTCTTATACACCGCTCCCGAAGACATCATCTCCCTGATAGGAGGCTTTCATGCGCACATTCATGACCGTGGCCCTCGGTTCCGTTGTTGCTCTCGGCGTCCTCTGTATGGCCGTTCCATCAGGCCAGGCCCAGGAAGGGGCCATGGTGGAAGGCGCCGGCTACACGATGTTCAATACCGAATCGATCAAGGGGTCGGATACCAACAAGCTTGAGAAGGATCCGGTCTGTGACCGCTCAAAGCGCCCCTCCATCGGCAAAGTAGAACCAGATGAAGCTAAACCCGGCGATAAAATCGTGATCAAAGGCGAAAACTTCGGCAGCAAGGAATGTTTCCATGGAGTCACGTTCAGCGCGGCGCCCAAAGACAAGATCGAGTACCAGTTCGTGAACGAATCGACGATTGAAGCCGTGGTGCCGGACGCGAAGGCGGGCATGTCATTCATTATTGTCGTCGCCGGCGGCGGCAGCGCGCAGTCGAAGCCACTTCTCATTCAGGCCAAGTAATTCCCGCCGTGGCAGGAGGCGCTGTGCCTCCTGCCCGATTCGTGCCCTTCCGGATTCGCCATTTTACCGCCCTTCGTCTCGACAACTCTCTTGACCCTATGCTAGGTTACGCGATCTTTTTGGGAGGCGACCCAGAGGTGAGCTCCGGCTCCGAACCTCACGCAGGCTCAGCATGTTCCGCAAGATCCTTATTGCCAACCGTGGCGAAATCGCCATGCGCATCATCCGCGGCTGCCGCGAGCTCAACATCGCGACAGCGGCGATCTATTCCGAGGCTGATTCCTCGGGCATCTACGTCAAAAAGGCTGACGAGTCCTATCTCGTAGGTCCTGGCCCGGTTAAAGGGTTTCTGGACGGAAAACAGATCGTGGAAATCGCGAAGCGCATCGGCGCCGACGCGATCCATCCCGGATATGGATTCCTGTCGGAAAACGCCAAGTTCGCCCGCCTCTGCCATGCCTCTGGAATCACCTTCATCGGGCCTTCTCCCGAAACGATCGACCTCATGGGCAGCAAGGTCAAGGCCCGGCAGATCGCCCAGCAGGCAGGGCTTCCGATTGTTCCTGGCACCGAAGGCGGGGTCACCAGCATCGAGGAGGCCTTAGAGTTCGTCCATCGGATCAATTACCCCGTCATGATCAAGGCCAGCGCCGGCGGCGGCGGACGAGGGCTTCGCGTAGTCCGCTCCGACCAGGAGCTGCGCGAAAATATGGAAGTCGCGGCACGGGAAGCGCTGGCGGCTTTCGGCGACGGCAGCATCTTCATTGAAAAGTACATCGAGCGGCCGCACCATATTGAATTTCAGATCCTGGGCGACAAACACGGCAACATCATCCACCTCGGCGAGCGGGATTGTTCGATTCAGCGCCGGCACCAGAAACTGATTGAAATCGCCCCTTCGCTGGTGCTGACGGCAAAATTGCGCGCGCAAATGGGTGAAGCCGCCATCGCCATCGCCAAAGCCGTGAAGTACGACAATGCCGGCACGGTGGAATTCCTCCTCGACCACGAAGGCCATTTCTATTTCATGGAAATGAATCCCCGGTTGCAAGTCGAACATACCGTCACGGAGCAGATTACGGCGATCGACATCGTGCGCAATCAAATTTCCATCGCGGCAGGCAAACCATTGGAGATCCGGCAAAAGGATGTCACCCTGCAAGGCCACGCGATCCAATGCCGCATCAATGCCGAAGATCCGCGTAACAACTTTATGCCCTGCACCGGCACCGTCACCGCCTACCTTTCCCCAGGCGGCATCGGAGTTCGTATCGACGGCGCGGTCTACCGGGACTATACGATTCCACCCTATTACGATGCCTTACTGGCAAAACTCACCGTGCGTGGACGCACATGGGAGGAAGCCGTCAGCCGCATGCGGCGTTCGCTCGAAGAATACGTCCTGCGTGGCGTGAAAACGACCATTCCGTTCATGAAGAACGTAATGATGGAACAGGATTTCCAGGCGGGACGATTCGATACTTCCTATCTGGAAACCCATCCGGACCTGTATCAATACGAAGAATCCGAGGAGCCTGAGGACCTGGTGTTGGCGATCTCCGCAGCAATCGCCGCCTACGAAGGACTCTGACCTCTCAGCCACCAGGCACACAGCACCTCAACCCTGTTACGCGAGCGATTCCGCCGCCTCGAGGCCGCCAGTATGGCAATAAAAAAGACCAAGAAAGCCGTATCGAAAAAGTCTCCGTCCAAGAAATCCGCGCCGGCCAAGCCGACCAAAGCTGTTCGGCCGGCTGCCACACGCACCGTCGCAGCCGCACCCTCTGTATCATCGACGTTCAACGTCGTTCCGGCACCGGCAAAGAAACTGCAGCTGACGGAAGTCGCCTTGCGAGACGGTCACCAATGTCTCCTCGCCACCAGAATGCGCACCGAAGACATGCTGCCCATCGCGCAGAAGCTGGACTCAGTGGGATTCTGGTCTTTGGAAGTCTGGGGCGGCGCAACCTTCGATACCTGCCTGCGTTTTCTCAAAGAAGATCCGTGGGAGCGGCTCCGCGCACTGCGTGCCGCGATGCCGAAGACCAAGCTGCAGATGCTCCTGCGGGGGCAGAATCTCGTGGGCTACCGGCATTATGCCGACGACGTGCTCGACAAATTCATCGAACGATCGGCCGCCAATGGCATCGATGTGTTCCGCATATTCGATGCGCTCAACGATGTGCGTAACCTGGAACGGGCCATCCGCGAAGTCAAAGCCTGCGAGAAACACGTAGAAGCGGCAATTTCCTATACGACGAGCCCCGTCCATCGATTGGACGGATTCGTCACGATGGGGAAACGCCTGGAGGACCTCGGCGCCGACACGATTTGCATCAAGGATATGGCCGGACTTCTGGCGCCGGTGGATGCCTACCGGTTGGTCAAGAGTTTGAAAGCAGCGGTTCGTGTTCCCATTCACCTCCATTCCCATTACACCTCGGGCATGGGCACCATGACGGCTCTGATGGCCGTGATGGCGGGCTTGGATCTTCTGGACACGTCCATTTCGCCGCTAGCGGGAGGGGCTTCGCACCCGCCGACCGAATCGATGGTCGCGGCATTACGCGGCACCCCCTACGACAGCCAATTGGATCTGGAAGACCTCCAGCCCATCGCAGAGCATTTCCGGACGGTGCGCCGAAAGTACCGGCAATTTGAAAGCGACTTCACCGGTGTCGATGCGGAAATTCTAACGTCCCAAATCCCCGGTGGCATGTTGTCCAACCTCGCTGCGCAACTGGCGGAGCAAAACGCCCTCGACCGGATGAAGGAAGTGATGGACGAAATCCCCCGCGTCCGGAAGGACATGGGCTATCCCCCGCTCGTCACGCCTACCAGCCAAATCGTCGGCACGCAAGCCACACTCAACGTACTGACCGGCGAACAGGGCGAGCGCTACAAAGTCATCACCACGGAAACCAAGAACTACTTCCTGGGCCTCTACGGCCGTGCACCAGGCCCTCTTGATAAAGAGATTATGGCCCGAGCGATCGGCGACGAAGAACCGGTAAAAGGCCGGCCGGCGGACCGCCTGGAAGCAGAATTCGAAAAACTCAAGAAGGACATGCCGGAATCCGCCACGACCCTGGAAGACCAGTTGTCCTTTGCCCTGTTTCCGGCCATTGCCCGGGATTTCTTCGAGGCACGCGAGCAAGGCGCCCTGCAGCCGGAGCCGCTCGAGCCGACCGACACCAAAGGCCCGGCAGTGGCGCACGACCCCCATCTGGCTCCGGCCGAATTCAACATTACGGTGCATGGCGAGAATTACCATGTCGTGGTCTCAGGCTCCGGCCGCACCACCGACGGCCGCAAGCCCTATTACATCCGCGTCAATGACCGACTGCAGGAAGTCTCCCTTGAACCGTTGCAGGAAGTGTTGGCCGGCGTGCCGGAATCTCCCGAGGCCAGCAGCACGTCGAAGCCGAAACGTCCCCGACCGACGAAACCCGGTGATGTGGCCCCGCCCATGCCGGGCCGTGTGGTGAAGGTGTTGGTGACGGATGGCGCCCAGGTGAAAACGGGCGATCCTCTCTTGATCATCGAGGCCATGAAAATGGAAAGCCAGGTTCCAGCCCCCATGGACGGGCGGGTTGCCGCCATCCTTGTTGCTGAGGGAGACAACGTCAAGATCGACGAAACCGTCATTCAATTGGAGTAGCCGGTGCCGCGCCCGGCCTCTCTCGTCCGGTTTGTTGCTCCAGCGCCCCATCACCTGGCCACCTGGTTTCTTGCGAGTCTCCTCATGAGCAGTTGCGCGGCACGGCCGGATGTCCCTCCCTGGTTCGACGCGATCCAGCGATTCCCTGTTCATACCATTTCCGTCAACGGCCACCGGATCGCTTACCTTGATGAAGGCGAGGGGCCGACGCTGATTCTGCTCCATGGCTACGGCGGATCCATGTGGCAGTGGGAATATCAGCAGCCCCTGACCAAGCACTTCCGTGTGATTACGCCGGATCTCCTCGGCTCCGGCCTTTCCGAGAAACCCGACATCGAATACCGTCCCTCCGCACTGATTGAATCCGTACGAGGGCTCATGGATGAGCTGGGCCTGCAGACAGCCACCGTCATCGGCAATTCGATGGGCGGCGGCGTGGCCATTGGCATGGCCCTGACATATCCGGAGCGCGTTGACCGTCTGGTCTTGATCGATACCCTGCCGGACCATGTTCGGGAACGACTCGTGAGCCCGCTCATGCAGCGGGCCATCAACACGCACGTGCCCGCCTGGATGGCCCGGTTCGGGGCATCGCTGTTCGGAAGCCGGACGATGGAAGCCGTGCTCAAGGAGGTTGTCTACGATCACAGCCTCATCACCCCGCTCGTGCTGGAGCGATCAAACCGAAACCGCCAGCGGGAAGACATGATCGGCCCCTTACTCTCGTTGCGCGACAGCCTGCCGCTGTGGGAGCAGCAGTATGCGCCGCGACTCACAACAATCCGCCAGCCCACGTTGATCCTGTGGGGCGAGCATGATCGCCTCTTCCCTCCGCAAGTCGGCCAAGATCTCCAGGCGATGATTCCGCACTCACGGTTGATTGTGATTCCCGAGGCCGGCCACATTCCTCAATGGGAGCGGCCACAGGCGGTCAACCGGCACATCATGGAGTTCCTTCAGCCTTGACAGTCTTCCCAGCGGGCCATACAGTGACAATGGAGAGCATACGTCCCTTTTTTCATGGAGAGGTCTTATGAGGTCGATGAGTGCCCCTGTCCTGTCTGGCGTTCTGGTTCCACGTCTTCTTGCAGGCTTGTTGTGTCTCGGCCTGAGCGCGTGCGGAACCTTGCCGGGCACTGGCAAGGCGGGGTTTTCATACAAAGACATGCCGATCGCCGACGGCAGCGCAGTGGCCGGAGAAGGCAACAATATCCTGTTTCAGGGCAAGCCGCTGATGCTCACCGGTATGGGCATCAAGGTCGGCGACAAATTGCGCGATGTGAAATTGGCGCAAACCGACCTCTCGATGATTCCCATTAATGACACCAAGGGCAAGGGCAAGGTCCGTATCATCAGCATTGTCCCGTCTCTCGATACGAAAGTCTGCGAACAGCAAACGCACTATTTGAGCGAGAAGAACATGGGCCTCGATCGCATGGTCGAACTCATCACGATCAGCATCGACACGCCGTTCGCGCAAAAACGATTCGCAGAAGAAGCCAAGATCAGCAATGTCACCTTTCTGTCCGATTTTCGCGCCGCCGATTTCGGCAAGGCCCATGGGCTTCTGCTGAAAGACCTTCACCTCCTGAGTCGTGCCCTGCTGGTTGTCGACAAAGACAACAAGGTGCGCTATCTGCAGATCACCCCGGAATTAGCTCAACTGCCGGACCTAGAGGAAGCTTTCCGGTTCGCGCGTAAGCTGGTGACGGCCAGCTGACCCTTGTCTTACGGCCGTTGAGGACTATCCATGGCCCATTACGATCTGCTGGTGATCGGAACCGGCCCGGCAGGACAAAAGGCGGCGATTCAGGCCGCCAAGCTCGGCAAAAAAGCCGGCATCGTCGAGCGCACACGGGTTGTCGGCGGCGTCTGCACCAACACCGGGACCATCCCCAGCAAATCGCTCCGAGAAGCGGCCCTCTATCTCTCCGGTTTCCATCAACGTAGTCTGTATGGCGCCAGTTATCGCGTCAAACAGGACATCACGATGGCGGATCTGACCTTCCGTTCCAATCACGTCATCAACCGTGAAATCGAAATCATTCAGAACCAGATGACGCGGAACAATATCGACCTGTGGTACGGCACCGCGTCCTTCGTCGATCCGCATCGCGTACGCGTTGAGCGCGCGGATGATGATGATCATGTGGAACACACGGCGGATTTCATCGTCATCGCCTGCGGCACGGTTCCCGCCCGTCCCGCCCACATTCCCTTCGACGATCAGACGATCATCGATACCGACGGCCTCCTGAAGCTGAAAGACCTCCCCAAGTCCATCACCATCATCGGCGGCGGAGTCATCGGCGCAGAATACGCTTCCATCCTGGCCACGATGGGCCTCCACGTCACGCTCATCGAGCGCCGGCCGCGCCTGCTGGAATTTGTCGACCAGGAAACCATTGAAGCGCTGCAGTACCATATGCGCAGTATCGGAGTCGTCCTTCGATTCAACGAAGAGGTCGTGTCTGTCGAGCCGATCTCCAAAGAACTAGTCATCGTCCGCTTAAAGAGCGGGAAAGAAATCGCCGCCTCCACCGTGCTGTATTCGGTCGGCCGTACCGGTGCCAGCGCGACGCTTAATCTCGAGGCCATCGGACTCGCAGCAGATGAGCGCGGGCGCCTCACGGTCAACGAGCATTATCAAACATCCATTCCTCATATTTATGCGGCCGGTGACATCATCGGATTTCCCGCGCTCGCCTCCACGTCCATGCAGCAAGGCCGTCACGCCGCTTGCCATGCGTTTGGCGTGCCCTACCAGACGCAATCGGACCTGATGCCCTATGGCATCTATTCGATACCCGAGATTTCGATGGTCGGCCGCAACGAAGACGACCTGACCAAACACGGAGTCCCCTATGCCGTCGGCATCGCCCGCTACCGCGAAATCGCCCGCGGCCAGATCATCGGTGATGAGATCGGCATGTTGAAGTTGCTCTTTCACAATAAGACCCGTCAATTGCTCGGCGTGCATGCAATCGGCGACGGTGCGACGGAACTGATTCACATCGGGCAGACGGTGATGGCCTTTCAAGGACAGATCGATTACTTCATCGATGCGGTGTTCAATTACCCCACCCTCGCGGAATGTTATCGCGTCGCCGCGCTGGATGGCATCAATCAACTCCCGAGACCCTGGACACCGCGAGCCTGACAGGCCCGTGTCTCGCGAGCCGCAATAGTCCTCAATGCCCCATGTCAGGCATTGAACTGAGGAGTGCCCATCGAGAATTCAATAGTCTCCGATAAGAGCAAGGAGGACCCGGATGTCGTTTTCAAATCATCTTCGTAAGCTGGCCCAACCCGTGTGGGATGCACAACTGACGCACCCCTTCGTCCTCGCATTAGGCAAGGGCACCTTGTCGGAAAGAAAATTCCGCTATTACATCCTGCAGGACGCCCGGTTTCTCGCAGACCTTGCTCGGGTCTTTGCCGCCGGGTCCTTACGAGCTCCGGACTCCGAATCGGCGCTTCGCTTCGCCAAGCTGGCAGAAGAAACCATCACCGTCGAACGCAGTCTGCATGAAAACTACGGCAAACGCTGGAACCTTTCGCCGCAAGAGATGCTGAACGAGCCGATGGCGCCGACCAACTATGCCTACACCCGCCACATGCTGGCCGTGGCCCAAGCGGGTACGGCGACGGAAATCGCCGTCGTGGCGCTCCCCTGCGCGTGGATTTATTGTGTCGTCGGCAAGCATTTTCTCAAGAACGGAGCGCCGCCGGCAAAACACCCGTACCGCGATTGGCTGATGCTCTATGCGTCACCGGAGTTCGAGGCAGTTCAGGAATGGATGCGCGCCAGGGTCGATACCTGGGCGCGAACAGCCGGGCATGAAGAAAAAAAACGGATGGAGCAGGCGTTTCTGATCAGTTCGAAGTATGAGTGGATGTTTTGGGAAATGGCCTGGAATGAGGAGAAGTGGCCGGTGTGAGGGGGCGGGCAGCGATGGCGGCACTCTACACGCCGGAAACAAAGCCGCAGCAGCGTTCGGCAGTGAGGTGATCCTTTCCGCCTGAACTTGCTCTGTTCGTGCTCGCACGAACAGAGCTTCGAACAACAGGCGTCACCTGCAACGCAGGACGGTTCACCCCACCGTCGAACGAGGTCCTGCTGACGCTTTGAGGGCGTTCCGAGTGTCGCCATCGCTGCCCGCCAGTCACACGTCCACTGAAAGGTAGCTGAAATAACAATACTTCCAGCATAGCGGAACCCTAATTTATCGGCTTTCTACTGTGTACTTACGCGACAGGAGCTTGAAGGAATAACTAGACTATGCCACCTCATGAGGAAGGAAAAAGAAAAATCAGTTTCCCCAATTCGAACGTAAGCGGGGGAAATATCGTGGTGGTTCTGATCGAAAATGGGAAGAGCCCAGATCAACCCTACAATGCCCGTCTTGGATTCTGGTTGCCTCCAGATTCTCCCTATGGCAACTTTCAACTGAAACTTAGAAAGCTGTGCGAGAGACTCGACGAAGCTAATCGTAGATTGATCGACACTTTCGATTATCGGAATCAGGCAATGGAGCAGAAAACTTCAGTCAACTTGTTCCAACGTCACGAGTATGCAATCGAACAGGCTGTCTATCTCATGAGACGAGTGGCTGACGAATTGATAGCAATGATCTGGTGTCTACATGAGTGGGAAAAAACGGGGGACTATCCGCGCCAAATTAGGATTGATTGTATCGGTGCCGCGCTTGAAGCTACGCAACAAAACCTTTCAAAAGACCTTAAAGTGCTTTTTGACCCTCACAATCCAGTCATGAAAGCTCTCAACGAAATTTCAAATGCATTCAAACACTCCTTCGTTCACTCAGATTTAACATTGATTGGAAGGGACGAGCCCTGCGTTTATGCTCTCGGGTTAGCCCATAATAAACTTTCTTCTGAAATGAAATTCCATAATTTCTCGGTGTCTTGGTTAGTACGCGAATTCAGTGCCTTTTATAAATCCGGGATGCAATGGCTCGCATCATTTTCCGAAAGACATCGAAAATGAATTCAGCCTTCAATATTCACTGTTCCCTATGCACGCGCATAGGATTCCACCCAAACGGCAGCATTCTCACTTCTCAATAAAGGGGTCGCCCCCCACTCGGAATATGTCCCTAAGAGAATCGCCGCTCCGATTGATCTCTCGTTCAGGCACGACACTGCAGGCTACACAGCCCCTCTCTGACCGTTAGCATGGGACACACCGTACAGTAGGATAGAGGGCTGACACGCGTAGTGTCTGATTTATCCGAACAGGCCTCCACCTGGCCCTAACCGGTCTTGCGATATTCCTGGGACTGGTTAAGCGGTTCGACAT
>ERZ724513.551-NODE-551-length-18435-cov-8.253156_pt1 | contig 18435 bp, 15 predicted proteins | sample MGYA00376046_ERZ724513 | MGnify/ENA primary metagenome ERZ724513 (study PRJEB28724, sample SAMN07190883) | activated sludge metagenome | isolation source: activated sludge of sewage treatment plant in Hong Hong | place: Hong Kong | collected 2016-03-17 ...
GACCTCGCCTTTCGCGATCCCCCAGAGCCAGGCTGCCCCCAAAAGAGCCAGCGCCGCCGGCAAGGCCGACACGCCGCCGCTGGACAGGCTGTGCGCCAGGGCGGATGGCCAGATCGAGCGGGTCCCGGCGCGGATCAGGCCGAACGGTGTGGGCAGGCGCTCGAACATGTCGACCTCGACGCCGTCGACCGCCAGCAGTTCCAGGGCCGCGTAGCAGGCGGCCGGGCCGCCGCCGACCACCGCGACCCGCAGCGCCCCGGCGTCGACCGGGCCGTGCTTGACGGGCGCCGGGCTGGTGTCGGGCTCGAGCGGGTGGCGGCGGAAGTACTCGGCGTTCAGGTCGCGGAACGGCTCGAGCGCCTCGGGCAGGTCGTCCTCGTAGTAGATCGCCCCCACCGGGCACTCGTCCAGGCAGGCGCCGCAGTCGATGCAGTTCTGCGGGTCGATGTAGAGCATCTCGGTGTCACCGGCGAGCGCCGGCCGGATGCAGTCCACCGGGCAGACGGGCACGCAGCTGCCGTCCTTGCAGCAGTTCTGCGTGATGACGTATGTCATGACGATGCCTCTCGAACGTTATTGGACGAATGTCTGAAAACTAGAGTTGGTAGCCGTCGAGCTTTCCGGCGAGACGTTCGACGTAGCCGGCGATGTCGTCGGGGTCGCGGTCGGGCAGACCGAAGAGGACTTCGGTGACGCCGAGGTCCTTCCAGTGGGCCAGTTTGTCGGGATCGGGCTTGAAGTCCAGGGCCACGACGGTCGGGGTGCCGTCGCGGCCGGCGCCGGCCCAGGTGTCCTGCAGAAGTTTCACGGCGTCGTCGATGACGAAGTCGCGCGGAGTGGTGATCCAGCCGTCGGCGCTGCGGGCGATCCACTTGAAGTTCTTCTCGGTGCCGGCGGCGCCGACGAGGACGGGGACGTGCGCCTGGACGGGTTTGGGCCACGCCCACGACGGGCCGAAGTCGACGAATTCGCCGTGGTATTCGGCTTCCTCCTGCGTCCACAGCGCGTTCATGGCCTCGAGGTATTCGCGCAGCATGGTGCGCCGCCGCCCGGGTGGGACGTTGTGGTCGGCCAATTCGTCGGTGTTCCAGCCGAAGCCGACGCCCAGGCTGACCCGCCCGCCGGAGAGGTGGTCGAGGGTGGCGATGGACTTGGCCAGGGTGATGGGGTCGTGTTCGACGGGGATCGCCACCGCGGTGGACAGTCGCACCCGGGTGGTGACCGCACACGCGGTGCCCAGGGCGACCCAGGGGTCCAGGGTGCGCATGTAGCGGTCATCGGGCAGCGACTCGTCACCGGTGGTGGGATGCGCGGCGTCGCGGCGGGTGGGGATATGGGTGTGTTCGGGGACGTAGAAGGTGGCGAAGCCGTGGTCGTCGGCGAGCTTGGCCGCCGCGGCCGGGGTGATCCCGCGATCACTGGTGAACAGAACGAGCCCGAAATCCATTGGGAGAAACCAACTTTCTGTCGATGCGGCGATGTCGGAAGAGCTTCAGCTGACCGATGCCCCGAGGACCAGGTCCACGGCGGACTCCAGTTGCCGGGCGGTCTGGTCGTGGGTGAGGAACCGGGCGCTCATCAGCGCGCCGGCGAACGTGAGACCCAGCGTGGCGGCGACATCCGGGCGCCAGCCCGGGCCGAGGGCCGATCGGATGCGCCGGGCGAACTCCTGGGCGATCTCGGCGCGGGCGGTCTCCACCGCTGGCTCGTCGGCCAGCATGGCGGTGGCGCAGGCCGCGGTGAGCCCGGGCTGGTCCGCCCCGGCCAGCAACATCCCGCGCATCACCGCGTTCACCCGGCGCTTCGGGCTCTCGGAGTTGTCCGGTTGCAGCGCAACGGTTTTCAAGGTGTCCAGATACAGGTTGGCCACGAGTGCGTTCTTGGACGGGAAGTAGGTGTAGGCGCTGGCGGGGGAGACCTCGGCGCGGGCGGCCACCGAGCGCATGCTCAGCGCCGAATACGGGGCGGCGCGCAGTTCGGCGGCGCCGGCGTCGAGCAGTTTGCGGATGGTCTGCGCGGGCCGGCGATCCGGCCGCCGGGGTGCGACCGCCGCAGATCTGGACATTTGTCCAGTATAAGCACCGGGCGTCAGGGCGCCAGCGGAGAGGGTGGCCCGGGCTTGGCGCCGGCCGCGTCACGCCGCCGGGCCGCCATGCCGGCCAGCGCCTCGAAGGCCACCCGGTGCGCGGCGTTGACGGTCAGCTCGGCGTGGTCGTAGGCCGGTGCGACCTCGACGACGTCGACACCGACGACGTCGTGCTCGTAGCACAGCTGACGCACCATCCGGAGCAGGTCGGCGCTGGTGATCCCGCCGGGCTCGGGGGTGCCGGTGCCCGGCGCGTGGGCCGGGTCGAGCACGTCGATGTCCACCGACACGTACAGCTTCTCGGCCTTGGCCAGGGCTTCCGCGACGGCCCTGCGCATGACGTCCTGGAACCCCCGCTCCCAGATCTCCTGCATGGTGTGCCAGACCATGCCCTGCTCCTGCATCCATTCGAAGGTGTCCTGCGGCGGCCAGTAGCCGCGCAGACCGACCTGCACGAAGTTGGCGCCCGGCACGGCCCCGGACTCGATCAGTCGCCGCATCGGCGTGCCGTGGCTGGCCAGGTTGCCCTCGATGATGTCGGCGGTGTCGGCGTGCGCGTCGAAGTGGACGATGCCCACGTTGCCGTACCCGTGCACATCGGCGACCGCGGTGGCCGCCGGCCAGGTGATCGAGTGGTCGCCGCCGAGGATCAGCGGCACGATCCCGCGGGACGCGACGGTGTGGACGCGTTCGCGGATGTTGGCGTGCGACACCTCGGTCTGGCCGTGTGGGCAATACGCGTCGCCGAAGTCGACGACCTCGAGCCAGTCGAAGATCTCCAGGCCCAGATCCATGTGATAGGTGCCGGGCTCGTAGGCGGTGGCCCGGATGGCGCGCGGACCGAACCGGGCGCCGGGCCGGTTGGTGGTGCCCACGTCGAAGGGCGCCCCGACGATGGCCACATCGGGCTTCCAGGAGTCGAGTTGACCGGCCTCGGTCAGAAACGGCCGATGTCCGAACGAGACCATCCCCGAGTAGGCGATCTCGAGCTGCTCGACCATGCCGGGCGGCAGGTCACGGTCCGGTCCGTGGTCATGATGCTGGCCCATCGGACGACCCTACTGCGGCAACCGGATCCGCACGGGTATTGCGCTCACGAGGCTTCCCGCCGGTCCGGCTCGGGGTAACAGGCCTGCACCGCGGCGGGGTAGCCGACCCCGTGCAGCACCACGCTGCCGAGCACCACGACGACGGTGACGAGCAGGACCGGGGTCTCGTGGGCGGTGTCGAGCAGGTTGAACGACAACAGGCCGAACACGATCGACGGCGTTCCGCGGGGACCGAGCCAGCCGACCATCGTGCGGTCGCGCACGTCGAAGCCGGTGCCCGTCAGGGCACCAAGCATCGGCGCCATTCGCACCACGGTCAGCGCCAGCCCACAGAACACGACGGTGCGCCACGGCACGCCGTCCGACAGCGCGAGCACCGACACGCTGCCGAAGACGAACCACATGGCCAGCGTCAGAAGGAAACCCAGGTCGTCGAGCAGCTCCAGGTCGTGTTGCAGCGCCTCGCCGTCGTACAGGTAGTGGAAGGCGATGCCGCAGACGAACGCGGCGACGAAGCCGTTGCCGTGCAGCCCGAGGCTCACCCCGTGGCTCAGCACCGGGGCGATCACCAACAGGACCCGTCTGGACCGCGCGGTCATCAGGCCACGGCGCTGGGCGAGAGTGCTCAGCTGCGCCAGAACCGCGCCCAGCACGGCGCCGACGACCACCGCTATCGCCGCATCGGGCAGGGCGTGCCGCAGTGCCCGCCAGGGCGCCGCCGACGGCGCGCCGCCCCCGGAGTCGCCGACCGCCAGGGCGAGGGCGAACAGGAACACGGGCGAGACGATGCCGTCGTTGTAGCCGGCCTCGACGTTCAGCAGGTTGCGGACCCGCTCGGGGATGCGGTCGTCGCGCAGGATGGCCGCCGCCGGCGCGAAATCGGTGGGCACGACGATGCACGCGATCAGCAGCAGCACCGCCCACGGCAGCCCGGGCAGCAGCCACAGACCCAGCAGCACGGCGGACCCCAGGCTCAACGGCAGGGCGACCAGCAGCACGCGGAACGCGGCCCGCGGGTTGCGGCCGAACAGTCCGCCGCGGACGTCGGTGGCGTCGACGAAGAGCAGGATCGACAGGATGAACTCGGCGGCGTGCTGGGTGGCATTGGCGTTCAGCGCGGTCGCCAGGGCGTCGTGGGTGGAGAACCCGACCAGGACGCCCGCGCCCACGAACAGGATGGGGACGGTCAGCCGGCGACGCTCGAAGCCGTTGGCGACCAGCGCCCAGCCCGCGACGACGAGGCTCAGCGCGATCAGCGACAGCACCACGCTGCGATCCTGCCATTGTCGGCGCGTATTGCCCGGTTGTGCGGCGCGGACGTGAGAACGTGTGAACACCATGAACACGCACCACCCGGCGGCCGAGCACGACCCGGACAACCTGCACGACTATGTCACCTACGAGCAGTGGGGCCGCAGGTTCTTCGAGATCGCGGTGACCGAGGAGCGCGTGGCCGCCGCGTTCGCCGCGATCGCCGGCGACCAGTTCGAGCTGGGCCCGATGGCGCAGGGCCCCGGCCGGATCGCGCGGGTGACCGCCAAGGTCACGATCGGCGAACCCAAGGCGCTGCGGCACCTCGGCGACACCATCACGTTCGACATCCGCATTCCGCTGGAGATCGACCTGCTGGTGGACCTGCGGCTGGACAAACAGCGGTTCAACGTCGACGGCGAGGTGGCGCTGCGGGCCACCGCGCGGGCCGCCGCGCCGCTGGCGCTGGTGCTCGACGTCGCCAAACCGCGTCCCACCGACATCAGCGTGCACGTGTCCACGAAGACCATCCGCGGCGAGCTGTTGCGGATCATCGGGGGCGTCGACGCAGAGATCCGCCGATTCACGGCCTCCCACGTCGCCGCCCAGATCGACGCGCCGGAGTCCAAGGAGGCGCAGGTGATCGACGTGGAGGGGATGATCGACTCGACCTGGACGGGCATCTGAGCCCGTGGGATAGCCTTGGCTTCGGTACGACCACCACAGCTTGCCTGGTTCAGAGAGCAGCCTTGCGAGAGACATGGTGTGATACACAAAATCTGCGGGCCTAACGGTTCCTGGCGGAAATTAGTCGATGAGGTGAGTGTTGGACGCGCAGCAGGTCAACTTTGCGGTAGCCGAGGAGTCGGTGGGCGCCGTGTCGGTGGTATCGGTCACCGGCGCCATCGATATGCTGACGGCCCCCCAGCTGGCGGAGGCCATTCGAGCGGCGCTGGCGAAGCAGCCCAGTGCGGTGGTGGTGAATCTGACCGAGGTCGACTTCCTCGCGTCTGCGGGGATGCAGGTGCTGGTGGCGGCGAACGAAGAGGCCGGCGGGACACGGCTCGTCGTCGCCGCGGAGGGGCCGGCCACCAGCCGGCCGTTGAAGATCACCGGCATCACGGACTTCATCGACGTGTTTCCCACGCTCGACGAAGCACTCGAAAACGTCACGGTATGAGTGTGCGGCCAGTGGGTAGTCACTAGGCACCATGGACGCTCCGGATCAGCCTTCCGCTGTGGCAGATGTGCGGTTCGTCCGTGTGGTGCGGGCGGATGCGCGGGCGGTGGCCGGGGTTCGCAACGAGTTCGGCAAATGGGTCCGGACGCATCTTGCGCTCGATGAGGAGCGGGTCAGCGACGTCGTGCTGGCCGTCAACGAAGCGCTGGCCAACTCCGCCGAGTTCGCGTACGTGTCGTCCCCGGAGCCGGGCATCGTGGCCATCGAGGCGGTACACAGCGCCGCCACCGCGAGCCTCGCGGTGCTGGTCTCCGATCGCGGTGTCTGGTACGACGAGGACACGACGGTGCGCAGCCGCCACCGCGGCCGGGGCATTTCGTTGATGGAGGCGCTGTCCGACGAAACGACGATCGACCGGCTGCCGGACGGCACCCAGGTCCGGTTGCTGTTCGCCGACTGCGCCGCGGTCCCGCACCGGCCCGGTGCCATGTCGGAAGCGTGAGCGCACCCACCGGTGACATGTGGGATGTCATGTCAGGCGTCATGTCGACGGCCCGCAGCATCCGCCGATTCACCGACGAACCCGTACCCGACGCGGTGCTGGCGCGCTGTCTGCAGGCGGCCACCTGGGCGCCGTCCGGAGCCAACGCGCAGGGCTGGCGGTTCGTGGTGCTGCGGTCACCGGAACAGCGGGCCGCGGTCGCCGCGGCCGCGGCCCGGGTGCTCGAGGTCATCGAACCGGTCTACGGCATGACGCGCCCGGCCGCCGACGACGACAGCCGCCAGGCCCGCAACAACCGCGCCACCTACGAGTTGCACGACCGGGCCGGCGAATTCATCTCGGTTCTGTTCGCGCAGAAGTACTTTCCGACGGCGTCGGAACTGCTGCTGGGCGGTTCAATCTTCCCGGCGATGCAGAACTTCCTGCTGGCGGCCCGCGCGCAGGGGTTGGGCGCCTGCATGACTGGCTGGGCGTCCTACGGCGGCGAGCAGGTGCTGCGCGATGCGGTCGGAGTGCCCGACGGTTGGTTGCTGGCCGGCCACATCGTGGTCGGTTGGCCGCGCGGACGGCACGGACCGCTGCGCCGTCGCCCGCTGGCCCAGGCGGTCAACCTCGACCACTGGGACGCGCCGGCCACGGAGCTACTGGGCGACCTCTGATTCGGCGTACTCGTGCGCGAGTTTCTCGTCGAGTGCGGCGCTGTCGCGCGCCAGGGCCACGGTGCCGGCCAGCATGGCGGCGACGGCCACCGGCAGGGCCAGGATGGCGGGGCCGTGCACGGTGAGCTCCTCGCCGAGCACCAGGATGCCGAGCAGCACCGCCGCGATCGGCTCGAGCACCAGCATCGTCGGAACCGAGGTCTGCAGGGAGCCGGCGTGGAATGCGGACTGTTGCAGCACCGTGGCGACGACGGAGACGAGGATCAGCAGGTACGGGGCCGGGTTCGACAGCAGCGCCGCCAGTCCGCCGGTCTGGAAACTCCGGGCGGACAGCTTGGTGAACAGGGCGATCATCCCGAACATCACGCCCACCGCGACGGCGAGCAGGACCGCGCGCCGGTCGCCCAGCGAGCGTGCCGCCCCCGCGATGCAGCCGACGATCAACGGGATGCAGACCGCCGCGACGAGAATCCAGGACAGCACGGTCGGGTCGACGTGGCCCTCGCGGGGTTTTCCGACGAGGACGAAGACGGCCAGTCCGGCGGTGAGCAGCAGCGCCCAGCCCCACTCGGCCCGGGTCACCCGCTCGCCGACGATGCGGGCGCTGATCGGTAGCGCGAACAGCAGACACGACACCAGCAGCGGCTGCACCAGCAGCAGTGACCCGAAGGACAGGGCTAGGGCCTGGAACACATATCCCAGGACGGCGGCCCCCGTGCCGGCCCACCAGATTCGGTTGCGCAGCAACGACGTGAACATCGACGCGCTCATGCCCTCATCGGCCGGCACGTGCCGGGTGGACAGCTGGCGGACGACGATGCCGATGGCCGCGCACAGCGCCGCGACCAGCGCCAGCACGACGACCACCGCCTGCGTCACTGTCCGTCCACCTCCGTCTTCAGCTCGCCTTCTGGCACCCGCACCGACTGTACTGACGACGGCGCGACCTTTCAGAACACGCAGGACCGGATCTGGTCAGCGGTGGTCGACATGTTGTTCGAGTAGAGATCGCACGGAGTGCGGAACAGATCTATTTCGTCCCGAAGATCCGGTCACCGGCGTCACCGAGGCCGGGCCGGATGTAGCCGTGCTCGTCGAGTTCCCGGTCCACGGCGGCGGTGAAGATCGGCACGTCGGGATGGGCTCGCGCCATCGCGGCGAGACCCTCCGGGCAGGTCAGCAGGCAGACGAACTTGATCGACTTCGGCCCGTGCTCCTTGAGCCGGTCCACGGCAGCGACCGCGGAGTTGCCGGTGGCCAGCATCGGGTCGACCACCACGACGTCGCGCTCGTGCAGATCCCCCGGCATCTTGAAGTAATACTCAACGGCCACATGGGTTTTCGGGTCCCGATACAGGCCGATGTGGCCGACCCGGGCACCGGGGACGACCGCCAGCATCCCGTCGAGGATGCCCGTCCCGGCCCGCATGATCGAGACGAACACCAGCTTCTTGCCGTCGACCACCCGGCCGGTGGTGGTCTCCAGCGGGGTTTCGACCTCGACCTCGTGGGTGGGCAGGTCGCGCAGCACCTCGTAGGCCATCAGTGTCGATACCTCGCTGAGAAGGCTGCGAAAGCTGTTGGTGGAAGCGCTTTTACGGCGCATCAACGTCAGCTTGTGTTGGACCAGCGGGTGGTCGACGAGCACCGGATTCTGCACAGTCAGGCCTTCCTCTCTCAAAACACCGTGCCGTCGCTGCGGATGTCCAGCGGCGGCAGTCCGCCCCGTCGTTGCGCGGCCAGCGCCCGCCCGGCCGCCCAGGTGCCGCCCTCGAGGACGCAGGCCAGCGGCAGGTCGGCGCCGAGTCGCCCGCACACGAGACCGGCCAGTTCATCGAGCAGTGCCACGGTCAGGGCCCGCCACTCCACGACCAGTTCATCGCCGGGGGTCCAGGGTTGGGCGGCCCACCGCGGATCGCGCAGTAGCAGTACCCCGGTGTCGAGCAGCAGGCCGCCGTTGCGGTACTCGGGCAGCCCGGTCAGCTCGCCGAGTCCGGTCACCGCGACGCCGGCCCATTCGAACGGTTCCAGCAGCGAATAGGTGAGCCACTGCGACAGCTTGTGCAGCGGCATCCAGCCGTCGGTCAGCCCGGGGCCGGATACCGCGCGGTGCGGCCAGCAGTCGCCCAGCGGGATGCCGCCGATCGTGTTGGCCGCCGGCCAGATACCCGACAGTGATGCCAGCAGATACGACAGGATGTCGTGCGCGCGGACCTCGGGCCTGGCCAATGCGTCGAACAGCGCGCCCGGCCGGCCCGCGTCGGCAAGCCGATGCAGCAGGTGTACCCGGCCGTCGAGTCCGACCAGTGGATTGGTGGCGTCGACCTGGAACGCCGTCGCCAGTCGCGCGGTGCTCAGTGCACGCAGCCCGGCCGCGTCGACCCGCAGCGGGTCGGCGGGATCGGCGGAGAACAAGCCGGCCGTGAACGCGTGAAAACTGGCCACCGCCAAGCCTTCTGAGCGGGTGAAGCTCCGCTCGCCTTCCCGGTAGCACCAGTCGGGTCCGGCGCCGGCGTCGAGCAGGACGCTGACGACGGTCAGGTCGATCATGGCCCGGGCGCGTTCCGCGTCGTCGCGGCCGTCGAGCAGCGCGTCGAGATCGGCCCGGCGGTCCACCCCGCCGGCCTCGAAATGCCGCCAGCGGCTGTGGTAGGGGATCGTCAGGTCCGGATAGTTGGTCCGGGTGATATCGGCGACGGCGGCCGCTGCGACGTCCAGTGCATCGTCGTCGACGGTGAACCACTCGGAGTCGCCGGCGCGGGCGCGGGCCAGCAGGTGGCCGGCGCGGTCTCGGATGGTCGCCGTGTTGCGCAGCGCCGCGACCGCCTCGGCGGCGTCCTGGGCGGTCACCCGGACAGACCCCGGCCCTTGGCTTTCCTGAGTTCCTCGGCGTCGGGCACCGGCCCGGGGGTGAAGTAGCCCGCCGCCATCTTGGCGTCGATCTCGACGCGGGCGTCAGCGGGTATCAGTTCGTCCGGAATGTTAACGCGCTCAACGACTTCGATGCCCGAACCGGTGATGGCGTCGTACTTCATGTTGCTCATCGACACGAGCCGGTGGATCTTGGTGATGCCGAACCAGTGCAGGACGTCGGGCATCAACTCCTGGAAGCGCATGTCCTGCACACCGGCGACGCACTCGGTGCGGGTGAAGTAGGCCTCGGCGGTGTCGCCGCCCTCCTGACGTTTGCGGGCGTTGTAGACCAGGAACTTGGTGACCTCGCCGAGGGCGCGGCCCTCCTTGCGCGCATAGGCGACCAGACCGACGCCGCCGCGCTGCGCGCCGCGGATGCACTCCTCGATCGCGTGGGTCAGGTAGGGCCGGCAGGTGCAGATGTCGGACCCGAACACGTCGGAGCCGTTGCATTCGTCGTGCACCCGGGCGGTCAGTTCGACCCGCGGGTCGGCCAGGTCGTGCGCGTTGCCGAAGACGTAGACCGTCTGTCCGCCGATCGGGGGCAGGAACACCTCCAGGTCCGAGCGGGTCACGAGCTCGGGATACATTCCGCCGGTCTCCTCGAAAAGCGCTCGGCGCAAAGCTGTTTCGCTGCAGCCGAACCGGTCGGCCACCCCGGGCAGGTACCAGACAGGCTCGATCGCCGCCTTGGTGACCAGGGCGGCCCCACTGGGTAGCAGCACCCTCCCGTCCGGATGCAGGCGGCCTTTGCCGACAGCATCGATGATCTCCGGCAGGATGACGTGCGCCTGGGTGACGGCGATGGTGGGCCGGATGTCGTAACCGCCGGCCAGTTCGCCGGCGAACACGTCGGCGACGGCGGCGCCCCACGGGTCGAGGCTGACGATCTTGGCCGGGTCGGCCCACTGCGGATACGGCCCGACGACGGCGGTGGGTGTGGTGTTGGTCAGGTCGGCCTTGTGCTCCCGGGACAGCGAACCAGCCGCGACCGCCAGGGCCCGGTACACGCCATAGGAGCCGCTGTGGGTGCCGATGACGTTGCGGTGTGCCCGGTTGGTGGTGGTGCCGACGACCGGCCCGCGCTCGGCGGCGGTGCCGGCCCCCCAGTGGATCGGCGGCGCGTGCATGCCGGCGTTGTGCGACGTCAGCCGGATGTGCCCGGTGCGCGCGTCAGAACCCCCGGAAGTTCCCACGACGGTGGGGTCGGCGGAGGTCATCGCTGGTCGTCGCTCCTGGTTCGGCGGTCCGGAAGGCGCCAGCATAGCGAGTTCGCGGGGGCGCTGCCGGGCCGCCGTTCGGTCTATCCGGGAATTGCGCGATCGGGACTACGCTCACGGCAGGGGAAGGGAGTCACGATGAGCGATGATGCCGCCGCTGAGGCTCGCCGGGCCAAGTATGGGCAGTTGCCCCCACTGGCACGGGTAGAGGACACCATCACCAGTCAGGACACGGAACTCGCGCGAGATCCCCGAGGCGGCCAAGACACCGACCGCGATTTCACCATTCGGCACGCCGGAGGCTAGACGGCTTCAGCTGTCGTCGTCGGGTTCGGGTGGCAGGAGCAGGTTTTCGGGATGGTGATAGTTGTTGATGCGGGGTTGGCCGGTGTCGAGGTGGGGTGGGGGTAGCCATTCGGTGCGGCCGTTGCGGCGTCGAGTGGTCCAGCCGCCGGGTTTGACCTTGCGATTGTCGGGCCCGCAGGCCAGGGCGAGGTCGTCGATGTTGGTCTTGCCCCCGTCGGCCCAGTCCTTGGCGGCGTGGTGGACCTGGGTGCGGTCGGCGGGTTTAGTGCAGCCGGGGGCGGTGCAGCCGTGGTCTCTTGCGATGAGCATGATGCGCTGGGCGGGGGACGCGGTACGCCGGGTGCGCTCGAGGTGCAGGGCTTCACCATTCTTGCCGAAGACGGCCAGGCATTTGTACGCGTGGGCGCCGAGGCGGATGAAGTCGGACATGGGAACCAGGACGCCACTGGCGCTCACCGCGTGACCGGTGCCTTTTTCCAGTTCGTCCACGGTGGTCGAGAGGATGACGGTGACGGGCAGGCCGTTGAGGTGCCCGAGTTTCTTGCTCATCAGGGCGATACGGCCCATGGCGATCAGGGCGTCGTGGTTGCGTTGGTTGACGGTGCGGGTGTCGGCGTCGATCTGCTCTTTGGTGGGCCGCCCGGACACGCACGGGGTGGGGTCATCGGGGTTGCACATGCCGGGGGCGGCCAGTTTGGCCAAGATCGCATCGAGGGTGGCGCGGGCTTCGGGGTCGAGGTTGCCAGTGATGGGGGTCATGCCGTCGGTGCCTTGCTTTCCGATGGACAGTCCGCGGCGGCGGCGCCGGTCCCGGTCGGTGTATTCGCCGTCCTGGTCGAGCAGGGTGAACAGGCGGTGGGCGGCTTTGGTGAAGTAATCGGGGTCGAAATCGGATGCCAGTTGCGCCAGCTGGGCTTCGGCGTGAATCCGGGTTTCCAGGTCGACGTGGTCGGGCAGCTTGTGGAAGAACAGGCGGATCTTGGCGACGTGTTCGGCGCCGAGCCGACCCTTCGCCTGGGCGGCGGCGACATTGGGCAGTACCGGTTCGAGCTTCTCTCCGGTCAGGCTGGTGCGGGGTCCGAGCTCGGCGGCTTGGTCGAGCCGGCGGTTGGCGTCTTTGCTGCTGATCTTGAGCCGCTCGGTGAGCACTTTGGGAATGCTGGTGGCCCCCAGTTGCAGCGGGGCACCCTCGGCGACCAGCAGGTTGAGCAGCCGGTGATCGATGGCCGGCTGGCGGCGAGCCTGAACCTCGCGGCGGGCCAACACATCCAACACTTCCGCTGGAGTCAGTGCGTCGAAAGGCAGCGCCGCCAATTTGTCCAGGACCGTGTCGACCTCGGCCAGGCATGCGAGCACCGCGTCCCGCTCGGCGACTGCGCCCTGACTCATAAATCGAACATTAGTGCGAAGCACTGACAAGAATCCGGGCGATGTGACAAAAGGGGCAAACGAGGTAGAAGAGTTTCAAGTGCCGGCCGGGGCTACTTGCGCGACGGCTGGCCGGCCCCGGGCCGCGGTCTACGGAAGGTGTTGCCGGACTTGGGTTCTCGTGCGGTGAACTGCCGGTGAGGCGATTCGTTCGACCCGGTCGACGTCATCGAGAATTGCCAGCAGCTCGTCGTCGTAAGTGCACCGCGCCGGGCCCGGAGGCCGGCACCTCGGTGCTTCGCATTCCATGACGGAACGTGGTGCCGGAATCGAATTTGGCAGACCGGCCGTCGCTGGGGAGACGATCCGTCACATCCGCGCGCGCTTGGGGGCCCGTCAGGCGTCCTGCAGCTCCGGTCGCGGGGCAGTGCGGGGAGGCCTGGACCGGACCACCTGCGGCCACCAGAACCACCGGCCCAGCAGGGCGGCGATCGCCGGTGTCATGAACGAGCGCACCACCAGGGTGTCGAACAGCAGGCCCAGCCCGATGGTGGATCCGACCTGGGCGATGACCGTCAGCTGGCTGACGGCCATCGACATCATCGTGAACGCGAACACCAGGCCCGCCGACGTGACGACGGAGCCGGTCCCGCCCATCGCGCGGATGATGCCCGTGTTGAGCCCGGCGTGGATCTCCTCCTTGAACCGGGCGACCAGCAGCAGGTTGTAGTCGGCGCCGACCGCCAACAGGATGATGACCGTCATCGCCATCACCATGAAATGCAGGTCGATACCGACGATGTGTTGCCAGAACAGGATCGACAGGCCGAACGAGGCCCCCAGTGACAGCACCACGGTGCCGACGATCACCGCGGCCGCCACGACGGCCCGGGTGATGATCAGCATGATGATGAAGATCAGCGCCAGGGCGGCGATCGCGGCGATCATCAGGTCCCAGGCGTTGCCCTCCTGGAGATCCTTGAAGGTGGCCGCGGTGCCGGTGAGGTAGATCTTCGACCCTTCCAGCGGGGTGCCCTTCATCGCCTCCTTGGCTGCCTGCCTGATCTGCTCGACGCGGGCGATGCCGTCGACGGACATCGGGTCGCCCGCGTGGCTGATGATGAAGCGCACCGCGTGCCCGTCGGGCGAGATGAAGTTCTTCATGCCGCGTTTGAACTCGTCGTTGTCGAAGATCTCCGGCGGCAGGTAGAAGCTGTCGTCGTTGCGGGCCGTGTCGAACGCGTCGCCCATGGCGCTCTGGTTCTCCGACATCGCCGCCATCTGGTCCTGCAGGCCCTTCTGGGTCTGGTACATCGTCTGCATCATGGACTTCATCGTCTTCATGGTGGCGATGTTGGACGGCATCAGCGCGAGCATCTGCGGCATCAGCGCGTTGAGCTTGTCCATGTCCGGCAGGATGCTCTGGAACGCGTCGGTCATGGTGTCGATGCCGTCGAGGCTGTCGAACGTGGACCGGATCGCATGGCACGCCGGGATGTTCGCGCAGTGCGGTTCCCAGTAGAAGTAGTTGCGCATGGGGCGCAGGAAGTCGTCGAAGTCGGCGATGTGGTCTCGCAATTCGGCGATGTCGTCGGCCGTGTTGTGCGTCTTGGCGACCATCGACTTCATCGTCGCGTTCATCTGCTCCATGAGCGTGATCATCTGCTGCATGGTGTCGATGTTCTTCTGCATGGCGGCGACCTGGATCTGCATGTCGGCCATCCGGTCCATCATGTATTTGCGGTTGAGCGTCTGGGTGGTGCCGCTCATGCCCAGCATGAAGGGAATCGTGCTGTGCTCCATGGTCGTTCCCTCGGGGCGGGTGATCGACTGCACCCGCGAGATGCCCGGGATGGCCATGATCGCCTTGGTGATTTTGTTGATCACCAGGAAGTCCGCCGAGTTCCGCAGATCGTGGTCGCTCTCGATCATCAGCAGTTCGGGGTTCATCCGGGCCACCGAGAAGTGCCGCTCGGCGGCCGTATAACCCTCCTGCGCGGGCAGATCCTTCGGCAGATAGTTGCGGTCGTTGAAGTTGGTCTGATAGCCGGGCAGGGTCAGAAGACCGATGAGTGACAGCGCGATGGTGGCGGCCAGGATCGGCACCGGCCAGCGGACCACCGCGGCGCCGACCTTGCGCCAACCGCGGATCCGCATCGCGCGTTTGGGTTCGAGGATCTTTCGGAACCGGGTGAGGACGGAGATCGCCGCGGGACCCATGGTGAGTGCCGCGATCACCACCGTGACCATGCCGACGGCAAGGGGGATGCCGAGGGACTGGAAGTAGGGCAGCCGGGTGAAGTGCAGGCACAGGGTGGCGCCGGCGATGGTCAGGCCGGAGCCGAGGATCACGTGCGCCGTGCCGTGGAACATGTCGTAGTACGCGGTCTCGCGGTCCATGCCGCGGCTGCGGGCCTCCTGATATCGCCCGATCAGGAAGATGGCGTAGTCCGTGGAGGCCGCGATGGCCAGGGTCACCAGCAGGTTGGTGGCGAACGTCGACAGGCCGATGATGTTGTGGAAGCCCAGGAACGCCACGATCCCGCGCGCCGCCGACAGTTCGAGCACCACCATCACCAGCACGATGAAGACGGTGACGAGGGAGCGGTAGACCAACAGCAGCATCACGATGATGACCGTGAAGGTCAGGATCTCGATCATCTTGACGCTGCGGTCGCCGGCGATGTGCTGATCGGCGGACAGGGCCGACGGTCCGGTGATGTAGACGTGCAGGCCGGGCGGCGGGCTCAGTCCGCCGACGACGTCCTGCACCGCCTTGACCGACTCGTTGGCCAGCGCCTCACCCTGGTTGCCGGACAGGTACACCTGCACGTAGGTGGCTCGGCCGTCGGCGCTCTGGGCGCCCGCGGCGGTCAGCGGGTCGCCCCAGAAGTCCTGGACGTGTTCGACGTGCTTGGTGTCGGCGGTCAGCCTGGCCACCATGTCGTCGTAGAAGTGGTGGGCCTCGTCGCTGAGGGGCTGATCGCTTTCGAGGACGATCATCGCCGAGCTGTTGGAGTGGAACTCGTCGTACACCTTGCCGATGCGCTTCATCGCCTTCACCGACGGCGCGTCGTCGGGGGCCATCGACACGGAACGCATCTGGCCGACGATCTCCAGCTGCGGAACGCTGGTGTTCAGGAACCCGATCAGCACCACCCAGCCGATGATGATCGGCAGCGCCAGGCGGCGGATCCACAGCGCGAGGCCGCCCTTGTGTGGCGGCGCCCCGAGCGGCGTGCTCATGCGGTCCGCGAGGTCGGGAGGAGGAGCGCCGGGCACAGAACAGTCATGTGCGGCTCTACCTCCACAGTGTCGGCCGGAGAGTCCCGGCCCTGAATTCACCTAGCTGGGCTAAGAGTAACACCGGTCCGCTGTGCGGCGGTTTTCAGCCGCGCATGATCTCGGCCAGTTCGAGACGGTCCATCCAACGCTGCTCGATGGGCCGGCGGGTGTCGGGGTCGACCAGCGACGGATAGGAGGTCAGATCGGTGAACTGCAGCCGGCCGGACTGGAAGCCCACCATCGCGCTGGCCCGCCCGCCGCATTCGAGTTGCTCGGAGAGGTACTCGATGCAGCGCGCGGTCAGGCTGGTCGCGTGGATGCGGTCGAACGGCGAGGGATCGCCACCCTCCTGGATGTGGCCGAGGATCGCCTGGCGGGCGTCGAACAGGTCACCGCCCTCCTTGGCGAACAGCGCGGTGACGAACCCGGTGTCGTAGACCGGGTCGGCGCCTTCACTGCGAATGATCAGGCCGAGGCGCTCGCCCGAGCGGAAACCGGTCGCCAGCGCCGCGATGTCCGCGGTGAGGTCGTCGAGCGTTATCCCGGTCTCGGGCATGTAGATCCGCTCGGCGCCGGATGCCAGCCCGCTCAGCAACGCCAGGTATCCGCAGTCGCGGCCCATCACCTCGACGACGAACACCCGCCGGGTGGCCACCGCGGACTGCCGGATCTTGTCGACGTCGGCCACGATGCTGCTCAGTGCGGTGTCGCTGCCGATGCTCAGTTCGGTGCCGGGAACGTCGTTGTTGATCGTCATCGGCATGCACGCGATCGGGATGTCGAGCTGGGCGTAGGTCTTGCGGGCCTCGTGCAGCAGGTGGGCGGACTGGTACCCGACGCGGCCGCCGGCGACGATCAGTCCGTCGATGCGGTGGGCGGCGATCTGTCTGGCGATCTGCTGGATCGCCGGGCCGCTGGGCACATACCGGTTGGTGCCGATCTCGGCGCCTCCGTCGGACACCCAGCCACTGACGTCCATCCAGCCCAGCTCCTGCACCTCCCCGTCGCGCAGGCCGCGGAAGCCGTTCTTGACCGCCAGGACCGTGTAGCCGCGGTCGAGGCCGAGTCGCACCGCGGCGCGCACCGCGTTGTTCATGCCCGGCGCCAGGCCGCCGGCGTGCACGATGCCGATCCGGAACCGCCGCCGCCCCGGCGCGGTCGGCCGGGGCGCGGCCTGCTGAATGGTCTGCAAGATCTGGTAGGACTGCCGAAAACTGCCGCCGCGCAACAACATTGCGCCCTCGAAGTCATGGGCCCGGACCCGTTCGGCGACGGCATGGGTCTGTTCCACGCACTCCATCAGGGGAGAGGGGACCACCCGGTTGCCGCGCAACCCGATCAGCTGGGCCGGGGCGTCCGGCGGATCCTCCAGTAGGCGCTCCACCGCGGCGTGACCCAGCAGGGTGGCCAGGTACCGGTCGAAGGCGCTCGGTGCGCCGCCGCGCTGCACGTGACCGAGGATCGTGATGCGGGTGTCCTCGCCGAGTTCGGTCTCCAGCGCGCTCTTCACCTGCTCGGCGGTGATCGGGTTGCCGTCCATGTCATGGGCGCCCTCGGCGACGACCACGACGCTCTGCCGCCGGCCGCTTTCGCGTCCGGCCCGGATCTCCCGGCACATCGTCTGAGACCAGTCCGACGGCGGCGGGTTCTCCGGGATGAGGACGTAGTTGGCCGCGGTGGCCAGGGACGCCATCACCGCCAGGTAGCCGCACTGCCGGCCCATCACCTCGACCACGAACGAGCGCTGATGACTCGACGCGGTGCTGCGCAGCGCGTCCATCGCCTCGACGATGCGGTGCAACGCGGTGTCGGCGCCGATCGTCATGTCGGTGCCGTACATGTCGTTGTCGATGGATCCGGCGATCCCTACGATGCGCAGCACGGGGTACTTGGCGGCCGCCTCGGGGGAGATCTCGCCGGTGTCGACCAGTTCGGTGAGCAGGCCCGGCCACTCCTCGCGGAAGATGTTGGCGCCCGTCAGGCTGCCGTCGCCGCCGATCACGACGAGGCCGTCGATGCCGCGCTCCACCATGTTGCGGGCCGCCTTGAGCCGGCCGTCACGGGTGCGGAACTCCTCGGAACGGGCGGTGCCGATCGCGGTGCCGCCCTTGTGCAGGATGCCATCGGCGTCGGTGCGTTCCATCCGCCGGATCAGGTCACCGCCGCCCACCAGACCCAGGTAGCCCTCGTGGATCGCATAGACGTCGACGTTGTGGTGCAGCGCGGTCCGGATGACCGCACGCACCGCGGGGTTCATTCCCGGGGCATCACCGCCGCTGGTCAGGACACCGATGCTGGAGGGCCGGGAATGGGCTTCCGTCATGGAGGCAGTTTAGGGGCGTCGGTGGTCCCGGGCCTGCCGAGTTGGCCGGACGGTCTGCGCCGGGTCCGAGCCGGATCCGGGCGGGTAGGGTGCGGTTGTGGCATCGACCAGACTGCTCAGGACGTTCGTGGCGGCCCTCGCCGTCGCCGGTGCGCTCGCTGGCGGATCAGCCGGCCTCGGCATGCCGGTAGTGCACGCCGACCCGGCGCCGCATCCGGCCCCCGAGCCGCCACCGCCCTGGGCGCCGCGCAAGCCGGCCGAGTTCTGGCTGGGTCAGCCGGTGGTCTGGTGGA
>ERZ724513.552-NODE-552-length-18420-cov-6.535366_pt1 | contig 18420 bp, 18 predicted proteins | sample MGYA00376046_ERZ724513 | MGnify/ENA primary metagenome ERZ724513 (study PRJEB28724, sample SAMN07190883) | activated sludge metagenome | isolation source: activated sludge of sewage treatment plant in Hong Hong | place: Hong Kong | collected 2016-03-17 ...
TCGTCCTCCGGTCGGCTGGCCCGCAGATCGCACTTTCGGCCGATCCGCTCGGGTCAGGCGACAGTCCGCGCATCGGGAGTCCGGTCACTTCTTCGTCCTCCGGTCGGCTGGCCCGCAGATCGCACTTTCGGCCGATCCGCTCGGGTCCCGGGGTCCCGTACCCTGTCGGCGTGGCGCTGGAGACGAGCCGTCGGCCCTGGGCGCAACCACGCGTTGAGGATCCCCCCGGGCCCGCACGGCGCGACTGGCTGTTCGTCCTCGTCGTGGTCGTTGCCGCGACGGTCGAGACGTTCACCGACGACCGGCTCGTATGGCCCGCCGTCTCGCTGGCGACGACGGCCGGCCTGGCGTTCCTGTTGCCGTGGCGCCGCGTCCGGCCGCTCCTGGTTGTCGCGGTCTCGTTCGGGACGGTGAGCGTGATCGAGGTCGCCTCGATTGTCGGCGGCGTGGAGTGGGACGGCCTGAACGCCGCCGCCTTCATGCTCGTACTCCCGTACGCGCTGGCCCGGTGGGCGTCGGGGCGCGACGTCGGGATCGGCCTGCTCGTCGTGGCGGTCCCGATCGCGCTGTCGGTCGTCGCCGGCGACCAGTTCGGCTACGTGCTCGGCGGCACCCTCGTGGTGCTGCTCGCCGGCGCGATCGGCGTCGCCGTGCGCTACTCGGTTGAGCTGCGCGTCGAAGAGGTCGAGGCCCGGCGATCCCGCGAGCGGGCAGAGCTGGCCCGCGAGCTGCACGACACCGTGGCCCACCACGTCTCGGCCATCGCGGTGCAGGCCCAGGCCGGCCGGGTCGTCGCTGTCACCAGAGCGAACGGGGCGCTCGAGGCCCTGGAGGTGATCGAGGAGGAGGCCTCGCGGGCGCTCGAGGAGCTCCGCTCGGTGGTCGGAGCGCTGCGCGACGACCGGACGGACCTCCGCCCACAGCAGGGAATCGACGACCTGTCCCGTCTCGAACGCCACGGCGGGCTCAGCGGCCCCCGGGTGACGGTGACGATCGGCGGCCACCTCGACGGGGTCCGGTCGTCGGTCGACGCGGCCTGCTTCCGACTCGCCCAGGAGGCGGTCACCAACGCTCTGCGCCACGCCCGGCACGCGTCGGAGGTCGCGGTGCGCGTCGACGGCGGCGACGACGACATCCACCTGAGCGTCGTCGATGACGGCCATGGCGCCGCGTCGTCGACGGCGACCGCCACCGGCTTCGGGCTCATCGGCATGGCCGAGCGCGCCCGGCTGCTCGGCGGCACCTTCGAGGCGGGTCCACGCCCCGACGGCGGCTGGGCAGTCACCGCGACCCTGCCGCGGCAGGCGGCGACGACATGACCATCCGCGTCCTGATCGCCGATGACCAGCGCATCGTCCGCGCCGGGCTGCGCCTGATCCTCGACGCCGAGCCCGACATCGAGGTCGTCGCCGAGGCCGTCGACGGGCGTGAGGCGGTCGAGCTCGCCGAGGACCTGCGCCCCGACGTCTGCCTGCTCGACATCCGCATGCCCGAGCTCGACGGCATCGAGGCCACCCGCCTGCTGGCCGGGCCGGACGTGACGGACCCGCTCGCCGTCGTGGTCATCACGACCTTCGACCTGGACGAGTACGTCCACGGGGCGCTGAAGGCCGGCGCACGCGGATTCCTGCTCAAGGACGCCGGGCCCGACCTGCTCGCCCAGGCCGTGCGGGCCGCCGCCAACGGTGATGCCCTGATCGCGCCGAGCGTCACCGCACGCCTCTTGTCGACCTTCTCCGGGCTGGGCGACTCGACGCGGGAGCCGGCGGCACAACCGATCGCCCCGCTCACCGAGCGAGAGGAGGAGGTGCTGGTCACCGTCGCCCTCGGACGCACGAACGCCGAGATCGCCGATGTGCTCTGCATCAGCCTGAGCACCGTGAAGACCCACCTGGCGAGCCTGATGAACAAGTTGGGCGCTCGCAACCGGGTCGAGCTCGCCATGTGGGCCTACGAGACCGACCGCGTGCCGAAGTGAGACCCAGCCTGCGCAGGTCCTGACCATCGGCCGAACGCCGCTGAAGTCCGCGGAGCTCGACGTTGTGCCAGCCGTGAGCATGAAGAGGCGTCAGCTGCCGGCGACGCCCAGGAAGACGAGGACTGCACGACCGAGCCGGACCATGTCGTCGTCGCCGAGCCGGCCGATCCTCTCGCCGAGCTTGGCGCGTCGAACCGTGGTGATCTTGTCCACCATCACGTTGCTGACTTCCCGGATCCCATTCGTGTCGTCGGGAGTCACCGGTAGTCGGAACAGCGGTGCCTCAGTGGGATCGGTGGTGAGAGCACAGACGGTCACCGATGCAGTGGCATCGAAGCGGTCGTCCTGGACGATGACGACCGGGCGTGGCTTGCCGGCGTACCCGCTGGCGGCCGCTGCGGTCCAGATCTCACCGCGTCTCACTCGTCGTCCGAGCTGAGGGCATCGATGAAGGCCTGGTCGTCTGTCTCGTGGATGCTCGCCGCGACCGCCGCTGACTGGAGGTGAGCCTGTTCGACGAACTGCGGAGAGCGAACGTCGGGGACCCAGATCTGCACGGGACGCAGACCCTGGGCGCGCAGCCGCTCCCGGTGGGCACGAACACGTTCGGCCGTCGGAGTGCTTGGTCGCCGAGCCATGACGTAATGTTACATGTAACGAGGGGCGATGCCACCTACCTCCGGACCCGTGCCGCCGATGTGCGCTGCTGGTCAGGCTGGCGGCTGCGTTCCGTACTCGCGCTGCGCTGCCTGCTTCGAGTCACCGAGCATGGCGCCGATCTCGGACCACGACCGGTGAGCAGCCTGGGCAGCCCGGACGGACTCGGCAAGCTCGGAATCAGTACGGGACCCCGAGGGCGGTCACCCACCTGCGAGGGCGTCGAGGATGAGACGCACATCGGGCATAGCGGAAGGGCGGATGACGTACCGTCGGATGCCCAGCGCCGCGGCGCCTTCGCGAAGCTTGGTTGCGATCTCCTCCACCGTGCCGATCCAGGCGAAGGGCGAGTGGAGAAGGTCTTCAACGGTGGCACCCTCGACGAAGCTGACCAGGTCCCTCGCCGAGCCAGCCGCATCGTCGGTGACGACCACCATCTGCACGAGCGCCTCGAGCTCTGGACGCCTGTCCCTGTGGCCGCTGGCCGACCTGACCGTCTCGACCGTCCGCCGGACAGCGTCCGGGCTCCAGTCGACCCCGTGACTGTGGCCGTCAGCGAGCGTGTTCCCGAGGCCGGTGATCCCGACGATGTCGGCCTCTCGACCGGCGAAGCGCAGCACTCGACCGCCGTTGCCACCGACGAGGAGCGGCACGTGATCCCGAACCGGCCGCGGGTCGCTCAGGACGGCATCGGCGAGCGTGAAGTACTCGCCGCGGTACGAGGTCGTCTCACCGTCGAGCAGCCGGGTCGTGACATCGGCCAGCTCTATCATCCTCGACACGCGCTGTCGTGCGGAGGGGAACGCTCTGCCGGTTGTCGTCCACTCCGCAGGCGTGTGTCCGGCGCCGACACCGAGCACGGCCCGACCGTTCGAGAGGACATCCAGCGTTGCCACTGCGCTGGCGAGCGCAAGTGGCTCCCACACTCCGGAGTTCACGACACACGTTCCGAGCTCGACGCGCTCAGTCACTGCTGCCGCTGCACCCAGAGCGACGAACGGAGAAGGCGCAGTCCCCGGATGGTCCGCTGCGTACAGCGCGTGGAATCCACCGTGCTCGACTCCTCTGGCGAGCTCGAGCCACGAGGCTCCATCCTTCGGAGCTGCCTGAACAGAGACTCGGATTTCCACCTGCCCATTGCAGCACGCGGCATGCAACCGCCGACGCTGCCTTGGGTCGAATCGCAACTCGACAACTACGCCGATCTCCGTGCCATCGGACTCATCGACGTCGTGCTCGACGGCACTCTGACGACAGCAGCGTTGGCCAAGTGAGTTGCGGAGCTCGCCCAGCGCTGAGGTCTCGAACGCCCCAGAACGCCGGCTCGAGGGCGCAAGCTCTGAAGCTCAGGCCGGAGTCTTGGTTCCGTACTTGCGCTGCGCTGCCTGCTTCGAGACACCGAGCATGGCGCCGATCTCGGACCACGACCGGTGATCGGCCCGGGCAGCTCGGACGGACTCGGCGAGCTCGGAGTCGACCTGGTCTCGTTGCTGGGCGAGTTCGGCGATGTGGCGCAGTGAGTCCGTGTCGGCCTCGCGGAGGTCCGCCGGCTCGACAGTCTCGGCCCAGGCTTCGAGTGCTGCGGTTCGGTCTGCTCGGCTCTTGGTCATGGCTTCCACCAACCCGTCAGGAACTTGGGTCGCGCTGGCATCGCGTGGATCACGGCGGTTCCTTGATCGTCATCGACGACGCCGACCTCGAGCGGCTCTGCAGTGGTTGCAGAGCCGATGTACATGGTGACGGCCGGGTCGTCGGTCTCGAACCCTCTCCAATGGTTGCGCACTGCATGCAGCATGTCGTCGTCGGCGACACCGTGCTTGCGGGCGCTCGCTTCGATGTCCACCGAGGACGACGGTATCCGGACGACCGCAGGCCGTCAACACATGTTGACGCACGCGCGCACGCCCCTGAGCGCCGGCTCTGCGACGTTCGCGGTCGCCCACATTCGGCGGTGCGGCTACGTGGAGCGCTGAACCGGCTCCGTGGCCGACACCCGGCGCCGCCGCCCCAGCCACCCGGCGAGGAGGAGGCCGCCGCCGATCAGGACAGAAGCGGACCCCACCGCGCACGCGGCAGACCAGTCGAACGGCGCTCTCCCAGAGAGGACCGAGCGAGGCTCGTGGTCACCCACCCCGATCCACACGGCGGCGAGGCCGCCCAGTGCCAGTACGCACGTGCCGGCAATTCGGAGCCCTGTGGGTCGAGCGACCGGCTGCGCGTCGGCGGCTCCGATTGTCCGTCGAGCGAGGCAAGACCGACGAGTCCGAACACCAGCGCTGACAACGCCAGCGGAATCAGCCAGGTCGCGAAGGTCACATCGCCTCCCAGTGCCCGCTCATGGAGCTTTCCTCCTCTTTGACCCCAACGAAGTCGACGGCGCGTTGGTCGTCAAGTCCTGGATCTTGCACGGGCCTCGAGCCGAAGACAGGAGCTTCAACCCGCAGCCTGGCGATCTGCTGACCGTCATCGACGACGAAGAACCGGCCGAGAAGGCACTGGTAGTTCGCCGTGAAGGCAACGGGGTCTGGGTTCAGGTCCTCCTACCCGCAAGCGCCTGACAGTCCCGAACCGGACCAGAGCCCCCCAGATGGGCGGGGCCCCTGTCGATGTCCGCGATGGTTGCGCGTGGCTGATCCTCGCGCTGGATCCACGGCGTCTCGGCCAAGCAGGTCCGGCGTGGACGGCCACCGGTCGGTCGCCACCGTGTACGACCGCTACGGCTATCTGTTCCCCGGGGGCAAGACCCCGTCATTGACTCCTTCGACGCTGCACGGTCGAAGGACCGCGAATGGTGGGGAACGCCGGATCACGCGCGAACCGAGCGATGGGCCGTCGCCGCCGAACGGCTCGAGCGTCACTGCTCGGCACTATCCTTACATCATCCCGACCGTAAGGAGGCTCCGATGGAGATCGCAGCGAGGATCAGCTCCAAAGGCCAGGTCACGGTCCCCAAGGCCGTACGCGACGCGCTCGGGCTCGGCGAGGGCGACGATGTGGTGTTCCGCGTCGAAGGCGACCGGGCCGTGCTCGCACGCACTCCGGAGTTCCTGTCGCTGGCCGGCACCGTCGCCGTGCCCGCAGCGAAGCGCAATGTCGCGTGGGACGAGGTCATCCGCTCGACCCGCGCCAAGCGAGCCGCGACGGCGCGGTGAGCGCCTTCGTCGACACGAACATCCTCGTCCGACATCTGACGGGCGACCCCGCGGACATGGCAGCACGAGCGACGGCCTTCCTGGCCGAGGCCGAGGAGCTGTACCTGACGGACCTGATCGTCGCCGAGACGGTCTACGTGCTGGAGTCGTTCTACGAGGCGCCACGCGACCAGGTCGCCACCGCGATGCGCTCCCTGGTGTCGATGCGATCGGTCGTGACGGTCGACCCGGCGCTGCTGCTCCGAGCGATCGAGGTCTACGAGACCGATCGGCTCGACTTCGCCGAGACCTACCTCGTGGCGTGCGCCGAGAGCACCGGCGTCGGCCGCGTCGCCTCGTTCGACCGCTCGATCGACCGGGTCGACACCGTGGACCGCATGGAGCCCTGAATCGTCGAGGACCGCTCGCCGATTCGTAGAGCGTGATCAGCCCTGATGGAGCAGCCCCGACCGAGTCCCGACAGGAGGCCGAAAACGACGGAACCCCCGCTACTGCAGGAGTCTCGCGTGGTGGACCTAAAGGGACAGCTTTCAAACCCTCGCGAGAGCCTGGAAACCCTTGATTCACAGGGGTCGCAGGCCTCTCGCCAGGCCCAGAAGGGCCGTCACACGGGCTCTCAGCGGAGCGCTCGAGGGCCCCGGGAGGACGCCGACGAAGAAGTGGGACGGTATTCAAACCCTCCCTCCTCGAGTCCGACTCGGCGGGTTCAGCGGCGCCTCACGCCAGACGAGGTCGACGACATCCTTGAGGCTTACGTGAATGGCGAGCCCATCCGTGACATCGCCTTCCGACACGGAGTCCACCGCACCACCGTCTTGGGACACGTCACTCGCCGTGGGCTCCCCCGGCGCTCCGACCAAGCCTGGACCGACCAGGAGCTCCAGACCGCCGCCCGCCTCTACGCCTCAGGGAAGTCCCTCGCCACCGTCGGCCAACACTTCGGCATCGACGCAGCCACCGTCGCCAACCGGTTCCGACGTGCCGGCGTACCCATCAGAGCCCGCCGCGGCTGGGCCTGAGCCTCCCCGGCACGGAATCGCGGCCTGCAAGGCAGGCTGAGGGCGTCTGCTGGAGGGAGCCGCCCATAGGCGCCTACGTCCCTGGGTGGAGGAGGCCTTGCTCGTAGCAGTAGACGACGGCTTGGGTTCGATCGCGCAGTGCGAGTTTGGTCAGGACGCGTGCAACGTGGGTCTTGACGGTGGCTTCGCCGATGATCAGCTCGTCGGCGATCTCGGTGTTGGTCCGGCCCCTGCCGAGGAGCAGCAGCACCTCGCGTTCCCGGTCGGTGAGGTGGCGCAGATCAGCGGGTGCGGGCACGGGCGGTTTCGGTTGGTCCAGGAACCGGTTGAGGACCAACTGCAGGACACCGGGTCCGAGCTGGACCTGGTCCCCGGCGACTGACCTGACGGCGGTGACGATGTCGGCTGGTTCGTCGGTCTTGGCGAAGAAGCCCGACGCGCCTGCCCGGAGGGCGTCCTCGACGTTGTCGTCCGCCGCGTAGGTGGTGAGGATCACCACCCGGATCGCGGGGTTCCGCTGGATCATCTCGCGAGTCGCGGAGATGCCGTTGCGGACCGGCATGCGGATGTCCATCAGCACGACATCGGGCTCGAGCTCGTCGGCGGCGGCCACGCCTGCTTCACCGTCGGCGGCCTCTCCGATAACGATGATGTCGGGTTGTGCTTCGAGGATCATGCGCAGGCCGGCTCGGACGACGGCCTGGTCGTCGACGATCAGCACTCGAATCGTCGACGGGGGCCGGTCGTCGGTCATCGCGGTACCGGTAGGACTGCGTTGACCGACCACCCGGTCTGGTCGCCGGGACCGGCACGAAGCTGCCCGCCGAACACTGCCACTCGTTCCGCCATCCCGGCGAGACCCCGTCGGCCGCCTGCGGCTGTCGCGGTCGTCGGACCGTCGTCTTGGACCGACACTCGAAGTTCGTTGTCGGATACCTCGACGCGGGCGACGACGCGTGCGCCCGGGGCGTGCTTCTGGGCATTGGTCAGGCCTTCCTGAACGATCCGGTAGGCCGACAGCTCGAGCGCGGGCGAGAGCCGGACATCGCCCCGGTCCAGGTCGAGTTCCACGTCCATCCCGGCGGACTTGGCACGCTCCACCAACTCGGGAAGGTCGGACAATGTCGGCTGCGGCTCGAGCGACGGTTCCGCGCCTTCGCGGACGAGACCGAGCAGTCCGCCCAGCTCACCGATGGCTTCTTGGCCGATGCTGCGGATCGATCGCAGCACCTCCCGAGCGCGGTCGGGGTCGGTCTCGATGATCTGGTCGGCAGCACCGGCCTGCAGCACGATGACGCCGAGTCCGTGGGAGATGATGTCGTGAAGTTCACGGGCGATCCGCCGTCGTTCATTCGCTGCCGCTTCGACGGAGAGCCGTTCCTCCTCGCGGGCGAGATCCTCGGCACGGGTGTCGAGCAGGGACGAGCGGTGCTGCAGTCGCCGGCCCTCCACGCCTGCCATGACCGACAGAAGCGCCAGCGTGGAGCTGAACAGCGCGTCGCCGATCGAGTGCACGTACGGATCGTTGGCGTCGCGCAGCACCACGATCGTCCCAACGGCCCCCACGACGACCCACAGGTGCGGGCTGTACGCCGCGGCGGAATACACGGCGACCACGAACGGGAACACCGACGACCACGCCTGGGCGCTGCCGTAGGCCACGCCGAGACCCACGATCGCCGTACCGACGACGACCAGCACGGCGAGGGGCACGGTCCGTCGAAACGCCAGACTCAACGTCATGGCCGTCACGACGACAGCGTTGACCGCCACCGGACCGGTCCACGCGTGATTGCCGACGACGTCGTACAGCGAATAGGCGGCCATCGCGACGGCGAGCCCGACATCGACGAGAGGAGGGCGCCACCACGGCTGAGGATTCGCGGGTTCGCCCATCGTCGAAACGTACAACGGCACGTTTGGTGAGGCGCCCACCTTCAGGTCGATTGCGAGTCCACCCGGAGGTGGACACGCAATCACCGAGTGGCAGGACGACAACGCCGAGCGAACGGCGCATCGTCGCTTCGTAACACCTCTACGAAGGAGACCATGGCGATGACCATCGAAACCGCACGTCCCTCCCAGCGCAGCGCCTCGCGGAAGTTGCCGATCTTGGTCGCCGTCCTCGCCGTCGTCGGCGGAGTCGCCGGCGCGCTGCTCGCCGAACCCGGCGACTTCTGGGGCAACACCGTCCCCTCGACGCTCACCTTCCTCGCCGCAGGCCTCATCATCGGCCTGGTCATCTGGGGCGTCGCCGCCCTCATCCAGCGCAGCCGGGCCTGAGGCCGGGGCCGACGACACCATCGGGGGGCGAATCAGGTGTCGTTGGCGTCGAGCCCGGGGTGTCAGATCCCGCCAGCGCCGAACGGCTGGCAGTGTGCGGGCAAGGACGAACCCTCGACGCCAACAAGCCCATCGGGCGTCAAGCGAAACGGGCTCAGGGCGCCAACGGTCGCCTGGTGGAGATCGACAAACCCCGAACTAGGCGCGAGGTCGGAAGCGTCGCCAACGAGCTGTCATCACCGCTCGCGCCTTCTCTTCGAACTCGAGCTCGGCTGCACGACGATCTCGTCCTCGTCGATGCTGACGGGGAAAGCGATCAACCTCACAGTCGGACCGAGCGGCGTCGGCCGAAGGAACTGCACGTCGAAGCCCGCCGTGATGAACGGGACCGGCGCGCCCTCTGGTGCAGACCAGCCCCGGTCGGCAGCTGCCGACATCACCATCGCAGCCCCATGGCAATCAAGCACGGTCGCGATGATCCCGCCGTTCAGGAATCCGAACCCGTTGTCGTGCTCAGGCCGCGGCGTGAATTCACCGACTGCCCGCTCGCCCTCTCGATAGCTGCGCAGATGGAATCCATCGGGGTTCGCATGCCCGCACCCGAAGCACGTCGTGTCCGGGTACAGCGACTCTTGCACGCTCTGCGGCTCGACCATTGCGCCAGTCTTGCCGACGAGGCCTCGCTGTGTCCGTTGACCTCATCGACACACACGGGCCTATACCCGGAGGGTTTGAATAAGAAGACGAGGGGTTCGAGAAGTGGACCTAAAGGGACAGCTTTCAAACCCTCGCGAGAAGCTCGACACCCTTACGCCACAGGGGTCGCGGGCCAATCGACGGTCCCGACATGGCCATCCGGCGGCCTCGCAGCGAGGTGACGAAGGGCCCGGAGAGCAGCCCGACGAGCAAGTGGGACGGTATTCAAACCCTCCCCGTCCGGGCCCGGTGCGGCAGCTCCAGCGGCGGCTCACGGCAGACGAGATCGACGAACTCCTCGAGGCGTACATGAATGGCGAGCCCATCCGTGACATCGCCTTTCGACACGGGGTCCACCGCACCACCGTCATTGGACACGTCACTCGCCGAGGACTCCCCCGCCGCTCCGAGCAAGCCTGGACCGACCAGGAGCTCCGGACCGCCGCCCGCCTTTACGCCTCCGGGAAGTCCCTCGCCGCCGTCGGCCAGCACTTCGGCATCGACGCAGCCACCGTCGCCAACCGGTTCCGACGTGCCGGCGTGCCCATCAGAGCCCGGCGCGGGTGGACTTGAACCCCAAGTCGCCAGGTTACGACGGCACGTCAGCCCGGCGCCGATGGTCTCTCCGCGCTCCGGCGTGCCAGGAGGGCGGTGATCTCCGCTCTTACCAGGGCAGGCAAGTCAAGCGTCTCCAGATCACGCTCCCGAAGCCATGCCAGACACTCGTTCGGAGACATCTCATCCGGAACCAGATACTCCGACAGAGCGATCGCCGTCGTCCGGGACAGGCCCAGGAGGACGATCGACAATTCCGTGGTCCGCGAGACGCCAAGTTCAAGCAGCATCGTCACATCGGGCAGGCCTTCGAGAAGGTCAGTGCGCTCGATCGAAGCGAGGTATGCACGGAGAACGTCGAGGTAGCAGCTCAGGTACTTCGGGGCCTCGAACCGCGCGATCTGTTCGACATCGGCCATACACTCCCGAATTACGTTGGCCGTCTTGAAGTCCCTGCCGCGCGACTGCAAGAAGCGAATTCGGTCCGCAATAATACGTGCAAGCGAGAAGCCTCGCATCCAGTTCACGACGAGCAGCGCGAGCATGAACTGCCGAGGGCCCGCTCCGAACTCTCCGCCCATTGTGCGCTTGATTCGCCCCAAGGCTGACACCATTGAGTCGACGGCGTCGTCACTCTCAGGTGGGCCGATGAGCAGCACTGCCGGGTCCTCATACGAACGCATATCTTCCAGGAGCCGTTGCATCGCTGACGGGCTAATCCCTGGATGTCGCTGAATCATCGCCGGATCAATCTCAACCTCGGCTAGTGCCGCTCGAACCGCCGACTCGAGTGCAGCTCGGTCAGAGACCGCGAGCTCGGACAATCCTGGAATCCCCTCGAGCGTCTCACCAACAGCAATTCGACCTGCTATGTAGCTGTAGAGCGCCTCCAACGGAGGTGAGCCCTGCCCTTCGTCAACCGGGGCTCCGGACGCGACGTAGGCGAGAAGCGACGCAGATTCAGTGACGATGTCGGCCGTGGCACGCCTTAACGGATACCGGACCCTTGCGCGCGGTGGATCTGGCCACTGCGCCTGATCCGATGTGTCAACGCAAAATATGTTGCCTTGGAACTCCTTACCCCAACGACCTGCGCGTCCGGCGAGATTCCAGAAGTCGGCGGAAGTCATAGGCCTCCCACGCCCCCGACGCGGCCCTCTGACGAATAGGTTCTTGCACGGGAGATTCACCCCCTCAAGCAGGGTGGAGGTACATACGAGGTATCGAATGACCCCGTCCTTGAATAGGGACTCAACGTTAGATCGGAGGAGCAGCGGCATATTGCCGTAGTGGAAGGCAATGCCCCGATTCACGACTGTTCCAAGCGCGTATGCGCTGTGTACAGTCGCCTCGGAGAGCTCCCTCAGCGCGCGGATACGCGCGTCGTCTCCGATCCAGTGGGAATCGCCGAGCGCCTCGTACACCTGCGACGCGACCTTCTCAGCATCCGCCGCACCGTTGACGTAGATGACGTTGCCCTGCGAAGTCTCGCCAAGGGCAACCGCCAGAAGCGGCAGTCTCTTGCTGGCGGGCGACGGGCGGGCCGCAAGCTCGACCGCACCCACCGCACGCGGTTCTCCAGCCGCCATACGCTCGAGGATCCAACGGCGAGGACGGCCCCGCACCTGGTTCAGCCAGAAGAGGTTCTGAGAGACAGTTACCGTCGAACTGGCGAGCGTATTGCGGCGCAGCCCGGCGGGAGCGCCTTCGAGCAGGGCCTCTGGATTGTCAGAGAGAGGGCTGGCAAACACGATCTGAGTCACCGGGGACCGCCTAACCGACTCATCGATAGCCTGTTGAAGCAGCACTCCCCTGGAGTCGTCTCCAAACTTCTGAGCTTCATCGACGATCACCAAGTCTGCCCTGAAGCCTGGCTCTCGCTGCTGGAACAGATGCAGCCGCTCCTGGGTCATGACGAAGACCATCTTGGCATGGTCCCCAATCTCCGTGTCCCACGGGAGGGTATGGATGCCGACCTCAGGACCAAGCTGATTTGCCAGTCCGATGCTCACCTCATCGATGAGTGCCCGCGAGGGGACGAGATAGACGCACACGAACGCGTCTGCCATCGACATTCTCTCTTCGATCCACTGCCGAACGATGAAGGACTTTCCTGCCGAGGTAGCAGCTGTCACGCTTAGCCAGTCGCTCTCATGCGCCGCTGTCCAGAACGCACGCTGAAACCGATTCGCCTGAACCGTTGATTCGCGCAACGTGGGAACACCAAGTTCGAGTCGGCTCCGAATCGCATCGAGCGTCAGTGGCGAGGCGCGGTCCATCCAAGAGTCGCGCTCGACCATCGCCCTCGATGCGGCCAATTCGAGCGCCGGCGCGTTACCCAGGCGCTCCAAAAGGAGGGCTGCGGCGGCCTTCTCCTCGTCCGACGCATCCTGATCTTGTACGCACGACTGGGCGATCCTGAGAACGGCATCCTGCGCCTCCTCGTTCTCCGAGCCCGCAAGAATGCTGCAACAAAGCAGCGCGTACGGCCAGTCGACGATGGAGTCGACCTCGTTCGGCTCCAGCGATGGCAGGTCTCCGATGATCGCGCTTCGGGACGCTGCAGCGACTGCGGCACGGAACCGGGGCGTGGCAAGGACTTCATCCAGGAGTTCCTGCCTCATGCGATGCCCAGCTCATGCCGCATAGCCTCACGAAACTCGGCAACCGCAGGAAACGGTATGCAGAAGACTTCCATCTCGAATGCTTGGAGCTTCAGCTTGGAGACGTTCGCACCGATACGACTATTCCAATCCGATATGAGCGCCTCAACGTCGCTCGCTACATCAACCCCATTCTCTTCGAATGGGGTTGGGTAGTCGTCGAGATCGAATCCGATTAGGCTGGCGCCCCTCACTTCAAGCATCGTCGCTTCGAGAGTGTCTGAAACGAAGTACCTAATCAGGCGCTCGTCGAGTTCTGCATCTCCAGTGTCGATGTTGTCGCGAACCAGCAAGATGTCACGGCTGGACTCGCCGCCGCCGTCATCCAGAAGAAACGGTGCGATGCTGGTGAAGCAGGCGTCTATACCTTGGTCGACAGACTGATAGAGTTTCGACTCGCACCAGTAGAGCGCTAGTCCCCCGTCAGGAAGTGCTCTTGCATGGATCCCATCGGTGCCATGAACGTGCATCTGGGGATTCGTTTTTAGAGACATCTTGCACAGAACCTGCGGGATACCCAGCAGGTTCTCCAGTAGCAGGAACAGCAGCATCTCGCCTCCCTCGCCGCTCTTGTCGAGGGCCGTGAAGAGCGCTCGTGCCTCCTCATTCAACCGTACGATGAGATTGGTTGAACCTGTGTTGGCGTAGTGACTCTGCGCTTCGTCGATCCGAGACCTGGGAATGCAGTAGTCGATCGCGTACTCGGCCAGCGCTTTCGCGAGCGCCTTGACTCGAGGCCGACCGTTGCCATCGCATGTGATGAAGTGACAGCGGCACGTCGCCCGAGTCTCATCGAGCAGCACCTCGGCTCCGACGGATGTGAGAAACGAGCTCAGGTCGGTCGCGCGCCCACGGGCAAGGCGATCCATCGCGTCGACCATCCATTGATCTACGCCTGCGTCGACCAGATCTGCCATATCAACACAATCGCACGTACGACGGGACGATCTTCGCTATGGCGCCCGGGCTCTCCCGGCACAGTACGGCCGCAGCGGCAAGGGAAGCCTGCGGTTCCGCCTCGCCCAAGAGTTGTTTCCATCTCCAAGACGGCATCTGACGCCGTCGGGTGACCGAACAACGAGCCTCCCCGCGTCACGCCGACATCTCGACGGCGTCGGAGTCGCTGAGCTCTTCCTCGTCGAGGTCGTAGTCCTCTGGGATGCTCGGCACGGCCAGCTCCGGGATGGCCTTGCCCATGGCGTCGACGATGAGTTCAAGCAGGCGCTGCCGTCGTGCCTCGAAGTACCCGTCGAAGTCGTCGGCAGCGAGCAGGTCGTAGCGGATGTGGTGCTGCTCGACGCGGTCGCGGAGCTCCGCCTCCGTCGTCTCGGCCTCGACCTGGAGCTTCGGGAGGTACTTGCTCGGAGCCTGTCCACCGATCTTCCGGTTGGTGGCGGCGGAGATGGCCGTCTTGTTCACGATGCTCTCCCGCCGAAGGTCGTCGATCTTGTTGTCAGAGCACCACTTCTTAGGGAACACGTGGTGGATGTCGACGGCGAGGCTGTGATGGGTCGCGATGGTGATGTCCTGGTCGTAGAGCCAGTCCCTCGAGCCGCCCTTCATGAGGAGGGCGTACATGCCCTTGTAGGCCGCACTGTTGCGGGTCCGCAGCGTGAGGAGGCGACCTGGATCGAACGAGGACTCGTAGACGGTGATGGGTTCCGCGGTAGCGCCACCGCACCACTCGACCACCTGTTGCAGGTCGTTGGCGAAGCGGGTCTCGATGGCGCCTCCGTAGAGTTCCCCGAGCACGCCGCACCAGTACCAGCGCCGGATCTTCTCGACCTTGCCGATGGCCTCCGCACCTGAGCCGAGCGCCACGTTGATCGCGGCCAGGGGCACCAGCTGGGTGCGGTAGGGCACGTCGCGCGATTCGAAGATCATCTCACCTGTCAGGAAGGTGGCCGCCCAGAGGAAGCCCTTCTCGACCTCAGGTGCCCACCGTTCGTACTCCTCACGGGTGAGGCGAAGGATGTCCCTGCGCTTGCATGAAACGGCGGGAGGCTTGTCGGAGTCACCCGCTTGCCAGTTGTTCCGACGTTCGAGAGTCGCCAGCAACGAGATGGCCTGCAGGAAGTCCGTGCTTTGAATACCTCGGAGCACCTTGTGCTCGTCGAGCCGTTTCCTCCGCTCTTCCCAGTCCTGACGGAGATCGAACTCCGAAGCAGCGAATGTGGCTGTCAGCAGCTCGAAGACGTCGAGCACGATGCCGCCGGTGTTCACCTTCTCGAACACCGTGCACACAGCTTCGCGAGGTGTCTCCTTGCGGAGCACAATCACCGGGACCGTGTAACCGGTGAAGTTGCCGAGGACATCGCGCTTGAAGGTGCTCCATCGTTCGAGCCGATCCGAGGCCTGCTCCGGGTCCAGCTGGACGTACGTCATCATCCACGAATCGACTGCCGGACCGTCGAAGATGATGCTGAGCGGGAACATCTCCTGCTCGCACTCACGCTGCCGGGTTGAGAGGTCGAGAACGATGTCCTTCCCGAAGTTGTCGCGTACGACCCGATCGGCAGGAACGGCGACCACCGCAGCCTCACGATCACCGTCATCGTCGAGTGCGATTGCCATGTCGAGGTAGAACCAGCGCTCCAATCGCTTCTTGCGGCTGTCCTGGGTCTGGACTGGACGGCCGCAGGCGAGGGACTGGTAGAGCGAAGTCAGCCGTTGCTGTCCGTCGAGGATCAGCCGCTCGGCAGGCTTGTCTGCCTTCGACTCATCAACGCCGCTTACGTGCCGGGTGGCGAACTGGACATCGGCCCCGCCGGTTTCGAGCAGCATGACTACGCCGACCGGGTAGCCGAGGGAGACGCTCGCCAACAGGCTGCCGATGCGGTCGACGTCCCACTTCCAGTCGCGCTGGAAGTCAGGCAGTCGGATCTTGCCGGTTCCGACGTCCTTCAGGAGCTCATCGCCGAGGTTCAGGTCGGGGCTGTCGAATGGCATGTCGTCGCTTTCGTGGCTGTGGTGGCGGGCAGCGGTGGGCTACTCGAACTCGGCGCTCTCGGCGCCGAGTTGGGTCGCGTTCTCGGACACGACTCGGCGGGTCCGGTCGTCGTAGCCCTCGTCCTTGGGGGTGCGGGCGTTCACCTCAAGCGTGAGGCTGACGACGCTGCCTTCGAGGTGGTTGGTGACGTTGGCGAGGATGTCTTCCAGCTGGCGGATGGCTCGGACGCGATCCAGTTCGAAGCGGGCGTAGAAGCGGGTCTTCGCAGGCCCGTCGACCTTCGGGACCTTCTTCTTCGTCCCGCCGCCGGTCTGGGTGTCGTCGTCGCCTCCGGTCTCGTCCTTGTCATCGTCGTTCTCGTCGCCACCGGGGCCGCTCTCTTCCGGGAGCGCGTCGGGGTTGACGAGAAATCCGGAGCGGGCCGGCTGGATGTGGCCGACCTGGCGGACACCGACCCAGCTGGTGCCGTTGTGGCCGTCGGCGTAGGCGAAGCTTTCTTGGGCCCAGTTGAGGAGGGCGGTGCCGTCGCTGATGGCGTTGGCGAGCACGTCGAAGCTGGCGAGCCTCGCCATGTATGGGAGCTTGGCGTAGGCGTCCCAGAGGTCGCCGACGCCGATGTCGCCGCGTTCGGACCAGAGGGGGATGCGGTCGAGGTCCATGCGGACGCGGACTCCGCCGAATGTGGAGATGAGCTTCTCCTCGGAGGTCAGCTTGCGGGCGACCCGCTCCGCGATTGCGCCGGCGCCAGACGGCTTGGTGATCTGCCACTCGATGTCGGCGGTGCCCGGAGTCTGGCGTGGAGTGAGCACGTGCACGAACGTCTCGTCGATCCGCGATGTGACGGTGTTGTCGGTCTCGGCCAGCTTCGTGTTGGTCTGACGCTGCTGGTGCGGTGACAGGTTCAGGGTCTCGGTGTCGGCGAGGATCGACTTCCACGCCAGATACATGCGTGTGGCGGCTCGGAGCTCCTCGAGCCTGGGCCCTGAGGCGGCCAGGAAGACGAGCAGGTTGCGGTAGAGGCGGCGTCCGCCGGAGCGGTGGTCGAGGACGTCGCCCGCCAACGCCACCGCGGGGCTGTCGTCCGCGTTCGGGATGTGGATGGCGGTCGGGGGCAGCACGACGAGCCGGACACCGTCTTCGTCGTCAGGCACGTCGCCCGAGCCGTCCGGGAACACGTGGACTGCAGCGAAGGGACCCCGGTTGCGGTCGCCGATCAGTCGGCGTCGGATCTCGTCGTCGGCCTGGTCATCGCCGTAGTTGGACGCAGCGCGGTCAGCGGCAAGCCGGGTGACGTTCGGCTGCAGCGCGTACCAGTACTGGTTGCCGTCGACGTACAGGTGCGTCGCATCGCTGGACAGCCGACGGAGCGCGTCGGCGAACTGCGCAGGCGGTTCGCCGGGTTGGGCACAGCCGAGGAGCACGGACTTGATGTCGACGCCTCGGTTCGTGTCGGGGCGCGGGGCGGACCCCATGTAGACAGCGCGAGCCGTTCGACGGGCTGCCGAGTAGCGGCCGAAGTGCTTGTTCTCCTGGTCAAGCCGGAGCGGCAGTGCGTTCGGGCCGTCGACGTCGGTCTTAATGACCGGGTCCCAGCCCTCTTCGAGGTACTTCGTCAGCTCCGAAAGCACCGGGGCCGAGTCGATGGGCAGCGTGCCCGGCATGATCATCAGACTGCGGTCATCTCGCTTCCACAGCTCCGAGATCACGACCGCCATCAGCCGCAGGACACCGCGAGTGCGCTGGAACTTGTCGAGGGTCGACCAGTCCTCGAAGAGCCGATCGAAGAGCTCCGGGTGGATGGGGTACGACAGCTCCATGCGGCGCCGGTACTCGGCCTCGCTCACCCCGGTTGGGAAGTCCTTCGGCCGATCTCGGTAGAAGTCGGAGAAGGCCCGGATCACTCCGTCTCGCACCCTGGCCTGTTCGGGGGTGATCGGGTCGAACAGGCGCCGGCGGACGATCTCGAACGACTCGTCGGGGCTGGCTGGTTGCCACTGTGCTGCCTTGCGGGTGACGACGTTCTTGAGCCGCTCCAGAGCGTCGCGTCCGCGCTCGCCGCCCACCTCGATGTCGGAAGCCGGGATCGAGACGAGCACCACCACGTCGTCCACCGCGGCCGCGGCTTCGGTGAGCGCTTGGGCGAATGTGAACTGGGTGTCGAAGTCGCCACCGGCCAGTCGGGGTGCATCCTCGGTGGTCGGGAGCTGGCGGGCGTAGGCGACCCACTCGTCGATCAGCACGACCGCCGGGCCGAAGGTCTTGAACAGCTCGCGGAGCTTCGCTCCTGGATTCGTGCCCGCGAGATCGTCAGCTTCAACGAGGGCGTAGCCCGACTTGCCCTCCGCGGTGGTGGTGCCCGCAGCGAGCATCCAGTCGAGGTGCCGTCGGACCTGCGGAGCGATCGTCCCGTCGTCGAGCGCCGCCCGCGTGCGCGCGACGCTCGCACGGATGCCGCCGCCCGCCGCGT
>ERZ724513.555-NODE-555-length-18406-cov-4.987249_pt1 | contig 18406 bp, 17 predicted proteins | sample MGYA00376046_ERZ724513 | MGnify/ENA primary metagenome ERZ724513 (study PRJEB28724, sample SAMN07190883) | activated sludge metagenome | isolation source: activated sludge of sewage treatment plant in Hong Hong | place: Hong Kong | collected 2016-03-17 ...
AGGTGGGTCGTGGCGAAGCCCCTGGGCCGTCGATTCTGGGCCGTCTGGACCGGCAGCGCTGTGTCCTACCTCGGCGAGGGCCTCCTGTTCGGCGCGGTACCCGTGCTCGCCGCGTCCCTCACCCGCGATGCCCGCCTGATCTCGGTCACCGACGCGCTCCAGCAGGCCGGCTGGCTGCTGCTCGGGCTCGTCTCGGGAGTGGTGGCCGACCGCCTGCCGCGGTTGTCGATCATGTGGGTGGCGAATGCGGCGCGGGCACTGTTCGCCGGCGTCTTCGCCGCCCTGGTCGCGGCCGGGGACGCGTCCATGCCCCTGATCTACGGGCTGGGCTTCCTGCTGGGCCTGGCTGCGCCGTTCTTCGACAACGCGTCCTCCGCTGTCCTGCCCGAGCTGGTGCCGCCCGCCGAGTTCCAGCGCGCGAACTCGCTCACCCAGATGGCGCTCGCCCTCGCCGCGAACCTGCTGGGACCGGTGGTGGGAACGGCCACCTATGTGATCTGGCCGGCCGCACCGTTCGGGTTCGCCGCGTTGGCCTATGCCGCGGGCGCGCTGGTCACGGCGGTCGTCTCCCGCCGGGCTCCCGGACGGGCGGCGCACACCGGCGACGTCGGCCCGCTCCAGCTCGTCCGGGACGGGCTCTCGTACCTGTTGCGCCACCGGGTACTGCGGACGCTGGCCACGGCTGTCGGTGTGGTGAACTTCGTCACCTCGGCCGCGATCGCCGTGCTGGTGCTGTATGTCCTGCAACTGCTGCACCTGCCGGAGTCGGCGTACGGCCTGGTGATGGCCTCCTTCGCGGTCGGAGCCCTGCTGGGAGCCGTGCTGACGACCCGGTTCACGGAGCGGGTCGGCGAGCGCAGCAGCGTGCTGGCTGCGCTGGCGATGTTCGGGTTGTCGACCGTGGTGCTGGGGGTGTGGCCGCAGGTGGTCGTGTCGTTCGCAGCATTCGCGCTGGTGGGGTTCTTCTCCATGGTGTGGAACATCACCGTGAACAGCTACCGCCAGCGGATCGTCCCGCTGGACCTGCTCGGCCGGGTCACCTCGGTGTTCCGGATGCTGGCATTCCTCGCGATGCCGCTGGGCGCGCTCGGCGGCGGCCTGCTCGCGCATGCCGTCGGGCTGCAGGGGACGTACGTCGCCGGCGGGGTTCTGCTGCTGATCACCACAGTGCTGGCGCTGCGGCCGCTGCGGGAGATGCCGAACGCTCCCGCGAGGGCCGAATCCGTCGGCTGACCCCGTGCGGGCCGGCGGTCAGTTGGCCAGCAGTGTGCGGATGTCGGCCGCGATGTCGGCGGGCTCGACGCTCGGGGCGTAGCGCTTCACGACCCGTCCTTCGCGGTTGATCAGGAACTTGGTGAAGTTCCACTTGATCGCGTCTGCGAGGACACCGCCCTGCTCCGTCCGCAGCCAGGTGAACAGCGGGTGCGCGGAGGGGCCGTTCACGTCCACCTTGGCGAACATCGGGAAGGTCACGCCGTAGTTCAGCCGGCAGAAGTCCGCGATCTCGGCGTTGTCGTCGAACTCCTGGTGGGCGAACTGGTCGCACGGGAAGCCCAGCACCACGAGTCCCTCGTCCCACAGTTCGGCGTAGAGCTTCTCCAGTCCGTCGAACTGCGGCGTGAAGCCGCACTTCGACGCGGTGTTCACCACCAGGACCACCTTGCCGAGGTAGTCGGCCAGGCGCTGGTCCGTTCCGGTGATCGTCTTCGCCTCGAAGCTTGCCAGGCTCGTCATTCGTCCTCCTGTTGTCCGACCTCCTCAAGGCCGGGGGATGCGCCCGGTATTCCCGTCCCGGTCAGCGGGCGGGGGGCAGCCAGCCCCGGTCGTGCAGGCGCGCGATCCCGTCCAGCAGCAGGTCGAGGGCGAACTCGAACTCGAACTGGTCGTCGCAGCCCCGGGCGACCACGGTGCCGTCGTCGTGGACGGCCACGCCCGCCACCGCGGCGAGGTTGGGGAAGGCCGTGGCCAGCAACTCGACGGACGCGGGGTCGGGCGGCTCCTGGGCTGCGTCCTCGAACAGGTCCTGGGTGAATCCCCAGATCCGGCTGCCGAGCGCGTGCATGACGTGATGGGTGAGCGGGTCGGAGAACCCGGCGGAACGGAAGCCGGCGATCAGGGCGTCGGTGTAGGCGAGCACCATGGGGGTGCGGTTGGTGCGGGTCTCGAGGACGCGGCGCAGCCACGGGTGGCGGAGCTGGACGCGGCGGGCGGCGAGGATGCGCCCCCGCACGGCGAGGCGCCAGTCGGCCGCGTCGATCGGACCGGGCAGCTCCGCTGCCACCTCGCCCAGCGCGACCTCCACCATGCCGTCGAGCAACTCTTCCTTGTCGGCGACGTGCTTATAGAGGGCCATCGGCACCACCCCGAGCTCGGTGGACAGCCGCCGCATGCTCACCGCGTCCAGCCCTTCGGCATCGGCGAGGGCGACGGCGGCGACCAGGACGCGGTCGCGGTTCAGGCGTTCCCGCACTGGTCACCTCCCCGCTTGACGGTGTACGCCGTATACTTTAGCCTCTTCACCAAGGTGTACGCCGTACACCACGAAAGGCGACCATGACCGACACCCGACGCACCGCCCTGCTGGCAGGGCTGCTCTACCTGCTCACCTTCGTCGCGTCGATCCCGGCGCTGCCCTTGCTGGCCCCGGTGCTGAACGATCCCCTCTTCGTCCAGTCACCGGGGCCGGCCCCGGGCGTGGTGGCCGGCGGGCTGCTCGACCTGGTCAACGCCGCTGCCTGCGTGGGCACGGCGGTGGTTCTCTACCCGATCGTTCGCCGGTGGGGCGAGGCGGGCGCCCTGGGATTCGTCACGTCGCGGGTGCTGGAGGCGGCGATCATCGCGCTCGGCGTGATCAGCCTGCTCGCGGTGGTCACGCTGCGCAGTGCCGGGGCGGGGGACGCGGAGTTGGCGGTCGCGCATGCGCTGGTCGCCGTCCGGGATCAGACGTTCCTGCTCGGTCCCGGCCTGATGCCGGCGGTCAATGCGTTGCTGCTGGGGCGGCTCATGTTCCGCTCCCGGCTGGTGCCGAGACTGATCCCCGTGCTCGGCCTGGTGGGGGCGCCGCTACAGCTCGCCTCCGTCCTTGCGACCATGTTCGGTGTCAACGACCAGGTCTCGGTAGCCTCGGCGATCGCGGTGGTGCCGATCTTCTGCTGGGAGCTGTCGCTGGGCCTGTGGCTGGCGATCCGCGGGTTTGCGGACGCACCGGCCGGCGCGGTGCCGGTGCTCGAACCGGCGCGCTGAGCGCTCAGGCGGTCTTCGCTCCGAAGCGGAACGCCCGGATGACCTGGACGATCCCGAACACGACCAGGGAGATGCCCAGCAGCAGCCACAGGATGGCCGCGCCCCACAGCGGCGACGTCATCAGAACGGCGCCCGCGACGACTGTGATGATCGCGTAGACCACCGTCCACAGCTTCGAGGGGGAGTCGCCGATCAGTGCAAGCGCCACCACGCCCTCGACGATCCAGGCGAACCCGACCACCAGACCGACCAGGACGGCGAGGGCGCCCGCCGCGGTCTGGAGGTTGGCGAAGGCGAGCACGCCGGTGATCAGGAACACGACGCCCAGCACGAGGTACCCGACCCGGGCCCAGCCCCGGAGCTTGCGGGAGAAGATGCCGATGGCGATGTTCACCACGCCGGCGATCAGGGCGTACACGGCCACGAAGCCCGCCACGACGGTGGCGGTCTTCACTGGCCAGGCGAGGATGACGACGCCGATGATGAGCGAGATCAGGCCGCTCACGCCGAGCGCGCCCCGGATGGTGTTGACGACCTTCTTGTCGAGCGTGCGCAGGTCTTCCTCGAACGAACTGGCGCTGGTCATGGGCGGTCCTCTCGCAGGTGGTGACGAGCCCAGTCTTCCAGTTCCGCCGCTCTCCGCAGGTGAACGACCCCGTACGGGTGTGCCGGAGCGGGTCCGGAGGGTTCGCCGCGGCCGCCTGTATCGCTATCCGGCGAGGAACGCCGCGATCATCGCGTTCGCGTCCGCGCGCTCGTAGAAGTAGGCGTGCCGGGCCCCGGCGAGCAACAACAGGTCGGCGTCGGTGATGTGCTCGTGAAGGATGGACGCATTGCGAACGTCGGTGACGCCGTCGCCGACCCCGTGGACAACGAGTGTGCGGGCCCGGATTCGCGGCAGCGCGTCCCATCCGTCGTGGGCCGTGCTCATCGCCAGTTGCAGGGCCCCCTGTTCGGGGCTCACGGCCCGGTTCTCGGTCCTCTTCTCCGCTTCGGGGTGGGCGGCCAGGTAGCCCGGGCTGAAGACGAGCTCGAGGGCTGCCAGGGGATCTCCGCTTTCGAAGGCGAGGGTCGCCGCCTCCGGGCGGGGAAGTCCGTGCGCATCCCCTGTCGTGGTGGCGCCGAGCACGAGTCGGGTGACCCGATCCGGGAAGTCGGCTGCGACCCACTGCGCGATCCGTCCACCCAGCGAGTGCCCGTACACGGCGACCCCGGGCAGACCAGCGGCGTCGAGCACGGCGACGACATCCGCGGCCGCGTCGCGCGTCGTCCAGGCCGGTGACGGGATCGCCGCGCTGTGGCCGATACCGCGATTGTGCAACCGGACGATGGTGAAGCCGGCCAGCGACTCGAGGGCAGGTTCCCAGATCGTCTCGTCCGCACCGAGACCGGAGATCAGCACGACCGCTGGCCCGGTGGGGTCAACGGCCGCAGCTGGGCGATCGATCCGGTACCAGATCGAGCTGTCGTCCGTGGTCTGCGCGAATCCCGTTGTCGTGGTCACGGGGCCAGCTTAGGAGCCGGTGCGGGACGCCCCTCCGCGGGGGTGTCTGTCGAGTCCCAGGCAGCAGCCTTGGGCCAGCGCGCCCATTCACAAGCGGATCCTGGAGGTGGGCGGACGCTCAGGCGCGGTCGTGCAGGGTGATCTGGTAGCCGTCGGGGTCGGCGAAGGTGAAGGTCCGTCCGAAGGGGCCGTCGACGGGCGCGGAGACGATGGTGTGGTTGTCGGCGAGAAGGGCATCGTGAATGGCCTGGACGTCGGTGGCGTGGAGCCAGATCGCTGTTCCGGCTCCGGGCCGGGCACCCGAGGAGAGGTCGGTGCCGGGAACGATGTCCCGGAGCGCGAAGGCGATCGGCTTCGTGTCGAAGACCACGGCGTGGGGCGGGCCGGCCGGCGATCGCACCAGTCCGAGGTAGTGCTCGTAGAACGCCTGCGAGGCGTCGAGGTCGCGAGCCTGGAGCGAGATGAAGTCGGGGCCGGTGGCAGGCATGATGGATCCTCTCAAGGTATGTCAGTTTTCTGACACCAGACTTTATGTCAGAATACTGACATGAGTCAAGACGGTGTCGGTGTCGACCTCGAGACGTCCGTGGGCTACCTGCTGAAGGAGGCATCGAGCGCGCTCCGGGTCGCGATGGAAGCCGTGCTGCGGCCACTGGGGATGAGCGTGACGCACTACTCCTGCCTTGAACTGCTGGCGCAACGGCCGGGCCTGTCGAACTCCGAGCTCGCGCGGGGGGCGTTCGTGACCCGGCAGTCGATGAACGTGCTGCTCCAGGCCCTGGAACGCGACGGCGACGTGACCCGATCCCTCGACGCCCGCGTCGGGAAGGCGCTTCCCACCCGGCTCACCCCCCGCGGCCGAAGGAAACTCGAGAAGGCGACCGCGGCGGTCCGTGCCGTCGAGGTCAGGATGCTGGCCGGCCTGAGCAGGGACGAGCAGTCGGAGGCCTACCGGATCCTGCAAGGCATGGTCCGTTCCCTGCGTGCTGAGAGCAACGCTCACTAGCGCGTACCGGGGCACACGTTCGCTCAGGTGCGGGACGCCCTCGCGCGTCGCCCGGGGCACGGGGATGTATGACTCTGCCGAACGGGCCGGGGTTCGGGTCCGCGGCCTGCTAGCTTCGGCCCCGGAGTCGACGCCCACCCACCCCGATCGGACCAGAACCCACCAAGGGAGACAACCATGCTCAAGACAGTGCTCGTTGCCGGCCTCGCCGCTGGCCTTGCCGTCGGAGTCGCGCCGTCCGCAGAGGCGGCGACGAACGACCTCGCTGCGTTGGTCCGGTACAGCCCCGGCGCCACGACAACCTCACTCGACCGGGCCGTCCACACGGCCATGAAGTCCACAGGGAAGAGCCGCGCGACCGTGATCGCGCAGGCCCTGGCCGAGGCCCGGGCGTCCGCTGCGGAAGCCCGGGCGACCCCGGTGAATGCGAAGGCCGCCACCGGTACGGTGACCATCCTGTCGTCGGGTGGTGGCACCCGGACGCTTGGCTCCGCGACGGCGAAGGGCGACGTCTTCGTTTCACCGGCCTCCACCCTCTTCATCCAGCACGGCCACACCGGCATCTACTACGCCCTGACCGCCATCGTCGAGGCTCCCGGCAGCGGGCAGAAGAGTCGATCGATCAGTGCCAGTTCGGTGACGGTCGGCACGGGCACTGTGAAGCAACACGTCGCGGTGACGCAGACCAAGCGGGACGCCGCCGGCGCGTACGCGTACTCCAACCTGCGAGGCAAGGAGTACAACACCAACTTCGCCTTCAACCGCGACGCTTACGGCACCAAGATGAACTGTTCGCAGCTGGTCTGGGCGGCCTACACGATCAAGGCCGGCATCGACCTCGATTCGAACGGTGGCTTTGGCGTGTACCCCTACAACATCAAGGACTCCTCGTTGACCTCGACCTACTCGACGCTGAGTTGATCAGCGGGAAAAAGGCGGGCGGCGCGGGGATCCCGCGCCGCCTGGGTGTCTTGTTCGCGACCGTCCCGATGCTGGTGGTTTCGGCGTGCTCTGCACCTGCGGTGAGCGCTTCAGCGTTGGGCGACGCGGTGCTGGCGATGTACCTCAGTCCCCAGACCTATGCCTTCGAAGGCCCCGGCGAGGTGCTCATCGTGCGGCCGGACGGCTCCACGGCGAGCGTGCGGACCTCCGGCATGGACAACGGCCAGTTGTTGTGGACCGATTCGGGCCTGTCCTTCGCCGACACCGAGCACGACTACCTGCTCAACGACCAGTTGCGTTCCTGGGCCAGCGCGAAGACCAGCTTCCAGGACATCCTTGTCGAGACGCCCGAAGGCGTCCTCGGATCGTACAACGACGGCAACGACGGCTCTGGCTATGTGGAGCAGGTCGTGCTCAGTACGGATGGTCGCTCGACGCTGAGTGAGGTTGCCGGGTTCAACCGGCTGTTCTCGCTGTGCGAGGGGGGCCTGGTCGGGTTGGCCGAGGTGACCGGGGCCGAGCTCACCGTCCTCGCCGCTCGCTCGGGAGCGGTGAAGCGGACCAACGACGACTTCCCGCAGATGCTCACCTGGCTCCATCCGAAGCGCGCGACCGCGAGCCAGACCCTGATCGCGGCCGTGCCCTCATCGGTGGAGCTGGACTACCCGCGCGGAATGGCACCCTGCCCCGACGGGGTGATCACCCACCTGACGGATCTGGTGAGACCCGGCGGCGCCAACACCTTTGAGGTCTGGCGCTGGGACACGCGCACCGGCCGGCGGGCCCGGACAGAACTGAAGCGCCCCGACGGCTCGGCGCTGGAGCTGACCAGCGACCAGTTCTCGACGTCGACGATCGCACCCCAACTGGACGAGGAGGGCCGGCTGGTGTGGTTCTGCGCTGACGGCCGCGTGCTGGCGACCGATCCCGAGACGGGTGTCACCGAGGAGCTGTGGGATTCAGGGCTGCCGGTCGACCAGGACAACGACACGCACGTGCTGTTCGAGGGCAAGTGGGTGTTTCTGCTGGACGTCCCGAACGACGACCAGCGCCGACCGATGACGCTGTACCGGCGCAACGTGTTCACCGGTGAAGGCGGCCCGGTGGTGGTGATCTCCAGGGTGAACGAAACCAGATCGGTGCAGCGCGTGCTGCGCGGGATCGCCGTGGCGCCATCCCTCACCGGCTGAGCCGTCACGCCGACCGGCTCCGGCACGCTCAGGGGCGCACTCGACGGTCGAATCACACGCATGTAGTTATCCCCATTGTGGATGACGGCTGTGGACAACCGGGTCTGGAGGAGCCGATCCGATGGGCAACCGGCGATAGCCTCACCTCCATGCGATGCATCGGGCTCATCGGGGGCATGAGCTGGGAGAGCTCGGCCCTGTACTACCAACTCCTCAACGAGGCGGTGGCGGAGCGGCTCGGCGGGTTGCATTCGGCGCGGTGCGTGCTCGCGTCCGTCGATTTCGCCGAGGTTGAGGCCATGCAGTCCGAGGGACGCTGGGACGACGCGGGGCATCTCCTCGCAGCCACGGCGCGAGGCCTGCAGGCCGCTGGCGCCGACGCCGTGCTGATCTGCACCAACACCATGCACAAGGTCGCCGATCAGGTGGCCGGCGCCATCACTGTTCCTTTGCTGCACCTCGCCGACGTGGCGGCGGACGCGGTGGTAGCCGCCGGCATCGAGGTCGTCGCCCTGCTCGGCACCCGGTTCACCATGGAGGAGTCGTTCTACAGCGACAGGCTCACCGCCCGCGGGCTCGCCGTGCTGACCCCGCAGGCCGACGACCGCGACCTGGTCGACCGCGTGATCTACACCGAGCTCGTCCTCGGACAGGTCAGCGAGGCATCCCGCGCCGCCTACACCGAGATCATCGGACGCCTCGCTGCCCGCGGCGCACAGGGCGTCATCCTCGGCTGCACGGAGATCGAGCTGCTGATTCGTCCGTCGGACGTTGAACTACCGACGTTCCCGACCACACGGCTGCACGTGCAGGCCGCCGTCGACTTCGCGCTCGGCTGAGCGCGGTCAGGCGCCGATTGCTGCCTTCGTCTCCCTGGCCATCGCCAGCTCCTCGTTCGTCGGCACCACGAGCACGGTGATCGGGGAGTCGGAGGTCGAGATAACCCGGGCCTCCTTCGAGCGGACGGCGTTGGCCTTCTCGTCCAGGATCGCCCCGAGGGCTGCCAGCCGCCGCACCACCGTCGCGCGGACCAGCGCATCGTTCTCGCCCACGCCGGCGGTGAAGCTGATCACGTCCACCCCGCCGAGCACGGCGATGTAGGCGCCGATGTAGCTGATCAGCCGGTGGCAGTAGACCGCCATCGCGAGCTTCGCCGCCTCGTCGCCCTCCTCGATCAGCTCGTTGAGGTCGCGGAAGTCGGTGACCCCGGCAAGGCCGAGCATGCCGGACTTCTTGTTCAGCAGGTTGTCGACCTCCTGCAGGTCCATGCCCAGCTCGCGCCCGAGGAACGCGTGCAGTCCGGGATCCACGTCGCCGGAGCGGGTGCCCATGACCAGCCCGGCGAGCGGGGTCAGCCCCATCGAGGTGTCGACCGCGACACCGCGGTCGATCGCGGAGATCGACGCGCCGTTGCCCAGGTGGCAGACGATCTGCTTCAGCTCGCCGTAGTCGCGACCCAGGAACTCGGCCGCCCGCCTCGACACGTAGCTGTGCGAGGTGCCGTGGAAGCCGTACTTGCGGATGCCGTGCTCGGCGGCGATGTCGGCCGGGATGGCGTAGGTGTAGGCCTCCGGCGGCAGGGTCGAGAAGAACGCCGTGTCGAAGATCGCCACGTGCGGAACATCGGGCAACGCCTCCCGTGCGGCCTCGATGCCGGCGATGCCGGGCGGGTTGTGCAGCGGGGCCAGCGGGCTCAGCTCGCGCAGCTTCTCCAGCACCGCGTCGTCGATCACCACGGTGGACCGGAACGCGTCCCCGCCGTGCACCGTGCGGTGGCCCACCGCCTGGATCGACTCCAGGTCGGGGCCGTGCGCGTTGAACACCCGGACGAGGTAGTTCAGCGCCCGCGCGTGGTTCGGGAAACCGCGGTCGACGTGCACCATCTCGCCGTCGAGCCGGTGGTCGAGGCTACCCGACTCCTCACCGATCCGCTGGATGATGCCGTTGGCCACCACCACCTCGGTGTCGGCGTCGATCACCTGGTACTTGATCGAACTCGAGCCGCAGTTCAGCAGCAGGACGGGGGTACTCACTTCGGTCTCCTCGGGTTCAGGCCTGCGCCTGGATGGCGGTGATGGCCACGGTGTTCACGATGTCCTCGACCAGCGCCCCTCGCGAGAGGTCGTTGACCGCCTTGTTCAGGCCCTGCAGCACGGGGCCGATCGCGACCGCGCCGCTCGAGCGCTGCACGGCCTTGTAGGTGTTGTTGCCGGTGTTCAGGTCGGGGAAGATGAACACCGTCGCCCTGCCGGCCACCGGAGAATCCGGCAGCTTCGTTCTCGCCACGGTCGGGTCGACGGCCGCGTCGAACTGGATCGGGCCTTCCAGGGCCAGGTCCGGCATCTTCTGCCGCACGATCTCCGTCGCCTCGCGCACCTTGTCCACGTCAGCGCCGAAGCCGGACGTGCCCGTGGAGTAGGACAGCATCGCGACCCGCGGCTCGATCCCGAACGCCACCGCCGTCTCCGCAGAGCTGATCGCGATGTCGGCGAGTTGTGCCGCGGTCGGGTTGGGGTTCACCGCGCAGTCGGCGTAGACCACGACCTGGTCGGGCATGCACATCAGGAACGAACCCGACACCACGCTCACGCCCGGCTTGGTCTTGATGAACTCCAGGGAGGGTCGGATCGTGTTCGCCGTGGTGTTGATCGCACCGGAGACCATCCCGTCCGCCATGCCCAGGTGCACCATCATCGTGCCGAAGTAGCTCAGGTCGGTGAGCTTCTCCTTCGCCTGCTCGATGGTGACGCCCTTGTGGGCACGCACTCGCGCGTACTCCGCTGCGAACCGTTCGATCAGCTCGAGGTCGGTCGGGTCGACCACGGTGACGCCGTGCAGGCTCAGCCCCAGCCGGGTTGCGCGCTGCTTGATCGCCTGCGCGTCGCCGAGCAGGATCAGGTTCGCCACGCCCCGCTGCAGCAGGATGTCCGCCGAGGTGAGGATGCGGTCGTCGGTCGACTCCGGCATCACGATCGTGCGCCGGTCGGACCGGGCGATCTCCTGCAGTTGGTGCTCGAACATCAGCGGCGTGACCACATCCGAGCGGTGCACCTGGAGCGCCTTCAGCAGTGCCTCCACGTCGATGTGCTCTGAGAACAGCCGGCGCGCGACCTCCACCTTGCGCGGGCTGGACGTCATCGCGCCCTCCAGCCGGAACATCCGGTCCGAGGACGTGTAGGTGCCGAGGTTGGTCATGCCGATCGGCAACTGGTTGTGGATGCCGTCCACGAGCTTCACGATCGTGTCGGGGATCTCGTAGCCGCCGAGCAGGATGATCCCTGCCAGGGGCGGAAACGAGCCGGACCGGTGCGCGAGCAGCAGACCGGGCAGCAGGTCCGAACGGTCACCCGGCATGATCACGGTCGACTCGGGGGTCAGTCGGCGCAGCACGTTCGGCAGGGTCATCGCGGCCACCAGGGTGTCCTGGCTCTCCCGGTCGAGCAGGTCGGGATTGCCCAGCACGAGGTTCGCCTCGACCGCGTCGAACTGGGCCCGGACAGTCGGGGCAGCGAGCAGTCGGTCGGCAGGGAGCGCCGCGGTGATCACGTCCGGCAGCTTGGCCAGTTCGGTCCGGACGGCTTCGAGGTCGGCCGGGTCCACCTCGTCGCTGGACGCCCGTTCGATCGTGGAGACCCGGTTCGCGATCACGGCGATCACCTTCGCGTGGTGCGCGCGGAACTCGGCCAGCCCACCCTCTGCCGCGGAACGGATGTCCTCCGGCGTCCGGTTGCGGCCGGAGACGACCAGGACCACCGGGGTGTTCAGGTTCGCCGCCACCCGCGCGTTGAAGGTCAGCTCGGTCGGGGACGTGGTCGCGGTGTAGTCCGACCCGAGGATCACCACGGACTCGTAGCGCTCCTTGATCAGCGCATACTTCTCGACCAGGGTGTGCAGCGCGGCGTCTGGGTCGTCGTGGACCTGCTCGTACGTGACGCCGACGGCCTCGTCGTAGGTCTGCTCGACGCCAGGCTGGCTGATCAGCGTGTGCAGGATGGCGTCCTCGCTCCCGCTGGCAACGACCGGACGGAACACGCCGACCGAACTCACCGTGCGGGTCAGGGCCTCGATCATGCCGACGGCCACCATGGACTTGCCCGTGCGGCCCTCCGGTGCGGCGACGTAGATGCTGTTGCTCACGAAGGTCAGGCTATCGCCGCTTGCGGGGGCGGACTGACCAGCATGCATTCAAACGATTCAACGGTCCATCTGTCGAACCCTCACGCAGGGAGATGGGTGGTCATACGGGGCTCAGCCCGTGTGTGCGCGCAGCCAGTCCAGGTCGGCGCGCTGGCCGTCCACCCCGCCGGGAGTCTCGACCACGATCGGAGCGCCCGCGGTCGCGACCACCTCTGCCACTCCCTGGGGATCGCAGTTGCCCTGACCGAAGTTGGTGTGCCGGTCGGCGCCGGAGTCGAAGGCGTCGCGGGAGTCGTTGGCGTGGACCAGATCGATCCGTCCGGTGATCGCGCGAATCCTGTCCACCAGTCCGGACAGCTCGATCCCACCGGCGTGCGCGTGGCAGGTATCGAGGCAGAAGCCCACCCGGTCAGCGTTCGGTGAGGCCGAAATCGCCTCCCACAGGCGGGCGATCCGGTCGAGTTCCCGGGCCATCGCGTTGGCGCCGCCCGCGGTGTTCTCGATCAGCAGGGGAACGTCGATGGTGAGCCCGTCGATGGCCTTGCGCCAGTTGTCGAACCCCACCGCGGGATCGTCGGAGGCGAGCACGTGCCCGCCGTGCACGATCACCCCGGCCGCCCCGATCTCCGCAGCAGCGGTGAGCTGCTTCTGCAGGTGCTGGCGGCTCGGGATCCGGATCCGGTTGTTCGTCGAGGCGAGGTTCAGCACGTACGGTGCGTGAACGTAGAGCGCGACGCCCGCGTCTTCTGCGTCCCGCCGCAGGGCCGCGGCACCGCCGGGGTAGGCGACCCTGGGACCCTTCCACGCCTGGGGGTCGCCAAGGAAGAACTGGCTCAACTCCGCTTCGCGCGCCCGCGCCTCGGCGATCGGATCCTCCTGGTCGACATGCCCACCCATCAACACCATGCGCAGCAGTGTAGGCAGCGGCGCTGACGCAGGCCCCGTCCACCGGGGCCACAGCCCGGGGCGAGTCCTCAGCTGCTCGTGCCGACCCCGGCGTCGGGGGCGGCCCCGGACGCGGACGCGGACAGGTCCCGCAGCGCGGCGATCGCCTCGTCGGCGCGATCACTGGGAACCAGCAGGTGGTCGTGATGGAAGCCGGCCAGCACGTTGCAGGGGATGTCGCGGCCGGCGAGCGCCCTGGCTACGGCGGCAGTCAGCCCGACGGCGTCGAGCGAGGAATGCACGGTGAGCGTGATCCAGGCGAAGGTGCCGACGTGGGCCAGGCGGAACGCGTCCGCCTCGTGCCGCTCGAGCACCAGCGTCCTTCCCTCCTCCTCGTCCACGGTGGCGAGCGCAGGCAGCGTGACCTCGCTGGTCGTGCTCACCACCACGAATTCGCCCGGACGCAGGACAGGCTCCAGTCGTCGCAGCAGTTCGTCCAGGTCGCGCAACCCCGGGTCGTTCATCACAAGACCTCCTCAGCCTCAGTCTGCCCCTTCCGCCGCGCTGCGAAAGCTACCTACGGTGGAGTAGGTTGGGACTGACAGCAGCCGCGAAGGAGCGCCGATGGACGCCGGACACCTGGCCGTCAGGTTCACAGAGTCGGCATCGCTGCACGCGCTACGCCCGGCCACCCGGATCGCCGCCGGCGAGGAGTGGGACGTCCGCACCTACGCGGAGTTGCTGGACGACGTCCGTCGGCTGGCCGCGCGACTGATCAGCCTCGGCCTCGAGCCGGGCGAGCGGGTCGCGATCTTCTCCACCAACCGGCCCGAATGGACGCTGGTCGACCTCGCTGTGCCTGCGCAAGGCTGGTTTCGGTGCCGCTGTACGCCACCAGCACCGCTGACCAGGCCGCGCACATCCTGGCCGACTCCGGCTGCCGGTTGGCGTTCGTCGCCGGTGAAACCGAGCTGGCGAAGCTGGACGCGGTCCGTGCCCAGCTGCCCGTGCTCGAACGGGTGGTGGTGTTCGACGAGCCCGGCGACCTGGATGCGACGAGCCTGGCTGCCGAGCTCGCCGCAGGTGGTGACACCGACGCAGTCGACGACCGTCTCGCCGCCGCGTCCGCCGACGAGCTGGCCACGATCATCTACACCTCGGGCACGACCGGCGAGCCGAAGGGCGTGATGCTCACCCATCGCGGCTTCACCTTCCAGGTGGACGTGCTGAACCAGTACTTCGCGATCACCGAGACCGACTCCTCGCTGTGCTTCCTTCCGCTCAGCCACGCCCTCGAGCGCGCCTGGACCTATGTCGTGCTCAGCAACGGCGCCATGAACACCTATGTGCCCGATCCGCGCACGGTCGCCGAGGCGATGGTCCGGGCCCGAGCGAACCTGCTGGTCAGCGTGCCGAGGCTGTACGAGAAGGTGTACGCCGCTGCAGCGGACAAGGTCGCGGATTCCCCGCTCAAGCAGAAGCTGATGGCCTGGGCACTGCGGGTTGGCGCCGACTTCCACACCGCGGTCGCGGAGAACCGGCCACGCAGCAGGTCGCTGATCGTGCGGTTCAAGCTGGCCGACAAGCTGGTCCTGAGCAGCATCAGGGATGCGATGGGCGGGCGCAAGAAGGTGCTGGCCTGCGGTGGTGCGCCCCTGCGCGTGGACGTCCAGGAGTTCTTCTTCGCCTGCGGACTGATGCTGCACTCCGGCTACGGGCTCACCGAGACCTCTCCGTTGGTCAGCTTCCCGTCTCCCTCGAGCTACCGGGTGGGCACCGTCGGCAAGGTCGTGGACGGGGGCGAGGTGCGGATCGCCGAGGGGGGCGAGATCTGCTACCGCGGCCCCAACGTGATGCTCGGCTACTGGAACAAGCCGGATGAGACCGCTGCCGTTCTCGTCGACGGCTGGCTCCACACCGGCGACATCGGGCATCTCGACGACGATGGCTTCCTCTACATCACCGACCGGATCAAGGACCTGATCGTCACCAGCAACGGCAAGAACGTCGCCCCGTCCCCGATCGAGGCGCTGCTGGCCGTCGATCCGCTGTTCGAGTACACCCTGCTGCTCGGCGACAACCGTCCCTACCTGACCCTGCTGGTCGCCCCGTCGCTGCCGCACCTGGAGGACATCGGACGTCAGATGCAGATCTCCTGGGCGCATCGGGACGAGCTGCTGTCCAACCCGGCGATCCTCGAGGAGTTGCGCCGGCGCGCCGGCGAGCTGACCGCGAAGCTGGCCGCGCATGAGCAGATCCGCGACCTCCGTCTGCTCGTGGAGGAGTTCACCCAGGAGAACGGCCTGCTCACCCCGACCCTGAAGGTGAAGCGCAAGGAGGTCGAGCGCCGCTTCGCCCAGATCGTCGAGGAGATGTACGCCCGCACGGGCAAGTCGAAGAAGTGACCGGGTAGGGGATCCTGCGCCTGCTTGCCGGAATTCCGCCCGCGCGAGGGTCCGGAGTGGTTGGCTGAGGGCGTTCCCAATTTCTCAGAAGAATACCCCGGGGGGTATGGTGCCAGGCATGAAGACGGTGATTGTCGGTGGTGTCGCGGGCGGTATGTCGGCAGCGACGAGGTTGCGCAGGCTGGACGAGAAGGCCGAGATCGTGGTGCTGGAGCGCTCCGGCCACGTCTCCTTCGCGAACTGCGGCCTGCCCTACTACGTGGGCGGGGTGATCCAGCAGCGCACGGCCCTGCTGCTGCAGACCCCGCAGAGCCTGCGGGCCCGGTTCGGCATCGACGTGCGCGTCGACTCCGAGGTGACCTCGATCGATCGCGCGGCGAAGACCGTCAGCGTCCGCAACCTCGGCACCGGCGCGGAGTACACCGAGAGCTACGACAGCCTCATCCTGGCTCCGGGCGCCGCCCCGTTCGTGCCGCCGATCCCCGGCGTCGAACGCGCCCTCGTGCTGCGCAACATCCCCGACACCGACAAGATGGCCGGGGTCGTTGACGAGATCCTCGGCAAGGCCGAGCGCGAGCGCGTCCGCGCCGCCGTCGACGAGGACGCCGCCGACACCACTCCCACCGCGGTGATCATGGGCGGCGGCTTCATCGGCGTCGAACTCGCAGAGAACCTCACCGACCGCGGCCTGAGGACCACCATCGTCGAGCTGGCCGACCAGATCATGGCGCCGCTGGACGTCGAGATGGCGGCCCTGGTCGAGAAGAACCTGGTCAAGAACGGCGTCACGGTGATCACCGGTGCCTCGGTGACCTCGGTAGAGACCGACACCGTGACCCTCTCCACCGGGCAGACCCTTGCGGCGAGCCTGGTGATCGCTGCGATCGGCGTCCGGCCCGAGACCGGACTGGCCCAGGCAGCCGGTCTCGAGCTGGGCGAGCGCGGCGGCATTCTGGTCGACGAGCACCAGCGCACCTCCGATCCCTCCATCTATGCCGTCGGCGACGCCGTGGTGAAGCGGGACGCGCTCACCGGCAGCCAGGCACTGGTGCCGCTGGCCGGACCGGCGAACCGTCACGGACGGCTGGTTGCCGACGTGATCGCCGGACGCCCGGTCGCTGCGGCCCCCGTCCTGGGCACGGCAATCGTGGGCGCGTTCGGTCAGATCGCCGGCGCCACGGGCTGGACGGAGAAGCGTGCCCGCGCTGCGGGCCGGAACATCCGCGTGATCCACACCCACCCGGCGAACCACGCCGGCTACTACCCGGGCGCGCAGGGGATGTCCCTGAAGCTTGTGGTGGACGCGGACACCGACGCCATCCTCGGCGCCCAGGGCGTCGGCGGCGTCGGCGTGGACAAGCGCATCGACGTCATCGCCACCGCCATGCGGGGCGGCATCACCGCGTCCGAGCTGACCGATCTCGAGCTCAGCTACGCGCCGCAGTTCGGCTCGGCGAAGGACCCGGTGAACATGCTGGGCTACATCGCGGAGAACTTGCGCGACGGCCTCACCGAGACCATTCAGTGGCACGAGGTGGCCGACGAGGTGGCCAAGGGCGTCCAGCTGATCGACGTTCGCACTCCCTCGGAGTACGCGCGCGGCACGGTCGACGGTGCGGTGAACATCCCGGTGGATGATCTGCGGGCCCGACTGGACGAAGTTGCCGACGACGTGATCGTGCACTGCCAGGTGGGGCTGCGCGGCTATCTTGCTGCACGAACTCTGGCCCAGCATGGTCGCCACGTGCGCAATCTGGATGGCGGATATCGCACCTGGGCACGCATTTAGCCTGGTCGGGGGATCCGAAACCACGCCGAAGGTGTATGAGTCTGTACGAACTCGGTGGACAGAGCCCGTGTTGCCCACGTCGGGGCGGTTCACTAGGTAGCGCAGGCACGGACACCAGGGCTGGGGGGCGCTGGTTTCACCCGGTCAGCTTCAGAGGGGACACGCGGTCATGGCGGTGATCGCGGTCAGACGTTGGTGTGGTGAAACGCTCATATCCCTGGTGCCTGCCTGCGCATTTGTCTGTCCGCGTCGGTGTGAGTTCACACCGGCCCACCCCCGACAGGAGCCTTGTGCAATACCGGCCCACCCGATCCGAACTGGCCCGAATGATCAACCAGGCCAGGCTGGACCGGCACATTTCCATCCGGTCGGCCGCGCGGATCGCGGGCGTTCCCGCGGCGACCGCCCAGGGATGGCTCGCGGGGAGGCACTTTCCGACACCAGCCCTGCGACCCAAGTTCCTGCTGCTCGTTGAAGCCCTCGACTTGTCCGACCAGCTGCATCCCGCACTGTGGCTGGACGATCTCCCCGACCGACGGATTTCCGGATAGACCGCAGTCTTCCGGCGGGCGCTGAGACAATCCAGGCATGCCCGCCCCCGCCAGTCGCCAGGAGTTCGCGGCACTGGTGAACGACGCCAGGCGCCGTCAGCACCTGTCGATCCGCGCGGTCGCCAGGATCGCCGAAGTGCCTCCCACGACAGCGCAGGGCTGGCTGAACGGCAAGCACTTCCCGACGCCCGCCCTGCGCGGCAACTACCTCAAGCTGCTCGACCACCTCGATCTCGCCAACGCCGTCCCGCGCGACCTGTGGGATCTCACCTGGGGCGGGCTCGAACCGGCTCTGAAGAGCGGCCGTTCGCCGTACCTCGGCCTGCGTCCGTTCCGCATCGCCGACCAGGCCCTGTTCTTCGGACGCGAGGCGCTCAGCGCACTGATCGCGTCCGCCGCGGTCGAACTGGCCGAGCGGGACGGGCACGGCATGCTGGCCCTGGTCGGGCCCTCGGGCAGCGGCAAGTCCTCCCTGCTGGCCGCCGGTGTGCTCGGGCACGAGGTGAGTGAGGGCGCTCTGGTGGGGTGGAACGCCACGGCGATACCGGTCATCCGGCTGCTCGCGACGCCGCGTCCCGTGCTTCCCGGCGAGCCCCCGCACCAGCTGGTGGTCGTTGACCAGGTCGAGGAGGCCCTCGCCCACCGTCCGACGGCGCGCGTCCGCGTCAGCGATTGCAAAGAATTGTTGGTGAAACGGACGGCCGCGGGCCCGGTGGTTATCGAAGCGCAGGTGAAGGCCGATGCAGAGTCTGCG
>ERZ724513.560-NODE-560-length-18306-cov-5.416635_pt1 | contig 18306 bp, 18 predicted proteins | sample MGYA00376046_ERZ724513 | MGnify/ENA primary metagenome ERZ724513 (study PRJEB28724, sample SAMN07190883) | activated sludge metagenome | isolation source: activated sludge of sewage treatment plant in Hong Hong | place: Hong Kong | collected 2016-03-17 ...
CGGGCAGCGGCTCCGCGTTGCCCAGCGCCGTGGTGTTCATGCCGCCATCGACGTAGAGGATCTCGCCGGTGATGCCGCTGGCCAGGTCCGAGAGCAGGAAGGCAGCGGCGTTGCCGACTTCGTCGATGGTGACGTTGCGGCGCAGCGGGGCGTGGTGCGCGTTGTACGCGAGCAGCTTGCTGAAGCTGCCGATACCGGACGCCGCGAGGGTCTTGATCGGGCCGGCCGATATGGCGTTGGCGCGAGTGCCCTCGGGGCCGAGGCTGAACGCCAGGTAGCGCGTCGCCGCTTCGAGGCTGGCCTTGGCCAGACCCATGGTGTTGTAGTTGGGCATGGTGCGCTCGGCGCCGAGATAGGAGAGGGCGAGCAGGGAGCCCTTGCGCGCCGTCATCATCGGCCGCGCGGCCTTGGCCAGCGCCGGATAGCTGTACGACGAAATCTCGTGGGCGACGCGGAAGGCTTCGCGCGAGATACCGTTGAGGAAATCGCCCTCGATGGCTTCGGTCGGCGCGTAGGCGATCGAATGGACGAGGCCGTCGAGGCCATCCCAGCGCTTGCCGAGTTCGACGAAAACATTGTCGATCTGCTCGTCGCTGCCGACATCGAGCGGAATGGTGATGTCGCTGGCGAATTCGCCGGCGAATTTCCTGATGCGATCCTCGAAACGCTCGTTCTGGTAGGTGAAGGCGAGTTGCGCGCCTTCACGGTGGCAGGCCCTGGCAATGCCGTAGGCGATGGAATGCTTCGACAGCAGTCCGGTGATCAGAATCTTCTTGTCGGCGAGAAAGCCCATTCGATGTTCTCCCAAGGGGTTCGACCCAAGGGAGGATTATATGCCATCACATGTTCGGATAGGTCGGCCCTTCGCCCCCCTGCGGCGTAACCCAGTTGATGTTCTGGGTCGGATCCTTGATGTCGCAGGTCTTGCAGTGCACGCAGTTCTGCGCATTGATCTGCAGGCGGGGATTGTTGCCCTGCTCGTCGCGCAGGATTTCATAGACGCCGGCCGGGCAGAAGCGCTGCTCCGGCGCGTCGTACATGGCCAGGTTGACCGTGATCGGCACCGCCGCATCCTTCAGTTGCAGATGGCAGGGCTGATCTTCCTCGTGGTTGGTGCTCGACAGGAAGACCGAGGACAGGCGGTCGAAGGTCAGCACGCCGTCCGGCTTGGGGTAGTCGATCTTCGGGCAATCGGCGGCGGGCTTAAGCTTGGCGTGATCCGGCGCCTTGTGGTGCAGGGTCCATGGCGCCCGGCCGCGCAGGACGACCTGGTCGATGCCGAACATGAGCGAGCCGAGTTTCATCCCCTTGCTCATCCACGGCTTGAAGTTGCGCGCCCGATAGAGTTCGTCATACAGCCAGCTGCTCCGGAAGGCTTCCGGGTAGGCGGCAAGTTCATCATGCTGGCGTCCGCCCCGAAGTGCATCGAAACAGGCCTCGGACGCGAGCATTCCCGACTTGATGGCGCAATGCGTTCCCTTGATCCGCGCGGCGTTGAGGAAGCCGGCATTGTCGCCGATCAGGACGCCGCCCGGGAAAACGAGTTTGGGCAGCGACTGGATCCCGCCGGCGGTCAGGGCGCGGGCCCCGTAGGCGACGCGTTTGCCGCCCTCGAGAAACTTGCGGATTTCCGGATGCGTCTTGTAGCGCTGGAACTCATCGAACGGTGACAGGTGGGGGTTGGTATAGCCGAGGCCGACGACGTAACCGACCGCGACCTGGTTGTTTTCGAGGTGGTACAGGAAGCCGCCGCCGTAGGTGTCGGGCTCCATCGGCCAACCACCGCTATGGACGACGAGGCCAAGCTGGTGATTCTCGGGCTTGATGTCCCACAGCTCCTTGATGCCGATGCCGTAGGTCTGCGGGTCGGCGCCGGCATTCAGGTTGAATCTTTCGAGGAGCTGCTTGCCCAGGTGACCGCGGCAGCCCTCGGCAAAGAACGTGTACTTGCCATGCAGTTCCATCCCCATCTGGAAATTCGGCCCCTCGCTGCCGTCATGCAGACGCCCCATGTCGCCGGTGGCGACGCCCTTGACCGATCCGTCGGCGGTGAACAGCACTTCGGCTCCGGCAAAGCCGGGGTAGATCTCGACGCCCAGCGCCTCGGCCTGCTCGCCGAGCCAGCGGCAGAGATTGCCGAGCGAAATGACGTAGCAGCCATCGTTGTGGAAACAACTCGGCAATAGGCTGTTGGCAACCTTCCGGGCGCCCGTTTCAGTGAGAATGAAGAAACGGTCTTCGCTGACCGGCGCGTTGAGCGGAGCGCCGTCCTGCTTCCAGTTGGGCAGAAGCTCGGTCAGCGCACCGGGGTCGAGAACCGCCCCGGAAAGAATGTGGGCGCCGATTTCCGCACCTTTTTCGATCAGGCAGACCGAAATCTCCCCGCCCTTTTCCGCTGCCAGCTGCTTGAGACGAATTGCCGAGGCCAGTCCGGCGGGGCCGCCGCCGACAATGACAACGTCAAATTCCATCGCTTCGCGTTCCATCATGTCTCCTCGTCAGTTCCTTGTCGCGTCGTGGGCAATACGGTACAGTATGGTGTCTTTTTTTTCAACCCTTCCGGGAAGATCACGGAAATGGAAAAGCGTAGGAAACTCGTTCACGTGACGACCATGCCCATCCGCTGGGGCGACATGGATGCCTATGGTCACGTGAACAACACCGTCTACTTCCGCTACATGGAGCAGGCGCGGGTCGAGTGGATCGAGGCGATGCTGGTGCCGGTCCGGCCGGGCGGTGAAGGGCCGGTGATCATCAACGCCGGTTGCAGTTTCCTGATTCCGCTGAACTATCCGGGCACGGTCGAGGTGCGAACCTTCGCCAGCCACCCGGGACGCTCCAGTTTTCTGACCCACGTCGAAATGCGTCTGGTCGGCGATGAGCGGATTCATGCCGAAGGCGCCGCCAAGGTGGTGTGGATGGATACCCGGACCGGCAAGTCGGTGCCCTTGCCCGACCATGTGCGGGCCGAGGCCGAAGGGGAGTAAACTCGCAGCCCGTCGCATCGCCATTCGGGGAAACCATGGGCCAACGAAAGACCTGGGAAAGACTGCTGTCCGCCGAACGCCTGGGCGCTGGCAGGACGCCAGGATCGCCCGAGCGCACCGCCTTTCAGCAGGACTACGACCGCATCGTCTTCAGCTCGGCCTTCCGGCGGATGAAGGACAAGACGCAGGTCTTCCCGCTGTCCAAGAGCGATTACGTGCGCACCCGCCTGACGCACAGTCTCGAAGCGAGTTGCGTCGGCCGCTCGCTGGGGGCGGTGGTCGGGCGCGAGATCATCGCCCGCCATGGCCTCAAGAATGTCGAATCGGGCGATTTCGGCGCCATCGTCGCCGCCGCCTGTCTCGCTCACGACATCGGTAATCCGCCCTTCGGGCACGCCGGGGAAGAGGCCATCCGCGAATGGTTCCGCACTTCCGGTCTGCTCGACCGGCACGAATTCACCCCGGCGCAGCGCGCCGACTTCGAGCGCTACGAGGGCAACGCGCAGGGCTTCCGCATCGTCAGTCGCCTGCAAAGCCCGGCCAATCCCGGCCTGCAACTGACCAGCGCGGTGCTGGCGGCGTTCACCAAGTATCCGCGGCCGTCGCATCTCGCCGCCGCGCTTGACGGCAAGAGCGGCCAGAAATTCGGTTTCTTCCAGCACGACGCCGCCGCGTTCGCCGACGTGGCGCGGTCGACCGGGCTGATCGAGCGGATTCCGGGCTGCACCTGGCGCCGGCACCCGCTCGCCTTCCTGGTCGAAGTGGCGGATGACACCTGCTACCTGATCGTCGATCTCGAGGATGCGGCCCGGCTCGGCTTCGTTCCCTACCGCGACGCCGAATGTCTGCTCCGCGAACTCGCCGGCAGCGCGGTTAACGGCGGCCGGCTGGCGCGTCTGCATGATCCCAAGGAACGCCTCGAATACCTGCGCGCCAAGGCCATCGGCCACCTGCTGGAAAGCGCGGCGGCCGTCTTCCTGGAAAATGAGGCAGCCATCCTCGCCGGCGGCTTCGACGACGAATTGCTCGCCCGCTCGCCGGTCGCCGTGTCGCTGCAGGCGGTGCTCAAACTGGCCAAGGAGACCATCTACACCGCGCATCCGGCGCTCGAGATCGAAACGGCCGGCTTCGAGGTGCTCGGCGCGCTGCTCGCCCTGTTCGCCGATGCGGTCGAGGCGGGCGCCGGCCATGGCCGTCTGACCACCCGCGCGCAGATGCTGCTGAAGCTCCTGCCGGCCCAGTTCCTCGGCTATGCCGGCGAACCGGACCCCGACCCCTACGTTCGCCTGCTGCGGGTGGCCGACTTCGTCGCCGGGATGACCGATTCCTACGCGGTCGACATGTATCGCAAGCTCAAGGGCTACGCGCTGCCGGGCTGAAACGGGTGGTCGGGTGGATTTGGGCGGGGCAAAGGCCACCTCCGGGCTGTCGAGGAATCCTCGGGGTTGAAAAGATCGTCCGCTCCTCGCGCGGATGAGCGTGCGCTCCTTCTTTTTGTCGCCAGTGCCGTGCTAAAGTGCGGGTCAGGTTTGCGTGGATCTGTCCGGAGCAGATCGGATTCGGCAAACCCAGCAACAGCTACGCGGTAATTGGCGCACGGCAACTCGACGACCAGTGCCGCTGTGGCCACGTACCCGGAATCATCGAGACGTTGTCGTTACCTGAATGGCCAGTGTGTCACAGCTGCGCGGGGTTGGTAAAGGTCGGGAGTTGGACGAGGGGTTTCCGCCGTTTTGGCGGAGCAGTTTTGGAAAAGACAAGAAATCAATGATGGAGGACCAAATGCCGCTGACAATTGGAGTTCCAAGAGAGATTGCGCCTGGGGAAAAACGCGTTGCGACCGTTCCCGAGGTCGTCGAAAAGCTGATCAAGCTCGGTTTCTCAGTGCAGGTCGAAGCCGGAGCCGGCGACGCCGCAAACTGTGACGACGAATCCTACCGCGCGGCGGGTGCCGAGGTCGTCGGCAGCGCCGCGGATCTGTGGTCGTCGTCCGACCTCGTCTTCAAGGTTCGCGCACCGACCGCCGCCGAGGTGGCTCTGATGCGCGAAGGCTCGACGCTGGTCAGTTTCATCTGGCCGGCGCAGAACCCGGAGCTGATGAAGCAGCTCGCCGCGCGTAAGGTCACCGTGCTGGCGATCGACTCGCTGCCGCGAATGCTCAGCCGTGCCCAGAAAATGGACGCGCTGACCTCGATGGCCGGCATCACGGGCTATCGCGCGGTGATCGAAGCGGCCAACGCCTTCGGGCGCTTCTTTGCCGGCCAGGTGACCGCCGCCGGGAAGGTGCCGCCGGCCAAGGTGTTCATCGCCGGAGCAGGCGTCGCCGGTTTGGCCGCGATTGGCACCGCCGTCGGCCTGGGCGCGATCGTGCGCGCCAACGACACGCGCGCCGAGGTCGCCGACCAGGTCAAGTCGATGGGTGGGGAATTCGTCAAGGTCGATTACGAGGAAGAAGGCTCGGGCGGCGGCGGCTACGCCAAGGTGATGAGCGAGGGCTTCCAGGCCGCGCAGCGCGAGATGTACGCCAAGCAGGCCAGGGAAGTGGACATCATCATCACGACCGCGCTGATCCCCGGAAAGCCTGCACCCAGACTGATCACCGCCGAGATGGTGAAGAGCATGAAGCCGGGCAGCGTGATCGTCGACCTGGCAGCCGAGCAGGGCGGCAACTGCGAGTTGACCGAACCCGGCCAAGCGGTGGTCCGGCACGGCGTGACGATCGTCGGGTACACCGACCTGCCGAGCCGACTGGCGAAACAGTCGTCCACGCTCTACGCGACCAATCTGCTGCGCGTCACCGAGGAACTGTGCAAGAAGAAGGACGGCACGATCGACGTCAACATGGACGACGAGGCGATCCGCGGCCTGACGGTGATCAAGGACGGCGAGATCACCTGGCCACCGCCAGCACCCAAGATGCCGGCGGCACCGCCGGCCGCCGCACCGGCCAAGCCGGCCGTGTCGGCCGCCAAGGGACACGGTCACGGCGCGGCAGGGCAACCGGCTTCTGCGGGCAGCACGGCGATCGTCTTCGCCGTCGCCGCGGCGCTGTTCTGGTTCATCGGCGCGTACGCGCCGGCGGCCTTCCTCGGCCATTTCACGGTCTTCATCCTGGCCTGCTTCGTCGGCTACATGGTCATCTGGAACGTCACACCGGCACTGCACACGCCGCTGATGAGCGTGACCAACGCGATCTCGAGCATCATCGCGATCGGAGCGCTGGTGCAGATCGCTCCGCCGGTCGTGGAGGGCACCCAGCGCCCCGAGGGATGGATCATCGGCCTCGCCGTGGTCAGCGTCGCGCTGGTGGCGATCAACATGTTCGGCGGCTTCGCTGTCACCCAGCGCATGCTGCAGATGTTTCGCAAGTAGAGGAGCCACGACATGTCCATAACCCTGGCCACCGTCTCGTATCTCGGGGCGATCATCCTTTTTATCCTCAGCCTCGGCGGGCTGTCCAACCCTGAAACGTCGCGCCGCGGCAATCTCTACGGGATCATCGGCATGACCATTGCCGTGTTGGCGACGGTCTTTGGCCCGCAGGTCACCGCCGCCGGCTACGGCTGGATCGTCGGTTCCCTGGCAGTCGGCGCGGCGATCGGGCTCTACGCGGCGCGGACGGTCAAGATGACGCAGATGCCCGAACTCGTCGCGCTGATGCACAGCCTCGTGGGTCTCGCCGCCGTGCTCGTCGGCTTCGCCAACTACATCGACCCCGCGGCGGCCGGCCAGTTCTCCGGCGCCGAAAAGACGATCCACGAGGTCGAGATCTACATCGGCATCCTGATCGGCGCGGTGACCTTCTCCGGATCGATCATCGCCTTCGGCAAGCTCTCCGGAAAGATCACCGGCAAACCGGTCTTGCTGCCCGCACGCCACTGGATCAACCTCGTCGGCCTGCTGGTCGTGATCTGGTTCGGCGGCGTGTTCATCAACACCCATTCGGTCTCCGAAGGGATGACCCCGCTGATCGTGATGACGGCCATCGCGCTGCTCTTCGGCATCCACATGGTGATGGCCATCGGCGGCGCCGACATGCCGGTGGTTGTGTCGATGCTCAACAGCTACTCGGGCTGGGCCGCGGCGGCGACCGGGTTCATGCTCAGCAACGACCTGCTGATTGTCACCGGGGCGCTGGTCGGCTCGTCCGGCGCGATCCTCTCGTACATCATGTGCAAGGCGATGAACCGGCACTTCGTTGCGGTCATTGCAGGCGGTTTCGGCACCGAGGGCGGCGCGCCGGCCGCGCCGGGCGGCGCACAGCCGGCCGGCGAGGTGGTCCCCATCGGCGCTCCGGAAACGGCCGATCTGCTGGGTGAGGCCAAGAACGTCATCATCGTTCCGGGCTACGGCATGGCGGTTGCGCAGGCGCAGCACACCGTCTACGAGATCACCCGCTTCCTGCGCGAGAAGGGCGTCAATGTCCGCTTCGGCATCCATCCGGTCGCCGGGCGGATGCCCGGTCACATGAATGTGCTCCTGGCGGAAGCCAAGGTACCCTACGATATCGTGCAGGAAATGGATGAACTGAACGACGATTTCCCGCAGACCGACGTCGCCATGGTCATCGGCGCCAACGATATCGTCAACCCGGGGGCGCAGGACGACCCGACGAGCCCGATTGCCGGCATGCCGGTGCTCGAGGTCTGGAAGGCGAAGACGTCTATCGTCATGAAGCGCAGCATGGCGTCCGGCTATGCGGGAGTCGACAACCCGCTGTTCTACAAGGACAACAACCGCATGCTTTTCGGCGACGCCAAGAAGATGCTCGACGAGGTGCTGGTCGCGCTGAAAGCCTGACAAGCACGGAGTTTTCGCCAGGAGCGGCCGAAAATGTCCAGCACAGCGGGTATTGTCGGCCGGCTGGCGACATCTGATAGAATCTAGTCGGCCGGCTTCGGACAGCCGGTCGGCGAGCAATCCAATCTCTAGGGGGTGACATGGAGGTCAAAGAAGTTCTGAAGGTCAAGGGTTCCAGGCTCTTCACGGTACGTCCCGAAACGCCGCTCTCGGAAGCGGTCATCATGATGGCCAACAACGACATCGGTTCGGCAATCGTCATGGCGGACGACAAACTGGCGGGAATGCTCACCTTCCGCGAGGTTCTGGTGATCCTGGCCAAGCGGCAAACCGAGCGGCGGGTCGGTCCGACGCCGCCGATCGCCGATATCCTGGTTCTCGAAGCGATGGACCGCGATCCGCCGACCGCCACTCCCGATATGGACGTAGACGAGTTGCGTCGCATGATGGTGGACTCGCACACGCGCTATGTTCCGGTAATGGAGGATGCCAAGGTGGTCGGCATCGTATCTTTCCACGACGTCGCCAAGGCAGTGCTCGAGGAGCGCAACCTGGAGAACAAGCTGCTCAAGGCGTACATCAAGGATTGGCCGGCCGAGTAAGCACGCGGAACGACCTGTACGCCGCTGCTACAGCCCGGCGCTCCACCTTGTCGACGGCTGTTCGCCGTCGATGCCCTTTGATCCCATGGCGATCGGTCATTCCGGGGATGGTCGGCGACCCCGACAGGCGTGCGCGGAAAGCGCTTCTTGTCCCGGACAATTCGTCGAACAATGTTGGCGCTGGTCGTTTCGATCAGAGCACAGAGCAGCATATCGATCACTCGCCTGATTGTCTCGTGGATCAGACGGCGGGCGGGGGGCCAAGTCCGGATAGATTCGGCGGACTTCGCCGACTTGTCCGGCGAAGCTACGCGCTGCCGGGCTGAAACGGGCGGTCGGGTCGATTTGGGCGTGGGAGGGTCCGCCCTCCGGGCTATCGAGGAATCCGGGGCTGGTAATCGGCCGCGGCCAACCTTGGGCCTCTGGCTGGACTCGGGCGGCAATGCGCCCGTTACCTGCCGCTCAGTCGCTGACGGAGGTCCATGACCGCTTTGCTGTTCGATGAACTTGAACTTCCGACCCATTTCGGTCTGATGCCAAATGGAAGTTCTCTGGCCGCATGCCGATCACCAAGCCGCCCGCCAGGGCAACCGACAATGAGTTGGGTCGTCAGCATTTTCGAAAGCTTTGCCTAATGCCGACGAGTGGATGCTCGCAGGGCAATCAGCTTGCACCCATTTGCTGTTGCGCCGCCTCGAACAGTTCGCGTTCCTCGAAGCGGACATGCGCCGCCATGAGATCGGCGAAGCGCAATAACGTGACCGCATCTGAATGAGGCAGCAGCGTGTTGAGGCATCGCAGTTCCGCATGCTCGCTCAGGGTGCGCTGGACGAGTTCATTTTCGCCAGCCCGCGCCAGAGCCACCAAGATGCCTTGTTCTTCGACGCGAAAGTGCGGATCGAGTTCGCTGGCGAAGAACTGGACTGCGCGTTGCGCGAACGCTGTCATTGCATCCCTCTTTCCGGACTCGGCGGCTTGTCGGGCGGCGCGCGCGAGCTTCAGCGCAGCGTGATGTTCGCGGGAGAGGGCGTGAAGTTGCGGGTGGCGCTTCATCGGGCTGGCATACTCCGCTTACCAGTATTTCTCGAAGGCCATCTGACCGGGTACGCCGCGACGACTGGTGGCGAAGCCGAGCGATCCCAGCCATTGTCTAAGTTCGCGCACCAACTCCGGGTTGCCGCACACCATCACGCGTGAAGACGCGACGTCGAGCGGTGTGGCAGCCACCTGCTGTAGTCGGCCATCGGCGAGCAGCAGCGGGATGCGGTCCGTGAGTGCGCTGGCGCCTGGTTCGCGAGTGACCACAGGGATGTAGCGGAGCGTCGCCTTCGTCTCCGCAAACAATGCGTGGTTGGGCAGGGCGATGATTTCATTGCGCCAAGCGAGCTCGGCCGAGTGGCGTACGCTGTGTACGATGATCAGGCGCTGGTAGTCCTTCCAGACCACAGGATCGCGCGATATCGAGAAGAAGGGGCCGATCCCCGACCCGCTGGCCAGCAGCCACAGATCTTTGCCCGGTGCAAGTTGATTGCTAGTGAGAAAGCCGTAGCTGGCCTTGTCGACGCGCAGCGTGTCGCCGACGCGCAATTTCTGCAATTCTTCCGAGAACGCGCCACCCGGCACCAGCACCGCGATGAATTCGAGGAAATTTTCGTAGGCCGCTGACGCCAGGGAGTAGGGCCGCCAGACGATGTTATCGTCGGCGCCGAGTCCGAGGCGCGCGTAGTGCCCCGGCGTGAAGCGGAAAGCGCGATAGCGCGTGGTGCGAAAGCTCAGCAGCGTCGGTGTCCAGTAACGGACCGACAGTACGCGTTCGCTCGTCCATTTCTCCCCCCGACCAGCGTCGGCCGATTGTTGGAAGAGTTCCAGACCCTGTTCAACGATGGCGCCCATCAGTCGCTCCTTGAGTTTTCCGCTGGTTACGCAGGATGCTGGCCAGCAGAGTGGCAATGTACCGTAGCGTGCGATGGCATCGATCGGGCCGCCTTCGCGGTGCAGGGAGATTCGCCGCCTAGGCGGCCGAGAACGCGCACCGCCAGCGCGGCATGTCCGATCTCAATGCTCGATCGCCTTCCAAGTCGGGTCATCAAAATAAGTCCCATAGTTTTCCAGTGCGCCGTACTTGGTGACGGACAGCCTGCCTTCGTGAGTCGCGTGCAGAGATTCTTCCATGGCGTTGCGGAGATTTGTCATCGCCATGCGAAAAAGCTCGTCGGACGCCCATTTCTTGCCATCATCGAATGATAGTTTGACTGGAACTCCCGGGTGGTCGTGGCTATGTCCGCTCGGTTCCGCGGCAAACGCAGAGATAGCGGAAAGACAGAGGGAAAAAGCGGCAAGAGACAGAAGTTTCCTGAAGTGCGTTGTTGTAGACATAAGTCCTCCAAGTAGAGTCACCCCCTTCAGTGGGGCGCTCGCAGCATGCGAGCCGAAACTTGAGTCAGCCTTAATGGGGGAACAAACTTTGTTTTCGGGTGGCGCCCGAGTAACTGATGCATTTGAAATCTCGTCGCAATTCATCCATTACTGAGGTTTGGTCATGACGCATTAAAAGCTGTATAATAAATACGGCTTCATCATAGCACCACCCGGTTCTTAAAGCAATATACTTTGTACATCTTCAACTTGTGGGGCTGTTGCCATGAGACTCACCGCTTTCTCCGACTACACCCTGCGTGTCCTGATGTTCCTTGCCCTCAACCGTGACCGGCTTGCGACCATTCCAGAGATTGCCGCAGCCTACGACATCTCGGAGAATCACCTGATGAAGGTGGTGCATCAACTGGCGCGCGCCGGGATCATCGAATCGGTGCGCGGCAAGGGCGGCGGGATTCGCCTGGCGCACAAGCCCGAGGACATCCAGTTGGGGCAGGTCGTGCGCGCCAGCGAAGGCAGGGCACCGGTTGTCGAATGCCTGACGGGCGATGCCGGGGCGTGCCGCATCGCTCCGGCGTGCCGGCTCGCGGCAATACTGGTGAGCGCCTTCGAAGCGCTGTTCGCCAAACTGGACGAATACACACTTGCCGACCTGGTGCGCGCACCGCGCAAGCTGGAGGCCCTGTTGGTGCGCAGCTAGCGTTCAAGCTCTTGGTCTTTCATTAACGGTGTCGATACTCTCGGCCCGGTCAGCATCATGCGGTACTCTCAAGTGCGCAGCGAGTGCCGTGATAAATTCAAGGTTACAGAATATGAGCACCAAATTCGTATCCTTCAAGTCGCCCGATATGGCGAAGAAGTTTCCGTTGCACCCTAAACATCCCGAGCGAACCTGCTGGGGGTGTGACAAATATTGCTCGGTGAATTCCCTGCAGTGCGGAAACGGTTCCAGTCGCACCCAGCACCCGGCTGAGATGCTGGGCGACGATTGGTACAAATGGGGAGACTGGGGCATCGACCCGGACGCTGAATCGGCCGACCCGGCATAGCGTCCCACCGCCGGCCGCAGCGAAACAATCATGGCGTCCCGGGCACCGCCGTCTTCGTCCTTTCCCGCTCCATGCGCTCGGTCACATCGCGTGCCATCGCGACCGACCCGAGCACCGCTCCGGCCGCATCGGCAACCAGGGCAAAACTCATCTCGACATAAAGCTTGCCGCCTGATTTGTGCAAGGCCCGCGTCACCGTCGGGCGGCCATGCAGCCGCGTCTTGCCGCTCGCCATGGCAGCATCGAAACCGCGCCAGTGCGCAGCGCGCAGATGCTCGGGAATGATCAGGTCCAGGCTCTGCCCAAGCACCTCGGCGGCGGCGTAACCGAAGATTGTCGTCGCCGCAGCGTTCCAGCGTTCGATCACGCCGTGGCGGTTGGAATAGATGATGGCGTCGGCGGTCTGTTCGACGATCAAATTCCCCAGTTGCGATACCGGCTGTTTAACGTTGTCCATCGTTCTCTCCAATCATCGATCCGTTGTTAGCATCCGACCAGCGGCTTCACCGCAGGGAATCGCCGGGATGAGTCCTTGCGGATTCACCAACAGATCCGCCAGCGTATAGCCATCCAACACCAGGAACAGGGCGTTCAAAGCCTCGTCGAGAATGGCGTTCAGATGGCAGGCGCCCTGAATCCGGCAGCCGGCGTTGGCGCCAAAGCATTCAACCAGCGCGAAATTGCTTTCGGTCTGGCGGATCACATCACCGAGCACAATGTATTGCGGCGCCAGGGCCAGGCGCATTCCGCCCCCCTTGCCGCGAACCGTCTCGATCACGCCGCAGCGGCCTAGCTGATGCACGACCTTCATCAGGTGGCTCTCGGATATGCCGTGACCGGCCGAGATCTCGGCAATCGTCGCCAGCCGGTCCGGCTGTGCCCCCAGATACATCAGGACACGCAGGCTGTAGTCGGAAAAAGTGCTCAGGCGCATATCAGCCCATAAGATACATTCTATGTATTGCTTATAGCGAAGAAGCTTGTTAGGATCAAGATTCATTTCATTTATACCTTATGGCAAATGCCCGGCGCAATCACTGCCGATCGCCCGGGCTGAAGCAAGCATGTCAAAGCAACCCGCCACCAGGAAAGTCTTCGAGATCAAGCCGGTCGCCGACCCCGAAGCCAAGGTCTACCCGCGCTCGATCAGCGGCCCGTACACGCACTGGCGCTGGGTTTGCGTCTGGCTGACCCAGATCCTCTTCTACGGCCTGTGCTGGGTGCCCTGGCACGGTCGACAGGCGGTTTTGTTCGATATCGACAACCGCAAGTTCTATTTCTTCGACCTCGTTCTCTGGCCGCAGGACACGATCTATCTCGTGCTGCTGATGATTCTCGGGGCGCTGGCGCTGTTCCTGTTCACCGCCGTGGCCGGGCGCCTCTGGTGCGGCTACGCCTGTCCGCAGACCGTCTATACGGAAATCTTCCTGTGGTTCGAGAAAGTCATCGAAGGCGAACGGCCGCAGCGCATCAAGCTCGATGCAGCGCCGTGGTCGCCGCGCAAGCTGGCGATCAAGAGCGCCAAGCACGCCACCTGGGGGCTTTTCTCGCTGTGGACCGGGATCACTTTCGTCGGTTACTTCATGCCGATCCGCGAACTGCTGCACGACTTGGTGACCCTGTCGCCCGGCGCCTGGTCGGCGTTCTGGGTGGTCTTCTACGCCTTCGCCACCTACGGCAATGCCGGCTTCCTGCGCGAGCAGATGTGCCGGCAGATCTGCCCTTACGCCCGTTTCCAGTTCGTCATGCTCGACCCGGATACGCTGATCATCGCCTACGACACGGTGCGCGGCGAATCACGCGGCGCCCGCGCCAAGGGCAGCGACCCGCGCGCCCAGGGCCTCGGCGATTGCGTGGATTGCGGCATCTGCGTCCAGGTCTGCCCGACCGGGATCGACATCCGCAACGGCCTGCAGAACGAGTGCATCGGCTGCGCCGCCTGCATCGACGCCTGCGACCAGGTGATGGACAAGATGAATTACCCGCGCGGCCTGATCCGCTACTCGACCGAAAACGCGGTCAGCATGCGCTACACGCCAATGGAGATCGTCCGCCGGGCCGCCCGGCCGCGGGTCATCATCTACACCGCCATTCTGGTTGTGCTGACGGTGGCGACCGCCTGGTCGCTGGCCACGCGCATCCCGCTCAAGGTCAATGTCCTGAAGGATCGCAACGTGCTCGCGCGCGAGGCGGACGACGGTGCGATTGAGAACACGTACCGCCTGCAGATCATGAATACCGGCGAGCAGACCCGGACCTTCCGCATCGGCATCGGCGGCATCGACGGCATCCGCCTGGCCGGTGACAATGAGGTTACCGTCGCCGGCGGCGAGATCGGCACGCAGACCGCGGTCGTCCGGGCCGACCCCGGAGCGGCGCATAGCGGCGCCACGCCGATCACCTTCGACATCGCGGACGTGGCCGACCCCGGCGTCGCCGTCAGCGAACGCTCGAAGTTCTGGATGCCCTGACAAAGTCCGGTTATTTCCTGTGGCGGATTTATCAACAGCCAAGGGAGGCAAAAATGACCTCGCTGCTTAATGGTAGTGCCATGGGGGTCTGCTTTACTTCAGTTCCGCCAGAAACCTCTGCCGCGCAACCTCCAGTTCCGGCCGCGAAAAATCGTCGGCGGTGCGCAGGCAGGTGCGGTAGAAGGCGTCGAAGGCGTTCAGCACCTTCGTTTCGTCGAGCCGGCGGCGCGGGCGCCGACGGGGATGTCCTGCAGCTTCATGGGGGATCAGCCCGGCTGGCTGGCGTTGCGCAAGGAGATCTGCTCGTTCATCGTCCAGAAATCGTACAGGACGCCGACCAGGAAAAGCCCGCCGGTCAGCAGGTAGAGGATCCCGGTCAGCCATTTACCCTGATACATCCGGTGTACGCCGAGGACGCCGAGGAAGGTCAGCAGCAGCCAGGCGATGTTGTAGTCGATGGCGCCGGAACGGAAGCGCAGGTCAGCGTCGCGATCCATGCCCGGGATCAGGAAGAGGTCGATCAGCCAGCCGATGCCCAGCAGGCCGAGCGTGAAGAACCAGATCGTCCCGGTCACCGGCTTGCCGTAATAGAAGCGGTGCGCGCCGAGAAAGCCGAAAAGCCAGAGCAGGTAGCCGATGAGTTTGCTGTGATTGTCCTGTTGCTGCATGTGCATTACTCCGTATCGTCAGGTTGCTTGCCGGGTGAATCGCCCCCGGTCCGGCCGAATTCATCCGCTCATCGCGGGTGCCGCTGATCCGGCGGCGGCGGACAAGTATGAAAGGGGTTGGCGATTTGTGCAAAGCCATGGCTTGCTTTTTTTGCCGTACTGTATAAAAATACAGTCAATGGTCTTTGCGGAGGACGCCATGAAACTCACCCCACGTCAGCAGGAAATTCTCGATTTCATCCGGAACACCGTCGAGGTGCTCGGCGCGCCGCCGACGCGGATGGAGATCGCCAGCGCCTTCGGCTTCGCCTCGCCGAACGCGGCGGAAGACCACCTCAAGGCGCTCGCCAGAAAGGGCGTGATCAACCTCGAGCCGGGCTCGGCGCGCGGCATCCGGCTGGTCGAGCAGCTCGGGCTGCCGCTGATCGGCAGCGTCGCCGCCGGCTCGCCGATCATGGCCGTCGAGAACGTGCAGGGCCGCTACGCCTGCGATGCCGGGATGTTCGATCCGCGCGCCGATTTCCTGCTCAAGGTGCGCGGCCTGTCGATGATCGACGCCGGCATCTTCGACGGCGACCTCCTCGCGGTGCACAAGACCAGCCAGGCGCGCGACGGCCAGATCGTCGTCGCGCGGCTGGACGAAGACGTCACCGTGAAGCGTTTCCAGCACCGTGCCGGCTGCATCGAGCTGATCGCCGAAAATCCCGATTTCGAGCCGATCATCGTCAAGCCCGGCGAGGTCGAGTTCGCCATCGAGGGCATCGCCGTCGGCCTGATCCGCGGAGCCGTAGCGAAGCTCTCATGAATGCCATGCCGTTGACAGTCGCTTTGGCGGAAGTGCTGGCCAGGGGCGATGTCTGGCGCGGCGATGCGCCGGCCTCGCTGCCGGACAGCGCGATACCCAGCGGCCATGCCGAACTGGATGCCGAGTTGCCGGGCGGCGGCTGGCCGCGGGGAAACCTGACCGAAATCCTCGTCGACCGCGGCGGTCTCGGCGAAATGAACCTGTTGCTCCCGGCCCTTGCCGCCATTTCCGGCGCGGGCGGCTGGCTGGCCCTGGTGGCGCCGCCCTGGTTGCCGCATGCGCCGGCTTGGGCGGCGGCCGGCGTGGCTCTGGAGCGCCTGGTCATCGTGCGCGCCGGCCGCGAGGTCGGCTGGTGCGTCGAGCAGTTGCTGGCCAGCGGCGGCTTTGCCGCGGTGCTGGCCTGGCCGGGCGAGGGTATCGATGCACGGGCCTTGCGCCGTCTGCAGGTGGCCGCTGAAGGGCAGCGGGTTTTTGCCTGTTTGTGGCGGTCGACCGCGGCAGCGCAAGCGCCGTCGCCGGCACCGCTGCGTGTGCTGCTGGAGGCCGGCGACGGTCGCCTGGCCGTGCGCATCATCAAGCGGCGCGGCCGGCCGGCGACGCGGCCGCTGGTCCTCTCCATCCCTCGTCCCGGGAGATCGTCGCGTGCTCTGGCTGGCCCTGCACTTTCCCTTGCTGCCGCTCGAGGCCCTGCCGCAGCGCCAGTCGCCTAGCGCGGTCGTCGCCCGCGGGCGGGTCCTGGTTGGCGACGGGGCGGTAGCGGCGGCCGGGATTCGCGCCGGCCAGAAGCTGTCCACGGCGCTTGGCCTGCAACCCGGGCTGGCCGTTCTCGAGCGCGACGAGCCGCGCGAAAGGCAGGCGCTGCAAGCCCTGGCCTGCTGGGCCGGACGCTTCACGCCGACGCTCAGCCTGGCGCCGCCGGATGCCCTGCTGCTCGAAATCGGTGGCTGCCTGCGCCTCTTCGGTGGTGCGCAGGCGATCGTCGGCGAGGTGCTGGCCGGTTGCGCGGCGCAGGGCTATTCCACCGGCTGGGCGGCTGCTCCCGCGCCGCTTGGCGCGTGCTGGCTGGCACGGCATGGCGCGGCGGCGGTGTATGCCGAGGCGACGGCCATGCAGGCGGCGCTTGCCGCCTTGCCCTGTGCCGTTCCCGGTTGGTCCGACGAGGTCGGCCGGCGGCTGGAATCCTTCGGCCTGATTCGCCTCGGCGACCTGCTCCGGCTGCCGGCCGCCGGCCTGCGCCGGCGCATCGGTAGCGGGCCGCTCGACGACCTGCTGCGCGCCCGGGGAGAACTGCCCGACCCGCAGCCGCCTTTCGTCTTTCCGGAACGTTTCGCCATCGCTATCGATCTGCCCTCCCGGGTCGAGCACGCCGAGGCGCTGGTTTTCGTCGGGCAGCGCCTGTTCGCCGCGCTGGCCGGCTGGCTGCATGGCCGGCAGTTGCTGCTGCGCCGCTGCTCGCTGCAACTGACCCACGACGATGGCCCGCCGTGCGTGCTGGCGCTCGACTTCGCCGAGCCGTCGGCGGACGAGGGGCGCTTCCTGCGCCTGTTGCGCGAGCATCTTTCCCGGCTGCAGCTCACGGCGCCGGTCGAAGCCTTGCGCCTGCAGGCTGACGAACTGGTCGAACGGCCCGGGAGCAGCGGGGCGCTGTTTGCCCAGGCGACGGCCGGCGAGGGGGCGCTGGCCTGCCTGGAGCGCCTGCGCGCGCGGCTTGGCGGGCAGGCCGTGCAGGCCTTGGGGCAGGCGGCCGATTTCCGGCCGGAATGCGCGACGCGGCAATTCGATGTGGCCGTGGAGGTGCCCCGGAAGTCGCCGCCGGACTCGCCGTCCCGGGCCGGGGGAGCGATAGGCCAGCGCCCGCTGTGGCTGCTGCCCAGGCCGCAAGTCCTGGCCGAACGCGGCGGCACCCCGCACTGGCATGGCCCGCTCAAGCTGCTGTCGCGCGCCGAGCGTCTCGAAAGCGGCTGGTGGGACGAGGGCGAGCACGGTGCGGCCGGCGACGTGCGGCGCGACTATTTCGTCGCCCGCAACCCGCGGGGCCAGTGGGCCTGGATTTTTCGCGACGGCGAGGACTGGTTCCTGCATGGCCTGTTCGCCTGATCCGCCATGTCGTTGCCCGACTACGCCGAGCTGCATTGCCTGTCCAATTTCAGCTTCCTGCGTGGCGCCGCGCATCCCGAGGAACTGGTTGAGCGTGCCGTGGCCCAGGGCTACGCGGCGCTGGCGCTGACCGACGAATGCTCGCTGGCCGGCGTCGTCCGCGCCCATCTGGCCGCGCGCAAGGCAGGCCTCAAATTTATCGTCGGCAGCGAGATGACCATGGCCGATGGCCTGAAGCTGGTTTTCCTGGCCTGCAACCGGCATGGCTACGGCAACCTCTCGGCACTGGCCACGCTCGCCCGGCGACGGGCCGCGAAGGGCGCCTACACGCTGCAGCGCAACGATCTGGAAGCGCTTTCGCCGAGTGGCGCGGTGCCCGATTGCCTTGTGCTGTGGGTGCCGCCCGGCGAGGCGGCCATCACCCGCGTGCTGCGCCCGCCGGGCTTCGAGC
>ERZ724513.561-NODE-561-length-18305-cov-7.780329_pt1 | contig 18305 bp, 18 predicted proteins | sample MGYA00376046_ERZ724513 | MGnify/ENA primary metagenome ERZ724513 (study PRJEB28724, sample SAMN07190883) | activated sludge metagenome | isolation source: activated sludge of sewage treatment plant in Hong Hong | place: Hong Kong | collected 2016-03-17 ...
CGCGACAGCACCGCGGCGGCCCCGGCCAGGCCCGCGGCGGCGAGCACCGCGCTGCCCACCGGACGGGTTCTGGTCTCCCACCTCGCGGCAAGTGCCGCCGCGACCAGGATCACGACGAGCACCATCAGCGTCAGGAACAGTTTGTCGGACGTTCCGAACGTCTGGATGGCCCATTCCTTCGCCGCGGCGGGCGTGAGGTCGATGATCGTGGAGCCCACCGCGGTGCGGGCGTCGGCCCGGGACCCGAGCGGCGTCGCCAGCAGTTGCGTGACGCCCAGCGCCACCGCGGCCGCGGCGATCCCGGCGCCCATCCGCGAGGCCATGCCGTCCACGGTACGCAAACCGGGACCCGTACGCCGGGCGTTACATCGGCGCGGTATTTTGTCATGCAAGCAAACCAAGTGTGGGAGGAATCTGAACATGGAGATCAGCGGCAAGAAGGTCGTCGTCATCGGCGGTGCGTCCGGGTTCGGTCGCGCCTCGGCGGAGCTGCTCGCGAGCAAGGGCGCCAAGGTGGCCGTCCTGGACCGTGAGGGCACCGACGGCAAGGATGTGGCGAACGCCATCGGTGGCACCTTCCGGCCCGTCGACGTGACCGATTTCGCCGGCACCGGCGAGACGCTGGCCGCGGCCGTCGACGACCTCGGCGGCCTGCACGTCGTCCTCACCACGGCCGGCGGCGGCGTCGCGGAGAAGACGTTCGGCAAGAACGGCCCGCACAGCCTCGAGACCTTCCAGAACACCATCAACCTCAACCTGATCGCGTCGTTCAACATCAGCCGGCTGGCCGCCGAGCACATGTCGAAGAACGAGCCGGAGGACGAGGAGCGCGGCGTCATCATCAACACCGCGTCCATCGCCGCGTTCGAGGGCCAGATCGGTCAGGTGGCCTACACCGCCGCCAAGGCCGGCATCGCAGGCATGTGCCTGACCATGGCGCGCGACCTCGGCCCGCTCGGTATCCGCGCGCTGGCCATCGCGCCGAGCCTGTTCGCCACCGGTCTGACCAAGGGCATTCCCGACGAGTTCGCCAAGGCGCTCACCAAGGACGCGGCCTTCCCGAAGCGGCTCGGCCGTCCCGAGGAGTTCGCCAAGCTGGTCGCCGCCATCGTGGACAACCCGATGCTCAACGGCCAGTGCATCCGCCTCGACGCCGGGCAGCGGTTCGCCCCGAAGTGACCACCCGGTGCCGGGGGTACCTGTGACCCCCGGCACTATTGCTTCCCATGGCGATCGCACTCACCGATGACCACCGCGAACTCGGCAAGGTAGCCGAAGACTTCCTGGCCGCGCAGAAGGCCCGCGCCGCCGCGCGCGAACTGCTCGAAGCCCCCGCCGAGGACCGCCCGCAATTCTGGGCGGACCTCGCGGGGCTGGGCTGGCTCGGACTGCATATCGACGAGGCGCACGGCGGCTCCGGATTCGGGCTGCCCGAGTTGGTCGTCGTGGTCGAGGCGCTCGGCAGTGCGGTCGCCCCGGGCCCGTTCGTGCCGACGGTGGTCACCTCGGCCGTGCTGGCCCGCCACGGCTCCGATAAGCAGAAGGCCCGGCTGCGAGGCGGGCTGACCGACGGCGGCACCGTCGCGGGCGTGGGCTTCGGCGGTTCAGTGGCGGTGTCGGGCGGGCGCGCGAGCGGGGACGCCGGTGTGGTGCTCGGCGCCGGCCTTGCCGATCTGCTGCTGATCACCGCCGGCGACGACGTGCTGCTGGTCGACCGCGGCGCGGACGGCGTCACCGTCGACATCCCGACCAGCCTGGACCCGACCCGGCGCTCCGGCCGGGTGCGCCTCGACGGAGCCGAGGTCGTCGTACTGGCGGGCGCCGCCGCCGACGCGCTGGCCTACGCGCGGACACTGTTCGCCGCCGAAGCGGCCGGCGGCGCGGGCGACTGCCTGAAGACCGCGGTGGAATACGCCAAGGTGCGCGAGCAGTTCGGCCGCACCATCGCGACGTTCCAGGCGATCAAGCACCACTGCGCGAACATGGCGGTCGCCGCCGAGAGTGCCACCGCACTGGTGTGGGACGCCGCGCGCGCCGCCGACGGGGACGACCACGGCCAGTTCCGGCTGATGGCCGCCGCGGCCGCCGCGTCGGCGCTGCCCGCCTACCTGCGCAACGCCGAGCTGAACATCCAGGTGCACGGCGGCATCGGGTTCACCTGGGAGCACGACGCGCACCTGCACCTGCGCCGGGCCATGACGCTGCGCGCGCTGCTCGGCGGTGACGGGCCCGCGGCGGACGTGTTCGAACTTTCCGCCGCCGGGGTGACCCGGCGCAACAGCCTGGAGCTGCCGGCGTCGGCCGAGGAAATGCGCGCCGGCGTGCGGGCCGACGTCGCCGAGATCGCCGCGCTGGACGGCCAGGAGCAGCTCGACCGGCTGATCGCCACCGGCTACGTGCAGCCGCACTGGCCCAAGCCGTTCGGCCGCGCCGCCGGTGCCGTCGAACAGGTCGTGATCGACCAGGAGTTCCGGGCCGCCGGCGTGAAGCGGCCCGACTACGGCATCACCGGTTGGGTGATCCTCACGCTGATTCAGCACGGAACGCCTTCGCAGATCGACAGATTCGTCGACAAGGCGTTGCGCAAGGACGAGATCTGGTGCCAGCTGTTCTCCGAGCCGGGCGCCGGTTCGGACGCGGCCGCCATCAAGACCCGCGCGGTGCGCGTCGACGGCGGCTGGAAGATCAACGGCCAGAAGGTCTGGACGTCCGGCGCGCACTACTGCCAGCGCGGCCTGGCCACCGTGCGCACCGACTTCGACGCCGCCAAGCACGCCGGTATCACCACGGTGATCATCGACATGAACGCGCCCGGCGTCGAGGTCCGCCCGCTGCGGATGATCATGGGCGGCTCGGAATTCAACGAGGTGTTCTTCAACGACGTCTTCGTGCCCGACGAGGACGTGGTGGGCGAGCCGAACAGCGGCTGGACGGTGGCCCGGGCCACGCTGGGCAACGAGCGGGTGAGCATCGGCAGCGGATCCGGCGTGACCGGGGTCGACCCGGCCGCCCTGATCGCGCTGACGGCCGAGCATCCGGATCGGTTGGCGGGAGCCAGGATTCGGGTCGGCAACTTCCTGGCCGACGACCACGCTATCCGGCTGCTGAACCTGCGCAGCGCGGTGCGCAGCATCGAGGGCGCCGGGCCGGGGCCCGAGGGCAACATCACCAAGCTGAAGCTCGCCGAGCACATGGGCGAGTACGCGACCATCTCGTGCCTGCTGCACGGCCAGGACGCCGCGCTGGTGGACGGCGGCGCCGCCGTCGCCGTGATGATGGCGATGGCCTCGCGGGCGATGGCCATCGCGGGCGGCACGTCGGAGGTCACCCGCAACCAGATCGCCGAGCGGATCCTCGGCATGCCGCGCGACCCTTTGATCAAGTAGCCGCGTTTTCCGTCCCACTAGCTGAAGGCGGGCGCGACAAACCGTTGCAGCAGTTCGGTTTCCGCGCGCGCGTCGTCGCCCGGCCAGAACAGCAGCGACAGCACCAGTCGGACGATCCAGGCCGCGGCGGCGGGGTCGTCGGCCAGGCCGGCGAGTTCGGTGGCGAACGCCGCGATGGCGGGGGAGGCCGTCAGCCAGGTGGTCTTCCGGACGCCGTGGGTCGAGTCGAAGAACAGTTGGCCGGCGGGATGGGCCCGGATCTCGGTGACCGCCACCGTGACCGCGGTCAGTACCCGGTCGGCGCCCGAGCGTCCGTCGACGCTGCGGCGGACGGTGTCGATGATGCGGGCTCCCGCGCGGGCCGCGACCGCCTCGCGGATATCGGACTTGCCTCCGGCGTGGCGGTAGACGGTCGCCCGGGAGCAGTGCACCCGCTCGGCGAGCGCGTCGATGCTGAACGCGTCGAACCCGTCCCGGTAGATCAGCTCGGCCGCCGCGGTGTAGATGCGTTCGGCGGCCACATCGGAGCGGGCGCCGTCGAGCAGCCAGTCGGTGCGGGACATCGGACCAATGTATCTCGTGGTGAGACGGAAATGACAAGAAGTCTCACCATCCCCGCTGATCAGCCCGGTGCCGTGAGACGCCCGTGGGCCGACGTGCGCGAAGGGCCGTTTCGACTGTTCCCCAGCTGGTTGACCGGCGAATCCGGCCTGTCCAGGCTGTTGGTTGTGAGCACAGCCAGTGCCGCCGGTGTGGAGCCGGCCGAGTTCTTCAGCGACGCCGCGATGCAGGATCCCTACCCGCTGTACGCCCGGCTGCGTCCCGTCGCGCCGGTCCACCGGGTCGGCGACTCCGGCTTCTACCTGGTGTGCGGCTGGGACGCCCTCAATGAGGCCGTGGCCCGCGTCGACGACTTCTCGTCGAACCTGACTGGGGCGATGATGTACTCCGACGGGGTGCTGTCGGCGTTCCCGATGGGTGAGCTCGACGGCCCGGCACAGGCGCTGGCCACCGCCGACGACCCCGACCACGCGGTGCACCGCCGGATGCTGGTTCCGCAGTTGGCGGCCAAGCGAATTCGCGCCACCGAACCCTTCATCGCAGAGACCTTCGACCGGTTGTGGGCACAGCACCTGCGCGACGGACACATCGAGTGGATGGCCGCGGTGGCCAACCGGCTGCCGATGATGGTGGTGACCCGTCTGATCGGCGTTCCCGACCGCGACGTGGACATGCTGATCCCGAAGGCCTACGCCAGCGTGCAGACGCTCGACGGACTGGTGGACGCCGACACGCTGGCGGCGTCAGGGACGGCCGCGATGGAGCTGTCCGGCTACATCTTCGAACAGTTCCAACGGGCGATCGACGAAGGGGCACAAGACAATCTGCTCGGCGACATGGCCACCGCCTACGGCGCCGGTGAGGTCGATCAGCTGACCGCCGCGGTGATCATGGTGACGCTGTTCAGCGCGGGCGGCGAATCCACCGCCTCGTTGCTCGGCAGCGCGGTCGGCGTGCTGGCGGAAAAACCCGACATCCAGCGGCAGCTGCGGGACGACCCCGGACTGCTCGGCGCGTTCATCGAGGAGACCCTGCGCTTCGAGTCACCGTTCCGGGGCCACTACCGGCATGTGCGCACCGACACCGAACTCGGCGGGGTGGCGCTGCCGGCCGGCTCGCGGCTGCTCCTGCTCTGGGGCGCGGCCAACCGCGACCCGGCGCACTTCGACGATCCGGACGAGTTCCGGCTGGACCGCGCAGCGACCAAGGGGCACATGACTTTCGGCAAGGGCGCGCACTTCTGTGTGGGCGCGGCGCTGGCCCGGCTGGAGGCGCAGGTGGTGCTGCGCGCCCTGCTGGAGCGCACGTCGTGGATCGACGCCGACGAGTTCGGCCCCTGGCTGCCCAGTGTGCTGGTGCGCCGCCGCAGCCGGTTGCCGCTGACCGTCCGATCCTGATCGGTCAGGCCGGCCGCGGGATGGTCGCGGACAAACCCTGACCGAGCCAGGCCGGAACCGACCGGCGAGCGTCGGCGACGCCGGTGATCACCGCGGTGCCGTCCAAGAGACAGCGCGACCATGTCGCGTCGCCGCGCCAGATCTCGGTGAGCGCGCGCAGGCTTGACTCCACCGTCGCCGTCACGTCGTAGCCGGGATCGACATCACATACGTCGGCCTGACCGTCGGCCACCGCCAGCCACCACCGCGAGGCTTTCGGTGCCACGTCGTTGAAGTGGAACGCCACGACGGTGCGGGTGCGTGGCCAGGCGTCGATCGGCACGGTGCGCCGGATGTCCCACATGAGCAGATGCGGGTCGAGGTCATGGTCGCCGAGTTGACCGACCCAGCGCGTACCCCAGGTCATCAGCGACTGCACGACGCCTTCCAGCTCCCGGCCGCACTCCGTCAGTGTGTAGGACGTCCGCCCGTCGTCGTCGTGCCGCTCGACCACACCGGCACGGGTGAGCGACTTCAGCCGCTTGGACAACAGAGCCGGCGACATCCGGGGCAATCCGCGCCGCAGATCGTTGAAGTGCCTGCTGCCCAACAGCAACTCGCGCACGACGAGCAGAGTCCAGCGTTCGTCGAGCACGTCCATGGCCTTTGCCATCGGACAGAACTGACCGTATCCCGACATCGGCACACCCCCTGGCGATCGTCACCTCAAGTAGACCGCTGATCCGCCGGGAAGGCCAGTACAGATCTAGTACCGCAGCTGGTACACATCGCGGACTATCCGAACCGGCAGCCGGGGCGGACCATCGAGGCATGAGTATCGACAACATGACCGGCGTGGACGCCGAGTTGGAACGCAAACACCGAACGGTGTGGGGGCTCGGCGATTACGCGTCGATCGCCACCGAACTGGTGGCCACGCTGGGCGCCATCCTGGTGGAGGCGGCCGGAGTCCGGCCGGGCAGCCGGGTGCTCGACGTCGCGGCCGGTACCGGAAACGCCGCCCTCGCCGCGGCGGGTGCCGGGGCGCGGGTGGTGGCCAGCGACCTCGTACCCGAACTGCTGGACCGGGGGCGGGCCCGGGCCGCGGCGGCCGGGCCGCCGATCGACGACGCCGTCAGCTGGGAACCGGCCAACGCCGAGGCGCTGCCGTACGACGCCGGCACGTTCGACACCGTGCTGTCGTGCATCGGGGTGATGTTCGCGCCGCACCACCAGCGCGCCGCCGACGAACTGGTGCGGGTGTGCCGGCCCGGCGGAACCATCGGCCTTCTCAGCTGGACGCCCGAGGGTTTCATCGGACAGATGTTCGCCACGATGAAACCGTTCGTGCCCGCACCGCCGGCCGGGGCGTCACCGCCACCGCTGTGGGGCGACACCGACCACGTCCGATCGCTCCTCGGTGACCGGGTGACCGATGTGCAGGCCAGCCGCGGTGAACTGGCGGTGGACCGCTTCGCCGACGGCGCGGCGTTCCGCGACTACTTCAAGGCCAGCTACGGCCCGACCATCAACGCCTACCGCGGCATCGCCGGCGACCCGGACAAGGTGGCCGAACTCGATGCCGCGCTCGCCGGACTCGGTGACCGCGCGCTGGCCGGCGGGAATTCGATGGACTGGGAATACCTAGTGGTGACGGCTCGCCGGGTCTGAGCCTCACCGCACCTGGCACATCTCGGCGCGCAGGCGGTTGACCACCTCGAGGGTGGACGCGGTGGCCGCATCCAGGTCGGCGCGCTGTTCGTCGTCGAGGCGTCCGCATACCCAATTCCAGTGGGCAGCAACGGTTTCACCCGGTGACGGCCGCGCGATCAGGGCCGTGCCGTCGGCCGCGCGCCACCGCACGGTCTCGGCGCCAGGCGGCCCCAGCGCGAGCATCCCGCCAGCCAAGCACAGCCGCCGCGAGGTCATCACCACGGTACGGTCGTCGACGGATTCCACCACGCCCCAGCGGATTCGGCAGTCCTGCAGAATACGCAGCGGCGGCGCGGTCGGCGGCATCTCGGCGGACAGGAACCGCACCCACGGGTACACGACGAACACGTGGAAGCTGTGGTGCGCCAGGGCATCGGCGCCGGAAACCTCGGCGAGCAGCCCGGTGGGCTGGCCGGCAAGGGCGTGCCGCAACCGGTCGAGGAGGCGGTCCCCGTCGACGCGATCCAGCAGCGGCCCGCCCACCCAGTAACTGCGCACCACGTCCGGGTCCAGCGGGTCGGACGGGCCGGCCGTCGCGGCGAGTTCGGTCAGATACGGCCACGCGCCGTCGAAAGCCGCTGCGTACGTGTTCATCTCGGCCGGTCCGGCCGAGCGCGCCGGCGGTTCCGGTGGTCCGCAGTAGCCCAGTTCGTTCGGCGGATAGGCGTACGCGGCGAACATCGTCCCGCCCGCTGCCCGGTCAGTCGTCAACACGCTCCCGTCCCGACCGCAGCAACTCCAGACCCGCCAGCGCCTGCCGGGCACCGGCCTGGTCGGTCTTCTCGATGACGAAACCCAGGTGGATGATCACCCAGTCCCCGGGGGCGAAGGTCTCCTCGGGCAACATGCCGACGTTGACCCTGCGGCGCTCGCCGGCCACGTCGACCAGCGCGAGCTGTCCTTCGTACCCGTCGAGCATCTCGACCACCCTGCCCGGAATCCCTAGACACACGAGCGTATTCCGCTCAGCATCGCGACCGCCTGCTCGACGGCGCGCACCGCCTCCGGGATGGCCGCCGCGACCGGTTCGGACAGCCCGATTCCATCGCCGACGTCGGCGACCTCGCAGCCCACGACGACGGTGCGCGGCGGGCTGCCGCCGAGCGCGCGCAGACTGGCGAACACCGCCTGCGGATCCATCCCGTGCGCATCCAGTACCGGGGCGTTTTCCGGCGGCTCCGGTTCCCGCCCGGCCTCGAAGATCCGCACCGCGCCGGGCGCACCGCGGTCGGGCAGGGCGTCGACGAGCACCAGCGCGTCGACGCCGTCGAGCAGGTCGTAGGCCAGGTGCATACAGCGGATCCCGTAGTCGACGACCCGCACGCCGGGCGCGTCGAGCCGGCCGCCGACGCGGCTGATCACCTCGGAGCCGAAGCCGTCGTCACCGAGGAAGATGTTGCCGATGCCGGCAACCAGTATCCGGGCCGGACTCACATCCGCCGCATCTTCAGGTAGCGCTTGACGTCCGGTACCGACCTGACACCCACCACCACGGCGGCCAGCGCCAGGGCGCCGACGACGATCGTTGTGGCCCAGCCGATCTTCTCCATTTCGGTTTCCTTTCTCGGGCTCGTCTCGGCCGTGCGCAGTCACGGGCCGACGGGCAGCGGCTCGATCTCGTCCGGGGAGAAATACAGGTAGCGCCCGTAGCTGTCGTGCAGGTCGGCCGCCGGATCGTCGTCGATGACGACACCCACGTACTGTCCACCGTCGACGTCGGCGTGCACGGACGCGACCCGGGCGGTCCGGCCGGCCACGAACATGTCCTGTGCGTCGGCACGTCGTGAGGGCCGCAGCCGAACCCGGCTGCCGCGGGCGATGCGGACGCCGGCGACGAGTACGCCGTCGCTTTCCGGTGCCACCGCGGTGTCGGCCGACGGATCCCACCAGTCGACGCCGTCCGGGACGTCGGGGATCAGCCCGGACTGGTCGCGCAACACGCCGTGCAGGTCGAGCATGGCCTCGGCGGTCATTCCGTCGCACTGCTCGATGATCCGGGCCGCCAGCGGATCGGTGGCACGCGCCTGCGCCTTCTCCTCGTCCGTCATGGTCATCACCCGCAGTGTGAGGATCTCGTCGATCTCGGTCGCGTCGTACAGCGCGCCTTGGCTCTGCTCGGCGATCTGCGGATGGTCATAGAGGATGATCGGCGAGATCAGCAGCAGGTCTTCGCATTCCGGCGGGCCGGCCAGCACCGGGAAGCAGCGGTGCTGTTCGCAGCGGGCCGCGTCGTCGGCCGCGTCGTCGGGCGGCTCCAGCAGCGAGACGAAAACTCCGTCGGTGGAACCGATCAGATGCGTGCCGATCATCGACCGCGCCGTCGCGTCGTCCTTGGAGATCGCCGGCGGCCCGGTGTTGCGCAGCGTGACGGTGATTCGTTGCACCGGGGGGTCGGTGTCCACCGACACCGCCAGTTCACCGTGGACCGGTCGGCGTTCCCGTACCAGGCGCCCGCCGTCGAGGTCCTCGACGTCGACGCCGGCGGCCACCGTGACCGGAAACATGCACGTTCCTTCGGAAGCGAGATCCACGGGCCCGCAGTGCAATTCGCATTCCACCGCCTCGTCCCAGGCGAGCAGGGAACCGGTGGCGGTGACGAGTTCGGCGACCGGCACGTACCCGCCGCCGGGTGTGCGCCGCTCGGCGCGGCGGTGCTGCAGCTGCAGGAACCGCACCGTCAGGTCGAGCGTGGTGGCGTCGCGCGTCAGGAACTGGGCCGACATCCGGTCGTCCTCACCGAGTCCCGCGTCGGCCGCGCCGGGCGGACCCAGCACGCCGAACTGCCAGCGGGACCGATTGCGGTCCGAGGTCGCGCGATAGGGGTAGAGCAGATAGCCCTCGTAGAGCACCGCGTCCGCGACGGCGCGGGCGGATTCCCAGGCGGTCACGGCACCTCCTCGCGAACGGACTCCAGGAGCGACTCCACGGCGCTGTCGAGGTCGAGCAGTCCGCGCGCGGACTTGTAGGCCACCAGTGCGGCGACGGTGTCGTGCCGCAACCGCACGAACCCGGCGCCGGGGAAGTGGGCGGCCATCAGGTCTCGCCAGACGGCTACGGGCATGTCGTAGTCGTCCTCGCGGTCCCACGGGATCTGCTGTACCGAGAAGCCCGATGTTCCCGGGGTGAAAACTGGTCCGCTGAAAAGGAACTGAAGCCGAACGGTGCCGCCCGACAGCGCGTGCAGGTACTTCGACGCGGTCACCTCGAAGTCGTAGCTGCACGGCAGCGGCAGCGCGACCTCGGTGGTGCCGGTGAAGCCCGGGACCATCGCCGTGGCGTGCTGCCAGAGGAAGCTGCGCTGGGTCTGCGCCCACCGCTGCCGCGGGCCGAAGAGATCCAGCAGGCCGGCGGCCTCGGCGTCGGTGTACCGGCGGCGCAGCGGTTCGATACGCACCTGGGCGCGCAGTGCCAGCGCGTGCACCGGTTCGTCGGAAGCCACGCCGACCGAGGCGATCAGCGTGGGGGTCAGCGCATACGGTTCCGGAGCGATTCCGGTCACCTCGAAGGTGATCACGGTGACAGCGTCCTGCTGCGTCCCGCCACCCGGGCGAAGAAGTCGTCGATGAACTCGTGCGCTTGGGTGCCGCCGTCGAAACCCCGCCACAGCAGGCGCAGCCCGCCGACGAATTCATAGCACGCGTCGATGGGGACCAGAAAGCATTGCGGCGCGGCGCATTCGGGCACCCGGATCAGCAGTGCCTCCACATCGTCGGCCAGGTCGGCCAGCCGCGGGTCGCCGGCGGTCAGTTCGGCGAAGACGTGCAGATCCAGTTCGGACTCGCAGGCGCCGGCGGGCCCGGGGTAGAACGCGGCGAACCGGCCGAGGGCGGAGTTCCGGAAGAAGAACGCCAACCCGACCGGAATCTGGAGCTCCTGCCATGCCCGGCGGTCGACCGCCAGATCCGGCAGTGCGAGATACCGGTCGGGCACCGCGCGATAGCGCAACTCGGCGTCCGCGTCGGTGAAAAGCAGGTAACAGCCGCGGCACACGCACATCAGCTGGCGCCCGGCGACATTCACCACGTGCTGATGTTCGTCGGCGATCGGATCGGCGCACATCTCACAGCGTTCGCCGGTCGGCGCCATCCGCCGGCCGGACGTGATCCGCGACAGCACCTCGAACGGCGTGCTCATGCCGACAGCCCGGCCGGCTGGTCCCGCAACGCCAGCGACAGCACACCGTCGCGCAGCAACAGCGGCAGTGGCGCGAGGTGGTGGTCCGGACCGTCGAGCCCCACCCCGGCACGCACCACGTCGTAGTGTGCGCGGCACCGGGGGCACCGCAGCACCGCCCCGCGACGATCCGGCCAGCGATGCAGCGCGGCACCGGCCAGTGAGCCGTCGCACGACGGACAGTGGTCACGGTAGGCGAACAGTTCGTCGCCGACCCGGCACGCGAGAACGACGGTGTCACCGACCGTGAAGCCGCCCACCTCACCGGGTTCCAGCTCGGCGAGTTCGGGGGCCGGATACCAGACCACCGACGCGCGGACCCGGTCCAACAGCGTCCCGGCCGGGATCACCGTGGCTTTCGGGGCATCGGCCGCCACCTCGATGCCGGTCACCTCCGGTGCGGCCGCGCGCACCGCATCCTCGACGGCGAGTTCCAGGGTCACCGACGACGACGGGCAACTCTTGCAGCTGCCGGTCAGGCGCAGCTGCACCACGCCGTCCGCGCCCACGCCGATCAACTCGACGTCGCCGCCGTGCGAACCGAGGTAAGGCCGGACGCGGTCCAGCGCGTCGGCCACCCGGCGGCGCACATCATGCGGGTGCAGCCCGTGCACCAGCAGCAGGCTGGCCACCAGATCGTCGGCGGCGAAGCGTTCGACGGCCCGCGGGTCGCTGAGCGTGATCATCCGCCCAAGCGCGGCACCGTAGAGCCCGACGACTTCGCGGACGAGTTGCTCGGCGCGCTCCCGGCCGACCGGGCCGCCCGCCGACGCGGCGTCGAGCAGCGCCTCGATCCGCTCACCGGCCGTGCGCCACTCGGCCGGATCGCCGTGACGAGCATCCGCGTCGCCGGCCATATTTCACTCCCCGGTGGCGGTCTGGGTGGGGGAGTGCAACCGTTCCAGGGTCTTTCCGTCACCGAGATACATGTGCACCCCGCACGGCAGGCACGGGTCGAAACTTCGCACCGTGCGCATGATGTCGATGCCCTTGAAGTTCTCCCGGCTGTTCTCCTCGAATATCGGGGTTCCCTGCACCGCATCCTCGTAGGGGCCGGGGGTGCCGTAGCTGTCCCGCGGATTGGCGTTCCACGGCGTGGGCGGATACGGATGGTAGTTGGCGATCTTGCCGTCGCGAATCACCATGTGGTGGCTGAGCACACCCCGCACGGCCTCGGTGAAGCCGCAGCCGATGGCCTCGTCGGGCACCTCGAACTTCTCCCAGGTCTTGGTGCGGCCGGCCCGGATCTCGACGAGGGCCTGCTCGGCGAAATGCAGCGCGGCCGCGGCGGCGTACGCCTGGAAGTAGGTGCGGGCCCGGTTGCGCTCCAGGGTGTTGGAACCGGCCTGCGGCACATGCCATTCGAGTTCGACGGGTCCCTTCAGCGCGGTCTTCGGCAGGTTGATCTGAACGCTGTGGCCGGTGGACTTCACGTAGCCGATGTCGACCAGGCCGGCCAGTGCGGTGGACCACATCCGGGCCAGCGCGCCGCCACCGGTGTCCAGCGCCAGGTGGTCGGTGCCGTCGAACCAGCGCGGCGACATCACCCAGCTGTACTTGTCGTCCATGTCGCGTTTCTGCGGGTGCGGATTGGTGTGCTGGTTCCAGGGATGCCGGCGATCCACCGGGTTGCCCAGCGGGTCCTTTCTGACGAACATCTCCTGGTCGGACCAGTCGTCGTAATAGCTGTGCCCCAACAGGATCCGGATGCCGAGGTTGATGTCCAGCAGCGAGTGGGTGACCAGCTTGCCGTCCACCACCACGCCGGGTGTCACGAACATGGCGTCGCCCCAGCGTTCCATGTCCTTGTAGGCGAAGTTGCAGACCGCCGGGTCCTGGAAACTGCCCCAGCAGCCCAGCAGTGTGCGCCGCAGCCCCACCTTGTCGTAGCCGGGGATCGCCTCGTAGAAGAAGTCGAACAGGTCGTCGTGCATCGGCACGACCTTCTTCATGAACTCGATGTAGCGCATCAACCGGGTCATGTAGTCGGTCATCAGCTGGATCGTCGCGACCGTTCCGACACCACCGGGGTAGAGCGTCGACGGATGGACGTGGCGGCCCTCCATCAGGCAGAACATCTCTCGCGTGTACCGGCTGACGTGCAGCGCCTCCCGGTAGAACTCGCCGGAGAACGGGTTGAGTGCCCGCATGATGTCGGCGATCGTCCTGTAGCCGTGCGCATCGGCGTGCGGCGAGGCGGTGTTCTCGGCCCTGGCCAGCACGCTCGGGTTGGTCTCGGAGACCATCTTCTCGCAGTAGTCCACACCGACCAGGTTCTCCTGGAAGATGTTGTGGTCGAACATGTATTCCGCGGCTTCGCCGAGGTTGACCAGCCACTCGGCCAGGTGCGGGGGCCGCACGCCGTAGGCCATGTTCTGGCAGTAGCAGGAGCAGGTGGCGTGGTTGTCCCCGCAGATGCCGCAGATACGGCTGGTGATGAAATGCGCGTCGCGGGGATCCTTGCCCTTCATGAAGATCGAGTAGCCGCGGAAGATCGACGATGTGCTGTGGCATTCGACCACTTCGGAGTTCTCGAAGTCGATTTTGGTGTAGATGCCCAGGCTGCCGACGATGCGGGTGATCGGGTCCCAGGCCATCTCGACCAGTTGCCCCGGCTCCTTCTTGACCTGGCTGGGCTCGGGGATGATCGTTGTCATCTCAGGCTCGCTTTCTCATCGTTCAAAAGGCCGCGTTCCCACAGGAATTCGCGGCCGGGGGAGCTACCAGGTGCGTCGTGCGCCGGTGACGAGCTCGGTGCCGCGGTGCCGCCATTTGGGTTCCTTGTCGACCGTGCGGCCGGTGATGCTGCGCAGGCTGCGGATGGCCGAGCCGTACAGGCCCGAGGCCGCGGTGGACAGCTTTCCGCCGGGCGGCTCGTCCATGAAGGGCATGAACTTGTCCGGGAACGCGGGCATGGTGCAGCCGATGCAGATGCCGCCGACGTTCGGGCAGCCGCCCACGCCGTTCATCCAACCCCGTTTGGGCACATTGCATTTCACCACCGGACCCCAGCAGCCCAGCTTGACGATGCACTTGGGTGATCCGTACTCGGTCGCGAAGTCACCCTGCTCGTAGTACCCCGCCCGGTCGCATCCCTCGTGCACCGTGTTGCCGAACAGCCACGTCGGCCGCAGTGCGTCGTCCAGCGGGATCATCGGCGCCTGGTCGGTGGCCATGTAGAGCAGGTAGGTCAGCGTCTCGGACAGGTTGTCGGGGTGGGTGGGACAGCCGGGAACGCAGACGATCGGTATGCCCGCCTTGCTCTTCCAGTCCCAGCCCAGGTAGTCGGGAACCCCCATGGCCCCGGTCGGATTGCCGGCCATCGCGTGGATGCCGCCATAGGTGGCACACGTGCCCGCCGCGACCACCGCGGTCGCCTTGGGGGTGAGCCGGTCGAGCCACTCACTGGTGGTTATCGGCTGGCCCGTCGCCGGGTCGCTGCCGAAGCCGCACCAATATCCCTCGGTGTGCAGCTGTTCGTTGGGGATCGACCCCTCGACGACGAGGACGAACGGTTCCAACTCGCCACGATCGGCCTTGAAGAACCATTCGAGAAAGTCGTCGGCGCCGCCGGCCGGACCGCACTCGAAGTCGATCAACGGCCAGTGCACGGCGATCTTCGGCAGGCCGGGCAACGCGCCGAGCGCAATCTCCTCGACACTCGGCTGGGTGGCGGCAGTCAACGCCACCGAATCGCCGTCACAACTGAGGCCCGCGTTGATCCACAGCACGTGGATCAACGTCTCTTCCGCTTTGACTGCTGCTTCGTTGGGCATGCGTGCAGCTTTCCGGGGCGGACTCCCACCCCTGTACCGCCGGAGTCGAGCGTCGGCCCACTTGCGCGGCACTGATTTCGGGTCTACTCCTGCCCACCTGTGATGTCAATCACACACAGGAAGCCGTCAGGTTCGGCCGGACGTCCGGTGTCAGCCCCCACCGGCGAACGCGCGCAGCCAGCCGAACCAGTCGGCCATCCCGGCGCCGGTACGGGCACTGACCGGCAGCACCGTCGCGTGTGGATTGACCTCGCGCACATGTGCGACGTAGCGGTCGACGTCGGCGTCCAGGTACGGCACCAGATCGATCTTGTTCAGCAGCACCAGATCCACCGACCGGAACATCACCGGGTACTTCAGCGGCTTGTCCTCGCCCTCGGTGACCGAGTACACCATCGCCTTGGCGTGCTCGCCGACGTCGAACTCCGCCGGGCACACCAGATTGCCGACGTTCTCGATGATCACCAGGTCCAGCCCGGACAGGTCCAGTCCCTGCAGCGCCCGATTCACCATCGGGGCGTCGAGGTGACATTCGCCGCCGAAACCGCTGGAGGTGTTCAGCAGCGACACCTGGGCGCCGCGCCCGCGCAGTTGGGCGGCATCCAGATCAGTGGCGATGTCGCCCTCGATGACTCCCACCGCGAGTTCGCCGGCGAGTTCGTCGAGAGTCGCCGCCAGCACCGTCGTCTTGCCCGATCCCGGTGAGCTCATCAGGTTGAGGACCCGGATGCCGTGGTCGGCGAACACCCGGCGGTTGATGTCCGCGCGTGCGTCGTTCTCGGCGAAGATCGACTCCAGGACGTCGACGCGGTGCGCCGCGGTGCGGTAGCCGGTGTGGTCGCCGGCTTCGTGCGGATGGTCGTGCTCGTGCACGGTCCCGTCGTCGTGACGGTGAAATCGGCCCATCGGGAACGCCTTTCAGCCGTTGCTCAGGTGACGTCGAGCGAGGTCACCAGAAACTCGTCGCCACACGTCACCTCGACGTCGGCGCTCGCGCAGTGCGGACAGCACACGCTCCACCGCGACTCGATCTGTGCGCGTTGCCCGCAACTCCGGCATACCACCTCGGCCGGTACGAGTTCGAGTTCCAGCCGGGCGTCCACCAGTCCCGGCACACCGGAGTGTTCGCGCAGCAGGGACCAGCAGAACTCCAGCGACTCGGGCACGACCTGGCGCAGCGCGCCCACCTTGACCCGCACGACGTCGACGTGCCGGTCGCCGGCGTACGGTTCGACCACGCCGACGATCGCCTCACACAGCGCGAGTTCGTGCACACCGCCATGCTGCCCGCCCGCGCGCGCAATCTGTGCCGAATCGTGATCACCATCCGCGCCGGCGGGTCTAGCCTGGTACCTACCGGCCGCGTTGACAGTCCAGCCGAGGCGGACGGTGTCCCTGCTCAGGAGGTTTCATCACGACCGTTCCGAGCGTGCCTGTGGAGTGCGTGCGGCTGCGACTCGATATCACCGGCGTCGTCCAGGGCGTCGGTTTTCGGCCCGCCGTGGCCAGAATCGCGGCGCGGCACGGCCTCGACGGCTTCGTCTACAACGACTCCGGTTCCGTGCACGCCGAATTGCAGGGCGCCGCAGACTCCGTCGAGGCCGCCGTCGACGCGATCCGCACCGGGGCGCCGCCGATGGCGCGCATCGACGACATCCGCGTCACGGCCCTGGAAACGCAGCGGGCGCGGGGATTCCGCATCGTCGACAGCCGGGCCGGCGACGGGGCCCGCACCCTGGTGCCGCCCGACATCGCCATCTGCGCCGACTGCCTACGCGAGTTGCGCGATCCTGGGGACCGCCGGTTCGGCCACCCGTTCATCACCTGCACCAACTGCGGGCCGCGGTACACCGTCATCACCGACCTGCCCTATGACCGGCCCGCGACCACCATGGCCGGCTTCGACATGTGCCCAGCCTGCCGCGCCGAGTATCTCGACCCGGGTGACCGGCGGTTCCACGCCCAGACCATCGCCTGCCCGGACTGCGGGCCGCGGTTGGCCTGGCTGGGTCCAGGCAACGGTGCGGACCCGATCGGCGCGGCCGTTGCCGTCCTGGCGGCCGGCGGCATCGTCGCGGTCAAGGGCGTCGGGGGCTACCACCTGGCCTGCCGCGCCGACGACACGGCCGCGGTCGCCGAGCTGCGTCGCCGAAAGAACCGGCCGGGCAAGCCTTTTGCCCTGATGGTCGCCGACCTGCCGGCGGCCCGGCGCATCGTCGAGGTCGGTGCGCCGGCGGCCGCGCAACTGCGGTCGGCGGTCGCGCCGATCGTCCTGTTGCCCGCGCGGCCCGGCGCACCGGTGTCCGTCGTCGCCCCCGGACTGCGTGACCTGGGTGTGATGCTGGCGTATTCACCGCTGCACCATCTGCTCTTCGACCGGCTGGGCGCGGTTCCGCTGGTGATGACGTCGGCCAACCAGGGCGGCTCGCCCATCGTGTATCGCGATGACGAATTAGATTGGATCGCAGGGCTTTACGACGGCGCGCTGACGCATGACCGGCCGATCCACGTGCCGTGCGAGGATTCGGTGGTCGGCATCGACGCCGGCGGGGCGCCGGTGCCGGTCCGCCGTTCCCGCGGGTACGCACCCCTGCCGGTGACCGTCGAAGGCGCGGCGTCCGCGAGAACCATCCTGGCGACCGGCGGCGACCTGAAGACCACGTTCTGTCTGATGGGGCCGGACGGGCGCGGCCACATGTCATCGCATCTGGGCGACATGGCCGACCCGCGCACCCAGTCCTGCTTCGAGGCGGCGTTCGGCCACCTCGCGCGCATGGTGGACCGGCAACCGGAACTCATTGCCTGCGATATGCATCCGTCCTACGCGACGACCCACTGGGCCCGTCGCCAGCACCGGCCGGTGGTGGCCGTTCAGCATCATCACGCACACGCGGTCGCACTGCTGGCCGAGCACAACCGGCTCGGCACCCCGATGGTGGCGGTCACCTACGACGGCACCGGCTACGGCCCCGACGGCACCATCTGGGGCGGTGAACTGCTCACCGTGACCGATCCCGCCCACTTCACCCGGGCCGGCCATCTGCGTCCGTTCGGCCTGCCCGGCGGCGACGGGGCCACCCGCCGGCCGGCGCGGATAGCGCTGGATCTGTTGAACCGGGCCGGCCTCGACTTCGACCCCGATCTGCCCGCGGTCGCGGCACTGGGGGAGGCGGGGCTGGCCGTTGTCGCGCAACAGGTCGAACGGGGAGTGCGGCTGGTGCCGACCTCCAGCATGGGACGGCTCTTCGATGCGGTGGCCAGCCTGCTCGGGGTGTGCCAGGTGGTCACCTATGAGGGACAGGCGGCGATCGAGCTGGAAC
>ERZ724513.562-NODE-562-length-18303-cov-8.183363_pt1 | contig 18303 bp, 17 predicted proteins | sample MGYA00376046_ERZ724513 | MGnify/ENA primary metagenome ERZ724513 (study PRJEB28724, sample SAMN07190883) | activated sludge metagenome | isolation source: activated sludge of sewage treatment plant in Hong Hong | place: Hong Kong | collected 2016-03-17 ...
CGATTTGCGCCAGAACGCCTTCCATCCCGGCGGCCGCCTCGCGGGCGCGCTGCTCCCAGCTGTCCAGCGGTTCACCAGCCTGCCCGTCTCGGACGGTGTGCTGCGCCGCGCCGATCACGCAGAGCTGACGGGGATCGCTCACCGGCCGGACCACCGCGGCGGCCGCTTCTCCGCGAAGGCCCGCGGGCCTTCCTTGGCGTCCTCGGTGGCGAAGACCTCGCGCGAGATGGCCGCCTCGTTGCGGTAGGCCTCGCGCAGGTCGAGTTTCAGCCCCTCCAGCACACTGCGTTTGGTCGCCTGGACGGCGAGCGGCGCGTTCTTCACGATCCGGGCCGCATACTCGAAAGCGGTGTCCAGTAGGTCTTCTTCGGGCACCACGGCGTTGAGCAGACCCATCTCGAAGGCCCGTCGCGCGTAGATGACGTCGGCGCACAGCAGGAATTCCATCGCCTGCGCGAACGGGATCTGCCGCGGCAGTCGCACCGTCGTCCCGCCGCCCGCGAACAGGCCCCGGGCGGGTTCTAGCACCCCGAAGGTCGCGTGTTCGCTGGCCACGCGGATGTCCACGCCGCCGAGCATCTCCATCCCGCCGGCCACGCACGGCCCGTTGATGGCCGCGATGATCGGTTTGTAGATCTTGCTGCCGCGCAGCACCGCGTCGGTGCCGTCGGACAGCGAGTAGCCCTTTACCGAGGTGGCGGTGCCGGCCTGGAGTTCCTTTGCCAGGGCGGTGATTTCGGGCACGTAGGTCTTGAGATCCGCACCGGACATGTAGGACCGGCCGACGCCGGTGAAGATGGCCACCCAGGCGTCGTCGTCGGCGTCGAAACGCTTCCAGGCCTGCGTCAGTTGATGGAAGTGCTCCAGGTCGCAGGCGTTGCGAGCCTCGGGCCGGTCGAGGGTGATGAGCACGACGTGTTCCGCGCCGGGGCGCGTCCCGAGTTCGTAGTGGACCGGCACGAAGGTCTCCGTTCAGTTCTCTGCTGCGCAGGGGTATGCCTGGAGACGGCCGTGCGCGACGAACTGGTCGCGCAACTCCGCCCGGTCGGCGTCGGTCAGTGGTCGGTAGTCTTTCGCGCGGCCCGGCCGCCACCAGACCGGGTCGTCACACAGCCAGGCGTCCCGCCGCAACGGCTTCTTGTCGATCTTGCCGTGCCCGACGACGGGGATGGCCGGGCTGATCCGGATGAATCGGGGCGCCCACTTGGTGCCGAGATCGGTTTGGTCGTTGAGGAATTCGGTGAACCGCTCCGGGTCGAATCCGCATCCCGGCGCCGGTTCGAGCACGGCCATCACCTGGTCGCCGGCCAGCGGGTCCGGCACGGCGATCACGGCGACCGCGGCGGCATCGGGGTAGCGACCGAGGATCCGTTCGACCGGGCCGGCGCCGAAGTTCTCCGAGTCGACCCGCAACCAGTCCCCCACCCGGCCGGCGAACCAGAACACCCCGTCGGCGTCCCGGTAGGCCAGATCACCGGACCAGAACCAGCCGTAGCGCAAACGGTCTGACTCCGCGTCGGGGTTGTCCCAGTAGCCCTCGAATGAGCCCGTCGCGTCCCGCCGGACCAATTCGCCAGTGGCGGCGGCTGCGTTCGTCAGTCGGCCCTGCTCGTCGAACCGGGCGGTCTCGCACTCCCGGCCGTTCTCGTCGACCACCGCGATGTCGGCGCCCGGCGGCGCGGTGCCCAGCGAGCCGGGCTTGGCCGCCGGTAGCAGCGAGATGCCGCCTTCGCTGGAGCCGTAGCCGCTGAGCACCTTGGCGCCGAAACGTGTTCGGAACGCCTCGCAGTCACGTGGGGACGCTTCGGGCGCCAGCACTACCCGCAAGCTGTGGTCGTGGTCGGCGGGTGTCGGCGGGGTGGCCAGGATGTAGCCCAGGGCGCGTCCGACGGTGCTGGTGAACGTCACCCCGTGGACCCGCACGTCGGCGAGCCATTCGGAGGCGGAGAACCGGTCCCGCAGCACCAGCCGGCAACCCGCGGCCAGCGCCGGGAACAGGATGGCGCTCAACGCGTTTCCGTGCGTCAGCGGCATCGGACAGTACAGCACCGCGTCGGATCGGAAGCCCAGCGCGCCCACCGCGGCCAGCCGGCCCTGACTGCACCTGGCCGCCTTCGGCGCCGAGGTCGAGCCGGAGGTGAACAACAGGAACAGCAGCGTCGCGGGATCGGGATCGGTGTCGGGCAAGGCGGCACCGGCGAAGGGTGCCCAGGGCGCCTCCTCCAGCCGCACCGGGTTGTCGACCAGATCGGCGTAGCCGTCGTCGGTGAGCACGAGTTGGCATGCGGTGTGGTCGATGTCGCGGGCCAACTCGGCGCCGCGCCGGGTCGCGTTGAGGCCCACGATGCAGGTTCCGGCCAGAGCCGCGCCGAGGATCTGGAAGACGTAATCGGGCACATTGGGGGCGAGAATGCCGATGTGGGGCGGGCGGTCGGGGTCCAGCGTCGCGCGCATCCAGGCGGCGCGCGTCGCGGCTTCGGCGACCACCTCACGCCACGTCCAACAGCGGTCGCCGGCGATCAGACCCACGTTGTCGTCCTCGGCGCGGGCGCGGATCAACGCGGCGACCGTCGCGGTGGACGGGTCGCGCCGATCGGCCCGAACACCCGACATGACACGTCCCTTCTGGTACCGCAGCCACCCTGCCGACAGGATTGACATGACGTTACCGTAAGTCCTACGGTTGTCCATCACGTTGTCTACACAGCAAGCGGAGGGCGCATGCCGGTGACGGGTTCGGCGCAGGCCCGGGCCGCCGTCCTCCGCACCATCGGCGAACCCCTGACCGTCGAGGAGATCACCCTCGCACCGCTGGCACCCGATCAGGTCCGGGTCCGCATCGCGGCCAGCGGCGTCTGCCACTCCGACCTGTCCCAGGCCACCGGTGTGCTGCCGGCCGGCACCCCCTGCGTGCTCGGGCATGAGGGCGCCGGTGTGGTCGAGGAGGTTGGCACGCAGATCCGGCACGTCGCGCCGGCCGACCACGTCGCGATCGCCTGGATCCCCGCGTGCGGCCGGTGCTGGTACTGCCAGCGCGGCGAAGTTCATCTGTGCCGCAATGCAATTCGCGATGCCTACTCGATGCCGTACGCCAGCGACACGACGGGCGCCGCGCTGTTCACCTCGATGGGCGTCTCCAGTTTCGCCACCGCCACCAACTGTCTGGGCCGCGCGGTGGTCAAGATCGACGAGGCCATCCCACTGGACATCGCGGCCCTGGTGGGTTGCGCCGTGGCGACCGGCGCCGGGGCCGCACTGAACACGGCGCCCGTGCAGCACGGCAGCGCGGTGGCCGTGATCGGCCTCGGCGGAATCGGCCTGGCCGCCGTGATGGGCGCGCGGGTGCGCGGGGCCGCCGAGATCATCGGCGTCGACCCGGTGGCCTCACGACGGGAAACCGCCCTCGGGTTGGGCGCCACCCACGTCGTCGACCCCGGCGCCGAGGACGTCACCGCCGCGATCAAGACGCGCACCGGACGCCGCGGCGCCGACATCGTCTTCGAGGCGGTCGGCCGCGCCGCGACCATCGAGACCGCGTTCGCCGCCACCCGTCCCGGCGGCACCACCTGCGTGGTGGGCGCCGCCTCGACGACGGAACAGTTCTCGCTGCCGGCGCATGATCTCTACATCCAGGGCAAGACCGTGGTCGGCTGCCAGTACGGCTCGGTGGTTCCGGGCCGCGATTTCCCGATGCTGCTCGATTTGTGGCGCACCGGCCGGCTGCCGCTGGACCGGCTGATCACCCGGCGCATCGGACTCGACCAGGTGAACGAAGCGTTCGACGATCTGAATAGCGGCAACGGGATTCGGTCGGTCATCGTCAATGACACGGCCGCCGCGGACGGTCTCACGTGACCGACTCCTGGCGACAGTATCCGTACCAACTGGTCGCGGGCGAACCGATGATGACGTTTCCCGCCGCCGAGGGAATCCATCCGGACTTCCAGTCCGACACCTGGTATCTCGCCGGCTACCTGACGGGCCGATCCTCAGGACGCCGGTTCGCGTTCATCACGATCTACAACCGCAACCGTCCCGCCGCCGACATCGTCGCCGACTTCCACACGTTCGCACTGTTCGACCTCGACGAGGGCCGCTACGGCAGCTTCACCGACTACGACATGCCACCGAAGAACATGGTGGCCGACGCGGAGCCCAAACTGGTCAGCGCCGAAGGTCACCTGGACCTGCGCTACCACAGCAGCGCCGGCGTCAGCACCTGGACGGCATGCCGCGACGACGCCGGCGTCCTCATCCCCTACACGTCGGACTATGCCGCATTCGGCGTCGACAGTGCCGGTGCCGCAATGGAACTGCGGCTGCACCTGACGCCCACCCGGCCGCCGGTGCCGGTCGGCGGGCCGATGCACAACGGCCGGATCGTGGCCTGCCTGCAGGAGGACACCTTCTCCTACTTCCAGACCGGCGTGCGGATGACGGGAACGTTGCGGTGGGGCGACGTCACCGAGGAGGTCACGGGTCCGTCCGGGCACATCGACCGGCAGTGGTTCCCGCGGTATGCCGGCGGCGGGGCCACCGGTGGCGACATGCGCGGTCAGGCCCACCAGTGGCACACCATCAGCCTGGACAACGGCGTGGACCTCAGCGTGTGGCGGCAGTTCGACCGCCGGGACGGAAATGTGTTGGTGCCCTTCACCGGAATCACCGCCGCGTACGCCGACGGCAGCCCACCGGAGTGCGTCGAGGACCTCGCGGTGACGACGACGAGTTTCGTGCGCTGGCCCGATGCGGTCCGCAGCCTGGTCCGGCCGCCGTCGACGGCGCGCTACCTGCCGGAGCGGCACACCGTGTCGTCGGCCGCCCTGGAACTCGAGTTGACCGGCGAACCGTCGGTCCAGGCGCCCGCCCATGCGCTGCCCATCGAATACCTCGAGGGCCCCTACCGCTACCACGGCACCATGCGGGGCCGTCCCGTCACCGGGCTGGCGCTGTACGAGGCCACCGACGCCCGGTACCGGGACTGGGAACTGGTCGAGGTGCTCGAGGTCCAGATCGCCCACCATGGTGTCGAATCGGCCGAACTGCGGGCGGCGCTCGGCGACGCGCGTTCGGCGGTCGAGCGGCACGACGCGCCCGTGGCGCTGGAGCACCTGGATCGGGTCCGCGCCTTGTTGCAGACGCTGCCCGAGAAGGCGTCCGGTGACCTCATCGAGATACTCGACGGGCTGATCTCGGCCATCCGCAACGAGATTCACTAGGGCTGAAACAGGATCGGCAACTCCGCGGTTTCGCGCAACAGTGTCGAGGCGCCCATCCGCACACCGTCGAGCACCCGATACTCCGGCCAGCGGCGCAGCACCTCGGTGAACACGATCTTGGCCTCCAGCCGGGCCAGTTGGGCGCCCAGGCAGAAGTGCTCGCCGATGCCGAAAGCCAGATGCGGATTCGGCGACCGGGTCACATCGAATCGGTCTGCATCCGAACCGAATACGGTCTCGTCGCGGTTGGCGGCCGCGTACAGCATCACCAGATATTCGTCCGCGCCCACCGCGGTGCCGCTCAGAGTGACCGGGCAGGTGGTGGTGCGGGCCATCGCCACGATCGGCGTGATCCAGCGCAGCATCTCCTCGACGGCGACGGGGATCAGGGCCGCGTCGTCCACGAGCATGGCCCGCTGCCGCGGGTGTTCCGCCAGCGCGACCAGTCCCCCGGCGATCAGATGGCGGGTGGTTTCGTTGCCGGCCACCAGCAGGCTCATGCAAAAGCCGAGCTGCTCGGCTCTTGTCAGGTCGGAGTCCGCGGTGAGCGCGGTCAACAGATCAGGGGGCGGCTCCGATTCCGATTGCCGCGCATCGAGTTTCGCGTTGAAGTAGACGAAGAAGTCGACCGCGGCCATGGCCCGGGGATCGGTCGCGTCGGTCGCCGCGATGGCGATCGCGTCCGACCACATCCGGAACGTCGGCAGGTCCTCGGCCGGTACGCCCAGCATGTGCGCGATCACCAGGAGGGGCACCGGCGCGCACAGGGCGTCGATCGCGTCGACGGGCCGCGCCGGGTCGATGGCGTCGAGAACGCCGGTGACGATCCGCTCGATCACCGGTGTGAGTTCGGCGACCCGGCGAACGGTGAAGCCGCGGTTGACGATCCGCCGCATCGCGACGTGCCGCGGCGGGTCGACGTAGAGAATGGACTCGGTGCCGGTCACAGTGCGCTTCAGATCCCCGATCAGCACACCCTTCGACGACGTGTAGGCCGCGGGGTCCTTGCTCATCGTCACGATGTCGTCGTGGCGGGCGACGGTCCAGAACCGGCCGCTGGGCTGGCGCGCGACCGGGCAGTCTCGACGGAGTCCGGCGAGGGCGGCATCGGGGTCGTGCTGCCAGAATTCCGGATCTTCGACGTCGGGGATGTCCATCAGATGAAGTCCGAGCCGCCGTCCACGTTGACCGTGGCACCGGTCACGTAGCCGTTCCGTTTCGACGCCAGATACGTGGTGATGGAGGCGATCTCCTCGGGCAGGCCGGCCCGGCCCAGGTCGCACGGGTGGTGAAAGTTGTCGTCGATCCAGGTCATCACGTCGACCGGATCGGTGGCGTCCAGGCCGTCGGCCGCCAGGACGTCCCGGAGGTTCTCGGTGAAGCTCGCCGTCACGATGGTGCCCGGGCACACGCAGTTCACCAGGATGCCGTCCTTGGCAAGGCTTTTCGACAGATTCTTGGTGACACTGCTCAACGCCGCCTTGGACGCCGTGTACGCGATAAGCCGCGGGCTCTGCCGCTGGATGGAGTGCGCCGACAGCGTGACGATGCGCGCCCAGTCGGCGGCCCGCAGCATGGGCAGGGCGGCCCGGATGGAGCGGACCCCGGACATGGTGCCCAGGGTGAACGCGGCGTCCCACCCGGCGTCGTCCATCTCCTCGAAATACCCGTCCCCGGGTCCGATGGTGTGCACCAGGCTGTTGAGCTCACCCCACCTGTCGGCCACCTGCGCGAAGCCCGCCTCGATCGACGCCGGGTCGGTCATGTCGACGCCGATGCCAACGGCGTCCGGAGCTCCGGCCGCCAGACACGACGCCACGGCGGCGTCGAGCGCCTCGCGCCCGCGGGCCATCACCGCGACCCGGGCGCCCTCGGCCGCCAGGGTCTCGGCGATCGCCAGACCCATCCCCTTGCTGCCGCCGGTGACGACGGCGCTTGCCCCTGCCAAACCCAGATCCATGGTGTCCTAACGGTTGTCGTTCGCCGGCCGGTTGCGATCGGCCAGCACGCTCTCGATCGTCTCGGGTGCGACACCGAGGCCGCGCAGACAGAACCGCTGCACCCGGTCGCGCAGCTCGCCGACCGCACCGCCGGCCGCCGACCACTGCCGGTTCACGTTGGCCCAGACCACGCCGTACATCGACTGCGCCTCGGTCACCGGGTCGACGTCGGCGGCGAAGAGGCCCAGATCCTTTCCGCGGCAGAGACATTCGACGAGCGGGTGCAGGACCTCGCCGTACGCCGCGGCGACCAGTTGTGGCGCGGCGAACACCTGCGACTGCGCCTCGAGTGACATCCGGCGCAGCCCCGCGGCGACGTCGTCGTCGAAGGCGAGGTCCAGTCGGCCGTCGATCCAGATCGCCACGGCACGCACCGGGTCGGCGGCGGCCTCCACCGGGATGCGGGTCCGTTCCATCTCGGCGCGTGCCATGTCCAGGAACAACGCGGCCACCAGGTCGTCCTTGGAGTCGAAGTGGCGGTAGAAGGCACGGGTTCCCAACCGCGCCTCGCCGAGCACCGCGGCGACGCTGAGCGCTCCGAGTCCGTCGGCGCGGACGATCCGGGCCGCGGCAGCCAGAATCGCGGCCCGGACCTGTGGGTCGGGTTCGAGTCTGCGGCGGCCGCCGACGGTTACCGGTTCCATGACCTCATGCGCTCGCGTCGTAGGTCGCGAGGTAGTCGGCGAACGCCTCCCGAACCTGATCTTCGGTGAGACCGAAGTCGGCCAGTTCGTAGTCGTGGGTGCCGCGGTGGCCGGGCTGATGACCGGCGGCCCAGGCCTGCACCTTGGCGCGGGCGCCGGCATCGAAGGTCAGGCCGAGCTTTTCGTAGGCGTCGGCCACCGTTGCGACCGAATCGGCCTGCAGGTCGGCGAAGGACACGTCGACGAACCGGTCGTCGCCAAACGTCCTGCGGAACTCCATCGCCCGCCGTACTCCCTCCGCCCACCAGGCGAGCTGTTCGGCGCCGAGTTCATGCGGGTCCTTGCGGTCACTGCTCCAACTGCGGACGTAGGAGATCAGGCTGCACACCGAGCCGAGGACCTTGACCGGATCACGGTGGCTCCACAGGAATTTGGCGTCCGGGTACGCCTCGACGAAGGCGTCGACGGCGAACATGTGCACCGGTGTCCGCAGGTGCCACAGATTCGGTTTGCAGCGCCACTGCAGCAGTTTGAGCACCTGGCGGTGGAACGTGTAGGTCTCGCGCATGTCGGTGTCCATCAGCCAGCTGGTGTAGCTGGGCACCCGGACCACGCCGTCGAAGTGGTAGGTGCGAAAGCTCATGCCCATCAGGTCCTGGCATTCGGTGGCGGCTTCGGCCTCCGAACTCATCATCGTCTTGAAGTCCGGAAACATGGTGTCGATCATGGCAATACCCTCGGCGGCCTGTGCGATCCTCGGGTCGGTGTGCTGCGTCGCGGTCTCGGGCGGCGGGGTGGGCGCCTGTGACTCCCAGGTCCGCAGCGACCGGAACTGCGGGTCGTTGGCGATCAGCTGGCCCAGGGCCGTCGTCCCGGTCCGGGGCAGCCCGAGGATCACCACGGGACCCGCGACGACCTCGTCGTCGATCTCGGGGTGTTGTTTGTAGGTGTCGACGATCTTGAGGCGCTGGATCAGTGCGTTGCTGAGCGTGGCGTGCTGGATCACCCGGCCCAGGTCGTTGAGTTGCGCCTCGGTGTTCAAGCCGTCGAGGGTGCGCTCGAGCCCCTCGCGGTAGTAGTCGCTGCCGAAGTCGTCGAGTCCGGTGGCGGCGCGGGCGCCGTCCTCGAGTTCGTCGGCGGAGAAGGTCGCCGGTTGGGTCACCGATAGAACCTTTCGTGGACGGCGCGACGGCGGCCCTCGATCACACGGGCCCGTTCGGCGGGGGTGGTCGTCGCGGTGTCGGCCGGCAGCGCCGCGACGACGTCCGCGAACGGGACGACGCGGGTGTCGGGCACCGGCGCGGAATCGGTTCGGACACAACGCAACAGCATCGCCCCGTTGCTGTGGCCGGCGGTGTCCAGCCAGTTCGCCACGCCCGGGTCGGACTCCGACAACACGAACCGGGCCATGCCGTCGCGGTCCGTCACGGCCTGGTGCCCATTCAGGCTGGACTGGTGGCGGCCGTAGTTGATGGTCTCAAGCCACGGGTTGCCGAGTGAGATGCTCCAGTAGACACCGGTGGGCGGTTCGAATTCGACGACCAGCGCCTGCCCCGGATCCAACTCGAATCGCCCTATCACAGGCCGGTTTTCGGCGGCCGCACCCATCGAGCTCATGTCGGCCGGCGGGATGAAGCCGTTGGCCGGCGCCATCGCGCCGAAGTCGAGGAAGAACTTCAGGTTGTCGTGGACGAACTCGCCGAGCGCGTACAACTGACGCGCGACGGACACCTCGGGCTCGACGGCCGGCTCCGCCGGCACTGGCTGGCCACCCACGCGTTCGATGGTCAGCGCTGCCGGCCTCTCGGTGTCCCAGTCGTAGAGGAAGTTTCGCACCGTCAGCACCGGGCGGTCGCCGGTCAGCCGCAGCCAGTTTCCGGGGTGCTCCTCGGCCGAGAGCAGAAGTTCGAAGTTGCCGTCGCCGTCCATCTCGAGGTCGTCGACCAGGCAGTTGGCGGTGGCCGCCATGCCGTCCATGGTCTGCAGTCCGACGTAGCGGGCGGTGCGGCGGTTGCCGGACAAGCGATACGTCTCGCCGGCCCGCATCTCGGCGTTGAGGTAGACGCAGTCCGGGCACTCCAGACCCCAGGTGACGACGTCGTCCATCTTGGCGCGGGTGACCGCGAGCACCGGATCCGGATCGATCCGCAGTGCCATGTCGATGCCGACGGCGAGCAGCACCATCAGATGACGCATTCCGGCGGCGTCGTCCGTGGGGTTGCGGTTGACCGGAGCGGACCGGACCAGTTCTTCGGCGGCCGCCAGCCGCTCCTGCAGATGGGCCCACGCCGACCGCATGTCGACGGAATCCGGCAGTCCGCGGCCGGATAGCGCCGCCTCGGCGATCGCGTGCGGCAGCCACGCCATCGGGTTCTTCCACACCGGCGGCCGGTCGTCGGTCACGGGTTTCGCCATCCCCTCCCCACCCGGTTTTGAAAATGCTATTTTCGTTTGGTGGTGACTATCACACCGGGAAACGGGCCTGTCAACCACGTCGGGCCGGTCGACCGAAATTGTTATGGTCGGGATTACGGCAACGGTGCGGGAGGCGATTGACAGTGACCACGTCGCAGGTGGTTTTCGACCCGTTCTCGGACGACTACTTCAACGCCCCGTACGCCACCTACCGCCGGATGCGCGACGAGGCGCCGGTCTACTACAACCCGGTCTACGACTTCTACGCCCTGACCCGGCACGCCGACGTCGCCGCCGCCCTGAAGGATCCCGCAACGTTTTCCTCGTCGCGGGGCGTGGATCTGGAGATGGTGCAGTCCGGACAACCGGTTCCGCCGCTGATCATCATGATGGACCCGCCCGAGCACCGACGGATGCGCAGCCTGGTGAACAAGGTGTTCACCCCGCGTGCCATCGAACGTCAGCGCCAGACGGTCATGACCCAGATCGACCGGTACCTCGGCGCCGCCAACCCGGCGGATTTCGATGTGGTGCAGGACTTCTCGGCGCTGTTCCCGGTGGAGGTCATCACCCAGATGCTGGGTGTGCCAGCGGAACTCCGGCAACAGGTCCGGCTGCTGCTGGACAAGTCGCTGGAACGCGAATACGGCAAGATCGAGATGCCCGAAGCCGGCATGCAGGCCAGCATCGAGACCGGGTTGATGTACTACAACATCATCCAGGAGCGCCGCGCCCAGCCGCAGGACGACATGATCAGCGACCTGATCGCGGCCGAGGTCGAACGCGACGGCGCCATGACCAGTCTCGACGACGTCGAGATCACCGCCTTCGCGTCGATGCTGGGCGGCGCGGGCGCCGAGACGGTCACCAAACTCGTCGGCAACGCGGTCGTGACGTTCGCCGACAATCCGGACCAGTGGCAGCAGCTGCACGACGACCGCAGCCTGATCCCCGCTGCCGTCGAGGAGCTGCTGCGCTGGGAGGCGCCGGCCCAGTACCTGGTCCGATACACGCTCAAAGACGTTGAGCTGCATGGCACCACGATTCCCGCCGGCAACCCGGTGATGCTGTGCCTGGGCGCGGCCAACCGCGACGAGCGCGCCTTCCCCGACGCCGACACCTTCGACATCCACCGGGACCGCGGCCAGGCCCAGAACCTCGGGCTGGGCTACGGCGAGCACAGTTGCCTGGGCGCCGCGCTGGCCCGGATGGAGAGCAGCGCCGCACTCGACCGCCTGCTGGACTTCATGCCGCGGTACGAGATCCGCCGGGACGGCCTCAAACGGGTGGCGATGACCAACGTCATCGGCTGGCACAACGTCCCGGTGCGCGTGCTGCCGTGACCCGGCCGGCGGCCCGCAACGCCGTGATCGTCGGCGGTAGCGGCGGTATCGGAAAGACCTGCGGCCGTGCACTTGTCGAGCGCGGCTACCGGGATGTAGTCCTGGTCGCACGTCGCGACGGGCCGCTGCGGGCCGCGGCGCGTGAGATCGGGGCGCGGTGGTTGGTCGCCGACGCGTCGGACCCGGACGACTTCGCCGCGGCACTGGCCGGACTCGGCCGTGTCGACCTGCTGGTGCATGCCGGCGGCGTGCTCGGTGGGACGTATGCCCGCAAACAGACCTTCGAGCAGTGGCGCGCAACGATGGCGGCGAACCTGGACTCGTGCTTCGTCGTGACCCACGCGGCGCTGCCGTTGATGCAGCCGGGCTCCCGGTTCGTGTTCGTGTCGTCGTCGGCCGCGCACGAGCCGATGCCGGGCCGGACCGCGTATTCCGCGTCCAAGGCCGGGATGAACGCGTTCGCCCGCGCGCTGGCGCTCGAGGTGGACCGCGACGGCATCAACGTCAACATCGTCACCCCCGGTCCGGTGGAAACCGAGATGCTGCAGGATGTTCCGTTCGAGATGTACGCGATCACCGCGCACGACGTCGCCGAGGCGGTGGTCTGGCTGGACACAGTCGCCCCCGCCGTGGACGTGCCGGAGATCCGGTTGAACGCCGTGGTGCGCGGCCCGTCGGCGCGGCCACCGGTGGTGCCGCTGGAAGCGCAGCGTCGCAATGGCACCTCCTGACGACACGCCCGCCGACGACGGTGTGCCGTACGGCCGCCAGCTCACCGTGCGGGCGCTCGCCGACCCGGACGGTCCGGCGCTGACCGTGATCCACCGCGACGGTGGCGCCGGCGACGATGCAGAGCGAGGGACGAGCGATGAGGAGCGGCGCAGAACCACCGAGACGACGCTGACGTGGCAGGAGCTGGAACGGCTGGCCAATCAGTGGGCCCGGGCGCTGCAGTCCGCCGCCGTCACACCGGAATCGATGGTGGCACTGTCGATTCCGAACTCGGTCGAACTCGTCGCGGCCGCGCTCGCCACCTGGAAGCTCGGCGCCGTGCCGATTCCCATGCGCTGGGACCTGCCCGACTGGGAGCAGGGCCGCCTGCTGGAGGTCATCAACCCGTCGTTCGTCCTCACCGAGGCAAACCTCGCCGAGACGGCCACCCGGGCCGCGGCAATGGCGGACACCGCACTACCGGATGCGGTCTCCCCGGCGGTCAACGGGATCTGCAGTTCCGGTTCGACCGGGCTGCCCAAGATCATCCTGAACACCACGCCCGCGGAGTGGACCCCGGACAAGTCGGTGCCATTCATGGCGCAGTGGACGCCCGTCGGCGCACCACAGACCATCCTGGTACCCGCGCCGATGTACCACACCAACGGTTTCAACACGCTGAACTACCTGCTCGGCGGCGACCGGCTGATCGTGCTCGAGAAGTTCGACGCCGCACAGGTTCTCGACGCGATCGAGAAGCACCGGGTCACCAACTTCACCGCGACGCCGACGATGCTGGCCCGGATCGCCGATGTGCCGGGCGTACAGGACCGCGACCTGTCCAGCATTGTCTGGATTCTGCAGGGGGCCGCGGTGATGCCGCACAACCTGCTGCGCCGGTGGTTCCAACTACTCAGCCCGGAACAGATCATCATGGCCTACGGGATGACCGAGAACCTGGGCCTGACCGCGCTGCGGGGCGACGAGTGGCTGGCGCATGCCGGCAGCGTGGGCCGCGGGTTCCGCGACACCGAGATCCGCGTCGTCGACGACCACGGCCGGCCGGTGGGTCCGGGCGAGCTCGGCGAGATCTACCTACGCGCCCCGATGACCGGTCAGTACCGCTACATCGGCGGGGCGCCCCCGCTGCCGACCACCGCGGACGGCTTCACCTCGGCCGGCGACCTGGGACACCTCGACGCCGACGGCTACCTCTACATCACCGACCGGCGCACCGACATGATCGTCACCGGCGGCGCGAATGTCTTTCCCGCCGAGGTGGAATCGGCGCTCATCGACCATCCCGGGATCGCCGATGTGGTGGTCGTCGGAATCACCGACGAGCGGTGGGGCCGACGCGTGCACGCCGTGGTCGAGGCGACCGATCCGGACCGGCCACCCACTGAGAAGTCGGTGATCGACTACGCCAAGGGACGGTTGGCCGGATACAAGGTGCCCAAGACCGTCGAGTTCGTCGACGAGATTCCGCGGACGGCTGCCACCAAGGTGAACCGCGCCGCCATTGCCGCGGCCCGGGAAAGCTCGTCCTGACCCCTTGGTTTTCGCGCCGAGCGTGAAACGTCTGCGGAAAAGCGGGCCGGATTTCGCAGAGGCTTCACGTTCGGCGCAACGGTTAACCGTTCATCAACGAAAGCCGGCCGCGCGCAAGCAGTTCCACCATGACGCCGTCGGGTTCGACGACGGTGGCGGCCAGTCCCCCGCCGGGTGTCGGCATGGTGCGTGGCGTGCCGCCGAGACCCAGTGCGGCCAGTCGGTCCAGCACCATCGGCACGTCGACCTGCACCGAGAGCAGGAACACGCCGCGACCCGGCAGGCCCGGCTGGCCGGGCGCCCCGGCGATGTCGGGCAGGCCGAGGTCGAGCAACTCGACGATGCCCGCGTCGGTGTGTGCCGGGTCGCCGAGGAAGACCGTGCGCACCGAGGTGGTGTGCACCCCCAGCAGTGGGGCCAGATCGGCCTCGAGCACCTTGTCCACCAGGACCGTCAACCCGATGCCGTCGACGTAGAAGCGCAGTGACCGCGCCATGTCGGCAACGCAGATCCCGGCGTGATGTAGCGGGGTCACAGGAACGAATTCTCCTCTGTGAGGCCGAGTTCGGGAATAGCTCCCAGCGCGAAGGACTCCAGATTGCCCAGCCCGGTTCCGCCGCCGACCGGGTCCTCCACCCGCACCAGCAGGTCGCGCAGCTGGTGCAGCTTGCGGGCGTTCTGCGGGGAGTCGCAGTCGGCGACGTGGCTGCCCTCGACGCGCAGGTCCCCCACCCATTCGCCGTACACCCAGTCGTTCCAGCCGTAGTAGCCGGCGGTGCCCAAGTGGAAGCCGGTCGGACCGGCGGCGGTCAGGCGCAGCGGCCGTCTGGTGCCGTCGTCGCCGATCAGCGTCAGGGTGCCCTCGGTGAACCGGCGGTTGTCGTCGCGGAAGTGCAGATCCTGGATGACGTCGGCGAACCTGCGGCCGGTGCCGTCGCTGTTCTGTTCCTCGGCCTGACAACGGATCTCGCTGTATCCGTCGCCGCGCTCCTCCTGCCGGAACACGAACAGCGAGTACCGCGATCCGTCCGGGCGGGTCATCGTCATGGGCAGCCAGGTCATGAACATCCGGTTGATCCGGTGCCGGCCGCGGCGCGGCAGGCCTGGGATCGGCTTGCCGACACCCGGCCGCAATCCCCAGGAGTGGTCGCGGATCGAGATCCAGTTCTCACTCGTGACCTCGGTGCGCTCACCGTGCAGCTCCACCCAGCCTTCGGCCGTCCCAACCTGGTGGTAGCGCAGCACGTTGTGGGTGACGCGGTAGCCGTCCGGGCTGCGATCCGGCCACGGATCCTCCAGGGCGGCAGGGAAATCGCCCATCATGGTGACGTCGAACGCGATCGGTGCGTGCTCGCTCGCGTCCAGGCTGACCCTGATCGACTTCAGTGGTTCGACCACCCGGTAGTGGATGGGTCCGACGTCGGCGCCGGACGGATCGCTGGACAGCCGGCGACCGGCCCGCAGCGTCCACTGCTCGGTGCCGCGGCACACCCCGGCCGCACCGTCGAACACGCCGCGGTTGGTGTACTTGCCGACACCGAGCACCAGTTGCAGCGAGTTGTCCCGGGCGTGTGCGATGGTCCAGATCTTCTCGGTCCAGGACGGGTCGGATTGACTCACCGTCGCGAAGGTGTCGACGATCTGATGCGTCAGCAGCTCGTCCTCGGGCACCAGGTCGCCGTAGTTGGTGGACAGCACGTCGCGGTCAGTTCCTCTCGTCGGTCGGATGTCGCGGGGCCGGGGGCTCGCCGAAGAATCGGGTCATGTCGGTGCCGCGCTCGTACTCGCGCATCCAGGTTTCGGCCCAGGACGGCAACGGCTGATGGGCGGGGTCGTGGTTGGGCAGCTGCGAAAGACCCAGCCGCCACAGCATCTTCATCAGGTCCGCGGTGGGCACGGCGTGGAACAGCGTCGCCGCGCCGCCCCGCCGGTCCCGACGACGACGGCCGCCCGGACCGCGGAACGTCAGCTCGTCCACCAGCAGTGCCGGGGACATGAGCGCGGTTGCCGAGGCGCCACGATCCGGATACGGGACGTGTTCGTCGAACGCCCGGGCGATGTCGGCGGCGATCTCCGCGGTGTGCCGGAAGGTGGCCCGGAACTGGCGGGTGCGGTAGCGCGGGTCCGGACACAGGTGGCGGTAGAGGATCAGGCCCGAGCTGCGATGTTCGATCTCCTCGACGAAATGCCACATCATCAGCGAGGCCACCCGCTGGTCGCCGCCGCCGAACAGCGACTGGCGATTGTCGAGGAACACCTTGAACAGCGGCGTGAAGGTCGCCTCCAGGTTGGCGATATAGGCCGCGTGGAACTCGACCGGATGCTCGGCCAGCAGCCGGTCATAGGAGGCGACGGTGTCCAGGTAACACTGTTCCAGCTCGGGGTAACGCTCGATGAGGGCGAGCATGTGTTTGCGGTGGGCCGCCGCGTGTTGCGCCTCCTGGCGCAGGAACGCCTCGGCCTCCGCGGCGATCCCGGCGTCCTCGTCGAGACGGTCCTGGGCCTGCCGGAGCGCGGCGATGATGTACTTCTCGAACGGGACCGCGATGAATGTGAAGGCATTACAGAAGATTCCGAAGTTCGGATTGGCGGGCTGCCAGCGGAACGGGACGTCGGCGTCGAACTCCCACGGGATCTTGCGGATCACCAGATCCGTCATCGCCGTGCCCTTCTTCTCACCGCCCAGCCGTGCACTCGACCCGGGACACGGCCGCCCCAGTGTGACATCATGTAGTTTCCATGTAAAGCACTGCGACACGATGGGTGGTGGTCTCCGATGGCCGCTGGAGATCTCGAGCAGTCCACGCGGCGGCGCATCCTGGACGCCACCCACGTCGTGTTCGCGCGCAGCGGGCACCGCAATCTGCAGTTGTCGGATGTCGCCGCGGAAGCCGGGGTGTCCAGGCCGACGCTCTACCGCTATTTCGGGTCCCGGGAGGGCCTGCTCGACGCGTTCGCGCTCTACGAGCAGGACAATTTCGACGCCGGGATCGCCCGGGCCATGGCCGGCCTGCGGGGCGCCCAGCGGCTCGACGCCGCACTGCAGTTCATCGTCGACTTCCAGGATTCGTACTCGCTGGGCTCGATCGTCGACATCGAACCCGAGCACGTGCTCGGCCAGATGAAACGCGTGCTGCCGATCATGCACGAGCGCATTGCCCGGGTGATCCCCGGCGAGAATTCGGCGGTCGCCGCGGCCGCCGTCGTGCGAATCGCGGTGTGCCACTACCTCGTCCGCGGCGGCACACCCGAACAGTTCCTCGCCGAACTCCGGCTGGCGGCGGGCCTGGATCCGCGCCGCGGGCGGCTGTCGCGGCGCGCGGCCAGCTAGGACTGCAGCCACTGCCGAAAGTCGCCTTGTTGCACCTGATTCGCGAGTAACCCCGCAAACAAGCCGACTCTCGGCGCGTCTAATCGAGCCAGTCCCGAATGAGTCCGGCCACCTCCTCCGGTTTCTCGAGATGTAGGAAGTGCCCGACCCCGTCGACCAGCCGGAAGGCCGAACCCGCTGCGGGCAAATGGGTTTCGACGTCGCCGAGCAACTCGGCCCCGATCGCGCCGTCAGTGGCGCCGTGCAGGTAGAGCGTCGGCACCGGCGGCGGGGACAGGGCGGCCGCTGCCTCGTCGGCGACACCGGGGTCGGCGAACTCCGGGTTGAACGAGGCACGGTAGGGGTTGATCACCCCGGCGATGGTGTCGGCGGTGACGTGGCGGCGCAGTTCCGTGATGTCGTCGGCGGGGTCGTAACCCGGTGACCAGTCGGCCCACAGCGACTCCCAGAAGCCGTCGGCCAGCAGGGCCATCTCGGCGAGGCCGACCTGCTGGATGAACCAGATGTAGAACGACCGCCGCAGTTGCCGGTAGCTGAACAGCCCGGCGCCGAGTGCGGCGGTCGGCGGAACCGCCAGTGCGACGAATCGACGGAACGCCGCGGGTTCGTGGTTCACGACGCCGTAGCCGGCGTTGGCGCCCCAGTCGTGACCGATCAGCACCGCGCGTTGGTCACCGCCGAATTCTTGGTGGACATCCAGGACCCGGCGCACATAGCTGCCGACCGTGATCGGTCCGGCGGCCGGGGTGGTGTACCCGGGCAGCCACGGGGCGACCACCCGGTAGCCGTCGGCCACCAGCGCCGGACCGAGATGACGCCAGGTATGCGGGGTGTCCGGGAATCCGTGCACCAGGACGGCCAACGGCCGGGCATGGTCATCCAGATACTCAGGCGGACCGAATGTCAGGTACTCCGACGATGTCGTCACGCGGGCCCATATTACATACGGACATCCCCGTCAATCGCTTTACACGGCAACACTCCTGTGTAACAGTTGCGCATGGCCGGCATCTCACTCGCCCAGCGCGACCTCGCCGAAACCCGCACCCGGCTTGCCGACTGGTTCACCGACCGGTTCGGCGGCGCCGT
>ERZ724513.563-NODE-563-length-18278-cov-5.166383_pt1 | contig 18278 bp, 15 predicted proteins | sample MGYA00376046_ERZ724513 | MGnify/ENA primary metagenome ERZ724513 (study PRJEB28724, sample SAMN07190883) | activated sludge metagenome | isolation source: activated sludge of sewage treatment plant in Hong Hong | place: Hong Kong | collected 2016-03-17 ...
GAGGCGCGACTTATTCCTCATCTGGCTCCTTCCGAGGCGCTAGAGCAGATTCCCGATTGCATCGAGATCGCGAGGGCTACGCACGCCGGCCTGATCCTTACATCTCCGTGGGCGCGCCGCGAGAGGCGTTCGCCCGGCGCGTCTCGGGCTGCCACTGAACCGCCAGCGCCTGAGCCTGAGCGATTTGGTCGGGCGACATCTTCTTCTCGACCGAGTCGCGATTTCCGGTGGCGCGATCGCGCGCAATCGACGAATTGAAGTGCGCGGCGGCGAGGTTGAACCACATATGCGCCAGGACATTGTCTTGCGGCAACCCGTCGCCCGTCGCGTACAGGATGCCGAGATTGTACTGCGCCTCGGCATTGCCGCGGTTCGCGGCGATCTGATACCAGCGCGCCGCTTCCGAATAGTCCTGCGGCACCGTCTTGCCTTCGGCAAACATGAGGCCGACGTATAACTGTGCGATGCTGTCGCCCTGCTCGGCGGCGCTGCGGAACCACTTCATCGCTTCGCGTTCGTCGCGCTCCACGCCGCGGCCGTTGTAATACATGAGCCCCAGGAGGGATTGCGCGCGGGGATCGCCCAGGTCCGCCGTCGGTCGCGCGACCCGCAGCGCAAATCTGTATTTCTTGTTCTCATAGGCGTCGTAGGCGGCGGCGATGTCCCGGTTGGAGTGCGAGAGCATGGGAATCCAACGGGTCGCGACCTTTTTGATCGGTTCCCGGTTGACGACAAACGTTACTCCCAAAAGCAGGATGACCGCCGCGACGGCCGCGACGAGGTAGCGCTCGCGGCGCTCGGAGATCTCCTTGAATCCGGCGACCTTCGCCTCCAAGCAAGCGACTTTTTGCTCGAGGCGTTCAACGTGCGCACGCTTTTTGTTTGGCGTGGCCCCCCAAAGGCCAAGCAATGCCATGATACGCTCCTTGTCGGACCCTCATTGGACAGAGCGTCGGTTAGATAGTAACGCGACGTGGATTGCGCAAACCGCGCAGTTGATGGCGCGCAACGGCCACGCGGCTGCCGTGATCTGCATCGCCGCCTGCCGGCTTTCAAGGCCGCCAGGACGCAACCTTGCGAGGCGGCGTTGCTCGTGATTCCCAGCGTTGCTGCCAAAATTGCTCTCTAGTGACCGTTTCGCCGCCCCAAAGCCTTCTCGACCGATTGAATCAGCTGCGGCCCTTCGAAAGGTTTGCTCAAAAAGCAGGCGGCTCCGGCCTTGAGCGCCCGTGCACGGATCGCATCTTCTGGAAACGCCGTCACGAAAATGATGGGAACGCAATGACCGTGCGCTCTCAGATGGGCCTGAAGCTCGATTCCGGACATGCCGGGCATTTGAACATCGACGATCAGGCAGGCCGAGTCGCTCACGTGCGGCGAGAGCAGAAAATCACCGGCCGAGACGAACGCGTGCACCACGTATCCGTAGGAGGTCAGCAACCGGCTGGTTGCCGCGCGCACGGACGCATCGTCTTCGATGACGGAAATGGTTGGCGGTTGCGACAAGGAGGCGGTCCTTCATGTGCGCGAGAAACGAATGCCTGTCGCCCGACCTGCACCGCTGAAGATGCCTATGCGACGCCGCCCAAGAAATTATACATAGGTTTGCGCGCATTCACGATTTGCCGCGGCGCACGTCGAGGAGTTCGGCCATTCGCACCAGATCGGCGAAGGATCGCGCACCCATTTTCCGCATCACATTGCCGCGATGTATCTTGACCGTGATTTCGGCAAGGCCCGTTTCGGCGGCGACCTGCTTGTTCATCAGTCCGGCGGTGACGAGGCCCATCACCTCTCGCTCCCGCGGGCTGAGGCGATCGAACAGCCCCCGCAGGTCTGCCGTGGTTTTGTCGCTCGATCGCCGCTTTCGATCCTGTTCGATCGCCGCCGCGACCGCGTCCAGCATGTCCTGATCGCGGAATGGCTTGGTCAGGAAATCGATCGCTCCCGCCTTCATGGCCCGGACCGTCATCGGGATATCGCCGTAGCCGGTCATGAAAATGATCGGGATGTGAATATCGGCGCGCGCGAGTTCCGATTGGAAGTCGAGGCCGCTGATCCCCGGGAGCCGGATGTCGAGCACGATGCAGCTTGGCACGTCAGGGAACGTGCCCTGCAGCAGTTCCCTGGCGGAGCCGAACAGCTCGACGCGCAATCCGACCGACCGGAAGAGACTGCTCAGCGATCGGCGCAGCGAGTCGTCATCGTCGACGACGAAAACGACGGCTTCATCCGCGCCCGATGGGCCCGGCTGCGATGGCGGCCGTGGTGTCACGACGCGAACTCCGAATGCGCCCACAAAGCAAATCTTGGTGTCACAGCGATCTGCGATCGGGCGGCGGCCAAACCAAGGTATGAGGTTCTAGAACCAATACAATATGCCACTCAACACACGTACGATCGAGCCGGCCATGTCAGGCGATCTACCTTGACGTTCATCGGGGCGGCGGTGCGCCGGGGGAACCCGGGCGATGCCCGCGTCCTTAACGTCATGGGGTGAGCGCCATGTGGAAAGACTTCCCGCCGACGGACGATCCTTCGCCTCTTGCCATCGCGCCTCCAGAGCCGTCGCAGGCGGATGCAGCGCCGCGATCCAACCACCAGATAAGTGGTGCCGCCCGCGCGGATACCGATACGGGTACGCGCGGAAGCGCCGCGCGCCAGTTACTGAAGCCCGACCATGAACGGCTGCCCGAGGTGTGGGAAAAAATGGCGCCGCCGGTGACGCAAGAACAAGCCCGAGGAGCCGCGCGCAAAAGCCTTCTTCGGCGCCATCCGATCATGCTGCTTGGCGGCGCGGTTATCGGCATGGCGGGCGCCTTCGCCGGCTACGTCTATTGGGACCACGCCAGCCGTTTCGAATCGACCGATGACGCATTCGTCGCTTCACGGCCGTTCTCCGTCGCGCCGAAGGTGGCGGGCTACATCACCTCGGTGCCGGTGACGGACAATCAGCATGTCGGCACCAACGACCTGATCGCTCTGATCGACCAGCGTGACTATCGAATCGCGCTGGAGCAGGCTCAGGCGCAGGTGGCGGCCGCCGAAGCCAATATCCAGAACATCGGCGCGCAAATCACCGTGCAACAGGCCCAAGTCAATGCGAGCCAGGCGCAGCTCGACCAGGCGCAGGCGGCGCTGGTGTTCGCGAAGCAGCAAGCCGCGCGCTATCAGGATCTGGCCGAGAACGGCGCCGGCTCGGTGCAGAATGCGCAGCGGTTCGATTCCGCGCTTCACCAGCAGGAGGCCGCCGTCAAAAGCGCGCAGGCGGCGCTCGCGGCCGCGCAGCAACAAATCCAGTCGCTGACCGCGCAGCGCAGCAACGCGGTTGCCAGCCTCGGCGAGGCCAGCGCCCAGCGGGATCAGGCGCAACTCAACTTGTCCTACACGCGCGTGACCGCGGGCGAGCCGGGCCGCGTCGTCAATCTCACCGCGGCGGTGGGCGAGTTCGCGCAGCCCGGCAGCAGCCTCACGATGTTCGTGCCGGACGACATCTGGGTCACGGCGAACTTCAAGGAGACGCAACTCGCCCACATGCGGCCCGGCCAGCCGGTGACGATGCGCGTCGACGCCTATCCTGACCGGCTCATTCGCGGCCATGTCGCCAGCGTCCAGCCCGGCTCCGGCACGGCGTTCTCGTTGCTCCCGGCGGAGAACGCCACGGGGAACTACGTCAAGATCGTCCAGCGCGTTCCGGTCAAGCTGCTGATGGACGGCCAGCCGTCCGATCTCGTGATGGGACCCGGCATGTCCGTCGTGCCGACGGTGCGCGTGCAGGCGCAGACGTCATTGTATGAACGGATGACGGCGACTTGGCGCAGCCTGTGGGGGCGCGCATGAGCGCCGCGGCTGTGGTTGGGGCAGGCCGGCTGGAAACAGCCGGATCTGCGGGAGTAAATCCGTGGCTGATCGCTGTCGTGGTTTCCATTGCGGCTTTCATGGAGGTGCTCGACACCACCATCGCCAATGTGGCGCTTCCCTACATCGCCGGCGGCCTGGGAGTCAGCGAGGATGAAGCGTCCTGGGTCGTCACGACGTACCTTGTCGCCAATGCGATCATTCTGACCGCCAGCACCGCGCTTGCGGAGATGTTCGGGCGGAGGAAGTTCTACCTCATCTGCGTCGCGCTGTTCACGCTGAGCTCGGTGCTTTGCGGCTTTGCCTGGAATCTGCAATCGCTCCTGCTGTTCCGGATATTGCAGGGGCTGGGCGGCGGCGGCATGGTGCCGGTTTCGCAAGCAATCCTCGCCGATGCGTTTCCGCCGGCGAAGCGCGGTCAGGCTTTCGCCGTGTTCGGTGTCGTGGTCGTCGTGGCGCCGGTCGTGGGCCCAACTCTGGGCGGCTGGCTGTCCGACGACTATTCGTGGCACTGGTGTTTCCTGATCAACGGGCCCGCGGGCATCCTGTCGATGGCGTTGATCGCTCTGGTGCTGCCGGCGGCGAAGGAGGCGGTGGCGGCGCGCTCCCGCGCGGGCCGTTTTCAATTCGACGTCGTCGGCTTCATCCTGGTCGCGACATTTCTCGGCGCACTCGAGGTCATACTCGACCGCGGCCTCGAAGACGATTGGTTCGGCTCACGCTTCATCGTGACGTTCGCGATTATTTGCGGGGCCGCGTTCGTCGGCATGATTCCCTGGGAGCTTACGCGGAAGAATCCGGTGGTCGACATCCGCATGGTGGCGACGCGTCAGTTCGGGGCCTGCTTCGTCGTCATGTTGGCGGCGGGCGCGATCCTGATCGCGACGACGCAAATCCTGCCGCAGCTGCTGCAGGAACAGTTCAACTACACGGCAACCTGGGCTGGCCTGGCGTTGTCGCCCGGCGGCGTCTCGGCCATGGTGGCGATGTTCCTCGTGGGGCACTTGCTGGTTTACGTCCAGCCGAAATATCTGATCGTGGCCGGCGCGGCGATCGTCGCACTGTCGATGTACTACCTGACCAGCTTGTACGCGGACCTCGATTTCTGGTTCTTCGCGTGGTCGCGCATCTATATCGGGATCGGCCTCCCGCTCTTCTTCGTGCCCATCCTGACGGCGTCGTATGACGGCGTTCCGGCTGAGAAGCTCGGCCAGGTCTCGGCGCTCATCAACGTCGCGCGCAACGTGGGCGGCTCGGTGGGCGTTTCGTTATCGCAAAATGTGCTGGCGCACCGCGAGCAGGCGCATCAAAGCCGCCTGATCGAGCATGTCATACCCTCCGCGCCCGGGTACCAGGAGACGCTGCGGCAAGCGACCGATTACTTCATGGCTCAAGGCAGCTCGCTCCTTCATGCGAAACAGCAGGCCTTCGCCTGGATCGGCCAGCAGGTGCAAACGCAGGCGTCGCTTCTCGCCTACATCGACGTGTTCTGGACCCTGATGCTGGTGTCGGCGGCGATGATCCCGCTCGCCCTCCTGCTCCGCAATGTCAAGCTCGGCGGTGACGCCCCGCCGGCTCACTGACCGACGAGAGAACGTTGACGCATTCATCGGGAGACTGGAGCGACTTCGTCCCGATGGGACCGGAATTCGCTCCGGTCGTCGGCGAGTGGACAAATTCGCCTACGCCGCCTTCCATTTGATGGAGCAGCCGACGGAGGGCATCTGACCGGTCGGCGCCTTGCCCTGGGCGATCGTGCGCATCGCTTCGACGAGGTCACGACGCGCATCCGGCGGCGGGGGAGTCGTGCGGCCCTCGTCCAGGCGGCCGCGATACTGGAGCGTTTGCCGTTCGTCGAAGCCGAAGAAGTCCGGGGTGCACATTGCGCCATACGCCCGCGCCACCGACTGATCCTCGTCGTGCAGGTAGGGAAACGGGAAATCGTACGTCCCGGCGAAGCGCTTCATGTTGGCGAACGAGTCTTCCGGATAGTGTTCGGCGTCGTTCGAGCATATCGCGGCAAAGCCGACGCCTTCCGCCATGAGCGTCCTTGCGTCCCGCACCAGCCGGTCGATGACGGCTTTGACGTAAGGACAGTGATTGCAGAGAAAAACGATCACCGTTCCTTTGGAGCCTGCGATGTCCTGCAAGGCGTAGGTCTTCCCGTCGGTGGCGGGCAGCCGGAACGGCGGCGCCGGGGAGCCGAGGGCTGTCGATGCGGCGGTTGCGGCCATGCGCGACCTCGTCGTTGGATGTCCTGCGAGGGGAAACATGGCACGGTTATGATGCGCTGTCGCCCGCGTCGTTTGGCGGCGCTCGCTTCCATCACCCGCGCTGCCGGTCGAACAGGCGGCGTATCCAGTCGGAAATCTCCAGCGTGAGGAGTTTGAAGAAACTGCCGATCGAGTCGGCGGCGACGCGCTGAAACACGACGACGCCATTTGCAGGCAAGCGGGCGGTGAAGTCGCCGTGGGCGCAGACCAACCGCTTCGGGTTCGTCACGCCAGTGCCGCCGTACGCCGTCGCGTCGCTGTTGAGCACCTCGGCAAAAACGCCGAGACGCAGCGCGTTATGCGAAATCCGGTAGCCGTCGGCGAACGGGGCGTTGCTGAGGGTCGCGATCACGAGAAATTCTTTTTTCCCGAGCCAACGGCGGAATGCGATGGCGCGGTTGGCGTCATGGACGTGCAGCACCTCGACCTGGGGCGATCTCAGCGCCGCGTGCTGCCGGCGCAGCCGGATGGCGTCGCGATAGAAGTTGAACAGCTTTCCGCCGCTTGTCGCGCGCAGCGCGTGGAAGTCCTCCCGGTGATAAAGCCAGTCATGGTAGCGGTACGGCTCCTTTGCGCCGACCTCCTCGCCCATGAAGAACATCGGAACGCCGGCAGCCAGCAGCGTGAGGCCGGCGACAGCCCGGCAGCGGGATTCCGCCCAGTCGCGGTTGCCGTCCAGCTTGCCGTTGACGGCGGTCTGGATGGTGCGGGCCGAACGCAGCTCGCGATTGCCTTCCCAATAGGCGGCGTTGCCGGCCTGATCGTGCGACTCGTGATAGATGACGTGGCCCGGCGTCTTCAGCAGCGTTGTCGCCAGCGACGAGACCGCGAGCGGATTGTTGCCGCCGAAGCCGGCGAAGTGCAGGAGACGGGCCTGGCGTGAGTCGTTCTGCGAGTCGCCGATCAGTTGATGATACCACTCGGCCCACCAGGTCGCGTCGAAGCCGATGCCGCCGCGTTCCTGCGGCTCGGTGATCGCGTCCCAGCCCGTGTGGTCCTCGGCGGTCAGAATGATCGAGGGCTTGAGCAGGCGAAGCGTGCGCACCCACTCGCGCAGGAACTTGGTTCCGAACAGGTTGGCTTCCGCGCAGATCGCGCCGTTGCCGTCGATCACATTGTCGCGGTGGAATGATTGGGTGAGATCGACACGGAATCCGTCGACGTGGAACTCGCTCAGCAGCATGGCGGCGCTGCTGATGAACAATTGGCGGACCATCTCGCTGCGGAAATTCGGCGTGGCGCCGCTCGATCCGTTGCTGAGGTAGCCGCCCTCCGGCCGCGCCCAGTCCGACGGCTTTCCCTGGTACCAGTAATAGACGTTCGTGGTGTGCGTGTTGCTGTCGTACATCCACTGCGCGCGTTCGGCGTCGTGGATGAAGTGATTGTAGACGACATCGACCAGCACGGCGATGCCGCGCCGGTGGCACTCGCGCACGAAATGCTTGAAGCGATGCGGACCGCCGCCGGAGTGCTCGATCGCAAAGTAATGCGAGGTGCCGTATCCCCAGCTCCAGCCTTCCGCTTCGGTCAGCGGCATCAGTTCGATGGCGTTGACGCCGAGTTCGACCAGATGATCGAGCAGGTCGACGGCGTCGTGGAACGAGCCCGGCAGCGGGTTGCCGGCTTCGTCGCGCTTTCCGGCGCCGAGGCCGTCCACATGCATTTCGTAGATGACGAGTTCGTCCAGGCGCTTGGGCACTGGCCGGCGCCGGTCGTACTCGGTGGCCCAAAAGGCCTTGTCGTCCAGCGATTGCGCCGGCGGAAAAGCGTCGTCGTCGATATCGCTGCTCACGCACTCCGGATCGATGACCATCGAGCAGCTCTTGGCGCCGTCGAGATCCTGGCGGGTATGATTCCAGGGAGCCTCGCCCTCGCGCGGGTTCTCCGGCTTCTTGTGTCCTGACCCGATCTGGCAGCGCGAATAAAGATCCGTCCGATAGGCGACGGAGCCGTCGTCCTTGCGAATGCGGAACATGTAGAGCTGGTGGTCCCAGCGCGCGAAATCGGCAAGCGCGGGGTCCGCAGGATCGCTCTCCCAGATGCCGCTGCCGTCGGCTCGCTTGGTCAGCTTGAAGGCGTGCTTTACGCCACGGCCGTCATTCCAGATGTACCCGCTGACGGGTTCGCCGATGACGACATCGACCTCGCGCGCGTTCGGCGCCCAGACAGAAAACACCAGCGCTGGTTTCTTCGTGCCCCTGGGCCAGACCTTGTTGGCGCCGAGCCGGCGGCACTGGGTGAACCAGTAGCGTTCGACCTGTCCGGCCTCGCGGAGCTCGAAGCTGCGCTGCTGTATGCTCGAATTGGGGTCGCCCACCTCGATCGGGATGCCGGAGGCGCCGGCCTCGTGCTGCGTGTCGACGATGACGCGCCAATGGAAAGTCCATCCGCGCTGCGCAGCGTCGAACCGCACGTCCGCGCGCCAGGCCGGGCAGCCGTCCGGCGCCGTGAATTTCTTCATGGCGATGGTGCGCGACTGCTCGGAATAACGGCCCTGGCGGTCCCAACTGCCGACCAGGCGCACATTGCGGAAAATCGGTTGTTTCAGGCCGGTAAGCCACTCGAAACGCACTCTCAGGCGAGCCATGTACCCCTCTGTGGTTCGCCGCACACGCTTTGAAGGTTGTTATCGAACAGCCGGCGGACGCCCTGCATGCGCAAGGTCATGCCGGATTCTCAAATCGCTCAATTGCGGTCGAACGACCGCTTATGATTTCGTCGGCGCTGAAGGTGATGAGTATAACGTGCATGTCTGACATACCTCTATAGGCAAATAGTCGGCGGCGCAAAAGACATCTGAGAACTATTCACGGATGGCTCCACGGGAATGGAGCTGCCACGTGTGAAACGGCGACCTGGACCGGGTTACGAAAGAAAACTCTTCGCAAAGACCCGCATGCGCGGTTTAGAATTCGCTGAGAATCAACCCAGGCGGCACAGCCTCTCCATAAAGACTGAGGCGCTCGGCGCGTTCGACCGGCACGACATTTCTGACGCGGCCGGCTTTGGCGGGAGCGACTCCGCATTTTTCCAATTTGGTGGCGATCTGATTGCGCAGTGATCGGTGCAGGTCCACGCGCCGGTCATCGACCGCACGGGCGGCGCGCAGAAACAGCGTCTGTGCCTCGGAAAATTCCGGATCGGCCCAATCGAACCGGCGAAACGCCTCGTAGGCATTTTCCACGAGCGCAGCCGGAGCAACGCTTTCCGGCCCCCCGTAGAACGGCGTCCGGTTGAGCAGCAATCCCAGCGCTGCGAGGTAATGCGCACAGTGTTTTTTCTGCGTCGCGAGGTCCACGGCGCTGGCGATGAAGCGCCCGATCAGCTCGGCCTTGCGTTCCTGACTGAGGCGTTCGAACGAGCCGGCCATGCGGATCAATTCGGGCGCGACATTCTTCTGCTGATAGATCCTGTCTTTCTCTTCGGTCAGCAGCGCTTCCTGCCGTTCTTGCGACAAGCCCCCCGCAACCCGCCGCCACAGGATGTACTCCTGAAGCTTGCTCCGCTTGCCGGGAAACCGTAGTCCGCCGGCGTGGATGGCCCACAGGGCGTCGATGCGGCGCTGATCCATCGGCACGCCGAATCCGGGCCGCATGAGAAAGCCGGCGAGGATCAGCCACGCTTCTTCATGGTCGGCCGACAGCGCCCGGCCGGATTGGCTCGCCTCCAAGCTCGTCCAGAGGTCGCGGAGGAGGATTGCATTCCAATCGCCTTTGGGCTGGGAGAGGATTTTCTCCAGGCTCTGCAGCAGCCGCGCCGCCGTCACTTTCTCGCCCTTGCGGAGCGGCGGCGCAAATGCGGCGGTTATCCGCTGCGCGGCGTCCGCCAGCGCCTGCGGCGCAACGGCGGCTTCGGCCTGCGTCGGCTTTGCAGCCGCGGCCGCCGGCTGCGCCTGATCCCGCTCGAGCGGGCGCAGGTTGAATTCGAGCGGCCAGGAATGTGTGATGTCCGGGGCAAGGCTGCGGCATGACACCTGCAGCAGGCCCAGTTCGTTCACTTTGGCATCGACCGCGACGGGGATCGCAGAGACCGGCGTGTCCGTGAGCTCGGGAACGGTCGCCACGGTTTCGAGCGGGGGGAGGGCGGAGAATTCGTCCGCGGACAGATCGACCACGTCGCCGGCTTCGGCCGCATCGTGGCGAGTCGATGTGAATATCTGAAAACGCACCGGCTTGTTGACGCGGAGGTGCAGATCGAGGTCGGCGAGTTCGTAGGTCTGCTCGGGGGGGGCGCCGTGGGGGAGAATGCAAACCAGCGAACGACGCGCGGCTTCGTCGCCGCCCGCCGCCGAAGTCCGGTGAGCTTCGAGAAAAACCGAGCGGGCGGCGCCCGCTTCGATGCGCCCGCTCTTCCGGTGAAGCCGCCAGCCGGCATGCGCCGCGCCGCGCGCGACGGCAAGATCGAGCTGGGTATTCTCCAGGATTTGCGGCGTGTGCCCGTCCTGCCACTTGCCGATCTGCTCGCGCAGCTTGTCCCGCAAGCGGGGCGGACTCAGTGCGCCGCCGTTGAACAGCACGGCGTCAGCGCGGGGGCGGCCATGCAAAAATGCGGCGAGGTGCCGGGTGATCGAACGCGTAGGGAAGTCCGAACTCCTTGATGGCGCCCAGCGCCCGCCGTGGTCGGTCGTCCGGCCGGCAAACAGGGAAGAAGCCATCGAGCAGCAGCGCTTCCAGCTCCGCGCGCGTGACCTGGGCGGACAGGGCGCCCGCGAAGAGGCCAGAGCCGCGCCCGGGAATCGATACCGTGAAGATCTCGTCAGGCGCCGCGTCGCTGCTCAGCACTTTTTCCTTCAGTGACCGGCAGGCGGCGACCAGATAGTCCCATTGCGCGCCCGAAACGCTGCTGCCGCCGGCCGAAAGGCGCGGCTCCAGCAGATGGGCGATCGCAAGGTCCATATTGTCGCCGCCGAGCAGGATGTGATCGCTCACGGCGATGCGCTTGATGACGGGATCGCGCTCGCCTTCCTGCCGGCTCAGCTCGAACAGGCTGAAATCCGAGGTGCCGCCCCCGACATCGACCACGAGCACATGGCGGATGGCGGCTTGCGCATCCGGCAGTTCGCCCAGCGGATCGTGGCCGGCGTGCTGCTCCAGCCACCGGTAGAACGCCGCCTGGGGCTCCTCGAGCAGGCGGACATGCCCGGGAAAGCCGGCTTGCTTTGCGGCGTCGAGCGTCAGCCGCTGCGCCACCGCGTCGAAGGAGGCGGGAACGGTGATCGTGATGTCCTGCGCATCGAAGGCGAACGCGGGACCCTGCGCGGAAAAACGCGCGTTCCACGCGGCGCGGAGATGGCCGAGAATCAGCGCCGAGGCGTAAACAGGCGAGATCTTCTCCTGCTGGGTCAGCTCATCCGATCCCCATGGCAGGAACGACGCCAAGCGGTCCGCAGCGTTGTGACAGAGCCAGGATTTCGCCGACTGGGCGACGCGCCCGGGGGCTTCGCTCGCCTTGCGTTGCGCCAGTCGGCCGACGATCCACCCGTCGATGTCGAGGCCGCGGCCGCAGATTTGCGCGGCGACCGCCTCTTCGGGACGATAGAGGAAAGATGGGACCGTCGCGGAATCGATCACCGTCGAGGGCGTGTCCCACTGCGGGACGGCGAGAACGTCCGAACGGCCCGCACCCGCCAGCGAGCAATACGCCAGCACCGAGTTGCTGGTGCCTAGGTCGATGCCGATGCTGTATTTGGGCTGCGCCATCAGCGGTCCATGGGCGGCCTGTCTCCGGAGCCGGGCTCGGCGGCCTCGCCGTTATTCCGTCCTGACCAGGAATTCGACCTTCCAGCGGCGATCGGAATTGGTGTGCTTCATCCACAGTTCGAGGGTGCCGACTTCGGTGATGACCGAATTGATCTGCACCGGCACCGGCTGTCCTGCCGGAATATCGGCCACCGCCTCCAGATTGACCTCGATCAGGCTGATTTCCAGCAGCTGTTTCTCGGCGTCGGGTATGATCTGGCCCGGCTTATCGCCGCTTCTCACCTCGGATGAGAAGAACCTGAAATCCGCCGGCTGTCCGGTCACCAGCGCAAGGTCCCGCGCGTCGATGACGACCTCGGAGCCTTCCTCCATCCCCTGCGGAACGACGCACAGCGCTTTCAGCGGCGGGCTGAAGCCGGGAACTGCGGGCATCGACGTCTCCAAGCCGATGTAATAGGAGCGCGATGCGCCCGCCTTGATGCGGATGCCTTTGCCGGTAATCCGGTTGCGCCCGTAAAAGGAGGCGCCTTTCGCCACCGCCAGGTCCGGCTCGTGCCCCGCAAGCTCGCGAACGGGCTGGCCTTCATTCCACGCGGTCAAAAGTTCGATGACGCGCCGGCGCAGCGCAGCCGCCTTGAACACGCCGCCATTGAACAGGACGGCGGTGGGCGCGAGAAACGACTTCGACCTTAATTCGGGGCTGACCAGCGCCGACAGCGTCTCGCTGGAGCGCACATTCTCGAGGCTGCGCGTGAGGAAGCGGGCGAGATGCTTGCTGATGACCGGGTCCGCCGCGTAGGGCAGGCCGAATTCCTGCAGCCCGGTGCGCCGCGCTTTCTGCGGGAGATCATCGACGCTCGTCGTCGCAAAGAAGCCGTTGAGTACGATCTGCTCCACGGTCTGCCGGTCGAGCGTCGTCGACAGCGTATTGCCGAGCAAACTCGACCCGCGGGTCGGGACGGCGATGGGGAACTCGTTCATCGACTCGTCTTCGAGCATCGCCACCTTGGCCTTGCCGGCGGAATGCGTGAGCGAGAGGAACTGCATGTCGGTGATCGATTTGTCGTCCGCCTCCAACTTGGCGCGGAGCGCATAGGCGAGCGCCAGGTCCATGTTGTCGCCGCCGAGCAGGATGTGTTCGCCGACGCTGATGCGATTGAGGTCGAGTTCGCCGTCTTTTTCCGAGATCGCAATCAGGCTGAAGTCGGCCGTCCCCCCGCCGACGTCGCAGACGAGAACGATGTCGCCCGGGCGGACGTGAGCGCGCCAGTCCTTTCCGGCCTGGGCGGTCCACGCATAGAACGCAGCGAGCGGCTCCTCGAGCAAGACCACCTTGCCGAGGCCGGCAGCCTCGGCGGCCTCCGCGGTCAGGTTACGCGCGATGTCGTCGAACGAGGCGGGGATGGTCAGCACCACCTGTCCGTCCGCCAAGTCGAAGTCCTTGCCTTGATTGCGGACTGCGAAAAGAAAGCTCTCGCGCATGTGGTCGAGATAGCTGCGCGAGCAGTCGAACGCGGACAGCTTTTCCTCGCTGATCTCCGACTTCCACGGCAGGCTCCGCTGCCGGGGATCGATGTGCGGGTTCGACAGCCACGACTTCGCCGATGTGACCAGGCGGTCCGGAACCAGGGCGCCGTGGTCGCGGGCGAACAGTCCGATGATCGAGCGCGGATCGCTCGGCCAGGGCAGCGGGAACGCGCCCTCGGGAAATTCGTCGGGATGCGGAATGTACAGCGCCGACGGCAGTGTCGGCTTTTCGCCGATCTGGTTGGGGCCCAATACCTGGGTGACATCGATGATATTCGTTTGGTCGTTATCGACCTCCGACAGCGCGACGGCGCTGTTGCTGGTGCCGAGGTCGATGCCGAGACTGAATCGTTGCTGCATGGAAAAGCGCTACGTTGTTGCCGCAGGAGATGATTACGAAGGCGACGGTGTCGAAGGCGACGGTGTCGAAGGCGACGATCGGGGTTATTAGCGCCGCCGCCCTGTCCGAGGCCTGCGTCGACGCCGCTTGCCCCTCGGCCGCTATCGAAGTTCGACCTCGGCGGGAGCGATCGCCGGCAGCCGGTCGGCGCTGGCTCTCAGCAGGCGGGGCAGCTTCACCCATTCGACCCGCCACCCGTGATGGATAAGCGTTCCCGTGAAGGGCGCTTCGCCGCTGATCTTGCCGACCAGGCGGTAGTCGTCCGGGGCGTAGCCGGTTGGCACCGTGACCTTTGAACCTTCGCCCTCTTCGCGCATCGGGCGGATGCCGAAATGTTCGAGGAGAACCGCCTTGCATCCCTCATGGAGAACCCGTCCGGCAGCGCCGACCTGGGCGTCGCTGTAACCTTTGATGTCGTCCATCAGGAAATCGACGAAGCGGCCTCGCTCCTGCAGGATCGCGACAAAATTGACGACCTCGGAGTCCGCCTGATTCGCAAGCGGCGCAGCGGCGACGGGGGCCAGCTTGACGGGGGCTGCGGTTGATGCCGCCTTCGAACGATCGACGAACACGGCGATGAGCAGCAGCGCGGCGACCCCGGCGATCACCTTTGGCAGAAGGTCAGCGTAGGGGGCGGCGGCCGGCACCAGCGCAAAAACCGACAGCGCCAGGAGGATGACGGCAAGGGCGATAACAAGGTTTCGCATTGCTTTTGGACTTTTTCCTTCAGGGCATTCTCGACTGCCGAATCAACGAAAAAAATGAAGAGGCGCCATCAAGTATGAACGGTCGGCGAATGACGCCGTCAACCGGTCGCAATGCCGGTGGCGGTTTGTTCGTAAGGCGCATCCGGGGAAAGCTGCACCAGCGCGTTGATGCGGCGCGCCTCTTGATTTTCCCCCGATCGGCGATTCGCCGGTGCCGCCGCTTCCGCACGCTCGCGAGCCGTCGCGGCTTGCGCCGCCACTTCCGCCATGACCTCGCGCTCGGCGATCAGCCAAAAATAGGTCGCGTCGGTGGACGCGGAATCATCGAGCCACAGAAAGTAGGCGCGCTGGCGAATAAGGTCTTCCAAAGTCGAGTCCATGCTGAGCCTCCCATTGCCCAGACAAGTCCAAGGCGTTCCCCATGCCGTGATTATCTTTGGCGATCTCGAGAGCGCTGGCGAGGCACCGGGCGCTCGCCGAAGCGCATGGGACCGATTGCTGTCGTCCATAGATCACGGGGGGTCCTTTACAATAGGCCACAATCTGGTGCAAGCACTCCCGCGCGTATGCGTAATCGGTGGATTTTCATTGTGGGGCAATTCTTTGCCGATAGGAGGCATTATGGCTGAGGGCAAAACTCCGAAGATGGAAGTGCCGCCCGAACTGCGGGCGATGACGGAACGCGGCGTCGAGCAGGCCAAAGCTGCGTTCGACAGCTCCATGCAGTCGGCCCAACAGGCGCTGTCCGCGTTCGATCAATGGTTTAAGACGAGCCAGGCCGGTGCGCACGACATCGGCAGCAAGGCGATGACATTCGCTCAGCGCAACGTGCAGTCCGCGTTCGAATTCGCCCAGACCATTGTGCAGGCGCAGAATTTGGAGGACGTCGTCAAGAAGCAGACCGAGTTCGTCCAGTCGCAGTTGCGCGCCCTTTCCGAACAGGCGAAGGAATTGAGCGACACCGCGACGAAGATGACGACGGAAGGCGCCAAGGAACTCGGCCAGAGCGCCAAGACGGCGATGGAAAAACTCAAGACGCTGGCAGACGGCATACGCTCGCCCAAGGGGTAAGGCGCGCGAAAGCGTGCTGCGAGGGCCGGCCGCCGACGACGGCCGTCATTGTCGTCGGCGTTTCACGGCGAGGTCCGTTTCGAACGGCGCAAATTCCTCTCGGATCGCCAGCCGCGTCCGCTCTTCGATCCGCCGGTAGGCCGCGACCAAGGCGCGGCCGAAATCGGTCAGTTGCGCGCCGCCGCCATTGGCGCCGCCGGGGCTGGCGACGACGACGGGCCGGGCGAAGATGTGATTGACCTCGTCGATCAGCAGCCAGGCGCGCCGGTACGACATCTGCAGCGCGCGGCCGGCGGCCGAAATCGATCCGGTGCGATCGATCGCCTCCAGCAGATCGACCTTGCCGGGCCCGAGGCGCATCGCTTCGCCGAAGACGATCCGAATTCGCGGCGACGCGCCCGACAGCAGGCCGTTGTCCCGCTGCGGCCGCGCGCGATGGTGCGGGGCTATGCCAGCCTTGTTTTTCATCCCCGTCGCCCGGTTCCGATGCTCGTTTTCTCGAGTATAGCGCGGCGGTCTTCTTCCGTCAGCGCGATCATGGCTGCAACGGAATACGCGCGCACAGGAGCCGACGCGCCCGCGCAAAATCCCCGAGCCCGTCGCGTTTTCCGCACAACTATGCTACGTTATATCCGCCGGGACATAGAGGGATAGAGATATGCCTGCTGATTCAGTTCTGTCCGCCCCGATCGCCGCCCTGCGCGGCGGGTCCGGCTCCGCCGCCGCGCAGGTGCTCGCGGCATTCGCTTTGCGGCGGAAGGCGGATGGCGTTGCGGTCGTCGGCGTCATCGTGCCGTCGGGCGCAGCCACCCACGCCGCCGATGGCGGACACAAGAATTGCCAATGCAAAGGCGTTCTGCTCGATCTTTCCACCGGCGAAACCATCGGAATCCACCAGGACCTCGGCCCGGGCTCGGAGGCCTGCAACCTCGACAGCTCGGCGCTGGCGCGCGCATGCGGCGGTGTCGAGCGGGCGATCGCGGCCGGCGCCGAACTTGCCGTCCTTGACAGGTTCGGCGGACAAGAGGCCGCGCGCGGCGGATTGATGGCCGTATTCCAAGCGGCGGTGGCGGCCGGCCTGCCAGTCGCATGCGTGGTGGCGCCCAAGGCGGAAGCCGTGTGGGAAAAGTTCGCCGAGGGGCTTTCGGTGTGGCTGCCGGCGGAAGCCGAGGCGCTCGAAGCGTGGTGGCAATGCCAAGCGGGCGGCAAGCGGCGGGCTGCGTGAGGACTGAGAGCATTCGGCGAAGCAGAACCGGCTTCCCGTAGAACATGCGACCAGCGAAAGACCGGAGCGAATTCCGATTTTGCCGCCAGGGTGTTCGCGCCGTTCTAGCGGAGCAGCAGTGCGGCGCGGACGGCGGGCTGATCGAGCAACGCGGCCGCCGCCGCGTGAACCGCCGCCGGATCGGCGATCGGCGTATTCTCCGCATCGTGGACGATGCGCGCCGGGCGCGGCGACAGCACGACGATCCGATCGGCCAGCCGCAGGGCTTCCGTCACGTCGTGGGTGACGAACAGCACGGCGGCGCTTCGGAGTTCGACTTCATGCCGCACCAAGACCTGCAGATCGCGGCGGAGACCGACATCGAGCGCGGCGAACGGCTCATCCATGAGCACCAGGTCGGGCTCGACAGCATAGGCGCGGGCGATGGCGACGCGGCTCTGCATTCCGCCCGACAGCTGCGCCGGCCGCTTGGCAAGATCGGCGGAGGTCAGGCCAAAGCGCGTCAGCAAGTCGGCTGCGCGCGCCTGCCGGTCTGCGCGCCTGCTGCCCAAGGCGGCAAGCCCGAAGGCGGCATTGTCGCGTGCATCCGCCCAGGGCAGCAAGCGAGGCTCCTGGAACACCACGGCGGTGCGGCGAAAGCGGTTTTCGACAAGACCGCGGTCCGGCTCGAGAAGGCCGGCGGCGATTTTCAGCGTGCTCGTCTTGCCGCAGCCGGACGGCCCCAGGAGCGCGACCAGCCGGCCCGGTTCGACCGCGAGGTCGAGCCGCTCGAACACCGGCCCATCCGAATAGGTCAGGCTGACGCCGGCGAAGGTCAGCATCGCGTCGCAGCGGCTGTACGGCGGCGGATCGGCGCCAGCAGCAGCGCATCGCAAGCAAGCAACAGAACCACCGCGATCACGATCCAGGCGAGCGTCTCCGGCAAGTCGAGATGCGCACGCGCGGTGGCGATCTCGCCGCCGATCCCCGTGCCGCCGCCAAGCACTTCGGCCATCACGGCGACCTTCCACGCAAGCGCGAGCGCAGTGGCGAGGGCCGGCAGCAGGAAGTCGAGCAATTGCGGCAAGATGATCGCGCGCAGCCGCAGCAGCATCGGCGCGCCGAATGCGCGGGCCATTTCGCCCAAGCGCGGATCGCGCGCCTGCACGCCCTGGAACGCGCCGGCGAACACGACCGGCAGCGTCGTCAGCAGCACGGTGAACGCCGCGCCGATGCCGCGCGGTCCAAACCACAACAGCGACAGCACGACCCACGCGATCGGCGGCACGCCGAGTATGACGGTCGCAACCGGCCGCAGCGCCGCACCGAGCGGCGGCGCCGAGCCGCCGATCAGCCCGAGGACGAAGCCGAATGCCGCGCCTGCGAGCCAGCCGCCCAACGCGTCGGTCGCGGTGACGGCGATGGCCGGCGCAGCCGTTCCGGAAGCGACGATAGCGGTCAGCCGCGCCGCAGTCTCGGCCGGGGCCGGCAGCACGAACGGTCCCAGCGTTCGGTACCCGATCTGCCAGGCGGCGATGA
>ERZ724513.565-NODE-565-length-18268-cov-9.164114_pt1 | contig 18268 bp, 21 predicted proteins | sample MGYA00376046_ERZ724513 | MGnify/ENA primary metagenome ERZ724513 (study PRJEB28724, sample SAMN07190883) | activated sludge metagenome | isolation source: activated sludge of sewage treatment plant in Hong Hong | place: Hong Kong | collected 2016-03-17 ...
GTCTGCCAGCAGCGCCAGAAGGCGCGGATGGCCTCGATGGTCTCGCGCATCTTGGCCACCGGCTTCTCCCACTTGACGCCGAAGCGCAGGACGTTGTGGGCTTTCACCTGTGGGCCGAGGCCGAGGACGAACCGGCCGCGCGAATAGCGCTGCAGGTCCCACGCCGTGTAGGCCAGGATGGCCGGGCTGCGGGGGAAGGCGACGGCGATGGCCGTGCCCAGCGTCATCTGCCGGCTGTGTTCGGCGGCCAGGGCCAGGTTGAGGAAGGGGTCACTGTTGGTTTCGGCCACCCAGAAGCCGTCGAAGCCAAGGGCTTCGGCCGCGGCGGCGTAGGCGGGTATCTGCTCCAGTTTGGGCTGCAAGAACGAAACGTCGAACTTCATGGCAAGCTCCCCGGCCGCGGTGTTATTGCAAGATGGGTGGCGGTGGTTGGGCAGACGAGAGCGCCGGCACGGCGGCCATCGCGCCGGCCAACGCGCCCCACAGGGATTGGATCAGGTCGTAGAACTCGGCGTCCAGCATGGCCTTGGCGTGTCCCTGTCCGGGTCGTGGGGCCGAATTAGAGCACGAGCACGCCGGCCACGATGGCCAGCGCAAAGGCGATGACGCCGCAGGCGGCCAGGATGGCGATCATGATGGCGATGGGCAGGATGATGCTGGGCGCATTTTCGGGGTCCATAGGGTTGCACTCCGGTTGGTGGATTCGACGGGATTGTACTCCTGATTGGCCGCGACGCAACGCCGCGGCGCGACTGAATGGCTCGCCGTGGGGCCGTCGTTCCTGAGAAGACAGCGCCATATTCCAACCTATTGATAATAGGTACAACCGATGCTATACTGGTAGTACATTCTTGGGACTGGTGGTGTTCTTTGGCGGTGAAACCAGATGGAACGATTGACAACGGTCACACGAAAAGGACAGATCACGATTCCGATTGAGATGCGGCGGGCGCTGGCCATTGAAGAGGGCGACAAGATCGCCGTCTCGATGGTCGAGGGCGAACCGGGCGTGATCATGATTCGGCCAGTGCGTTCCGTGGCGGAGATGACCTATGGCCTGGCCAGGACGCTCAGCCCTCACGCGCCGGATAGGCCCCGCGTCGACGCGCGCCAGGAACGCGACGCGTTCGAAACGAGCACGGCCGAGGCGGCGATGAAGCCATTGACAGCTACATCCACATCGCAATGATGCCGTTTATTGACACCGACATCTTCATCCGGCACCTCATGGCCGATGATCCGGTTCAGTCGCCCGCTTGCCTGGCGCTGTTCCAGGCGATTGAGCGGGAGGAGCTGACTGTTTGGACATCGCACCTCGTTGTCGCCGAGATCGTCTTCGTGCTAAGCCGGGTCTATCGGCTGGAGCGGGCGGACATCCGCGATATCGTCCTGCCACTCCTCTCGCTGCCGAATATCAAGCTTGCCCAAAAGCAGCTCTTCGCGCAGGTATTTGACCTCTACGCGACCCTGCCCATCGACTACGTCGATGCCTATCACGCTGCCCTTCTTCTGAACCGCGACGCTGTTTCTCTTTATAGCTTCGATGCTGATTTCGACCGCGTGCCGGGGCTGCGGCGTCAGGAGCCGTCGTAACCGCAAACGCAATGAAGTGGACCTTGGAATCGCCGAGCGCTAACGACTGCTGGATTCATTAACACGTCGCCCCACCCGCATCCGAGGATGCGGACTCCGCTATGCACCACCCGCCACCCGCTACTCGCCACCCGCCGCCGGTCGCTCGTCGCTTGCCGGCCTCAGCCACACGCTGACGTGCTCCGGCTCCATCGTCTCCTGAATCACCCGCACCAGCTCGGCCGTCAGCCGGTCGAGGTCGGTTTCGTCCCGCGCGGTGGCGGCGAAGCCTTGCAGCACTTGGGCCGCGTTGTACTTGCGGCGGTAGAAGCGGCGGTCGATCCAGGCCTGCACGCGGTGGCGCAAGGGTAGGAAGAGGGCGGCGATGAGCAGGGTCGAAAGAACGGTTGCCGGCGTAGAGTTGCCGGTCAATGGAGTAACGAGACGTTGCAGAACAATGATGCTGCCGAAGTAAACAAGCAATAGCAGACCGGTTAGAATGGCATAACTGACCGTCCGACGAATGACGAGGTCAATGTCCCAGAGCTTGTAGCGGGCGATAGTCACGGCCAGGATGACGCCCGGCAGCGCCTGCCAGGCCATGTAACTAATGACGGAGTAGGTCAGGCGCGGATTCGACTCGTCGACAATCCCGGCCCCGTCTATGAGGACTTTGATCATTGACGGGATCACGAGCATGGCGAAGCCAAAGACGAGGAACTTAACCTGCTGCTGCTCGTGATGGGTGGCGTGTCGGTAGCGCCAGGCAAGGGAAACCACCGCCCCAAGCATCAGGATCAGGGGGACTATCAGGATGGCAGTAGAGAGTTGATCTGTGTAGGCGGCCACGCGGGCACTATACAGGGGATTTGGAGAGGAGCCGGCGCCGTATACCTCAGATGGAATGAACACCGTGAGAGTGAGAACCGCCAGACCCATCACGACCAGAACACCAACAAACAAGGGTAGCCTGAACCGTGCTGGAACAACTCGACCGGTTGGAAACGTATAGAGCAAGATGACCAGCGCCGAAAAGCCGACGCCGAAGAAGTACCACTGGTAGAGGAGGGTCATCAGCATAGAGACAGTGGGCATTCCCCAATCAATCGGCTGCGACCAGCCCAGGACGCCCACGCCCCAAAGGAGCAGCAGCGGCCCGCAGGCATTGTCCGGCACGCGGCGCATCACAAACAGGGCAATACCGATTGTGAACAGCCCATTCAAGGCTGATAGCCAGCGCCCGACCACTGTCGCGCCCGAGGTAAAGATGCCCGGCGCAGTGGGTGTCAATAACAGCCCGGCCAGGATGACGGCCGCGTAGACCAGCGCCGGGATAGCAGCCCAGCGCAGAAGCCGGTTCATGCGATCTCCGGCAGGTTTTGAATCGGCCATATCGTTCACGCGTTTCGATAAGGTTTGGTGTTGGCAGTCTGTCGTCGGTCTTCCGTCGGCCTCAGCCAGATGCTCACAAACTCCGGTTCCATCGTCTCCTGAATGACCCGCACCAGTTCGGCCGTCAGCCGGTCGAGGTCGGTCTCGTCCCGCGCGGTGGCGGCGAAGCCCTCCAACACCCAGAAGACACGGGCGACGCGCAACCATCGTGGCGGACGGTCAGCAGACGATTCAAGCCCTTCAGCAGTCATACTACCCAGTATAGAGGCCGATCGTCTCCTGATCGTTACGAACTCTCGCGGCCGTACTACCAAGTCTCTCTGGATTATGAGCAAATTCGCAGGGCGTGAGGAATCGGCTAAGATAGCAATCCTGTAAGTACCTTTGTAAGGTTCGGTCTATACAATGTGTACTAGGGCATTCTGTGCTGCCGGAGTGCCCCGTTACCCACCATCGTCGCGTTGCCTCTTCGTTGCGTTTCGCCGGAGGGGACGCTCGGCGATGGATTGGGCCAGTCAACTTCCCAATATCTTAGTGGATTGGAGGAATTCCCCAAATGAACGTGCGTTCTCTGCGTCGTTTCCTTCCCCTGGTGCTCGTGGCCGTGGCGATGGTGTTGCTCGTCCTCACCATCGGGCCGGCCGCGGCCGGCCCCTCCCCGGAGGGGCGGATGGTTCCCATCCAAATCCTGGCCGTCAATGACTTCCACGGCGCTCTCTTGCCGCCCGGCACGATCGCGACGCCCACCGGCAACGTCCCTGCCGGCGGCGCTGAGTACCTGGCCACGTGGATCAAGACCCTGAAGGCCACCAACCCCAAGACCGTCGTCGTCTCGGCCGGCGACATGATCGGCGCCAGCCCGATCCTGTCGGCTCTGTTCCACGACGAGCCGAGCATTGAGACCTTCAATGAGATTGGCCTGGACTTCAATGCCGTTGGCAACCACGAGTTCGACGAGGGCCTGACCGAACTGCTGCGCATGCAGAAGGGCGGCTGCCACCCGGTCGACGGCTGCGCGGACGGCGATCCCTTTGGGGGCGCGGACTTCCGCTATCTGGCCGCTAACGTGTTCTATGAGGGCACGAACCGGACGATCTTCCCGCCCTACGGCATTCGCACCTTCAGTGGCATCAAGGTCGCCTTCATCGGCATGACCCTCGAGGGCACGCCGCTCATCGTCTCCCCGTCCGGTGTTGCCGGCCTGGAGTTCAAGGATGAGGCCGACACGGTCAACCGTCTGGCGAACCTGCTCAAGAAGCGTGGCGTTCAGGCGATCGTTGTACTCGTCCACGAAGGTGGCTTCAACTCCGTCGGCACGGAGTACAATGCCTGCCCCGGCATCTCCGGCCCGATTGTCGACATCGTTGAGCGGACGACGGATGAGGTTGACCTGTTCATCACCGGCCATACTCATCAGGCTTACAACTGCGTCATCGACGGCCGCGTCGTCACCAGCGCCGCCTCCAATGGTCGCCTCGTGACCCGCATCAACATGGAAGTGAGCCGCAAGACGAAGGACGTCACCTCGGTCACGGCCGAGAACATCATCGTCACCCAGAACGTGGCCAAGGACCCGGCCATCACCGCGCTCATTGCCAAGTATGACGCCGTTGCCGCGCCGCTGCGCAACCGCATTATCGGCTCTATCACCGGCGACATCACCCGCGCCGCCACCCGCGGCGAGGAGTCGAGCGTCGGCCGTCTCGTGGCCGACGCCCAACTGGATGCGACCAACGACGCCAACAATGGCAACGCCGTGATCGCCTTCATGAACGCCGGCGGTCTGCGCGAGGACTTCATCTACAGCGAGATCACTGGCACGGAGCAGCCCGGCGAAGTTACCTTCGGCGAGATGTTCCAGGTGCAGCCGTTCGGCAACAGCCTGGTGACGATGGACATAACCGGCGCGCAGATCGAGACGCTGCTGGAGCAGCAATGGTCGACGCAGCCGAACCCCGGCGGCAAGCTGCTGCAAGTCTCCGAGGGCTTCACCTACGCCTACAGCCAGAGTGCGCCCATAGGTGACAAGGTCGATCCGGCCAGCATCAAGCTCAATGGCGTGACCATCGATCCGAACGCGACCTATCGCGTGACGGTTAACAGCTTCCTGGCCGACGGCGGTGACGGCTTCGCCGTGCTGCGCGAGGGCACGAACCGTCTGGGTGGCGCTGTGGACACCGATGCGCTTGAGGCCTACTTCGCGGCCCACTCGCCCGTGTCGCCCGTCCTGACGCCGCGCATTACCATTCTGCCGTAACGTCTAGCCTCCCCTAGACCTCAGAGGTCGGGCCGCAGGGCCTTAGAGACCTCTGAGGTCTAACCCATAACCAAAGCGCCGGAAGCCACAAGTGGTTTCCGGCGCTTTCTACATCCGAAAGACGCCATAACGCGGCGGCCCACTGCTGACATAATCCACGTTATGGGCCACCGACAGGCCAACGCTCAGGGCCATGCGCGTGTCGCGCGGGTCAAGAATGCCGTCGTCCCACAGGCGGGCGGTGGCGTAGTAGGGCGACGACTCGGCCTCGAACTTCTGCCGGGTCATCATCTGCATCATGGCAATCTGGTTGGCGTCGGGCGCGATGCCGCGCTTGCGGGCCTGCTCCTCCTGGACAATAGCCAGCACGCCGGCGGCCTGCTCGCCGCCCATGACGGCCACGCGGCTGTTGGGCCAGGCCCACAGGAAGCGCGGGTCCAGCGCCCGGCCGCACATGGCGTAGTTGCCCGCGCCGTAGCTGCCGCCGACGATGACCGTGAATTGCGGCACGGTCGAGGTAGCCACGGCGTTGAGCATCTTGCTGCCATGCTTGATGATGCCGCCCTGCTCCGCCCGCGCGCCGACCATGAAGCCGGTGATGTTCTGCAGGTAGATCAGCGGTGTCCGCGTCTGGTTGCATAGCTGGATGAACTGGGCGGCCTTGTTGGCGCTGTCGCTGAACAGCACGCCGTTGTTGCCCAGGATGCCCACCGGCCAGCCGTCGAGGTGGGCGTGGCCACAGACCAGCGTCGCGCCATAGTCGGGCTTGAACTCCAGAAAGCGCGAGCCATCCACCAGCCGGGCGACGATCTCGCGCACATCATAGGGGATGCGTGGATCGGCGGGGATGATGCCCAGCAGTTCGTCGGGGTCATAGGCCGGCGGCTCCGGCGCGACGCGGTGGGCCAGGGCGGCGGCTGGCTTGGCCCGCGGCAGCTGGGCGACAATGAGCCGGCCGAGGCGCAGCGCGTCGGCGTCGTCCTCGGCGGTGTAGTCGCTCAGGCCGGAGGTGTGGGCGTGCATGGCCGCGCCGCCGAGCGTCTCGTCGTCGCTCTCTTCGCCGATGGCCATGCGCACCAGCGGCGGCCCGCCCAGATAGACGGCCGCCCGCCCGCGCACCATGACCACGTAGTCGCTCATGCCGGGGATGTAGGCCCCGCCGGCGGTGGATGAGCCGAAGACCAGCGACACCTGGGGGATGCCCGCGGCCGACAGCCGGGCCTGATTGGCAAACGTCCGCCCGCCAAGGATGAAGACCTCGTCCTGGTAGAGCAGGTTGGCCCCGGCCGACTCGACCAGGGAGATGCATGGCAACCGGTTCTCGAAGGCGATTTGCTGGGCGCGCAACGTCTTTTGCAGCGTCATCGGGTAGACCGCGCCGCCCTTGACCGTGGCGTCGTTGGCGAAGAGCAGGCACTCCACGCCGCTGACGAGGCCAATGCCGATGATCTGCGACGCGGCCGGCGACTCGCCGTTGTACATCCCCTCGGCCGCCAGCGGCGAAAGCTCCAGGAAGGGCGTGGCCGGGTCGAGCAGCAGCTCCACCCGCTCGCGCGGCAGCAGCTTGCCGGCGGCGCGGAACTTGGCCGCGCCGCGCTCGCCGCCGCCGGCGCGGGCCTTGGCCTGCCGCTCGCTCAACTCATCCACCAGCGCCAGCATGGCGGCGCGGTTGGCGGCGAAGTTGTCGGAGTGCGTAGAGAGAATAGATTTGAGAACGTGCATTGTCCAAGTACTCGGTCTTAACCGCTAAACGTTTGCGCTTGATCTCGAAAGTATTCGCAGTAAACGTTTGAGAAGTACAACCTGTGCCTGTACAAGCTCATCATCCAACTCTGTTGCTCTGCGTGTTTCGACAAGTGGGTGAATGAGGTTGCGATAGTCACGCAGAATATCGGCCTGGCGTTTTGTATCTTCATCGATTAGCTTACACAAGTGGGCTACAGCTATGAGTTCCCAAAGCTTCCAATCTTCTATTTGCTTCTGGCTTTTGGGGAATTGGCGCGAATAGGTTGCTACAGCATTTAGTTCAATATCTTTCAATACTGACACCAGCGTTGCTTCCATAATTGAGCCACACAAGATTAGTGCACTCTTTCGGGCGTTGATGTCAATAAGCTTAGATAGCTCTTGATAATCTCGTGCTAGTAGCACCCTCAAATCCAAAGACGTGATGAAGTCCCAAGTTTGTTCGGGTAAGTTAGAGCTAGGAGAAATCTGTAACAACTCAGCTTCAATGAGAAGCGCCCTTGCAGCCTGTATGTTTTTAAGTGCTTCCTGGAGGTCTTCAATATCGGCACTAAACATCACAATGGCGAGTGCGCTCCTTTCCGTTTTTTCATCTGCAAGTACAGAGGCGGTAGAAGTGGCATACGTAAGGATGCCGTCATCTAGTTGAGCATGCATACGTTCTAGTCTACGTATCGAGGTACGAATATCTATAGTCTCTTTTATAGGCTGCCAATTAAGGAAGCGTACTAATATAGAGGCGTTGCGAGTAGAGAGGTATTGCAGTGATTTTCTAATAGCTAAGCATTGCTTCCGACAATCATCTAGGAGATCAGTATATCTTTTTAATTCTACAAATATTGCAAGTCCGGTATCAGTGCCTGCCTTTCCTACGGAAATTGCTTGGTGCGTTAATGAGGAATCTAACCTGCTTAAACGCTTGATTGCCTCGTCCAATTCGAACATGGCACTGGCGAGCCCGCTTTGAAGTAAGTACTTGTCTGCTGGCATGTGTCTACTACCCTACATGACGTCAAACTCATCACGATAGTGGCGTGTGAAGGTAGTCATATCACGAAAAGGCAGTTCGAGTATGAGGCCTAGTCTTGTTTCCTAGAGCAGTTCCTTATGATTGTGATAACTTTTTCGATTTGCGGTTCCTCGCCAGGTTCCCACCCGTGATACTCGCGCCGAATTTCCTCTAGCGCGGCGAGACGGGCGCCGGGTGGTTGGGATAGCCAGTATTCAAGGTCGGAGCCTTGCTCGCTGATGCGCATCTTGTGATAGACGATGGCGATTTGTCTTGGCTTGTCCATAATTTCCTTACGCCACATAGGGCTGGATTGCGTCAATTACCTCGGCTTCTTCCTGCTGAGCGTGATACAAGTCCCACCGCAATTGCAGGTTCATCCAGAACCCGGCCGACATGCCGAAGAAACGTGCCAACCGCAGCGCCGTGGCCGGTGTGACGCCGCGCTTGCCATTGATGATCTCATTGATGCGCTGGTAAGGAACGTGTATCGCTTCGGCCAACTCACGTTGCGTGAGATTCATGGGCGTCAAGAACTCCTCCAACAACATCTCGCCAGGGTGGGTAGGCAATCGCCCGGAAGGTAGACGAATCACGGCTTTACCAGTAAATGGACTAATTCCTAGACTAACTCCATGAACACCTCTGGGTGCTGATCTGCAATTCTCAAAAGTGACTTGGCTGGGCCACTCGGCTCCCGACGGCCCTGCTCCCAGTCCTGGATAGTTCGCACACTGACACCCATCAGCCCAGCAAATGCGGCTTGCGACAGCTTCAGACGACTTCGTATTTCCTCGGGGGGAGCGTGATGTTTCAATTCACGCATCCGTAAGCCCTGAATTTCGCCACGTTTAAATGCTTTGATCTCTCGAATACCTTCGAGAATTTCAAGGCCGATATCACGCTCAGTCATGTCCGATTTCCTCCGCGATCTGTTTCAGAATATGGGAAGATATGTTCTCGCGCTCGTTCTTGCTATACATGGTGAGCAACCAGATTTCATCTTTTGACACACGCCAGTAATAAATCACTCGCAACCCTCCGCTTTTGCCTCGGCTGGTCATTGCCCAACGCAGCTTTCTGACACCACCTGTACCTTGTACGACTTGGCCTGCATCTGGACGCTCTAGTAGAAACATCTGGAGTCCCAGATACTCGTCGTCAGTTAAATAACCCACGACACGCTTGGTGAAGGCCGAAGTCTCAATGAAGACCATAGAACCACCTCAGTAATTATACGGCATTGCCGTATATCTTGTCAACCATGCTTGTGCTTGTGGGTGCGATTACTGATGGTGTATGGCAAGAGAGAATCTTTCCTTGGGGCAAGGCGTCTCAGCCTGGTTCTTACACCAGAAGTAATCGCACCTTGTGCTTGTGGTCTATCACCTAATGTAATTGTAGCATCTCCCGCGCCTCCCCCACCGACGCCACCTCGCCGCCCACCAACCGCACCAACTCCGCCGCCCGCGCCACCAACTCGCCGTTCGACCGCGCCAGTTGCCCCGGCGCGACGTAGAGGTTGTCCTCCAGCCCGACGCGGACGTTGCCGCCCAGGGTGACGGCCGCGGCTGCCAGTGGCCACTGCCGCGCGCCGATGCCGATGACCTGCCAGTGCGCCCCGGCCGGCAGGTTGTCCACCTGCTGCACCAGGTGCTTGGTCGTGCCGGGGATGCCGCCCAGGACGCCCATGATCAGGCTGAACTGGTAGGGCGGACGCAGCAGCCCCATGTCGATCAGCGGTGTGGCGTTGTGGATGTGGCCGGTGTCGAAGCACTCCATCTCCGGCCGCGTGCCGGCGTCGGTCATCACTTCCAGAAAATAGATGATGTCGCCGAAGGGGTTGGCGAAAACGTGGTCGTGGTAGAAGGCCTTGTTCTTGGCCGAGTAGATGGCGTAGTTCATGCTGCCCATGTTGAGCGCGGCCATGTCGGGGCGCAGGGCGGCGATGTGGGCGACGCGCTCCTCGCGGCCGACGCCGACCGCGCCGGTGGAGTAGTTGATGATCACGTCCGGGCATTCGCGGCGGACGGCGGCGTCGATGCGGGCGTAGGTGTCCACGTCATAGGCGGGGCGGCCGTCGTCCTGCCGGGCGTGGATGTGGACGATGCTGGCCCCGGCCGCAACGCTGCGTCGCGCCTCGGCAGCGATCTCGTCCGGGGTGTAGGGGATGGCCGGCGATTGGGCGCGCGTGGTCAGGACGCCGGTCAGGGCGGCAGTGAGGATGGTCTTGGACATGGCGTTCTTCCTTGGCCTCGATTCATTCACAACCTAACAGCAGTTCAAAACTGTCTGAACAGAGGTGATTGATCCGACCTGTGGCTAATGTTATGGTATTTCCCCAGAGGAACAACCTATGTCATATGTGATTGATGAACGCCTGACGCCCCTATATGTGATCAACATCTACGATGAGCACATGCCCTTTGAAAGGACAAAACAGTTGTTTGCCGAAGTCGACAAACTGCTGGCCCGCGAGGGCAAGTTCGGGGTGGTGATGCACTATAAATTCGACGAAGCGCACCCGGAGAACGATGAGTTCGACAAAGAGTTCGACGGAAACCTCGACGACGACGATCACCACCACGACCACAAGCACAAACACGAGCCGGGCGCGGCCAAATATCAAAAGGCGTGGCTGAGCGCCAACCGCGACCGCTTCGCCCAGGATTGTGTCGGTATGGCCATCGTCAGCGCCAACAGCAAGTTCGTCACCTTCTACGCGCCGCTGGCCAACAAGATCATGAGCCGCATGTACCGTTGCCCCGGCGCGATGTTCGGCGACCTGGACAAGGCGATGGCGTGGGTTCAGGTCAGGTTGCCTCAGCCGGTCGAGTAACCCGGCGGCACACCCTATGACCTGACCCGCTGTGCCAGCGCCGACGTGAGCCGCCGCAGCGCCTCCGACCGGTCGTCGGGGGCCAGTTGCACCTCGATGATCTGGAACGTGCTCCGGTCGTCGCGGGCGGCCAGCAGCGCGGTTTCCAGTTCGTCCTCGGTGGCGGCGACGTGGCCGCGGCCCGCGCCCAGCACGCGCGGCACATCGCTGTAGCGCCAGTTGAGGATGTCGTTGAAGCGGCCATCGAGCATCGGCCGCTCTGTCCCATAGCCGCCGTTGTTCAGCACCATCACGATGGGCGTCAACCCGAAGCGGGCCACGGTCGATAGCTCCATGCCGGTCATCTGGAACGCGCCGTCGCCGACGAGCACCAGTGGACGCAGGTCGGGCCGGGCCAGTTGCACGCCGATGGCCGCGGGCACGGCATAGCCCAACGAGGTGTAGTAGGCCGGCGAACTGAACTCCGACGCGCAGTGGATGGTCATGTCGATGCCGGCGAACATGGCGTCGCCGGGGTCGGCCAGGACGGCCGTGCTGTCGTCGAGGAACTGGTTGATGCGCTCGAACAGGTAGCGCACGGTTAGCGGCTTGTCGGGCACGGGGAAGCACTCCGGCGGCGTGGGCGGGTGAGGGATGGCGGCGGGGGCGCGCCGGTCGGGTTTGGCGGCGATGAGCGCCGGCAGGAAGTCGCCCAGGGTAATCTCGTCGTAGGTGTGGTAGCGGATGGACAGACGCTCGCTGGTGGCGTTGATGATTCGGGACGGGTCAAGCCGGGCAGTGAAGACGCCCAGGTTCACGTCGGTCAGGAAGACGCCGAGCAGGATGAGGCAATCGCTGCTCTCGATGTACTCCGTCACTTCCTGCCGGCCCATCGCGCCTTCGTAGACGCCCAGGTAGAGCGGGTGGTCTTCGCGCACGACCGACTTGCTGAGGATGGTGGCCGCCACGGGCAGGCGGCTGCCGTTCACCAGGCGCATCAGTTCGTCTTGCAAGCCGAAGCGCTGGATCTCGACGCCGGCCAGAACGACCGGCCGTTCGGCGGCGTTGATGCGCGCCAGCGCCTCGGCCACGGCTTCGCGCAGGGCGATCGGCTCCGGCTCCGGCGACGGCGGCGCGGGATGTGGCTCCTCAACAATGGGCGCGTTGGCCATGTCGCGCGGCAGTTCGATGTAGACCGGCCGCTTGGCGTGAACGGCGGCGCTCAGCACGCGGTCGATCTCGCGCGCGGCCGTGCGTGGGTTGTCCAGCACCGTGGCGGCCTCGGTCAGTTGCTCGAAGACCTTAAACTGCGTGTCGAAGTCGCGCACTTTGTGGTGCAGCAACGGGTTGCGCTGGCGCTCATTCAGGCCCGGCGCGCCGCTGATGACGACCACCGGCGACTTCTCGGCGTAGGCCTGGGCGGTGGTGTTGGCCACCTTCAGCCCGCCGACGCAATAGGTGATGCAGACCACGCCCAGGCCGTTGAACCGCGCGTAGGCGTCGGCGGCAAAGCCCGCGCCCTGCTCGTCGCAGGTGTTGATGAACTCCAGCGGGCTGTCCTCCAATGCCTTGCAGAAGCCGAGGACGTAATCGCCGGGCACGCCGAAGACGTGGCCGACGCCGAGGTCTTGGAGGCGGTGGATGAGGTAGGCGCTGATTGTCGTTGCGGACACGATTATCTCCTGGGTCTGGATTTTCTCCCGCGCAAAATGATACCTGAATCCGGGTACGCCTGATAGCTTAAGGCTCGGCAAGTTCCCACGGGCGAACGAACAACTGAACGACCAGATCAATTCTCGCAAGAGTGGCACGACGGTGGCAATTTGGTATCATCTCGTCCCTTGCAGGAATCAGTCGCCGTTACCATCTGTCAGCCAATAAGGAGAACGACCCATGACCGACTTTCACCTATTCACCAAAGATGCCCTCCTCGATGAAATCGGCCGCGCCTGGGACGAACTGAACCATGCGCTGGATGATCTGACCCCGGAGCAGATGTCCGGCCCGACCGACGCCAACGGTTGGCGCGTGCAAGACCACCTCAGCCACATGGGCGCGTGGCACAATTGGGCGCGCTTGCGGCCGCAGGGGCGGCCGACGTGGGAGGGACTGGGCATTACCGAGGCCGACGTTAGCAGCGGCGACACCGACACGGCCAACGCCGCCATCCGTGCTCGTCACGCGGCCAAGACCCCGGCCGAGGCCCGCGCTTTCCTGACCGAGACCCACGACCTGCTCCTGGCGCACATAGCCGGGCTGGACGAATCTGTCCTGCCGCTCCCCTTCCGCGCCCTCGGCCCCGACGAGCCGGCCGACCGCGTGATCCCACCCGTGTCTCATATTGTCTATGAATCAACGGCCGGCCACTACCGCGAGCATCTGGGGTGGTTGCGGTCGTATGCGTTTGGCGCGGGCGATTAGGGTGTATATGCAGAGTAGCGCTGACCATGCTAAAGCCGCGGGGCTAGTCGACGGCGGCCCCTGAACGGGCCTTTAGAGCGGAACGAGCGTTGCCTCAGCCGGCCTCGGCCGGCGTTGTTGCGTAGCCCGATTGCCTTTAGGCCCGGGCGGCCGCCGTCTCCGTCTATTACCGCAAGACGAGAACAACTGTCAGCAAGAAGATCAACTCGGCCGCAATGCCATAGGTGATGCGCCGCCGCGTATTGGTGGTGGTCTTCACGTCCATCATCTGCTGCATCATGTAAAAGGTGACGTTGATCGATTGGTGAAGCCCGATGACCAGCCACAGCGAGCCGGTTCGAGCCAGCGCGTAGGCCAGCGTCAGGCCGACAAAGGGCAGATAGAACCAATCCGTGACGGGTTTCGTTGCCAGCCTGATGATGTGATTGAGCACATAGAGCAGGGCGGAAAGGGTCACAAAAGCGATCAGGGGTTGATCGCGCATGAAGTGGAAGACGTAGCCTCGTGTGAGCAGGTCTTCCGCGGTCGCGGCCGGAAAGTTGGCGAAGAGGATCCAAAGGAAATGGCGTATCAGGTGGGCGGCGTCAAAGTGAAAGTTGGCGACTTGTCTGACTTGAAAATAAATCCCAATCCTCTCCAGCACCGCTTGCACCGCCATTCCCAATACCAGCCCTAAGCCATAGTAAGCCCACCAATTCGACTCAAACCCCAACCCAAAAGCCGCCAGGCCATTCAGCCCCAGGAGATAGGCAACAACGGCCACCACCACAATCGTCAGAACAAACAGGACAAAGATTGAGAGTGGTTTGGGCGGGATCGAGAGGATATCCTGCCCGTTGGCCTCGGCAGTCTGGTAAATCAGGAATATCGCTAAATAGCCTACCAGTATGGCCAAAGCCGTAGCCATAAAAGCCCTCGAGATAGTGTAACTTTCTTTCTGTAATTTGGTGGCGAGGTAGGCCACGATGTACCCTTCGGTTATCACCAAACAACCAAGGAGCGACATCATGACCTACCAAACGGATTGTACCTTACCAGATGCATTGTTGGAACAGATCGCCGAGCAAGGGCTGGGCATCCTGCCGGAGTTGGTGCGCATCGTCGTCAACACGGCGATGCAGGCCGAGCGGGAAGCCTACCTGGGCGCGGCGGCCTACGAGCGGACGGACAGTCGGCGCGGACACTCTCAACGGCTATAAGCCCAAGGCTGAATTCGCGATATTCGATTGTTAACGAGGCCAATTCCAAATTCATGAAAGTGCCGGTTATTTAAGTTACAGTGTACTTAATATCTGCCCAATTTACCCAATCGGCGGATAATACCTCATGACCTACTACGCCCAGACGATGCCCGGCGTCGAAGAGATCGCCTGGCTGGAGATTCGCGACCGGCTGAAGAACGCCCACTTCCAACGCTACCTCTTCGCCAAGGAGCAGAACGGTATCGTGGTCTTCGACTATGCCGGCCCGGCGCCCGACCTGCTGCGGCTGCGCACGACCGAGGATGTCTTCAGCCAGATCGCCTTCACCGACGACTTGACCCGGTTGCGGCGCGACCTGCGGGCCATCGGCGAACTGGTGGAGAAGTCGGAGAGCGTCGGCCGAGCGGTCAACGACTACCTGCGCATCCGCCGCTTCAGCGCCCCGCCGACCTTTCGCGTCATCAGCCGGCAGTATGGCAAGTTCGAGTACACGCGCAAGGAACTGACGGCCACGCTGTGGCGCGCCCTCAAGGCCCGCTATCCACGCTGGACGCCGGTGGCCGACGACGCCCAGGTGGAGTTCTGGGCCAACGAACTCGGCTCACAATTCCTGCTCGGCGCGCGCCTCAGCGACCGGACAATGCGCCACCGCTTCGAGCGCAAGGTGGAGTTGCCGGCAGCGTTGCGGCCGTCAGTTGCCGCGGCGATGGTGCTGCTGACCGAGCCGCGGCCGGACGACGTCTTCCTCGACCCGATGGCCGGCAGCGGGACGATCCTCTACGAGCGGATGCAGGCCGGGCCAACCGCGCGCCTGCTGGGCGGCGACATTGACCCGGAGCGAGTGGACGCGGCGCGGAAGAACGTACGCGGCAGCCGCCGCAAGCCGGGCGCGGGCGACACGTCACAGCCCGATATCCGCCAGTGGGACGCGCGGCAGCTGCCGCTGGACACGGCCTCGGTTGATAAGGTGGCGACGAACCTGCCGTTCGGCAAGCAGTTGGGGCGAGACGTGCCGCCGGCGCGTCTCTACCCGGCCGTGCTGGCCGAGCTGGAGCGGGTCGTCCGACCGGGCGGGCGGATTGTGCTGCTGAGCAGCGAGTTTGACCTGATCAAGGAGACCGTCCGCCAGCGGCCGCGGCTGCGCATCACGACGGGGTATTCGGTGGCGGTGTTGGGGACGTGGGGGCGAATTTATATTGTCGATGTGGGGTAGGGTGCACGATTAACCTTCTTTCTGGGGCCGATCTATATGAATGCGCGCGACTGCCGGACGGCCCCCCTTTCGCCGCCCCTGCCCCGTCCTGCTAGAATCGCCCCATGCTCGCCCCGTCCGACCGATCCGACCGCCTCATCGCCCTGGCTCTCTTCGTCGCCCTGGCGGCCGTCTACTTCCTGACCCTCGCCGGCATCACCAGCAGCAACGACGGCAGCCACTACGCCCTGCTGCGGACGATGGCCGACAACCGCGCCTTCGCCCTGATGCAGTTCGACGACTTCGCCGAGGGCAATGACATTGCCATCACGCCCGACGGCCGTCTGTTCAGCGACCGGCCGCCGGGCACCGCCGTGGCCGCGCTGCCGTTCTATTGGCTGGGTGGGCTGCTGACGGCTACGACCGCCGACGAACGACCGCCGACCGCCGCGAACCCTTCCGACAGCGGTCAGCCGTCAGCCGTCAGCCGTCGGTCTTCACACCCGCTGCCCTCGCGCCACGATGCCGGCAACCCCCGTCTGCCCTATGTGTTGCTATTGCCGGTCTTCGCCGGGGCGGGCACGGCGGCGCTGCTCTTTGGCCTGCTGCGCTATCTGGGCCTGGGCCGCGGCGCGGCGCTGACGGCCGTCGTCTTCTTCGCCCTGGGCACAACCCATTGGAAGTACAGCACCGTCCTCTTCTCCCATGCCCTGTCCGGCTTCCTGGTCGTCCTGTCGGTCTATCTGGCCCTGCTGCTGGCCGAGCGGGAGCTGGCCGGCTGGCGGTGGTATGGGCTATGGGGCTTCGCCCTGGGCGCGGCCGTCGTCGTCGAATACTCCAACGCCCTGCTGCTGCCGCTGCTGGGGCTGTTCTGGCTGTGGCGGAGCTGGCCGCGGGCGGCGCGTCGGCCGCTGACGACGGTTCTGCCGGCGCTGCTGGGGGCGCTGCCGCCGTTGGCCTTCCTGGCCTGGTACAACACAGTCAACTTCGGCCGGCCGTGGACGCTGTCCTATGCCTATGCCGTCAATTACCCGTGGGCCGGCGCGTTCGGCACGACGTTCAACTTCCCGCTGTGGCCGGGGCTGCGGGCGCTGCTGTGGTGGGGCGAGGGCGGCGGCTGGTGTGGCGGGCCGCCGTGCCTCAATCAGGGGCTGTTCCTGCTGTCGCCGCTGTGGTTCGTGGCCCTGCCGGGGCTGGTCGTCTTGCTGCGCCGGCGGCAGGCGGCCTTTCTGCTGCTGGCGGGCGTCTTTGCCGTCTACCTGCTGCTCTTCGCCAAGCACCAGACCGCCCACGGCTTCACCGCCGACGGCCGCTACCTGACGCCCTTCCTCGGCCTGCTCGTTCCGGCGCTGGGCTTTGGCCTCGACTGGCTGTTCGAGCCGCGCCGCGGGCCGGTTTTCCGCGCGGCGGCGGCTCTGGTGGTCTACGGCCTCTTCTTCCTGTCGCTGGCCCGGCAGATGCTCCACATCGGCACGAGCTATAACTACAGCCTCGACCTGGCCCAATTGGCCCTGCCCCTGGCCCGGCCGGAGAACACCGCCTTGGTGCTGCGGGCCGTCTTTCCCAACGCCGCCAACTGGCCGTGGCTGCTGCCGCTGGTGCTCGTGGCCGTCGTCGTGGCCTGGAGGGTAGGGAATAGGGGATAGGGATTAGATTCCAGGGCCGACGGCGGGTGCGTCACGCTTTCTTGAGTGGCCGCTTTGGAAAGCGGGTTGCACCTTCTGGCCGGCGCGGGAAGAAAGTGCCAGGCACTCAAGAAAGTGCCAGGCACTGAGAGGTACTCTCTTCCCTAGCCCCTAATCCCTAATCCCTACTCCCTAATCCCTACTCCCTCTCTTCATTAACCTCCCACTCATGCACCGCCCAGAAATGTGGTATGGCCGCGGACGTGCTGTTAAGATAACGTGTTGATGTGACGGCGCGCTGCGGCGCGCCATGCGGTTGTCGGGCCGCTGCTGCCCCGGCAAGCCGATGTGGTGGAATGGAGAAGAGATTCAACATGCGAAAAACACCCTTGCTGTCGCTCCTGGCGATCTTCGTTCTGTTGGTGGCCGGCGCGACGGCCCTCCCGGCGCGGGCGCAAACCGGCCCGAACCTGCTGGAAAACCCCGGCTTCGAGAACGGCCACTACAGTCAGGACGGCATTCCCCAGATCACCGTGCCCAATGGTTGGCGCATGTACTGGTCGAACGACGAACTCATCTTCGGCGGTGAGTGGGTCACTACCCGGCCGGAGACAGTCGTTTGGAATATCAAAGGCTCGCCGCCGGGCGAGGAGTTCTATTGGAAAGACGGCGCGTACACGATGAAGGTCTTCAACACGTGGGCGCCGATGTGGGCCGCGCTGGCCCAGGATGTTGAGGGGCTGCAAGTCGGCACGAAGTACCGCCTCAGCGTGCCCATCTACATCGATGTTTTCGCCGACTACGAGGGCGGCCAGAAGATCAAGCCGGAGCGCAAGGACATGGCCAAAATCCGCCTGGGCGCGGGGCCGGTCGGGGCTACCTGGCGCGACGAAGCGGCCATCAGCTACAGCGGCTGGTGGACGGGCGACTCCATCCCAGAGTTCTACCAGGCCTACCCGCTATTTGTCTATGACTTCACGGCCACGCAGCCGAACATGACCGTCTACATCGAGATGGCCTCGGCCTATCCCTTC
>ERZ724513.569-NODE-569-length-18251-cov-9.085293_pt1 | contig 18251 bp, 20 predicted proteins | sample MGYA00376046_ERZ724513 | MGnify/ENA primary metagenome ERZ724513 (study PRJEB28724, sample SAMN07190883) | activated sludge metagenome | isolation source: activated sludge of sewage treatment plant in Hong Hong | place: Hong Kong | collected 2016-03-17 ...
AAGAAGGTCAAGACGTGGGTCGTGGGCCGGGAGCAGTCGTTCGGCTTCTGGCACTCCGACCACGCTGGGGTGGTGGGCCGCTACACGCTGAAGTAGGTCACTGCAGAGATTCCAGCCATTCTTGCGTGTCGCGGCGACGGTCCCGCAACCACTCCAGTCGGGCGCCGGCGACAATGAGCGCAGCCCCGACGATCGCCAGCGCCAGCCACCGCGGTAGGAGATCGAGTGTCGCGAAAAGTTGCGCGACGGCCGTGATCCCGATGGCAATCGCGGACGGTACAACGAGACCCAGGATGTGACCTCGCACGCCGATCAGTAGCAGGACCAAGCCCGCTGTCATCACCACGAGGAAGCGGATCAAGGACGGCTGCGACCAGGGTTCGAACCAGGAGGCCAGGGCGCTGGGGATCAGTGCGACGCTGACTGCCGGCGCAAGCACGATCGCGGAGTTGTGGGTTCCGGCCCGCCACTGCAGCAAGCCTGCGAGCAGCAGCAGCGCGGCCAGCGCCAGCGTCGGGCCCTCGAAGATCGGCGGACTGGACCACTGCAGAAGCAGAGCGACTTCGGCGAAGCCGGCGCCGAGCCAGGCGAGAGGTGCGGCGGGTCGCGCGTAGAACGCTGCTGCATACAATGCGACTGCAGCGAGCGCGAGGACCAACGTCGCATCATCCGGGCGATACGCCAACCACGGAAGCCACACTGCCAGTGCGCTGAGCAGCGCGATCGGCGGCTTACGCACGAGGGCGAAGAGCAACCCGCCGCCGGCGATGGCCACTACGCCGGACACCAAAGCGCTGTCCGGAACCATCATCGCCAGCAGCGCCAGCCAGAACCCGAACAACGGCCAGCCGACCCATTCGCGCCAACCGTCCTCCGGGACGAGTAGCAGGATGAGCAGCGCAGCGGCGATGACCAGGATCGCTCCGGCTGGCGGACGTTGGGTCAGCAACCCGAGGGTCAGGCCGACTGCCGGCATCAGTGCGATTACCCCGGCCAGCCGTCGTGGCAGCGACCCGGAGGTGAGCAGAGCGGTGGCCGCAGCGAGGAACGTCGCCGCCGCAACGGTCATGTCCACCTCATCGTTGCCGAGCCGCGTCAGAACCAGCCCGAGCACAGTGGCCACGACGAACGGCGTCGTGAGCCAGCCCAGCCAGGTCCAGGCCCGCAGCCCGAACCATCGTCCTAACCCGATGCCGAATGCCACGAGTGCGCAAGTCACGATCAGCCAGTACGGATACCGTGCCTTCGTCCATTCCTGGGGCACCACGTCGAGAGCCGGTGCGGCGACAAGCGTGATGGCAGCCAGGCCGAAGGCCACGACGGCCAGCGCTTCCGCGGTGCGGGGCGTCCGGCCCCGCGTCGCGATCGTGACCGAAGTGACGAGCAACGTGACGAGTAATAGCGCGAACCAGCGCCCCACCGGGCCGATCAGTTCCCAGGCGACCGCAACAAACACGAGTCCTGCGAGCAGCAGGAGCAGCGCACCGAGGCTGATCAGCAGCAATTGGGTCGAGCCTCCACGTGGCGCTGTCGCCGGCGCTGGAGTGGCGACCTTCCAGATCCCGTACTGCGTGGCCAACGGTTCGGCCGGCGGAACCTCGCCATTCGCGATGCGTTCCTGCAGCCACTGCTGCCGGCCCGCGAGGTAGGCCGCCTCCTGCAGATAGCCCAGGTAGCCGCGGTAGCCGCACGTACACGTGACCATGCCGTCGGGGGCGACGGCGGTGATCTCCCGGCCGCACCGGGGACACTGGGCGAGGGCACTCACCAGATCACGGTACGGGCTTGGGGTCTGCTGCGAACAGAACCACGAATTGCCGCTAAGACCCGTGGGCGCGCTCGAAATCCAGCAGCCAGCGCTTGGCGTCCATGCCACCCGCGAAACCGGTCAACGCCCCCGATGCGCCCACGACTCGGTGGCACGGGACGACGATGCTCAGCGGGTTACGGCCGTTGGCCGCGCCCACGGCCCGTGCCTTGGCCGGGTCGCCCAGCCGCCGGGCCTGCTCGCCGTAGGTGATCGTCTGGCCGTAGGGAATCTCTTGCAGGACCTTCCAGGCCGACTGCTGGAAGACAGTGCCAGCGGGATCAAGCGCCATCGTGAACTCACGGCGGTCACCGGCGAAGTACTCGTGCAGCTCCCGCGCTGTTTGCACCAGGATCGGGTGGTCGTCATCGCGCGCACCTGTCGGCAGGGCACGCACGTCGTCGGGCCACCACACCGCCTGCAAGCCGATGTCCGAAGCCACCAGCGTCAACTCCCCAACGGGGCTTTGGTAGGTCGTGTAAGGCATCAGTCCTCCAGGTTCCACAAGTAGTGCATCGCGTAGGAGCGCCACGGTTTCCAGCGCGGGTCGTCAGGGTCCAGGCCGAAGCGAGCGGCACCTCGCACGATCCCGAGATCACCGGGCAGCGCAACGTCGGGGTCGCCGAGCGCCCGCATGCGGATGTAGGACGCGGTCCACGGCCCGATTCCGGGGACGTCCAGCAGCGCCAGATAGGCCTCATCCCAATCGCATCCGGGGTCGAGCGTGATGCGGCCCTCCGCGAGCCGCGCCGCGAGTTCGATGACGGTGTGCGCTCGGCGCCGTGGCATCCGCAGTGTTTGCGGATCGAGCGCTGCGAGTTCGGCGCTGGTCGGGAACTGCCCATCCTGAACGAGCCGGCCCGCTGCGGTCCGTGCCGCTGCGACGCTGATCTGCTGGCCGAGAACGGCGCGGATAGCGGTCTCCTCGGGGTCGAACGCGCTCGGGCTGCGCAACCCGGGGATGCGTTGCACCGGCAGGGTGGCGGCCAGGGTCTCCGCCACCGCCACCGGGTCTGCGTCCAGATCCAGCATCCGGCGCAATCGGCTCACGGCCGGTGCCAGATCGCGAACGTCGTCGAGGTGCAGCGTGACCTGGCAGTGATCGGCCTGGGCCCGGATGCTTGCCTGACCGGTGCCATTGGGCAGGCGCAGCACGCGGGAGAACGTTGTCCCGTCCCACTGCTCGACACCGGGGATCGCGCGCATACCCAAGAACTCGAGCAGGCGATCACCGGCGAACGGAACTCGGGCTGGGAGCCGCAGGCTCAACACGCCGGGCTCCGCACATCCGCGCAACTGCTGGGGCGCCGTGGCATAGACGGCCCGCATCGTGTCGTTGAACTGCCGGATGCTGCCGAAGCCCGCCGCAAACGCGACGTCGGCTGCGGGCATGGTCGTGTTCTCCAGCAGCGTGCGGGCGGTCTGTGCGCGATGAGCACGGGCGATGGCCAGAGGTCCGGCGCCCAGCTCCTGAGTCATCAGCCGGGTCAGGTGCCGCGGGGTGTAGCCCAGATGTGCGGCCAGTCCGCTCACGCCCTCGCGGTCGACCACTCCGTCGGTGATCAGGCGCATCGCACGGGCCACCAGGTCGCTGCGCGTGTTCCATTCCGGAGAGCCGGGGGAAGCGTCGGGGCGGCAGCGCTTGCAGGCGCGGAATCCAGCGGCTTGTGCCGCAGCGGCGGTGGGGTGGAACTCCACGTTGCGGCGCTTGGGCGTGATTGCCGGGCAACTAGGGCGGCAGTAGATGCCTGTCGTGCGGACCGCGGTGTAGAACCAGCCGTCGAAGCGCGCGTCCCGGCTGCTGACCGCCCGGTAGCACGTCTCGAAGTCCATGGCCTCCAGTCTGCGGGTGGCACCGAGGTTGGGCTAGCGGTTTTCGGACATCGCCCTCTCGCCGCGGTCAGCCATGGCCGTGCGGCGGTTTGTTAGGGAAGTACTGATTAATGCTGTTGTGAGCGAAACGGGGCTGGGCGGGTGAGATGTGGTTTCGGCGCATCTTGTGTCATAGCAGCGTTATGGCACTTGATGTGGGGGGCCGATAATCAGTGGTTCCTTAGCCCGGATCTTTCAGGTCGTGGGGTAAGCGCCTACCTGGCTGGTGAAGCGGCAATCCGTTAGCGCTCTGGGCATCGGTGAGCATGCCGGTCGCCAGAACCCCGTCCGTCGGGCTAACGGATGCCCGGAATGCTCACGGATCGGTCGTGCGCAGCGGGCACGTGACAGATCCGAGTCAGCCGTGGGCGGCGATCGGCGTGCCCTGGTGGAATCGCACCTGCCAGCGCCCGGCCTTCCGGATCCAGACAGAACTGCGCCGGATGCCGTCGAGCGTGTACGTGACCAAAACACAGCCGCTGGCGAACTCGTGCACGGTCATGTCCTCGGGCTCCCCGCTCACCTCGGGATCGGCCAGCAGGGCCTCGATCATCTCGGCGCGCGTCCACAGCCGGCCCGATCGGCCGATCTCGACGAAGTCCCGGTGCAGAAGTTGGTCCACCGCGTCCCCGTCGGCGCGGACGGTGGGATCGAGCAGGTGCCGTTCGGCCGATTCGGCAGAGTGTGTCATTGCGCAGTGACGGTGAAAGGCACTCGAATCCCGTCGCCGGTCATGCCCGGCTTGCACGTCGCCTGGTAATCACCGGCCTGCACCTCGAGCACCAGATCGCGGGCCACGCCGGGGCCGATGTCCTCGACCTCTCCGACCACAGAACCGTCCGTGGCGTACAGGTAGAACTCGGTCGCTTTGCTGCCGGTGTTCTGCACCGAGAACACGATCGAGCCCGCTGTGGCCGATGTCGGGGCCACGTCGCACGCGCTGTCACTACTCGTGACGGATACCGGTGTCGCCTCATCAGCGCCAGAACTGCACGCGGCGAGGCACACGACGGCGGCTGCAGCAACAGCGGGACGGATCACGCGCTGATCTGCGCGGGAGCAGCAGCCGGTGCCACCTTCGGAGCGCGCACCTTGCGAACGAACAGCGTCATCACGATCGCAACGTACAGCAGCCATACGGTCACTTCGAGCACGGTCATGGCCGGCGAGAAGTTCACGGTTCCCTTCAGCAGGGCGGCATACCAGGTGCCCGGTTCGATCGTTCCGCTGACGTCGAATGCGAGGTTGTCCAGGCCGGGCAGGATGCCGGCCTCCTGCAGGTCGTGCACACCATAGGCCAGCACGCCGGCGGCCACGATGATCAGCGCGGCGCCCGTCCACGTGAAGAACTTGGCGAGGTTGAGCCGCAGCGCCCCGCGGTAGATGAGATATCCCAGGAAGACGGCAGTGGCGATCCCGAGCAGCGCGCCGACTAATGGCGCGGCGCCCTCTTCTGCCGACCGCGCGGCTGCCCAGATGAACAAGGCCGTCTCGATGCCTTCCCGGGCGACGGCCAGGAACGCGACCACGACGAGTCCCCACATGCCTGCATCAAGGGCCTTGTCGACGGCCGCGTGCAGTTCGCCCTTGAGTTTGCGGGCGTTGTTGGCCATCCAGAAGATCATCCACGTGACCAGTCCCACGGCCAGAATGCTCATCAGGCCACCGATGGCTTCCTGGGCCTCGAACGTCAGGGTCCGGGTGCCGAACGTGAGCAGCGCGCCGATGCTGATCGACAGGATGACGGCCGCCGCCACGCCCAGCCAGATGCGGGGCAGCAGGTGCCGGCGCTCGGTCTTGACGAGGTAGGCGATGAGGATGCTCACGATCAGGGCCGCCTCGAGCCCCTCGCGCAGCCCGATCAGGTAGTTGCCGATCACATGTACTCCTGTGAGGTTAGGTTTACCTAACTCACTGTACGCGATGCCCCAGGCGAAGCCCCGCTCCGCGGGAGAACACCGAGTCGTGCACCTGGATCTGGGTCATCCGGGACTGGACATCGAACGCGACTTTCGTGACGATGCGCTCCCCGGCCGCGATCTGCGTGAGCCGGCCAACACCGTCGTCGTTGAGAATCGCTGTCGCCTCCCGGTCGGCTGTGACCCGCCGGCCATCGCGATCGCGTCCCACGACATAGGCCCCGTCGAACGTGGCAGTGGAGCTGCCGGTGTTGCGCACGGCCAGCGTCACCACGGTGTAGGAGGCGCGCGGCGTCGCCCCGTAGATCGGGTCGCCGATCTGGGTGACGTTGCGCTGCACGTCCACAATCCGGAAGCGCAGGTCGCCGTCCTCGGCTTTCGTGGTGGTTCCTTCACTGGCGCCGCTCATGACCGGTGCCCGCGACGCGCTGCTGACGAAGAGGCCGACGCCGACAAGGGCCGTCAGGACCAAGGCAGCGAAGACCCAGGGGGTGACGCGGGAAACCGGCCTCATGTGATCGTTCTTGCCGATGTGGTTCGACGGCAAACGCATCGTGACCGGCGCCACATGGCCGAGTAGCGTGAAGACATGCTGGAGGTGGACGGCCTCGTGCGCCGGTTCGGTGAGCACACGGCCGTCGACGGGGTCAGTTTCCGCATCGCGCAGGGGGAGACTTACGGCCTGCTCGGTCCCAATGGCGCAGGGAAGACCACGACGATCAACATGATCGCCGGGTTGCTCACACCGGATGCCGGCGAAGTGCGACTGCTCGACGAACCGCTGACCGGCGACCGCAAGTCGCTGATCGGCCTGGTGCCGCAGGACATCGCGTTGTACCCAGACCTGTCCGCTGTGGAGAACCTCGAGTTCTTCGGGCGCTTGCAGAACCTGTCCGGGCCACGCCTGAAGCAGCGCGTTGCGGAGGTTCTGGAAGTCGTCGGTCTCACGGACCGAGGCAAGGACCACATCGACACCTACTCGGGCGGCATGAAGCGGCGGGCCAACATCGCGGTCGGGCTGCTTCACGAACCGGCGCTGCTCATCCTCGACGAACCCACGGTCGGCGTGGATCCGCAGAGCCGCAACAGCATCCTGGAGTCGGTTTCCGCATTGGGCGGGGCGGGCATGGCGGTGCTCTACACCACGCACTACATGGAAGAGGCCCAACGGTTGTGTGACCGCGTGGGCATCATCGACGCCGGCCGGCTGATCGCGGAGGGCACGCCGGAGGAGCTCGTGGCGCAGCTGGGCGAGCAGGCGACTGTGCGGTTCCGTCTCAACGCAGCGCCGGACGCCCAGCGCGCCTGGGCGGAAGTCCTGCGGACCATGCCCGACGTTGCTGCGGTGCAGGAGTCCGGCGACCGGGTCTCGGTGATGACCACCCACGGTCCCGCATTCATCGCCCCGGCGGTCACGGCGGCGCGGGAAGCCGGCGTCGGAGTGGCCGGGGTCGAGGTCACGGAACCGGATCTGGAGGCGGTCTTCCTGCATCTCACCGGGAAGGCACTGCGGGACTGATGTGGCGGCATGTGTGGTTGATCGCCCGGCTGGGCGTGCGCCGTTCGTTGCGCGACCGATCGATCCTGATCATGGCCCTGGTCGCGCCGATCGCGATCGCAGTGGTCGTTGGGGCGGCGTTCGGCGGGGGTGCGTCGGTGAGCGCCACCATCGGTGTGGCGAATGAGGATCGATCGGACATCTCCGCCCAGATCGCGCAATCCCTGACGAACGCGGGCGGCGACGGCATCGCGTTCGCGACGGTCAGCGAGCCGGCACAGATCGACGCGCTGCTCGACGCCGGCACCTACGACGCGGTGCTGGTCCTGCCGGCCGGGCTCGGCGACGCCGTCCTCACCGGTGATGCGGCGGACTTGGAGGTCGTGGGCCGGGCCGCTGAGCCGCTTGCGACTTCGATCGCGCAATCGGTAGCACAGGGTGTTGCAGCCAATCTGCAAACAGCACGCGTGACCGCTGCCGCGGCGACCACAGCCGGTCTGCCCGATGTCGGTGCGGCCGTGCAAAAGGCGGTCGAGACGCAGTCCCCGATCGCAGTCGACCAGGGTCAGGTGCAGGGCACATTCTCGGTCATGGCGTACTTCGCGCCGGGCATGGCGATGTTGTTCCTGTTCTTCGTGATCGGCGAGGGAGCGCGGTCGATCGTCGCCGAGCGCAGGGAGGGCACGCTGCAGCGGATCCTGGCCGGGCCGGTGTCGCCGTCGGCCGTGCTGCTCGGCAAGACGGCGCAAGTGATGATCGTCGGCGTGGTCAGCATGAGTGTGGTCTGGCTGATCACGTGGCTGGCGTTCGGCGCGTCCTGGGGTGATCCACTCGGGGTGTTCCTGGTGATCGTCGCGGCCGTGGCAGCCATCGCCGGGATATCGCTGTTCATCACCGGCATTGCTCGCACGGAGAACCAGGCGGACGCCCTGACGACGATGGTCGCGCTGCTCTTCGCGATTCTGGGCGGGACGTTCTTCTACGGTGCCGCCGGGCCGCTGGTGACGATGCAGAAGTTCACCCCGAACGGCCAGGCACTTGCCGCGTTCGTGGAGTTGTCCGCGGCGCAAGCCACTGTGGTCGAGATCGCGCCGCGGATCCTGCTGCTGCTCGGTATCGGGATCGGCATGGCCGCCGTCGGGTTGCTGACGATGCGGAACAAGGTGCTCGCATGAGGACGCTCAGCACTGCTCGGGTGGAGTGGGTTCGGTTCTTCCGGGACCGGATCGCGATGTTCTCGACAATCGCGATGCCGATCGTGGTGGTGCTGCTGATCGGTCTCAGTTTCGGTGGTGCCGGCGACCGGTTGGGGGTGGGGGTGCTCGCGCCCGCTCCCGGTCCGTTGGGTCAGCAGTTCCTGAGCGCCCTGGAACGCTCGCCGGGCTTGGAAGTGACGACCTATGCCGACACCCGTGATCTATACCGGGACATCAGGATGGGCCTGTTGTCCGGTGGAGTCGAGGTGCCGCCGGACGGGCAGGCGGTGCGCATCGACGTGCCGCAGACGTCGCAGGATTACGGTCCACTAGTGGCTGCCGTCAATGGCGTGGTGGCCCAGGTCGGAACCCGTGCCATCGCTGTGCAGGTGCTGAGTGCGGATGTGCCGCAGGCGAAGGCCGAGCAAGCGGTCGCGGCTGCGGAGGCATCGGTGACTTCGCTGGAGGTGACGACGCGCACCGTGGGCGCCGTAAGCGCGATGGATGCCAACCGCTTCGGGTCGGCCGTGCCGAGCCAGTTGATGCTGTTCATGTTCCTCAACGGGCTGATCGCCGCGGCGGCGCTCGTGCAAGCGCGCGAGCTCGGGGTGTTCCGGCGCACGCTGGCCGCACCGCAGGGCCTGCGGGTGTATCTCGGCGGGCTGGGCGCGTCGCGATTCGGGATCGCGATGCTGCAAGCGGCGATCCTGCTGGGTCTGGGAGTGCTGTCGTTCCGGATCGACCTTGGTGCGCCGTCCGCGTGGGTTCCGCTGGTCGTGGTCTACGGCGTGATCTGCGCCGCGGCGGGAATGCTGCTGGGGGCGATAGTGCGGACGCCGGGTCAAGCGGTCGCCGTGGCGATTCCCATGGGCATAGTGTTCGGCATGCTCGGGGGAACCATGTGGCCGCTGTCTGTGGTCAGCCCGGCGATGCGCGCCATCGGACATCTCACACCACAGGCCTGGGCCATGGATGCGTGGAACCTGATCATCAACGAGGGGTCCGGCTTCGCGACCCGCCAGATGGCTGTGCTTTTGGTGTACGCAGTGGTGCTCAGCGTGCTGGCCTTGTGGGCTCTGGGCCGGCACGCGCGGACAGGGCGCTGAAATCGCGATCCGTGAGCATACTGGGCATCGGTTAGCGTGCCGGGCGCCCAAATGCCGCCCGTGTTGCTCACCGATGCCCTGCTTGCCGAGGAACCACTGATTAACCATGTCCCGGCTGCAACGCCCCTGAGCGCGCAATCTGCTTCACCCCACATCTCGCGTCATAGCGCTGCTATGACCCACGATGTGGGGCTTGCATCTCGCACCCTCAGCCGCCTTTCGCTCGGAACAGCGTTTATCAGTGCTTCCCTCACCGATTCGGCTTGTCACCGGTACGCGGCGATCCCGGTCAGCGCCTGCCCGACGACCAGCGTGTGCATCTCGTTGGTGCCCTCGTAGGTGTAGACGGACTCGAGGTTGTTCATGTGCCGGATCACGGGGTACTCCAGCGTGATGCCGTTGCCGCCGAGGATGCCGCGGCACTCCCGCGCGATGGCCAGCGCCTCGCGGGCGTTGTTGAGCTTGCCGACGCTGACCTGCTCCGGGCGGATCAGGTGCTCGTCCTTCAACCGGCCCAGGTGCAGCGCCAGCAGCATTCCCTTGCCCAGTTCGAGGCTCATGTCCGCGAGCTTCTTCTGCGTCAGCTGGAACCCCGCGATGGGCTTGTCGAACTGCTCGCGGGAGACGCTGTAGTCGATGGCCGTCTGCAGGCAATCGCGGGCCGCGCCCAGCGTCCCGAACACGATGCCGAACCGGGCTTCGTTCAGGCACGACAGTGGCCCGCGCAGGCCGACCACCTCGGGCAGCACGGCGTCGGCCGGCAACCGTACGTCCTCCAGCACCAGCTCGCTGGTCACCGAGGCGCGCAGCGACATCTTCTTGTGGATCGGGTTGGCCGTGAAGCCCGGGGTGTCGGTGGGCACGACGAACCCGCGGATTCCCTCGTCCGTACGGGCCCAAACGACCGCGACGTCGGCGACGTTCCCGTTCGTGATCCACATCTTCGTGCCGTTGAGGACCCAGTCCCCGCCGTCCCGCTTGGCGTTAGTGAGCATGCCGGCCGGGTTCGAGCCGAAGTCCGGCTCGGTCAGCCCGAAGCAGCCGATCAACTCCCCGGCCGCCATGCCGGGCAGCCACTGCTGCTTCTGCTCCTCGGACCCGAACGCGTGGATCGCGTACATCGCCAGCGATCCCTGCACGCTGACCAGCGACCTGATGCCGGAGTCGCCCGCCTCCAGTTCCAGGCAGGCCAGACCGTACGCGACCGCCGACGTGCCCTGGCAGCCGTAGCCCTGCAGGTGCATGCCCAGTACGCCGAGTTCCCCGAGCTCCCGTGCCAGTTCGCGGGCCGGGATTTCGCCGGTCTCGAACCAGTCGCCCACTTCTGGCTTGATCCGGCGCTCCACGTAGTCGCGCACGACGTCGCGGATCGCCCGTTCCTCCTCGCTGAGCAGGTGGTCGATGTCGAACAACTCGAACGGGGTCATGCGGTCTCCTTCTTCTGCCGCAGCAACTGGGCGCTGACCCAGGCCACGGAATGGTTTCGGTGGATGTCGTGCAGTCGGACGGTTTCGGCCACGTCCCGGCGGCGCAGCGCGTCCAGCATCTGCGCGTGTTCGGACCGCACCCGGTCGCGGTTGGAGTTCTGGCCGAAGTACAGGGAGCGGTAGACGTCGGAGGCGTCCCACAGTTGCCGCAGGATGCGGGTGAGCCGCGGCATGCCGGCGGCGTCGAACAGCGTGAAGTGGAAACGGCGGTTGGCCTCGGTCAGCCCCGCGAGGTCGCTCGCCTCGACGACCGCGCCCGCCAGCTCTTCCAATAGCGCGACGTCGGCATCGGTGAGCGCGGGAACGGCCGCCGCAATGGCGTGCGTTTCGAGGATCCGGCGCAATGCGTACACCTCGTGCAGGTCCGTGACACTGAGTTCGGTCACGAAGTAGCCGCGGTTCGGCGAATGCTGCACGAGCCCCTCGGAGGTCAGCAACTGCAGCGCCTCGCGCACAGGCACCCGGCTGACGGCGTAGCGATCCGCGATCGACTCCTGCACAAGTTGGGTACCCGGCGGCAGCGTTCCCGACAGGATGTCCGTGCGCAGCGCCGCCAGGGTGCGTTCCTGCGCCGTCATGAACGTGCTCGCAGCAGGTCCAACACGGCCGCTCGGTCCTCGTCGATGTGGGGTGGCGCAGCGCGGTAGCTGGCCGGGGTCGCGTCGTAGTGCACGGGATTGGCTACCTGCGCCAAACCCTCGACCTCCACGACCGGCTGCAGGCCCAGCCGCTCGGCCAGCGTGAACCCCTGCGCGAGGTCGTTGATCGGCCCGCACGGCACGCCCGATTCGGTGAGCAGTCGCTGCCACTCGTCGGCGCCGCGGACCTTGAGTAGAACTTCGAGTTCGGCCTTGAGCTCCGCCCGGTGCGCCACCCGCGCGGTGTTGGTGACGTACTCCTTGCGGCCGGCCAGGTCCGGTGCCCCGAGGGCACGTGCGAGCCTTGCGAACTGCGCGTCGTTGCCGACCGCCAGAATCATGGGCCGGTCGGCGGTGGTGAAGACCTCGTAAGGCGCGATTGAGGGGTGGGCATTGCCCATGAGACCCGGGACGGCTCCGGCCCCGACGTACCCGGACGCTTGGTTGACCAGCGAGCTCAGCAGCGACCCCAGCAGGCTGACCTCCAACCGCTGACCGGCACCGGTCGTCTCCCGGTGGCGCAGGGCGGCGAGCATCCCGACCGTGGCGTGCAGCCCGGTGAGGACATCCACCACCGCGACGCCGGCCTTCGTCGGCTCGCCCTGACCCGTGATGCTCATCAAGCCGCCCATTGCCTGCACCAGCAGGTCATAGCCGGGCATGTCCTTTCCGGCCCCGGAGCCGAAGCCGGTGATCGAGCAGTAGACGACGCCGGGATTGCGCCCCGCCACGGACTCGTAGTCCAGGCCGAACCGCCGCAGGCCACCGGGCTTGTGGTTCTCCACGAGGATGTCGGCGGCGTCGGCGAGCTCGCAGGCGATCCGCAGGTCGTCGGGATCTGCCAGGTCCAGGGCGATGGACAGCTTGTTGCGGTTGACGGACTGGTAGTACGTGGCCTGGCCGTCCTGCCCGAACGGCGGGCCCCAGGCGCGGGTGTCGTCGCCGGTGCCTGGTCGTTCCACTTTGACCACAGTTGCGCCGAGGTCCGCGAGCAGCATCGTGGCGTACGGCCCTGCGAGCACGCGCGTGAAGTCCGCGACGAGCAGTCCGTCCAGCGCACCCATGGCTATCCCTCCTGCATGCAAAATTACCACGATTGTATACAAACCAGACGATGGGTGTCCGTGCGCCCAAAACGGCGGATTCGGGCCAGATATGACCCCGATCCGTGCATTTGTAGAACAGCCCGGGACAAACGCGTGGATCAGGGTCGCATATGGCCCCCATCCACACGTTTGTCCGAGGCTGGATCGGTGTGCCTCGCTCCGCCGCCAGGTGATCGGCAATCAGGCGCGGCATGTCTCATCTGAGTTTCGTGAACGCGTCGCGTGCCGAGGCTAGCGACGACAACGCAGCGAGACGTCAACTGCGGCCGTACGTCGCGGTGACCTCACTGATGACGACGTGGTAGTCCTCGTACCATCGCTGGACCTGACCCTTGGCCTCCAGGTGGCGGGGGAAGGACGCCAGCTGGCGCACGGCCGCCATGTTCTGGAAGAAGTACATGGCATTGACCGTGGCGCGATCCTCGGAGTACCAGGTCTCGACCTTCTCGAAGCCGTCGAGGCCGCGCGCATAGGCGTCGATCTCGGCGTCGAGGCGATGGAATTCGTCGTCATAGGTCCCGGGGTGGAACACGAACGAGCAGCAGATCATCGGCGGTCCGCCCCCGACGCGATCGCCGGGTGAATCGGTTCGGCGTGCGATGCCGCGCTGTAATGCGCTTCACCGGATGGGCTCGCGGCCGGTTGCTTCTGACCGATGGCGAAGCCGGTCAGTGCTGCGTCAACGAGGAGCACGGCAACGACGCCAGTCCCGGCTGTCGGTTGTGGACTCAGGGTGATGATGGTCATGGCTTATCTTTCTTGTGCACTACAAGTGCAGCATAATGCACTAGGGAGCCATGAGCGCTCCGGGTCCCCTCAGCTCAGCCAGGCCCGCAACCGCCCCACCGCCTCGTCGAGCACCGCGGGCTGCTTGCAGAACGCCCACCGCACAAAGGGATCGCTCACCTCCGGGTGATCGCTCAACGCGCTCAGCGGAATCGCCACGACCCCGGCCTCCTCGGGCGCGCGGCGACAGAACTGCTCGCCATTCGCGAATCCCAAAGGCCGCACGTCTGTGGTGGCGAAGTAGGTCCCTTCCGGCGGGATCACCCGCAGGCCCAGCCCGCTCAGGCCGGCACACAACCGGTCACGCTTCGCGGCCAGGTCGGTCCGGAACTGGTCGAAATACGCGTCTGGCAAGCGCAGGCCCAGCGCCATGGCTTCCTGGAACGGGCCACCGGACACGTACGAAAGGTGCTGGCGCACGACCCTTACGGCCGCAATCAGATCGGCCGGACCGGTCGCCCAGCCCACCTTCCAGCCCGTGAACGAGAACGTCTTGCCGCCCGAGCCCACGGTGACGGTTCGCTCGAACATGCCGGGCAGGGTGGCGATCGGGATGTGCGGTTCGAACCAGAGGTGCTCGTAGGCCTCGTCGGCCAGGACGAGCAGGTCGTGCTCAATGGCGAAGGCGGCGATTTCCTCGAGTTCCGCGCGCGTGAAGACGATGCCGGTCGGGTTGTGCGGGCTGTTGAGCAGCAGCATGCGGGTGCGGGGAGTCACTGCTGCCCGCAACGCCGCGACGTCTGGACGCAGGGCGTCGGCGGTCAGTGGCACTGCAATCCGGTTGGCGCCGGCCAGCGCGATCACCGCGGCGTACAGGTCGAAGTACGGGTCCAGCACGAGCACGTCCTGACCCGGCTCGACCAGCGCCAGCACCGCTGCCGCCAGCGCTTCCGAGGCGCCAGTCGCGACGACGACACCGGCGTCCTCGACGTGCAGACCGTAGAAGCGGGCCTGGTGCTCGGCGATCGCCTCCCGCAGCGCCGGCAGCCCGTGTGCAGGTGGGTACTGATCGCCGTGCCCGCGCATGATGGCCCACTGCGCGGCGTCCCGGACCTCCCGCGGGCCACCGGTGTCGGGGAAACCCTGGCCGAGGTTGATCGCCCCGAGCCGCGTCGCCAGAGCCGACATCTCCCCGAAGATCGTGCGCTCATAGGGCCGCATGCGCTGCACAAGGGGATCGCTCATGCATCGATTGTGCTTCAGGGCGCAGGGCTGCTGGGGTCACGCGGTGTGATCACTTACGTGGAACTGGCATGGCCACCGGCAGAGGTGGAAGATGGAGCGTTGTGGGCACTGCTTTGATCACCGGTCCGACCGCCGGCATCGGCCAGGAGATCGCCAGGGAACTGTCCGCCCGCGGTCATCACCTGATCCTGGTCTCTCGCGACGCGATCCGCCTGCAGGAACTGGCCGACGAACTCGGCGACGCCGAGGTGCTGCCAGCCGATCTCTCTGATCAGCAGGCGAGATTGCCGGTGGAGAAAGCGGCCCGCGATGTCGACTGGCTGGTCAACAATGCCGGCTACGGGATCACCGAGTCGTTCCTGGAGTCGACCGTCGAGCAGGAGCAGGCGTTGCTGGACGTGCTCGTGACCAGCGTCATGCGGCTCACGCACGCCGCCCTGCCCGGGATGGTCGAGCGCGGGCACGGCCGCATCCTCAACGTGTCGAGTGTCGCCGGCTGGGTGCCGTTCGGCACCTACTCCGCAGCGAAAGCCTGGGTGACGGTGTTCTCGGAGGGATTGGCCGCCGCGACGCCCAAGGACGTGCATGTGACCGCATTGTGCCCCGGCTTCACGCGCACCGAGTTCCACGAGCGGGCGGCCATGGATATCTCTGGTCCGGGCTGGATGTGGCTGGATGCCGAACGGGTCGCACGGCAGGGAGTCAAGGACTGCGACAAGGGGACGGTCCTCAGCGTGCCCAGCAACCGCTACCAGGCGCTGTCGCTCGTGGCCCGCCACGCGCCTCGCTCCCTGCTGCGGCAAGTGGCGAAAGGCAGGGAACGCTGATGCGGCTCGTGGTGCTGGGCGGGACCCGATTCGTTGGCAAAGCGATTTGTCAGGCGGCCTATCGGCGCGGTTACGACGTGGTGGTGTTCAACCGCGGCAAGAGCGGCCCGCCGCCGCGGGGTGCGCTGGCCGTGCGTGGCGACCGGACCACCATTGCCGACCTGCGGGCCCTGGCGCGCATGGTCGACGATCGGGGCGGCGCCGACATAGTGATCGACCCCGCCTGCTACGCGCCCTCGCACGCCCTGATGAGCGCGCGCATCCTCAAGGACGTTGCGTCCAGTTATGCGGTGATCAGTACCATCACCGCGCACAAGGACTGGCCCTCGCAACCCGTCGATGCCGCGTCGCCGACGTACGACACGGCGATCACCGAAGGCCCGAACACGAACATGGCCCTCTACGGCCGGCTCAAGGCGGGCGTGGAGCGAGCGGTTGCCGCGATCTACGGCGAGATGAACACGCTCGTGTTGCGGCCGGGGGTGGTGCTCGGACCTTTCGAGGATCTCGGCCGGCTGCCGGACTACTTGCGACGAGCGGCGCAGGGCGACTTCGTCATGGGTGGCGATTCGGCGCGGGCGTTCCAGTACGTCGATGTCCGCGACCTTGCCGAGTTCACATTGCTGTGCGCCGAGACCGGCCGCCCGGGCGCATTCGACGTGGTCACTGCCCGTGCCTCCCACACCTGGGGAGATCTTGCGTCCGCGCTGACAGCGACAACGGGTGGCACGCCGGTCTTCGTGGATGATGAGCGCCTGCTGGCCGCTGGGGTGGAACCCTGGCGCGGCCTGCCCTTGTGGTTGCCCCAGGACTCCGAGCACGCGGCCGTCTTCGACGTCGACGGGGGCATGGCCCAGGATTCCGGCTTCGTCGCCCGACCGTTGCAACAGACCGTGGCCGACACTTGGAGCTGGCTGCAGGAGGAGGGCCCCGACTGGCAGCCGACCTCGCGGGCCGCGGTCACCGGCTTGGACCCGGATGTCGAGAAGGCGTTGCTGGCGCAGGTGTGAAGTGACGCCGCTTTTCAACATTGTTTGTGAGGACCTGAAAACGGTCGCTGAGCACCACTGTTGAAATCAGACGCTCTGCGCACCCACCGCCCGCAGGTCGGCCGCGATGTCCTCGCCCGGCAGCACGTCCCACCCGCGCAGTTCAGCCATCGACGACTCGCGGGTGCCGATGTAGGTCACGGGTGCATCGGGCCAGTCCTGGACGCCCGGTTTGGGAAGCTCAGCCTCCACCAACGCGTATCCGGCGACGCGGCGCCGCGATGCGCGCTGGGCGAAACCGAGAGCACTGAGCATGCGGCCGGAACCCCCGTGGGCGACGAGCAGCACAGGCGGCCGGCCCTCGTCGCGGGCCAGTTCCATCGCACAGTGCGCGACCCACAGTCCTGCGAGGTCGAGTTCGTTGTCGGCCCCTGGCGGACAGTCACTGACAAGGCGCACATCGAAGTTGTACGCCGCGACCTCCGCGGCGATCTCGCGCCAAGACCACTGCTCGCCGGGTAAGCCGGGCAGCAGTGCGATCACGAGGTCGGGCACGCTCCTATGGTGTTCGCTCGCTGCCCTCGCGGGAAGCAGACGCGCCGGTTGGCTGTTATCAGGTGAGCCCCAAATCCCGCAAACTGAATGCCGCCCGATACTCCAGTCCGGCTTTGCGTACGGCATCACCAGCGCCGCGGTCGACGATAACCGCCACCGCCTCGACGTGGGCGCCGGCTTCGCGCAGCGCATCGACAGCGGTGAGCACGCTGCCTCCGGTCGTCGAGGTGTCCTCCACCGCCAGCACTCTGCGGCCAGCCACATCCGGGCCTTCGATGCGGCGCTGAAGACCGTGCGCCTTGCCCTTCTTGCGCACCACGAAGGCGTCGAGCGGACGCCCGTGCGCGTGCATCATGGCGGTCGCCACCGGATCCGCTCCGAGCGTCAGACCTCCAACAGCGTCGTAATGCAGGTCGGCGGTGAGTTCCCGCATGACCGCTCCGATCAGGGGGGCGGCCTCGTGATCGAGGGTGACCCGGCGCAGGTCGATGTAGTAGTCGGCCTCTTGGCCGCTGGACAGGGTCACCTTGCCGTGGACGACCGCCTTGTCCTTGATCTGCTGAATCAACTGGTCCCGGTTGCTCACGGGTTCACCCTAGACCCGCGGTGATCACCCGGGTGCCGGAATCGAGAGGCCCGCTTGCGCACAGGTACCGTCGATGCATGGACACAGTGGCGCTACTCGACGCGCTCAACCCGGAGAACATCCTGACCTGGTTGGGCCCAGCGGCGCTGATCGGCGTGATGTTCATCATCTTCGCCGAGTGCGGCCTATTGATCGGTTTCTTCCTGCCCGGCGATTCGCTGCTGTTCATCACCGGCCTGTTCGTCGCGCAGGGATTCATCACCACGCCGATCTGGGTGGTGATGATCCTGCTGTCGGTGGCGGCTGTCGCCGGAAACGCGGTGGGTTACTGGATCGGGTACAAGGCGGGACCGAAGTTGTTCAACAAGCCCGACTCCAGGCTGTTCCGCAAGGAGTACGTGGACAAGACCCACCAGTTCTTCGAGCGCTATGGGCCTCGTGCGGTCGTGCTCGCGCGGTTCGTCCCCATAGTGCGGACGTTCATCACTGCGATGGCCGGCGTAGGCCGGATGGATTTCCGGATCTACATGACCTACTCCGCCATCGGTGGGGTGTTGTGGGCCGCCGGCGTGACCTACCTGGGGTACCTGCTCGGCAACGTCCCGTTCGTGAAGAACAACATCGAACTCATCCTGATCTCCGTGGTGGCGATCAGCGTGATCCCAATCGTGATCGAGTATGTGCGGCACCGGCG
>ERZ724513.571-NODE-571-length-18222-cov-4.729675_pt1 | contig 18222 bp, 18 predicted proteins | sample MGYA00376046_ERZ724513 | MGnify/ENA primary metagenome ERZ724513 (study PRJEB28724, sample SAMN07190883) | activated sludge metagenome | isolation source: activated sludge of sewage treatment plant in Hong Hong | place: Hong Kong | collected 2016-03-17 ...
TCACAGGCCGGGACAAAGACCGTGGTAGCAAACCCATCGTCATTGCGGATGAAGACCATTTCGTAGATTCGGTGCTGCTCATAGGTGTGTTCCTCCAGGATGTCAAGACAAGGGGTGAAGTCGGGATCGCCGTAGGGCAGGTCATCGAACAGACTGCGCAGCAGGGGCAAGCCGATTTCCTGCTCCAGTTGCTCGACGGTGTCGCCCGATTCCACGATGACCATGTAGCCATGGCGGTCGTAGTCATAGGGCTCGCCGGCGAGGATTTGCCGGAAACGCAGGGAAACCAACTCGTGGATAGATGGATCGGTGACTTGGCTCGTGACCGCAGGATCACGCAGGATGAGCATGGCGGGCCTCCATGTGGCTGCTGGCGTCGCGCTTGGCTGCCTTGCGGGCGGCCAGGACTTCGCTGGTGATGGTGGCGATGACCGTCACCGCCAGTTCCAGAACTGCTTTTGCATTGATGGGATTCATGGTTACCTCCGAAAAGTGGACGAAAAAAATGCCCGCGAGGGGCATGTCGGGTGAAGCGGGATTAGTTGGTGCTACGGGTTACTGCTGCTTGGCCTTGCGGTAGCGCTGCCAGAGGAAGTAGGCGATGCCGATCAGATTGATGAAGATGAGCGCCTGCAGGGCGGCTGTCAGGATGCTGATGGTGACTGACATAGCGCCGAGCTTGACGGCACCTGCGCCGACGATGGTTGCTGCGAGGAAGGGGAAGAACATGGTGCATCCTTTCATGAACATGGTGCAGAAAAGCGAAAGCCCCGCGCATCCGAAGACGGGCAGGGCTTTCAGGAAGGGCACGACGCTTTCAGATTATCGAGCCCATAGCGTCGTCGAAGGCTCTTGTTGGTGATTATTGGATCGTAGGACTGGACCCGGCCAGTATCTGTCATGCGCTTGACCTACAAAGCCAGACGAAGCTGCTGGAGCGCACGTCAGGAATCAGGAGGTCAGCAAACATCAAAACTCTGAGTCACAACTTCAACAAATCTAAGAATTTCGGGGCGATCAAGCTCACTTCGTTGCATGTGCAAGCTAATGTGCAGGACAATACCAATAAATATCCTATAGGCATTGGCTACCCCAAAGCTCCCGCGTCTAATCAGCCGAACCAACGAATATCTATGTCAATGGCCACATCTCCAAAATCGCCACCTCTCTTCGCTGCAATAAAGCGAGCCCTAGTGGACAAGTACCCTCTAGTTGTTTGGTTCTTTGCAATTAATGTCGCAGTCGGATTAGCGGGTTTTTGGGCACCGTTGATTCCAGAAATACGGCATGGCTCGGACGCAATCATTTCGAGGACCCTAGAGCTACTCCGATCAGGAGGGGCCTATACGTTTTTGATCGCATATTTGGCCAGCGCCTCGGGCTACCTCATCACGGAATACGTTGATAGAAGTGCGCAGTTCTTTCGCAACGAAAAGGCAGCTCTTGTCGGATTTGCCTTCGTAATTGGCGTGTTCTCCATCGCCTTCACGATTGCTCTGTTTTCTGGTTCCACGCGGTCAACGCTGGCCCCAGTCGTCACTGCTGATGACTGGATTCAAATCGGGATGACGGTGATCGCCATTGTTCTGGGATTCTTGCTCCTGCTTCTGCAATGGGCAGGCACATACAGCTTCGAAGCATTCCTAGACCAATCGCAGAAGGCCGACAAGAGCACGGCAGAAGCGCTAATGTCCCACGCAGGCCAAAGTGCCAAATATAGCGCCCAAGAAGTTGTCGAAGTAAAGGGTAAAAAGGTCAAGATATGAACAAAGTCCTGGAAATTCCTTGCATATCGGTCACGCAGCCAATTGGCACCTTCTACATCGCCTGTGTCCCCGCAAGACTTCTATTGGAGAAGGTCAGAATTGAGCGCCGAGGTCTTACTGACGCTGAGCGGCAAAACGTACAGCGGCGACTGAACGCCTCGCGAACGAATGAGATTGCAGAATACACGGAACGCCCAAACGCTACTTTCCCAACGTCAATCATCGTCGCTGCGGACGGAATGAATCTGCACTTCAATCCGATCAAGTCTACTTTGGTTGTAGGAAAGGAGATTGAGCGCTATGAGGAGAATGGGGGCGAGCAGACCTTCGAGCCCTTAGGCGACGATGATCCACTTGGCCTAGTCATAGACGGGCAGCATCGTATCGAGGGCTTGCGAAAGGCAGGTCAAACAAAGGGCGAGGGGGTTCTGAATCAGTTCAGTTTGCCGGTTGTCTTTATGTTCGATATGACTCTAGAAGACATGGCTGAAGTATTTCGAACAATCAACTCGAAGCAACGACCGGTCGATCCATCGTTGATCATCGACCTTTTCGGGCTTTCCAGAAAGCGAAGCCCACGAAAGACATGCCACAGCCTCGCAATAGGCTTTAATGACACAGAAGGCAGCCCGCTCTTTCATGGTTTGAAGATGCTCGGTCAGCGACAGAAGGATTCGGAATTTTTGTCTCAAGGCAGTTTTGCAAAGTACGTGCTTCCAATGATTTCAAGGAATCCGGATGACGACGAACTCCTTCTGATGCAGGGCACGAATCCGCAGCCAGACTCTAAGGCGCCCCTGCGAGATTTCTTTCTTGGCGAGCAAGATGATCTGGTTAGTCGCATACTTTGGAATTACTTATCCGCCGCGAAATCAGTATTCAAGTTGGAATGGGAGACAGAACCAAAGGATCACTTGCTGCGGAAGACAGTTGGATTTTCCGCGCTAATGAAGGTCTTCGCCTTCATTTGCCCCAAGATGCTAGATGATGGCGATGTTTCCGAAGACGCGTTTCGATCCTTCTTTGAGCGCGCCGCAAGTGGACTCGGAAAGGGGGCATTTGCAAACTCTCGCTACGCGTCAAGCGAATCAGAGGCCGGCCGCATGGCCCGCGCAATTTTGAGCGCAGCAACACTCAAGTGAAAGCGGCTGCGATGTCAGGTGTGACGAAAAGTTGCGATCAGCGGCTTGCTTTATGAAGCAATTGGGTAATCGCAATTAGAACATTAAGCTGGAGGAAAAATTGGCTGATCTAAAAATTCAGTATATTCCGATCTCGAACATCATCCTCGACCCGCGCAATCCGCGAGTGGCCCCCGCTCTTGAGTCCATTGAAGGTGATCCACCACAGAATTTCATCGAGCTTGCGCTAGGCCAGTTTGCGCCAGATGATGACGAAAGGGGAGCTTCCACCAGCTTTTCGAGCCTGAAGGCATCGATTCGGGCCTACAAAGGCTTGATTAACCCCATCGTGGTAACGCCTCGGGCAGACGGTTCCTATGTGGTGATCGAGGGGAATACCCGAGTTTCTATCTATCGCCAGCTCGCCGAGGAGAACGCGTTAGGTTCATGGGAAACGATTCCTGCCATTGTCCGCCCAGACATCGAAGAAGATGGTGAACACGCCATCAGGCTTCAGGCTCACCTAGTCGGACCTCGCCAGTGGCGTCCCTATGCCAAGGCAAAGTACCTCCATGGGCTTTATACCGAGCAGAAGCTTTCTATCAACGAAATTCTCGACTACTGCGGAGGGTCAGCACGTAAGCGAGAGATCGAGGAATACATCGAAGCCTACAAGGACATGCAGCATCACTACATGCCTCTGATTGGCCAAAATCAGCCTGACTATTCCCGTTTTAGTGCTTTTGTGGAGCTCCAAAAGCCAAGGGTCAAAGAATCCATCGTGAAAGCGGGTTTCACCATGGAGGACTTTGCAAAGTGGGTCAATGACTCAAAAATTAGCCCGTTGAACACGGTTCGCCAGCTTCCCCGCATCCTGGGTAATCCAGAAGCGAAGAAGAAATTCATCGCCCACGACGCTCGGGAGGGCATGAAGGTTCTGGAACAACCGAGTGCGAACGCTGCGATCAAGGAAGCAACCATCGATCAGTTGGCCAATGCCTTGGCCAGCAAAATCAGAAGCCTCAACTACCCCGACGTGAAGGCGCTCCGGGAAGATAACGGCTCACCACGTGCTCAGGCGCTATCAGATTGTTATGAGGAACTACACGACCTCTGCAAGGATATCGGTCTGATCACAAACAATGAGTGAAAGTGACCAACACCGGAGCCTCGTCAAGGCATTGGGCGGCGATATTGCCAGCGACACACGCTGGAGTAAGCCGCCTATCGTTTATTTCGACTTGCAGGATGGCGTTTCGGGCGAACCTCCTCCCGCCATCGGGGCTAACCGTCCGGATGCCTTCGCCCGAGAGATTTCTGCCGGGCGCACGATTATCGGGGAAGCCAAGACGACCGACGACATTGATAACCAGCACACACGTGATCAGCTTTCCAGCTACTTCCTGTACCTGCAATCGCAGACCGAGGGAGAACTATGGATGGCCGTTCCGTGGATGTCTGCGGGAACTGCCCTTCGGGTCAGCAAGCTTGTGCGCCACCAGACCCAGTCACAGGCCATCCCAATCTGCGTGGTGGCTTACATGATCGGCGCCACGACCGTCAGAAGGTTCTGGCGTGAATGAGTTCCGATTTCGGCTCCGTTCCGAACCTGTCCTGGAGGCAAAGTACAAAGCTTTCCCCTACCAGGAAGAAGCGACTGACTTCGTTGCTAGCCGGGAATACGCCGCGATTTTCCATGAGCAAGGTTTAGGGAAGACCAAGATTGCCATCGATGTCATGCTGCGCTGGCTTCAGCGCCAAGAAGTCGATACGGTTCTCGTCTTCACCAAGAAGGGCTTGATCGCCAACTGGATTCGCGAATTTCAGGCACATAGCAAGCTAACTCCTCTTGTCGTCACGGAAAATTCGACCAAGAACTACTACGTCTTTACGACTCCGACACGCCTGGTCCTCAGTCACTTCGAAGCGGCGAAAAAGGAGATCAAGCGCCTTCGCGCTTGGCTGTCATCGCGCCGGGTAGGTGTGATCATCGACGAGTCTGCCAAGATAAAGAATCCAGATACGGAAATGACGCGGGCATTCTTCGAGCTGTCTCCGCTCTTTGCGAAGCGGGTCATCATGACTGGGACACCTGTTGCCAACCGGCCATACGACATTTGGGCGCAGGTGTATTTCCTCGACCACGGAGATTCGCTAGGTGACGACTTTAGCGAATTCAAACGAGAGACCGACCTGACGGCAGACCTGCAGCACGATGAGCGGGCGTTCGAGGCATACCAACGACGGCTGGAAGGAATCAATGGTCGCATATCCAGCTTCGTCATCCGGGAAACTAAGGACGGGGGGCGCATCATCCTACCCTCTAAGGAATTCCAACGTATCGAATGTGACTGGGAGCCAGCGCAGTTCGAGTTGTACCGGCAGGTCCGAGAGGAGCTTCGCGCCTTGGTTGTTCGCAATGGACAATTAATCGAGGAAGATCAGGAATCTATCCTGAAACGCCTGCTTCGTCTTGTCCAAATCGCTTCTAACCCGGTGATGGTCGATGAGAGCTACACCGCGGAGCCCGGCAAGTTTGAGCCGCTCTATCACTTACTGACCGACATCACGCGCCAGGGTGAGAAGGCAATTGTCTGGACCAACTTTAACGACAATTGTGAATGGCTCGTGAAGAAACTCTCGGCATTCGGTGCTCACCCACTTAACGGCAAGATGCCAATGGAAAGGCGCAACGCAGTCGTAAAATGGTTCCTTGAGAACCCCGAGGATCAGGTGCTCGTCGCGACGCCAGGTGCCGCTAAAGAGGGTTTGACGTTGACCGTAGCCAATCACGTCATCTTCTATGACCGTACCTACAGCCTTGATGACTACTTGCAGGCGCAGGATCGGATACATCGGGTTTCCCAGACCAAGACCTGTTACGTATACAACATGCTCATGGTGAACTCGGTCGACGAGTGGGTTGACTGTCTGCTCGAAGAAAAACGGCTAGCGGCCCAACTCACTCAGGGAGACATCGATGCGCGGGCCTATGCTGAACGGGCTACGCTGGGCTTCTTCGAAATATTACAAAGAATTCTGGGAGGAAATCAGGACGGATGAGTGACTTTACCGAAGACACCATCACGCTCCGTAAGCGTGAGATCAAAGTCAAGACAGGCTTTCTGCCTCATCACGAACTCCTTTTCTATGCGGAGAATCCTCGCATCTATTCCATCATTTGGAATAATGATGGCGAGACGCCAACGCAGGAAGAGATATTCCTTGCTCTGTCAAAGACGGAACATGTTCGTGAAACGCTTGTTCCCAGTATCAAGAGCAATGGTGGGCTGATCGAACCGGTACTGGTTCGCAAAGATGTTGTCCTTGAAGGCAACAGCCGTCTGGCTGCCTATCGTCTCCTTGCGCAAAAGGATGCAATTGCATGGGAGATGATCCGTGTTCGGGTTCTTCCCGACACTATCTCGGACAGCGAAGTCTTTTCGCTTCTGGGCGAGTTCCATATCGTCGGCAAGAAGGACTGGGCTCCATTTGAGCAGGCCGGCTACCTCTATCGTCGGTTCAAGACTCATGGCGTGGACGAAAAGCAGTTGCACCATGAAGTTGGCCTGACCCCAGCCAAGATTCGGCATCTGATCCACGTCTACGAATTCATGCAGAGTGTTGATGATCGCAATCCGGAGCGTTGGAGTTACTACGACGAACTCTTGAAGGGGCGACGCTTCAACCGGACTCGGGAGCTTTACCCGAACTTCGATCAGAAGATCACAGAAATGATCCAGAGCGAAGAGATCGAGCGTGCGGTCGATGTTCGCGATGGCCTGCCGAAGATTGTTAAGGTTGCCGGGAATACTCTGAAGAGGTTCTTGAACGGCAAACTGTCGTTCCATGACGCGCTTCAGGAAGCGCATCAACGCGGTGCGGGTAACTACTACACGAAGAAGTTCACCGACTTTAAGAACTTCTTGGCTGAAGAGAACGTTGATGCCGAGCTGTCGAATATCTCAGAAGAGGAACGCTTGCAGCTAAACTATCTCATCAACCGGATCGAGTCACGCATCAAGCAGATTGCGAAGAAAATCAACGGGAATAACCACTAGCCTGTCTGGCTTATCTATTGTCCTCTACTGACCGCCTCAACTATATCCAAGGCAGTCTTTGTGCCAACCTTCGCTGACCGCGCGTTGGAAAGAACCACCCTTAGCGCCTTGAGCAGCGCTCGTTCTGTGGCCTTGGATAATTTTGAGGTCTCCGCTTCGGCGGCGCCATGAATCATATGCCCAAGAACTTGAATGTCCATTGAGCGCTGGTCAAGGCGGGTGGTGGCCAGCTCGTGGTCGTCGGTTCCTTCTCCCAGTTTCTTGACCTCCTTGGCGGCTTTCTGAACATGCACATCCGTGAGTTCATAGAGCGCCTTTTTCAGTAATAGCGGCGTATCGCTCTTCTGGGCTAGACCATACCAGTCATCAATGCACTGGAAATGAATCTGGACGTTTCTGAGCCGCTGACGTTGCTGAGAACGAGCACGGATGCGGTGTGCCAGTTCGTCTGCCCTTGCAGATAGTTGTGACTGAAGCCAAGAGTAATGAATGGTTTGCTCGAAGTCGTCACGCCGGCCATTGGGAATGATTTTTTTGGATGAGACATGGATGTCTCCCATCGCCCAGGCTGCGAAGCGGAGTTCAGGGTAGAGCGGTGCTAACAGCGACTCATCTCCAACCTGGATGTTTCCGGACCGAAGGCGAATACCTCCCAACCCAAGCCGTTTCGGAATGGCGCCCATGTATGAATGATCGGCAATCCAGCCGAAGGCCGATAGTTCGCCGTCGTCGCCAAACAGTTCGATGTAGTCGACACCACGCAACGTATCGGACACCTTGGGGTTGAATTCGATGGTGTTTCGGCCACGGTGATAGATCGGCCCGGCACCGTCATCTAGTTCGACCCGGATCGGTGGACGAATGCCGCGCCCAGTGAGGAACTTCTGAATCTCATCCCCGAAGCTGAAGTCGGGATGGAACGGAACGGGCGCGACCTGAGAAAGGTAGGAACGAATGGCCCGCTCATTCATGATTAGGTCGTTCTTGAGACGTTGAATCTTCTTCAGTTCAACTTCAAAGAAGCGCTCAGCCTTGTCCGTGGCTGGCAACTCTTTGTAGGACACAACCTCACGGATGATGTCGATCAGACTGCCGGAATACGAAGCATCCCTCATCTTCTCTTTTAGGGCCCGACTATTCCAGGAGACTTCGACGATTTTTGAATCGCCCTCAGCCTTTCCACGGAAGATCAGTTCTTGGCAGTAGCCAAGTCCCGATAGCCGGCCCACACCTCGAAATCCGCGCAGCGTTGTTCCACGCTTGTGGCTGGCGCCAATGGCCGTGATTCGCTTGACGAAGTCTTGGTTCGGAATGCTCTCTCCGTTATCACGGATGCGTACCGAACGAGACGAATGATCGAGGTGGACTGTGATGTGTGGTTCGTCCAATGACAATCCGGCCATCCGGGCTTCGTCGATTGAATCAGCAGCGTTCTGGACATACTCGCGATAGATAGTCAGCGGGTCGATATACATCGCATTCGCGAGCAGTTCAAGGATGTCTTTGCCGACAACGATATCGGCATCGACAAGCGTTTTCGGCTTAGCCGCGATGGTGATTGCAGTCACAGTCATTATTTCAACTATAAGGATCAGGCTGTTTCGGCCAGGCCAGCGTCTTCAACCAGTTCGTCTTCGGGGATGGTTTCTTCGGATGGAGCGAGCTTGCTTTCCAGCAGGCGCTGTCTCTGCGTCTTCCAGATTTCCTCTTCCTTCTCTTTCGGAATCGGAACGTAATAGCAGAGAATCCGGTTCACCTTGGCGCTGTTCGCCTTGCCGATCATGCCAGCAAAGGTACTGGGGAGCAGTCGCGAGTCGTTGCCGGATAACAGCGTCGCCAATTCGTGTCGTTCATCTTTCGAGAGTTTCTTAAACTCCGCATCAAACTCGTCGAACTCTGGCCTGCCATCGAATTCCTCGTACCAAAATCGATTGAACAGAAAGTGTTGAGGCCGCAGCAGAAGTTCCTCGAACCGTTCCTTGTCATCGCCAAAGGCACGCTTGAAGAATTGGGGGGCGCCACTCACCACTCCATGTGTGGCCTGCAAGATGATCTGCATCGAGCGCAAGTAATAGCGGTTCCACTTTTCGCTGACAAAGGAGCGATCCGGCAGGTCTGTCGGCTGGTAGCGCATTGGGAACGAGAAAATACGGATATTGAGCTTCTCATTCAAGTCGATGTTGAGGCGCATGCGCTCATAAAGATCTGCTGGTGTGTCTTTGAAGTTGTAGAGCATATAATTCGACAGATCGGTCAGGCCCACATCGTGCGCCATGTGGATCGCTGTCTCGTAGGCTTTTCGTACTCCGAGATGGTCAAAGGCGATCCGTAGCGGCCGGATGGCGATAGTAGCCATCTCCTCTAGGTACATCTTGTCCTTGCACAAGATTCGCGCATCCACCCCCTGATTGAAGTCGACACGCCGCTGTGCGGTCGGTTTGCCCTGTCGGCGGAACATTGCTCCTTTCTGGAAGCCGTTGTCACGAATCTCTGCAATGATGTTCTTATAGTTCGGCGAGGCGACCACGTTGTTATCCATCAGCATCAGGTCGCGCTTCTCACCATGGCGTTCCGCAATGGCTTTGATCAGCCCGGTGATGGACTGGGCATCACGCTGATCCCCTTCGAGCTTGGGTACGCCGCAGAAGTGGCACTTGCGGACGCAACCACGGGATGCGTAAGCAAAGTACGCGTCATGAACCGGATAGACGTACTGATCCTTGATTTGATCGAGGATGGAATAATCTGGCACCAGATCCTCGATGGCTGTTCCGCCGAAGTCTTCCGAATACAGTTCTTCGGCAAAGTCATCGAGCTGTAAGGACTCCGATGGAGAGCCTGAAAGTAAGCCAGCAATAAACCGCACACCACGCCAGCGGGGTTCAGCGACAAACTTCTCATGCATCAGCGATGCGGCAATTCCGCCGACAAACACCTTGGTGGTATCGCCACGCGCAATCTCAATGGCTGCGTCAATTGACTTTGCGATTTCCTTCCACTCGAATGAGAAGAGCGTAGTAACGTAAATGCGATCCCAAATCACCTTGTGAACGGCCTTGTCCTTGTCGCCCTTGATGAACTTGACGTTGTCGCGCTTGCCATAGGGGCCGTGATACGCGGCAAGCTTCATCAGACCCAGCGGCGGATACTTGTTCTTGTATCCCGGCTCAATGAGCAGAATGTTCTTGTTTGCCATGAGTCGTGTATCCCGATAGTTGTTTTGTGCGGATCTGCCGCAAAAGGGCCAGGGCAGCATCCGCACCGCTAGCGCCACCATAGCCCTTGAGCGGTCCGTTACTGGACCAGTCAATGCCATGCACGAAATCGGACAGCGCCGAGATGAAGTAATCGATGTCGCAAGCTACGCGCTTAGTGATTGACTCGCGATATAGCTCGCCAGCCAAGCTCATTAAGCAATAGACACCGATACCTTTGCCCAACATGTGCTGTCGCGGTTGATTCCATTGCTTTGACAAGACAACGGTAATTGCCCGCCAGAAGTCGATCACCAGCGTCGCAGTGGAATCATCGACATCCTTGTTCGATAGGCCCGCTTCACGCAGGAAACGACGGGCTGCCTTCTGCATGGTTCGCAACGAGGCAACTCTCAACGGTCCTGTCGTGCGGTTACCACCCAAGTCGAGACGCTGATACCAAGGTGAGCGTTGATCCTCGTGAAGAATCAAGGCGAGAAAGAGTTCCGGCTTTGCCGTCTTGAGGTCCTGCTCAACTAGCCGTGCTTCCGTGAAATCGAGCAGGCTACCGCTCAATCCCTTGGCCTTGCCATTGATGACTCGAAAGATTTCGATTTCTTCTTCGATGCTCAGTGCAATGTAGGCCATGAAGGCGAAAGGAATTTGGCTTTCCCGCAGGTAACCGAGTCGATGTTGGCAGTCGACCTGGGCCATTACTGGGTCTGTCCCAATATTGACTACCAAGATGGCGCCATTTGAACTGCGCTTTAGCTTCCATCCCGTCCGGTCAGGTCGCAGATTGAAAGTTAGCGGGATCGTGGTGGCACCCGGTTGCTGGATGTACCGCTTGAACTCCAGACTGTGCTCTCGATGAAAACGGCGCTGGTACCCCTTCCCGGTCACCTCGTCGAGGATGTCAGGGAAGCTGATCTGGCTCAATTCAGATGCGTTGGCAAAGCCCAAAAAAACCTCTCGGTCGCCGCAACGTCCAACCTGACCAGTGAATGAGAAAAAGGTTTTTTTCATCGATAGAAGTGCAGTATTTAGATGCAATTTACCATTCGACCGTCCAGTGAGCAACCCTAATGAGCTGAATCGCCCTGGCTCTAGTAGACGCTTATCAGCTAGCGAGAGCACTGCTGCGCTAGCCGCGTCAAGAATGAGCGACAGGTAACCGCCCTATTGCCGCTCGATGAAGCACTGCAGGCCAATGACCGCAGAGGCCGATTACCAGCCGGCTGATGCCCAAATAGAAGGGCGTTTCAACAAAATTGGTACTAGCCCAAAAAGGCGAAAGCCCCGCACCAGGGAGGTAATGCGGGGCTTTCAGGACGGCACGTTGGGGGAGGGGGAGGGAGTTTGCCGTCAGGCTGATGTCTGGTCAGCGCATGGGTTCAAGATACTGGCGCAGGCCTGCCAACTCAAGTAACGGCTTGCAACAGCGTGTATCAAGACTTGGCGGGTATTGAACCAATCGTAGAGGCCTGGCGAATCAGGCAACACCGAGTTTTGAATAATATTGAGCGATGGCTGGAATGTTGCCGATGCGCTGCATATGCGCTTTGAGCTTCGGTGCCACGGTGTCTAGCAAATTGGCTGGAATGTGATCCAACATGCCTGAACTGAGCCCACGCATGACGACGAATACTTTCAGGTCGGCAATGGTCAGGCGATTGTCCGCGAAATACTCGCCACCGTGGCTTTCAAGTTGATTCTGCAACCATCGCAGATACTGTGGCAATGGTCCCGCCACCAAGGCGTCACGAGCATTCTTCAGGTCGTTTCCCTTCAAGCCGAATGTGGCCACCAATTTGACATTCAAGTCTTCGAGCGCACTCATTACTTCGTCACATAACAAGGCCTGTAAGCAATCTTCAGGATACAAGCCAGTCAATTTCCCCACGTAGCGCGTGATCGCGTCACTCTGCGTGATCTGCAGTTCATTTATATGCAGGGTCGGCACCTGATTCAGCGGTGTCGTCTTGCGGACTTCCGGAAAATCGCTAGATGCAAAACGATAGTCTTCAAACTCGACGCCCCCGATGTGCAGCGCGAGCCGCGCAGGCTCCGCTCGTCCGCCCGGAAAGTCGAAATAGGTGAGTTTCAGTTTATCCATGGTTCGGTTCCATTCGTAACGAGTAGTGTTCATCAACCGCGAGGTGCTGCTGATAGAGACCGAGTGCGTCTCCTGTAGTTGCATCGTCTTCGAGCGTACGGACAGAACCCCCCAGTCGCTGGTAGACGCTGCGGCCACCAACGACCACGGCCTGCCCACGCAGCTTCGGATAGCGCAGCAGTTCGACGGAAGCGAAGAAGGCATCGATGTCGAGGTGGGCCTTATCGAAGGTTCTCCGCTGAGCTCATGATTACGGCATCACCTGCGAAACGGACGATGATATGGCTCTTCTCGTCGCCCCATTTGCAGGACTTGAACCCAATGACGTCATCGCAACTCGCCGGGTTGCCCAGGATGCTGATGACCTCCCTGTATTCCATGCCGGACTTGATCTTCGCGTAGTTGTCTGCAGTCACCTTGCTGCAGGAGGCGAGAAGGCAGGTGGAGACAAGGAGTGCCATTCGCCACGGTGCGGTGGGCACGGTAATCATTTCTTTGCGCTCCTGCATCTGTTGTTCCATCCTGTCCTCTTCATTTGGTTAGATCAGCTTGCTGACTGTCCCGGTGCGATAACGTGATGTTGAAGAAACAGCAGCCTATCGCAACTCCACCGCGCCATGGAATCTGGCGTCGGATCTTGGGACTGTATCTGAACTGACCGGAATTGGCGTCGCCATTCAGGGCTCTCGATTGCCTACCTTGTCGCCGGCTGATCCGGGCTCTTTCCGCTTCTTCCAACTCCCCAGGAGGGCAGCGCCTAGCCCGAGAAGGATTTCATCGACGAACGGAATGGCATCCGGTATGAACCAGTCCAGGATGAACAACACGGCGGTGATGGCGAACAGGACCGGGAAGCGTAGCTTGGCTAAGTAAGCGATCAGCGGGGCGATGATGAGCTTGAACATGTTGGAACCCTACAGTTGAAGCAGACCGGCTTCTCGGGCAACGAACGTACTGGGCATCGTCATCCCAATTGATGCCGAGCGCGATGGCCTTGCGTTCGATCTCTCGTTTGATTGCGCGGGTTTCCTCAGGATAGTTTTGGAAGCTTGCCATACCTACGACCGGAACCGTGGCTGTTCGCAGCTGGTTTGTGACGCCTCTTCCTCGGACAGTGTCGCTCTGAGGGTCAGACTGTCATGGACCGCCACAGCGACCAGTGCGATCAAGCCGATGGCGATGACCGTATGCACGACGAGCATGAGCCAATGCCAAGGGGTCGTGTTCGAGCCCTCGATGTGGCGCTCGACCAACACGCCGTTTTCGTACTTTTCGCGGATGATTCTGGCCATGGCGGCGACTTCGGTTCGATGGAGACCGCCGGACCAAAAGTATGGCGATCCCCGGAATCCCCCGGAATGCAAAAAGCCAACCCCGGAGGATTGGCTAAGCGCAAGAAGTGCAACGAAATTTCCTGGCTCCCCGACTTGGGCTCGAACCAAGGACCTACGGATTAACAGTCCGGCGCTCTACCGACTGAGCTATCGAGGAATAGAGGCGCGCATGTTAGTCAGTAAAAGCAGTCCAGTCAAGGGAATGCAGGATATACTGCCAAAAAATCTTTCACCCCAATGGACCAGAATCTAGTTTACGCAAAGACCCCTATCGGGGATGAGGCTGTTCGGCAACGGACGCGTGTTGCCCGTCGCAATTTGCGGATGGTGCTTGTGCTGGTCGATGGCAAAATGACCGTCGGAGAATTGGGCGCAAAACTCAACGATCCCTGTCTGGTCGAGAATGCGCTGCATGAGCTGGAACAGGGCGGATATATTGCGCCAAGCTTGGAGGCAGTGTCGGTCTGGCAGGAGAGCAAGTTGTTGCTCGATAAGCTCAAGGCACCGGTTGGGTCGTCACCCAGCCCTAGGTCATTGAGTCAATTGGACTCACCGGGTGCATCCAGCAGATCTTCCACTTTCGATAGGCCTATTCTTCCTGCCGGAGCGACAAGTGACGTTGCCGGCCCGACAACGCAAGCGGCTTCGCCAACGCTGCTGCGCTTGCAGTTGACATACGTGGGGTTTGGATTGATCGCCGTAGTGCTTGTCACCATGGCAGTCTTTCTGTTTTTCCCGTATGACCGCTTCAAGCCCGCTATCGAAAATGAACTGGCGCGGATCTGGCAGGTTCCGGCAAGGGTCGGCGGGGTTAGGCTGATCCTGCTGCCGCAGCCCGGCTTGTTGCTTTCGGATGTGCGTGTCGGTGAGGGTGGGGAATCGGTATTCGAGAAGATTCGGGTTCATTCTTTGTTCGCGATGCTCGGGTCCGGCGTCCATAGCCTGTCGCGCATAGAGATTCTGGGCGGAACGGTTAATGCCGATCATTTGGTCGGATTGTCGCCGGCGGACAACGGGCGGCGCAAGAGCATCCAGAAATGGCTGATGCAGCAGGTCGTTGTCGAAAATCTATCTGTTGCTGCCGGCCCTTTGACTCTTCGTCAACTCAGTGGTGAAGTCTCTTTTCGTGCTGACGGAGGGATCGAGAAGGTTTCCTTGCGGACCGTCGACAATACCTTGCGTGTAACTGCCGAACCGACGCTGCTGGGCCCCAGGCTCATAATTGAAGGATTTGGCTGGCGTCCGACCGACGCACCGCCACTGACCTTTGAATCACTGCATGCGACCGGCCTTTTGCAGAAGGGCAGGCTGGTTGTCAACAGTTTCGACATGCAGACTCTTGGCGGAGTGCTCCGGGGCAACTGGCTAGTGGAATGGAACCAGGGGCTGGTCATGGCCGGCAATGCAACACTCGAACGCGTCGATTGCCGCAGGATGACCGCCCTTTTTGTACCCTCGCTCGCCCTTGAGGGAGACCTGATGGGGAACTTCCGTCTGCGCGGGGCCGGCAGCGACTGGGATTCAATGTGGGCAAGCATGGATGCTGCGCTCGATGCCATGGTACTGCGCGGCGTCCTGAACGGCGTCGATCTGGGCGAAGCCGCGCGCCGCGGTCGTGGTTCCACGGTTCGTGCCGGAAGTACGAAATTTGATCGTCTGAGGGTCAATGTCACGATTGATCCGCGGCAGATTCGTGGGCGCAACCTGGCTATGAATGCCGGCATGTTTACCGCAACCGGCCAGTTTGTCGCCACGCGCGACCGCCAGGTTGAAAGCAGCCTTCAGGTGACCATGCAGACGTCGGTCTCGTCGTTGACTCAAACGGTGGCGGTCAGCGGAACGCTTCCCAATCTGCAGGCCAGCGTTCGCTAGCCATGAGGCAAAAAGAAGGCGAGGCGGCCGCCTCGCCTAGGTTCGCGTCTGCCCGGATCAGCCGTTGGTTACAGTGGCGATCGCCTTGGCAACGTAATCAACGTTCTTGGAGTTCAGTGCAGCCAGGCAGATGCGGCCGGTCGACACGGCATAAATCCCGAATTCCTCCTTCATGCGCTCCACTTGCGCAGTCGTCAGTCCGGTGTACGAGAACATTCCGCGCTGCTCGACAATGAACGAAAAGTCCTGCGCCACCCCCTGCGCCTTGATTGCATCGACGAGGGTGGTACGCATGCCGCGGATGCGGTCGCGCATGCCGGCCAGCTCGGTTTCCCACATCTGGCGCAGTTCGGGCGACGCGAGCACGCCGGCAACGAGAGCGCCACCGTGGATTGGCGGATTGGAGTAATTGGTGCGGATGACGCGCTTGACCTGCGACATCACCCGCGCCGATTCTTCCTTGCTCGCGGTGATGATGGAGAGCGCCCCGACGCGCTCGCCATAGAGCGAGAAGCTCTTCGAGAAGGAACTGGCGATAAAGAACTGCAGGCCGGAGTTCGAAAGTGCGCGGACGGCGACCGCGTCGGCATCGATCCCGTCGGCGAAACCCTGGTAAGCCATGTCGAGGAAGGGCACCAAGCCCTTGTCCTTGCAGATCTCTACCACTTCGTCCCATTGCGCTTGCGAGAGGTCGGCGCCGGTCGGATTGTGACAGCAAGCATGGAGAACAATGATGGAACCGGCAGCGAGGGAATTGAGCGAGGCCTTCATTCCAGTGAAGTTCACACCGCGCGTGGCGGCATCGTAGTACGCATAGTTTTCGACTTCGAAGCCGGCGGATTCGAAGAGGGCGCGGTGGTTTTCCCAGGAAGGATCGCTGATATACACCTTGGCTTCGGGGTTGAGGCGCTTCAGGTAGTCGGCGCCGACCTTCAGCGCACCGGTACCGCCGAGTGCCTGAGCGGTAATCACCTGACCATTGGCGAGCAGGGCGGAGTCCTTGCCGAAAAGCAGGTTTTGCACAACCTGGTTATAGGCGGGTGCGCCTTCGATCGGCTGATAGCCACGTGGAGGAGCGGCCTTCAGGCGAGCCTCCTCGGCAATCCTCACTGCGCCGAGCAAAGGAAGCTTGCCATTGTCGTCAAAGTAGACGCCGACGCCGAGATTGACCTTGATGTCACGGGTATCGGCGTTGAAGGCTTCATTCAGTCCGAGAATGGGATCGCGCGGGGCCATTTCCACCGCAGCAAAGATCGAAGAAGGCATAAGTGCTCCATGAAATAATAGAAAAGCTGTCCGCGCAATAGTGTTTCAGTGCGAACAAAACCGTAAAATTCTAGCATGAGCGAAATTAAGACCGGCAGTCCGGTCGCGTCCTTTGACGGCAGTCCCTTCCGGCTGCACCAGCCCTTTCTCCCCGCAGGCGACCAGCCCGAAGCGATCCGCCAGCTGGTCGAGGGGCTGGCGGATGGGTTGTCCTACCAGACCTTGCTCGGGGTCACCGGTTCCGGCAAGACCTATACGATGGCGAACGTGATGGCCCGAACCGGTCGGCCGGCACTTGTGCTGGCCCCAAATAAAACGCTGGCTGCCCAACTGTACTCCGAGTTCAAGGAATTTTTCCCGGAAAGTGCGGTGGAGTACTTCGTTTCGTATTACGACTATTACCAGCCCGAGGCCTACGTGCCGTCGCGTGACCTTTATATCGAGAAGGACAGCTCGATCAACGAGCACATCGAGCAGATGCGGTTGTCGGCAACGAAGAGCCTGATCGAACGACGCGATGTGGTGATTGTTGCCACCGTTTCCTGCATCTACGGCATCGGCGACCGTGACGAGTATCACAACATGATTCTGACGATGCGCGTCGGTGACCGTCTTGACCAGCGGGTGATCGTCAAGCGCCTGACCGAGATGCAGTACGAGCGCAACGACATGGATTTTCACCGCGGGATCTTCCGCGTGCGTGGCGACGTGATCGACATCTTTCCGGCCGAGCATGCCGAGCATGCCATCCGTGTTTCGTTGTTCGATGATGAAATTGAAGGCTTGCAGTTCTTCGACCCCTTGACCGGCCATCTGTTGCACAAGGCACTGCGCTTCACCGTCTTTCCGGCATCGCATTACGTGACACCCCGTGGGACGGTGCTGCGCGCCATCGAAGCAATCAAGGAAGAACTGCGCGAGCGTATCGATTTCTTCATGAAGAACAACAAGCTGGTCGAAGCCCAGCGCATCGAGCAGCGCACCCGTTTCGACCTTGAACTCCTCGACCAGATCGGCTTCTGCAAGGGAATCGAGAATTACTCGCGCCATTTTTCGGGCCGCCAGGCAGGTGAACCGCCACCGACCCTGATCGACTACCTGCCGTCCGATGCATTGATGTTCATCGACGAGTCGCACGTGACCATCGGCCAAGTTGGCGGCATGTATAAAGGCGATCGTTCACGCAAGGAAAACCTGGTCGACTATGGCTTTCGCCTGCCATCGGCACTGGATAACCGCCCGTTGCAGTTCAACGAGTTCGAGGCCCACCTGCGTCAGACGATCTTTGTCTCGGCGACGCCGGCGGATTACGAAAACCGGCACGCCGGGCAGGTGGTCGAGCAACTGGTGCGGCCGACCGGACTGATTGATCCCAAGGTGATCGTGCGACCGGCATCCAGCCAAGTCGATGACCTGCTGCCGGAAATCCATCAACGAGTGGAAGCGGGCGAAAGGGTTCTCGTAACCACGCTGACCAAGCGCATGGCCGAGG
>ERZ724513.573-NODE-573-length-18187-cov-6.290977_pt1 | contig 18187 bp, 15 predicted proteins | sample MGYA00376046_ERZ724513 | MGnify/ENA primary metagenome ERZ724513 (study PRJEB28724, sample SAMN07190883) | activated sludge metagenome | isolation source: activated sludge of sewage treatment plant in Hong Hong | place: Hong Kong | collected 2016-03-17 ...
TCTCGAATACACGCGTGGACAAGAGCTGCAAGGCGGTGGCGCTGCCGCCCGACTCATCGCTGCCGGCACCGAAGGCCAGGCCATCCGGCGCCGCCGCGAATCCGTCGCCGGCGGGTTTCCCGAAGGTTCCGGAGGATGCGCAGAAGGCGCGTGACACCGATCGCAAGCGCATCCTCGAACAGGAACTGGCGGGTGAGCAGCGCAGTCTGGATCAGGCGCAACGCGAGCTGGCCGATCAGGAATCGCTGCGCGGCAGGGACGGCTCGGCTGCGGCGCTCGACCGTGTGCAGCCTTACCGCGACCGCGTTGCGCAGCACGAGCGCAACATCATCGCCATCCAGAAGGAACTCTCCGGCCTGCGCTGATCAGACCGCGTCGGGCTTGACCTTGTACCAGGCCGAATACAGCGCCGGGAGGAAAAGCAGGGTCAGGGCGGTGGCGACGATCAGCCCGCCCATGATCGCCACGGCCATCGGCCCGAAGAAGTCGTTGCGCGAGAGCGGCACCATGGCCAGCACCGCCGCCGCCGCGGTCAGCACGATCGGCCGGAAGCGGCGCACCGTTGACTCGATGATCGCCTCGCCGCGCGGCTTGCCCGCCGCCATGTCCTGTTCGATCTGATCGACCAGGATCACCGAGTTGCGCATGATCATGCCGAACAGGGCGATGGTGCCGAGCAGGGCCATGAACCCGAATGGCTTGTTGAAGAGCAGCAGGAACAGGGCGATGCCGATGATGCCGAGCGGCGCCGTCAGAACCACCATGACGACCCGCGATACGCTCCGCAACTGGATCATCAGCACCGTGATCACCAGCAGAACGAAGACCGGAATGCCTGCCATCACCGAGTTCGAGCCTTTCGCCGACTCTTCGACCGAGCCGCCGGTTGCGATGGCGTAACCGGCCGGCAGGCTGGCGATGATCTGGTCGATCTGCGGTTGCAGACTGGCGACGATCGTCGCCGGCTGGGTCTTGCCGTAGAGGTTGGCGCGGACGGTGATGGTCGGCAGGCGGTCGCGGCGCCAGATCAGGCCCGGTTCGAACGAGTGCTTGAGGCGGGCGACCTGGCTGAGCGGAACGCTCTTGCCGCTGTGCGTCGGCACCGCAAGCTCGGGCAGGGCCGACAGGTGGCTGCGCTCCTGGCGGTCGCCGCGCAGCACGACATCGATGGTCTTCTCGCCTTCGCGGAAGCTTGTCACGGTGAGTCCGTTGAGCGACATGTTGAGCAGCGCCGCGACATCCTGGCCGGAGACGCCGAGCAGGCGCGCCTTGTCCTGATCGATCTCGATCTCGACGACCTTGGAAAGCTCGCTCCAGTCGAGGTTCACGTTCGATAGTTCCGGATTGCCGCGGAGAACGGTTGCGACTTCGCCAGCGATCCGGCGCAGGGTGTGCAGATCCTCGCCGGAGACGCGGTACTGGAGCGCGTAGCCGACGGGTGGGCCGTTTTCGATGCGGGCGATGTTGCCGCGCACCCCCCAGGCTTCATTTTCGAACAAATCGATCAGTCGACCGCGCAAGGCTTCGCGCGCCTCCTGGCCGCGGGTCATGATGACGATCTGACTGACATTGGTGGCGGGCAGTTGCTGATCGAGCGACAGGAAGTAGCGGGGCGAGCCCGAGCCGACGTAAGTGATGAAATGATCATGCTGGCCAAAGCGCGCCTTGTCCTCGTCCAGCCAGTTTTCGAGCTTCTTCGTCGCGGCGTCGATGGCGGCAACCGACGACCCTTCGGGCAGCCGCAGTTCGACGTTCAGTTCGAGACGGGTCGAGTTCGGGAAGAACTGCTTCTGCACCTTCGCCATGCCTGCAATCGACAGTGCGAACAGGAACAACGTGGAAAGGATGATCAGCCAGCGGCGCCTGACACAGGCACGCACGAGAACACGGAAGCGGTTATAGAACGGCGTTCCGTAGACGTCGTGGTCTTCGCCGTGCGTGTCGCTGCGCAGCCCGATCCGTTGCAGCCTGGCGGCCAGCCAGGGCCAGTGGCGCTGGATGGGACCCGGTTTTCCCGGCGCCCGCGGATCGGGGAGCAACTTGTAGCCCAGCCAGGGAATCGCGACGACCGCGGCGACCCATGAAATGAGCAGGGCAATCGCATTGACCTGGAAGAAGGCGAAGGCGTATTCGCTGGTCGATGACTTGGCGATGGCGATCGGAACGAACCCGGCGACGGTGACCAGCGTGCCCGACAGCATCGGGCCGGCGGTGCTGGTATAGGCAAACGAGGCGGCACGGGTGCGCTCCCAGCCCTGCTCCATCTTCACCCACATGGTCTCGACGGCGATGATCGCATCGTCCACCAGGAGACCGAGCGCCAGCACCAGCGCGCCGAGCGAAACCTTGTGCAGGCCGACGTTGAACAGATCCATCGCCAGGAACGTTGCCGCGAGGACCAGGGGAATCGACAGGGCGACGACCATCCCGGTGCGCATGCCGAGACTGAGGAAGGTGACGAGCAGAACGACGGCGACCGCCTCGGCCAGCGCCCGGACGAAGGTCTTGATCGAGGTACGGACAGCGTTGGGGGCGCTGAGAACCTCGGCAATCTCGACACCCAGCGGCAGCGTGTCGCGAATCTTTGCGATGTTTGCTTCGAGCGCATTGCCGAGATCGATGATGTCGGCGCCGCGCGCCAGCGAAACGCCGATGGCCAGCGCCTTTCTGCCCGCGAAGCGGACTTCGGTTGTCGGCGGATCACTGGTGCCGCGCCGCACGCTGGCGATGTCGCCAAGGCGGAAGCTGCGACCGCCGCTACGGATCAGGGTGTCGGACACCGCCTGAACCGTGTCGAAGGCGCCGCTCGGCCGGATCTGGATGCGCTCGTCCTGGAGCTCGAAAAAGCCGGCGGCGTTGACCGAGTTCTGCTGGCTCAACGCCTGGATGATGGTGGACTGATCGATGCCCAGTGTCGCCAGCTTGGCGTTCGCGAGTTCGACGAAGATCCGTTCGTCCTGAATCCCGAAGATTTCCACCTTGCCGGCGCCGGGGATGCGCAGGAGCTTGTCGCGAACGCGCTCGGCGATGTCCTTGAGCTGGGGGTAGTCGAGACCGTCGGCGGTCAGCGCGTAGATGTTGCCGAAGACGTCGCCGTACTCGTCGTTGAAGAACGGACCCTGAACGCCGGCCGGCAGGGTGTGCCGGATGTCGCCGACCTTCTTGCGCACCTGGTAGAAGAGATCCGGGACAACGCTTCCGGGGACGCCGTAGCGGGCGAAGAACATGACAGTTGACTCGCCGGGTCGGGAGAAACTCTGGATGCGGTCGATGTACGGCATCTCCTGCAGCTTCTTCTCGATCTTGTCGGTGAGCTGCTGTTCGACCTGGAGCGCCGTGGCGCCCGGCCACAGTGTGCGGATCACCATGACCCGGAAGGTGAATGGCGGGTCTTCGGCCTGACTCAGCCGGCCGTAGGAGATGATCCCCAGCAGCGCGATGGCGAGCAGGAGGAAGCCAACCAGGGTCCGGTTGTGCAGTGTCCAGTCGGACAGATTGAAGCGCTGGGCCACAACTCAGCGCTGCTGCGCGGGAGGTACGGCGGGCTGGGCCTGCACCGCCTGGCCGTCGACCAGCCGGCGCTGCCCGGTCAGGATCACCATCTCATCGGCCTTCAGTCCGCCGGCGATGGCCGCGCCATCCTCACGGAACGCCGCCACCTCGACCGGCCGCAGCGTCGCCTTGCCGTCGCTGGCGACCCATACCTGCGGCCCCTTGCCGTTGTCGACGATGGCCGTCAGCGGAACGACGATCGCCGCGCCCGCCGACGAGCCGAGAACGACGCGCGCCGTCATCCCGAGCTGCGCCGCCGGCAGCGGGTCGACAATGCGGACCCGCGCTGCGTAGGTACGGGTAGCCGGGTCGGCGGCCGCGGCCAGTTCGCGGACCTCGCCTTTCATGAACAGATCCGGCTGCGCCCACAGATTGACCGCAATCTGCCGCGCCGCCTTGAATTCGGCGAGGCGGCCCTCCGGAATCGCGATCGCCACTTCCTTTTCCTCCGGGCGCGCCAGGCGGAAAACCGGCTGGCCAGCGCTGACGACCTGGCCGGCGTCGGCGAGAACAGCGGTGATCACGCCCTCATGATCGGCGACGAGGGTGCCGTAGCCGGCCTGGTTGCCGCTGATCTCGCTCTGGGCGCGCGCCTGCTCCAATCGCGCCCGGGCGCTGCGGTAGGCGTTTTCCTTGGCGTCGAAAGCGGCCTGGCTGACGAAGCGCTTGGCCAGAAGGTCGGCATAGCGGGCGCGTTCGTTGCTGGCGGTGGTGAATTCGCTCTCCGCGGCCGCCACCTGCGCCAGCGCGGCTTGCCGAGAAAGCTGCAGGTCGGCGGGGTCGAGGCGGGCCAGCGCCTGGCCGGCCTTCACGGTCATGCCGGAATCCACCAGGCGCGAGGTGATTTTTCCGCCGACCCGAAACGACAGGTCAGCCTCGTGTCGCGCGCGGATTTCGCCCGTGTAGATGGCAACCCCGGCGTCCCTGGCGCTGGCGGGCTGAACCAGAACCCTGGTGACCGCTGGCGGCGGCGCTTCCGTGCCGTTGCAACCGCCCAGGACCATGGCGACGCAGAGGGTGGCAGCTAATGGCACGAGTTTGCGGGAAGGCATCGAGGAGGCGCCGGGCGAAATCCTGCAATCATAATGAATATGCGGTCAGTAAAGCAACGGCTTCGACGCCGCGCCGGTTGAATCGCTACAATGGCGGACATGAATGACACACTCCGATCTTTTGCCGGACTTGACCTCCTGGCCTCGACCGTGCTCCTGCTCGACGAGGAACTGGCCGTGCGCTATGTCAATCCGGCCGGAGAGAACCTGCTTGCCGTCAGCCTGCGCACGGTGGCCGGCAAGCCGTTGGCGGCGGTGTGCGCCTGTCCGGCGACCCTGCGGGCTGCGTTTGACAATGCCTTGGACAACAGTTGGGGTTACACAGGACAGAATATCGAACTGAAGCGCAGCGACGGCGAACTGCTCCACGTCAACTGCACGGTGACGGCGCTGCGGCAGGACATGGCGGAGAATGTGCGATTGCTGGTGGAATTGCAGCCAATGGAGCACCAACTGGCGGCGACCCGGGAAGAGCATCTCATCGAGCAGCAAAAGGCGAGCCGGGAACTGATCCGCAATCTGGCGCACGAGATCAAGAACCCGCTGGGCGGTATCCGGGGCGCCGCGCAGTTGCTCGAGCACGAACTGAACAACCCTTCGCTGAAGGAATACACCCAGGTCATCATCAAGGAGGCCGACCGCCTGCAGAACCTGATGAAGCGGTTGCTGACATCACATCGGACGATGCTGCCGACCACGGTCAATATCCACGAAATCCTCGAGCGTGTCCGCAGTCTGCTCACCTCCGAGTTCCGGGGCTCGCTGGCGATGCGCCGCGATTACGACACCAGCCTGCCGGAAATCGTGGGCGACCGTGAGCAACTGATCCAGGCGTTTCTCAACGTCGCGCGCAATGCCGCGCAGGCGATGCATGGCGAGGGCGAAATCGTCTTGCGCACGCGGGTGCTGCGCCAGGTTACGCTGGCCAAGAAGCGCTACCGTCTCGCCCTCGAGATCAAGGTCGTCGACAATGGGCCGGGGATTCCTGAAGCGGTTCGCGAAACCATGTTCTATCCGCTGGTTTCGGGCCGCGAAGGCGGCAGCGGACTGGGCCTGACGATCGCCCAGAATTTCGTCCAGCATCATCACGGCACCATCGATTGCGCGAGCCGGCCAGGCGAAACGGTGTTCACCATCCGCCTGCCGGTCGAGCAGGCCTGAGTCTTGCTTGCTGCAGTCCACAGCCAACAATCCGATGGACAAGATAATCATGAAACCGGTCTGGATCATCGATGACGATCGCTCAATCCGCTGGGTTCTCGAGAAGACGCTGACGCGCGAGGGGATCTCGTTCAAGAGTTTCGCGTCGGCCAGCGAGGCCATTTCCCAGCTCGAACAGGGCGCCGAGCCGCCGCAGGTGCTGCTGTCCGACATCCGCATGCCCGGCCAGTCGGGGCTGGAGCTGCTGCAGGAAGTCAAGACCCGCTTTCCGGCGCTGCCGGTCATCATCATGACCGCCTATTCGGACCTCGAGAGCGCCGTTGCCGCCTTCCAGGGCGGCGCCTTCGAGTACCTGCCCAAGCCCTTCGATGTCGATCAGGCCGTCGAACTGATCCAGCGGGCGATTGACGAATCGATGCACCAGGCTGGTGCATCCGACGAAGAGCTGCTGACGCCGGAGATTCTCGGGCAGGCCCCGGCGATGCAGGAGGTCTTCCGGGCCATCGGCCGCCTCGCCATGTCGCACGCCACCGTGCTGATCACCGGCGATTCGGGCAGCGGCAAGGAGCTGGTCGCGCGGGCGCTGCACCGCCACAGTCCGCGCGCCGACAAGTCCTTCGTCGCGATCAACACCGCGGCGATCCCCAGGGATCTGCTCGAGTCCGAACTCTTCGGCCACGAGCGCGGGTCATTCACCGGAGCGCAGACGCAGCGGCGGGGACGCTTCGAACAGGCCGAGGGCGGCACGCTGTTCCTCGACGAGATCGGCGACATGCCGTCCGAGTTGCAGACCCGGTTGCTGCGGGTCCTTTCCGACGGACATTACTACCGGGTTGGCGGCCATTCGCCGATCAAGGCCAACGTCCGCGTGATTGCCGCGACGCACCAGAATCTGGAGGCGCGGGTCAAGGAAGGTCTGTTTCGCGAGGATCTCTTTCATCGCCTCAACGTCATTCGCATCCGTCTCCCGGCGTTGCGCGAGCGGCGCGAGGACGTCCCGTTGCTGACCCGCCATTTCCTGCAGAAGAGCGCGCGCGAACTTGGCGTCGAGGCCAAGCGCCTCTCGGATGCCGCGATGGCCTACCTGAGCGGGCTCGACTTCCAGGGCAACGTCCGGCAACTGGAAAACCTCTGCCACTGGCTGACCGTCATGGCCCCCGGACAACTGGTCGAGATCGGCGACCTGCCGGCCGAACTGCGCGACGCCGAGTCGATCGCGCTGGCGACCGACTGGGAAAGCGGGCTGGCCGGCGAAGTCGATCGCCTGCTCGCCGCCGGCGTCGACAATGTCCATGGCCGCCTCGCCGAAACCTTCGAACGCGTCCTGATTTCCCGCGCGCTGGCCCGGACCGGCGGGCGTCGGATCGAGGCGGCGCTGGCGCTCGGCATCGGGCGCAACACGATCACGCGCAAGATCGCCGAACTGGGCATCGAAGGGGGCAAGGAGACGGCGGCGGAGTAGAATCCGCTCCATGCCGCTGATCGATCCTGCCCTGCTGGAATCCGCGCCCGGCCTGCCTGCCGGGCGCTTCGCGATCATTGCCCTGGACGAGTGCGACTCGACCAGCAGCGAATTGCTGCGCCGCGCCGACCGGGGCGCGCCGGCCGGGACGGTTGTGGTTGCCGATCGTCAGACCGCCGGACGCGGCCGCCGCGGGCGAAGCTGGCTGTCGGCGCCGGCGGCCGGCCTGACATTTTCTCTGCTGTGGCGCTTCAGCGGGCCGCCGGCGAAGCTCTCGGGCCTTTCGCTGGCCGTCGGCGTGGCGCTGGCCAGGGGCCTCGAAAGCATCGGCGCCCGTGGCATCCGCCTCAAGTGGCCGAACGATGTCCTGCTCGCAGCGGCCGGGGATTTCGCCAAGCTGGCCGGGATACTCGTCGAACTCGCGACTGACCGCGAGGGCACCCAGGCGGTCATCGGCATCGGCGTCAACCTGCTGGCGCCCGGTGACGATCTGCCGCAGCCGGCGGCCGGACTCGATCAGGCGGTGACGCCGCTGCCCGACCGGCATCTCGTGCTGGCCGCGATTCTTCGGGAACTGGATCGGGTTCTCGAGGCTTTCGCGGTCGACGGCTTTTCCGGGGCCAAAATGGCCTGGCAGCAGCGCCATGCCTGGCAGGGTCTCGCCGTCCGCCTTGCCGCTGACGATGGAACGGCGCTCGACGGCATCTGCGAGGGCGTCGACGACGACGGCGCGCTGCTGCTCGCGACAGCCGCCGGCGTGCAGCGCATCGTTTCCGGCGACGTCAGCCTGCGCCGCGCATGATCCTCTGCATCGACAGCGGCAACAGCCGCATCAAGTGGGGCGTGCACGGCGAGGGGCGCTGGCTTGAAGCCGGGATCGTCGAGCATGCCGATACCGACCGACTCGGGTCGCTGACCCGTCGGTTGCCGCCGGCGACGCGAATCATGCTGGCCAACGTCGCCGGCGACGCGGCGCTGGCGCGAATCCGTCTGGCGCTCGCGGCGCGCTGGCGCGAACTGCGCGAAGTGAAATCGGCGCCCGCGGCGGGCGGCGTGATCAATCTGTATGAGGATCCGGCGCGTCTCGGCGTTGACCGCTGGTGCGCGCTGCTCGGCGCGCGCAGCCTGACGTCGGCCGCCTGCGTCGTGGTGATGGCCGGCACGGCGACGACGATCGATTCGCTCGACGGCGGCGGCCGCTTCCTCGGCGGCTTCATCCTGCCCGGATTCGACCTGATGCGCCGCTCGCTGGCGCAGGATACGGCGGCGCTGCCACTGGCTGAAGGACAATATCGCGCCTGGCCGCGCTGCACCGACGACGCGATCACCTCCGGCTGCGTCGAGGCCCAGGCCGGCGCCATCGAACGCGCCGTCGCCAGACTGGGCAACGGCGCCGCGTGCCTGCTTTCCGGCGGCGCCGCCGGCGTCATCGGCGAGCATCTCGGCATGGCGCACCGGCGCGTCGACAATCTCGTGCTCGAAGGCCTGCTGCGGCTCGCCGGGGATTTGCCGGCATGACATGCCAGCGGCAACAGCGGCAGTTGTAGATTGCCGCCTTAGCGGCGACAATTGACGCCAACTCGACGCCTTTCGGGAGGTCCCATGTTCGATCCGGTCATCAGCAACCTGCCCGCCTTCGCCAGCTTTTTCGTGACGGCCATCGTTCTGTTGCTGGCGTTTCTCGCCATTTACGTGGCGATCACGCCCTACAACGAAGTGGCGCTGATCCGCGCCGGCAACGAGGCCGCAGCGGTCAGTCTCGGCGGCGCGGTCATCGGTTTCGCCTTGCCGATTGCGGTTTCCGTCGCCGTCAGCCACAACCTGTACGCGATGATCGGCTGGGGCGTCGTCGCCTCCGTCGTGCAGTTGCTCGCCTTCATCGCCGCGCGGCTGGCGTTGCCGCGGATCAACGAAAGCATCCCCCAAGGCAAGCTGGCCTCGGGAATCTTCCTCGCCTCATTGGCGATCGGCGTCGGCATCCTCAACGCCGGCTGCATCGTCTGACCATTCAAGGAGAATTTCATGGCACTGATGGACTTCATCAAGAAACAGTTTATCGACATCCTGCAATGGACGGAGGACAGCGACGGCACGCTGGCCTGGCGCTTCCCGATGGCGGAGATGGAAATCCAGAACGGCGCCAGCCTGACCGTGCGCGATTCGCAACTGGCGCTGTTCGTCAACGAAGGCACGGTGGCGGATGTCTTCGCGCCCGGCATGTACAAGCTGACGACGCAGACGCTGCCGGTCCTCACCTACCTGAAGAACTGGGACAAGCTGTTCGAGTCGCCCTTCAAGTCCGACCTCTATTTCTTCTCGACGCGCACCCAGCTCGACCAGAAGTGGGGGACGCCGAACCCGATCACCATCCGCGACAAGGAATTCGGCATCGTCCGCATGCGCGCCTTCGGCATTTATTCGTATCACCTGACCGACCCGAAGACTTTTTACCAGAAGATTTCCGGCACCCGCGACGCCTACACCCGCGAGGAACTCGAGGGCCAGTTGCGCAACACCCTGGTCGCCGGGTTGACCGACCTGTTCGGCGAATCGGGCGTGCCCTTCATCGACATGGCGGCCAACCAGGACGAATTCGGCAAGGCGATGGCGGCCAAGGCGGCGCCGATGTTCGCCGAGTACGGGCTGACGCTCGATTCGCTGGTCGTCCAGAATGTCTCGCTGCCCGAGGAACTGCAGAAGATCCTCGACCAGAGGATAGGCATGAACATGATCGGCGACATGGGGCGCTTCACGCAGTACCAGGTCGCCAACGCGATCCCCGAGGCGGCGCGGAACGAGGGCGGCATGGCCGGCATGGGTGTCGGCCTCGGCGCCGGCGTCGGCTTCGGCCAGGTCATGGGGCAGGCGATGGCGTCCGCCATGCAGCCAGCCGCCGGCGCGGCATCCGCGGCGCCCACGGTCTCGGCCGACGAGGTCGTCGCAACGCTGGAAAAGCTGCACGGGCTGGTCGAAAAGGGCATCCTCAGCCAGACGGAATTCGAGGCCAAGAAAGCGGAATTGCTCAAAAAACTGAGTTGACCGCAGCCAAGTGGCCCTGACCGCCTCCTGCCCTTCGTGCGGCGCGCCGGTCGTCTTCAAGTCGGCGGGGTCGATCCTCGCCGTCTGCGAGTACTGCCAGAGCACGCTGGTCCGCCATGACACCGCGCTGGAAGACATCGGCAAGATGGCGGCGCTGGCGGAGGACCGCTCGCCGCTGCAACTGGGGGCCGAAGGCAGCTACCAGGGCGTCCATTTCGCGCTGATCGGGCGCATCCAGATCAAGTACAGCCAGGGCTACTGGAACGAGTGGCACCTGCTGTTCGACGACATGCGTACCGGCTGGCTGTCGGAGGCCGGCGGCGAGTATGTGCTCACCTTCGCCCGCCAGGTGCAGGAAGCGCTGCCGCAATTCGCCGAGCTGAAGATCGGCCAGCGCTTCGTGCTGGCCAGCCAGCCGTGGACGGTCAGCAACATCGAGAACGCCGAGTGCGTCGCCGGCCAGGGCGAACTGCCGTTCAAGGTTGGCGCCGGCTACCCGGTTGCCGCGGTCGACCTCAGAAACGGGGCCAATTTCGCGACCCTCGATTATTCGGAAACGCCGCCGCTGCTCTTCGTCGGCGAGCCGGTCGCTCTCGCCTCGCTGAAGATGAGCAAGCTGCGCGAGGGAATGCCGATTCCGGCGCACACCGTCGCGGCGCAGGTTTTCCGCTGCCCGGGTTGCGGCGCGCCGATGCAGGCGCGTTCCCGGGAAATCCTGGCGGTCGGCTGTGCGAGTTGCGGCGCTGTGGTCGATACCGCCGACCAGAATTACAAGCTGTTGTCGAAGGCGCTCGGCACGCGCGACGAGAAGTACGCGCCGCGCCTGGCCCTGGGCAGCAAGGGCACCCTGGAGGGCAAGCCGGTCGAGGTCATCGGTTTCCTCGTCAAGGAGTCGCGGGTCGACGGCGTCGCCTACGCTTGGCGCGAATACCTGCTCGCCGGCGATAGTGCGGAAACCCATGGCACCTATCGCTGGCTGACCGAATACGACGGCCACTGGAACATCGCCGACGTGCTGTCCAACCCGCCGGCCGGCAGCGGCGCGATGGAACTGGCCGACGTCAATTTTTCCGGGCAGCGTTTCCGGCACTATTCCACCGCGCAATCCGCCGAGGTCATCCAGGTCGCCGGCGAATTCACCTGGCGCGTGCGCCGCGGCGAGACCAGCCGGGTGGTGGACTACGTCGCGCCGCCGCTGCTGCTGTCGCGCGAAGCGACCGACAGCGATCTGAACTGGTCGCTCGCGACCTACGTCGCCCCCGAGGTGATCGGCGAGGCGTTCAAGCTGCCGGGACGGATGATCGCGCCGGTCGGCATCTACGCCAACCAGCCCAATCCCTGGGCCGAAACGCACCGGCGGGTTTGCAGCCTGTTCTGGAAACTGGCGCTGGTCGCGGTCGTGCTCCAGGTCCTCTTCGGCTTCCTCGGCGGCGGCAAGGTCCTGCTGCGCCAGGAGGTCACGTTTTCGCCGCAGATGGCGGAAGATGAGGTCGTCACCAGTGAATTCGAGGTGCGCGACCGGCCGCGCAAGCTGACCGTGCGCAACGCGACTTCGCTCGACAACAACTGGATCGGCCTCGACCTGCTGCTGGTCAACAAGGCCAGTGGCCAGGCGTGGCCGGCAGCGCGGGAACTCGCCTACTACCATGGCAACGATGGCGGCGAGAGCTGGTCCGAAGGCAACCGCAGCGACGAGGTCGTTTTCCTCGACATCCCGCCCGGAACCTACTACCTGACGGTCGACCCCGACATCGCCCCGGAAAAGCCGGTGCCGGTGCGCGACCTCATCGAGGTGTACAGCGGCGGCGCCGGCTGGTCGAATTTCGTCATCGTGATGCTGTTTCTTGTCTTCTTCCCGGTATTCACGCGCCTGCGCCACGGGGCCTTCGAGGCCAGGCGCTGGGCCGAGAGCGACCATGCGCCGGCGGCGAGCGGCGATTCCGCGGACGGGGACGACTGATGTTCAAGAACTTCAACCTGGCCACCGGCATCCTCGCGCTGCTGCTGTTCGGCTACGCCCAGCACCAGGGCTGGAACCTGTTCGACAACGTCGCCAATCCGGGCAAGGGCGGATCCGGCAGCAGTCGCGTCTATCACAAGTGACGAGGGCGGGCGCTCAGTCGCCCCCGCCACCGCAGCCGCAGCCATCCCCACCGCCGTCGCCATCGGAACCGCCGGAATCGCCTGAACAGCCGCCGCCGCAGCCGATGTGGCTGGCGCAGAAGCCGGCGCCGATCGCGCCCTCGCGGCCGGCGGCCAGGCAATCGAGCTGGTAGATGAAGCCGCCGGCGATCAGGAGGGCGGCGTCCAGCGCGAACAGCCGGGGCAGCCGCTGCGGCTGGCGGGGGTCGATTCCCTCGCGCGCGCAGGCCAGCCGCCACGCGCGCTTGATGCCGTCCGACACCTGGGTCGGCGAAGGCATCGCCTCGGCCGGCGTATGGTGCAGGAAGCGGCCGAAGGCGCCCCGGCAGAAACGCGCATAGTGCCGGGTGAACAGGATGAACTCGTGCCAGGCATCGTCGACGACCTGCGACGGCATCGCCACCATGCGCCGCCCGGCGCGATGACAGAGCAGAAAATATTCGCGCAGGCCGGCGAAGACCTCGGCGCGCTGATCCGGTGTCAATGCGGGGCGCCGGGCGGCGAGGCGGCGGTCGAGAACTCCGGCGAACGGGTACTGGTCGATGAAGGCCGCCCGCCGCCGTGCCGACCACTGCCGCCAGAGCAGCCATACCAGCACGACCGCCGCCAGCGCGACGACGACCTTGATCATGCGCCGACGTCGAAGCAGAGGTACTTGATCTCGAGATAGTCCTCGATCCCGTACTTCGAGCCCTCGCGCCCGATGCCCGACTGCTTGACGCCGCCGAAGGGCGCGACCTCGTTCGAGATCAGCCCGGTATTGACGCCGACCATGCCGTATTCCAGCGCCTCGCCGACGCGCCAGCAGCGCGCCACGTCGCGCGAATAGAAGTAGGCGGCGAGGCCGAATTCGGTGGCGTTGGCCATCGCCACCGCCTCGGCTTCCGTGTCGAAGCGGAACAGCGGCGCCACCGGGCCGAAGGTTTCCTCGCGCGCCACCTTCATCGCCGGGGTCACGTCGGCGAGCACCGTCGGCTGGAAAAAATTGCCGCCGCGTTCGTGGCGGGCGCCGCCGCACAGCACGCGGGCGCCCTTGGCGAGCGCGTCGGCGACGTGCGCCTCGACCTTGGCCAGCGCCGAATCGTCGATCAGCGGGCCCTGCGCGACGCCCTCCTCGGTGCCGGCGCCGACCTTCAATTCGCCGGCGCGCGCCGCGAGCTTGCGGGCGAATTCTTCATAAACCCCCGACTGCACGAGGATGCGGTTGGCGCAGACGCAGGTCTGGCCGGTGTTGCGGTATTTGGCGATCAGCGCGCCGTCGACCGCGGCATCGACGTCGCCATCATCGAAGACGATGAAGGGCGCGTTGCCGCCCAGTTCCAGCGACAGCTTCTTGATCGTCGGCGCGCACTGCGCCATCAGCAGGCGGCCGACCTCGGTCGAACCGGTGAACGACAACTTCCTAACCAGCGGGCTGGCGGTCAGTTCGCCACCGATCGCCACGGGATCGCCCGTCAGCACGTTGAAGACGCCGGGCGGGAAGCCGGCTTCCTCGGCCAGCACCGCCAGCGCCAGCGCGGTCAGCGGCGTCTGCTCGGCCGGCTTGACCACCACCGTGCAGCCGGCGGCCAAGGCCGGCGCGACCTTGCGCGTGATCATCGCGAGCGGGAAGTTCCAAGGCGTGATCGCGGCGCAGACGCCGATCGCCTGCTTGATGACGACGAGCCGCTTGTCGGCGGCGGTCGCCGGAATCGTCTCGCCATAGGTGCGCTTGCCTTCCTCGGCGAACCACTCGACGAACGACGCGCCATAGGCTACCTCGCCCCTGGCCTCGGCCAGCGGCTTGCCGCCTTCGGCGGTGATCATCTGCGCCAGGTCCTCGGCATTCCGGCTGATCAGCGCGAACCAGCGCTGCAGCACCTGCGAACGCTGCCTGGCGGTCTGCGCGCGCCAGACAGGCAGCGCCGCGGCGGCGGCGGCGATCGCGCGCTGCGTTTCCGCGGCGCCGCAGTTCGGCACTTCGGCCAGCAGCGAACCGTCGGCCGGGTCGCGCACCGCAATGGTTGCGCCGCCATCGGCAGCGATCCATTTTCCGCCGAAAAAGGCGGTCGACCGCAACAAAGACTCATCATGAAGGTGCATGGCCTTGAAAAATCCTGTAGAAACGGTAAGTTATGAATTGTTTGCAGAAAGTGTCTCAAGAGATGCGGCTTCCCGCCTTGTTTGCCGTTACGCTCGCCGTCGCGCTGGCCACCGCCTGTGGCAGCCCGGGGCCGCGTCCGGTCGCATTTGGCAGAACTATAACGCAACCCCTGCCGGTCAGCGAGAAGGGCAACGAGGTCGCTCTCTATGCCCTGGGGCTGATCGATACCGGTTACCGCTTCGGCGGCAGGAACCCCGAAGCCGGGCTCGATTGCAGCGGGATGGTCAGCTTCATCTATGGCCAGGCCGCCGGCCTCAAGGTCACGGGCAGCGCCGCTGACATCGCCCGCGGCAGCCGGCCGATCGAGCCGGAGTTCCTGCGGCCCGGTGACCTGGTCTTCTTCAATACCCGCAACCAGCCGTATTCCCATGTCGGCATCTATCTGGGCGATTCACGATTCGTTCATGCGCCGGCGACCAGCGGGCGCGTCCGCATCGACCGCCTGAGCGACCGCTACTACGCCCAGCGCTTCGAGGCCGCGCGAACCTTTTTCGACTGACGCCGTCGCCGCTTCGATAGATTGGACGCGGACCGGCGCAGGCTGTAAAATCGCGGCTCCCGCGCGCCCGTAGCTCAGTTGGATAGAGTACTGCCCTCCGAAGGCAGGGGTCGGACGTTCGAATCGTCTCGGGCGCGCCAATCGGATACGAATCCGGGCATTTCCGCCGAGCAGCGCGGGTGGTTGGGGCACACCCAGGAATCCGAACCCCCGGCCTTGCCCGAGAGGCGCTTCATCTTGATTCCGCAAGCCGGACAGGTTGGTGTCCTGTAATCACCTTCAGTGGCGAATTCCAGCAGGCTTTTCCGGGCGGCCTCGGGTAGCCTCTTGACCATGATGAGAAACATGTCGCCATTGATCAGCGTGATGCGATTGCTGCCCGCCACCACCTTCGCAGCGTCGGCGAAGTGGCCGCTGGTCACGAAGAACGCCCGGCCGATTTTCTCGTGGGTCATCGCGCCGAGCAGTTCGCGCACCGGCCTCACGCCGACCAGGCGGTCGCCCCCCGCCGCGCACTGGACGATTGCCGTAGGTTTCCCGCTATCGTCCTGATAAAGCAGGATGTCCATCCCGCCATCGGGCCCGAGCCCCGTGGTTTCGCTGCGGATGCCGCTCGTTTCGTAGAACTTCTGGCAGAGATCCTCGAAGCGCTTCCACTCGACCGCGCGGATCAAGTCGATCGACCAGGCGACCGGTTTCGCTTCGATCTCCGCCGCGGGTTCGCTGCAGGCGTCATCAATTACCGGCGCCGCCTCCGGCTCAACCATTACCACCGCGGGACCCGGTTCGACCGCCGGGGTTACGGCAGCCACTACCTCCTCCTCCAGCACTTGCGGGACAGCGGCCGCCGGCTCCGGAGCGCGGCGTCTGGCGGACGATCCGCCATCCGCGTCGCCGCGAGTCGCCGCCGGCCGTCTTGACCTGGTGGACATGGCCAGTGCATAGAACGCCGCGCAAAACAGGAAGAAAATGCCGAACACGACCCACGCAACCGCAACGACACCCTGGGCTATCGAGTTCACGATGATGTTGTCGGGCGCAAGGTTCGGCAAGCCCCATACCAGGCCGATGAATACGGCCACGCCAACCACGAAGATCAGCAGCCAGGGAGCCCCCAGCATGTCATCCAGAAGGGTCACGCTCCTTTTTCGGTGTCCTTGGGCCATATGAACTCCGGGGTAGTTTTCTGCCATTGTAGAATATCGGCACGATCAGGATGCCGCTGTGGCTTGGCGAGCGCTGGTGCTGCGCTTCGGGCGGCCGGCGGACTACCTCGAGCCTGGTTGCGAATTCAGCGAAGATGTCTTTTAGCATGATTTGCTCCGCGATGGCTCAAACCGGCGAGTGTCGAATGCTCCGATGCTTCAGTTCTTGGCAACTTCGTCGGTGAAGGCCATCTTCATCTTGTTCCTGCTGCTCGTCGGCGGCTGCGCGTGCGCGGCTTCCCCGATTGTCCTGCACGTCATCGGCGACACGGGCGATTGCGATTTGCCCTCAACGGCTCAGGTGTCGGCGGCCATCCGGCGGCAGGAGGATTTCAGGGATGCCCGGTTGCTCGAGGTCGGCGATCTGGCCTACCCGGTGGCGACGCGCGAGCGCCTGCTGGAGTGCCACGAGCCGCACTTCTCGATGTTCCCGAAACGGCTGGCGGTGCCGGGGAACCATGACTGGGCCGACAGCGACGCGGCCGGTTTTTTCTCGATCTTTCCCAAACCGGTGCCGCGCGTGGAAGATCTGGGCGGCCCATGGCGGCTTTTGCTGCTGGACAGCAACCTGAAGGGTGTCGCGTGGGAACGGCAGTTGCTGTGGCTCGAAGGCATGCTGGGCGGCAGCCGGGGCAAGTGCCTGATCGCGGCCTGGCATCACCCGCGCTGGTCCTCCGGCAAGCACGGCGACCTCCCCTTCGTCGATCCGCTCTGGCGGCGGGTCAGCGGCTACGCGACCTTTACGCTGCACGGGCACGATCATCATTTCGAGGCGTTGCCCCAATTCGCCGCCGATGGCGCCGCAAGCCATCGGGGAACGGCGTCGTTCGTGGTCGGCACCGGCGGCGCCCGTCTGTATCCGCCCGGGGAAAACAAACGCTCGGAGCGCACCGTCCATGGACAATTCGGCTTTCTCCGGATCAGTCTGGACGGACTACGCTACCACTGGCGCTTTGTCGGCGTGGACGACAAGGTGCTCGATTCCGGCAGCGGGACTTGCCAGCCGACCGGGCGCCGGCCCTAGCTTCCTGTCACGGCGCCCGCAGGCATGTCCGGCTTGTTGGTCTTCCCGGATTCCCGCGATTGTCGGAAAAATTGACAGCCCTCGTTGCGCCCCCTGTCCATCGTCCCGATTGGCCTGCACTGTTGTTTTTGCAACACCACGACCGCAGAAACAGATGAAAGCAGATGAACCGGGACGATATTCGGAGTATGCTAAATTATTGTTTAAATAAAAGAGGTTAGGAATGAAAGTTAATCTACATTCCCATACGCCGTTCCGGGCAACCGGCGTCGCCGCGGCGTTGGCGATCGTTTTCAGCGGATTTGCCCAGGGGGCGGAGATCTCGGCGGCAGAGGCCAAGGCGCTGAAGGCGAAGGTCAATGAACAGGCCAAGCGGATGGAAGCGCTCAAGAAGCAACTGGCGGATACCGACGCCAAGTTGCAGAGCATCCAGCAGGCGCTCGGTGTCGACGCGCCGGCCAAGACCGTAGCCACCGCGACGCCGGCGAAGGGCAAGGAAGCCCCGCCCGCGCAGGTGGCCCAGGCGCCGACGGTGGCGCCGGTTCCGCAGGCGGCGGCCGCACAACAGCCGGCCACGGTCGGCGAAAGCCGCCCGGAACGGGTGCAGCAGGTGGCCCAGATCTTCGAGCAGCCCGGCGTGCTGACGCCTGCCGGCCAGTTCTCCTTCGAGACCGGCATACAGTACTCGTACTCGTCAAGCAATCGGGTGTCGCTGGTCGGCTACACCATCATTCCGGCGATAACGATCGGCCTGATCGATGTGCGCGAGGTCAGGCGCAATTCGACCGTCGCCAACTTCACGGGGCGCTGGGGCGTGACCAACCGCCTCGAACTCGAGGCCAAGGTACCGTTCGTCTATCGCTCGGACGATCAACTGACCCGCCCGCTGAATCTGGGCGCCGGCCGCG
>ERZ724513.574-NODE-574-length-18178-cov-7.549192_pt1 | contig 18178 bp, 17 predicted proteins | sample MGYA00376046_ERZ724513 | MGnify/ENA primary metagenome ERZ724513 (study PRJEB28724, sample SAMN07190883) | activated sludge metagenome | isolation source: activated sludge of sewage treatment plant in Hong Hong | place: Hong Kong | collected 2016-03-17 ...
AACACAGTTTCACCCCGCCAGAATCATTCAGTCAGGGAATCTGACAAAGTAGAATCAGGCAACCGGCGCATTCCTCGCCGCCAGCCACGCCTCGTAACCGCCGCGCAAGGGGCGCACCGACAAATAGCCCTCGGCCAGCAGGCGGCGGGCCGCCTGAACGGCGCCGGCATCCTCGGGGCAGGCGCACAGAGTCACGATGGGCTGGTTCCTCGGCCAGTTGCCGACCGCATCCAGAAGACGGTCGTGTTCGGCGATGGTGGCGCCGACGATGGGGCCGGTTTCAGCGACCATGCTGTGCCCGCGCAAATCGAGGAGCAACAGCGGCTGTTGAGCCTCCATGGCCGCCAGGAGTTCGGCAGGCGTGATGTGCGGCACCGCCGACCATTGGCGAAAGCGATATTTCTGCCACAGCTTCCACCCCAGCCCGATGGCGACGATTCCGACGACCACCACAAGAACGCTTCCCGCCTGCTCGTCCAGCGCGCTGATGACCGTCTGGACCTCTCTCCGCAAGACCCAGCCGGTACCGAGCGCCAGGCCCGCCCACAGGGCCGCACCTGCTGCCGCCGCGAGCAGGAAACCGGGCAGGGCCATGCGCAACGAGCCGGCAATCGGCGGCGCGACGGTGGAGAAGCCGGGGATGAACTTGGCAACCACCAGCGAACCGAGCCCCCAGCGAACAAACCGGGCCTCGGTCTGGCTAACGCACGAGCCGGGGTTGATCGACAGCTTGCACAACCCCGACAGCACCCGATAGCCGAACGCCCGACCGGCCAGATACCACATCCAGTCGGCGATGACCGAGGCGACGATGGCCGCCGCCAGTATGTTGGCCAGTTGGTTCGAGGAAACCGCCAGACTGCCGGCCAGCAACAGGGTGGGAACGGCGGGCACCGGCAGGCCCGCCTGCTGCAACAGCACGTTCAGAAAAACGACCCAGACAGCATCGCGCTGGAGAGATTCGCTGATCTGGGACAGTTCCATCACTTCGCCTTTCGGTAGTCTTCAGTGGTACTTCTTCACGTCCACGGATGCAGCTCCCCGATACGACTACGGTCTGCCCGGTTGGTTCACAGCGATTGAACCACGGCCGCCTCGAACTTGCCCGCCTCGTAATCGCGCATGGCCTGGTGAATCTGCTCGGTCGTGTTCATCACGAACGGGCCGTACTGGGCAATCGGCTCTTTCAGCGGCTGACCGGCGATGATCAGTACGCGGGCATCCTCGCTGGCTTCAATGCAGACTTCGCCGGCGCCGTTGTTGGCGAGAATCGCCATGTGGCGGTCGCTCACGGTCGTTCCGGCAATGTCGACGCTACCGCGATAAGTGTAGGTGAAGGCATTGTGCCCGGCGGCGATCGGCTGCACGAAACGGCGCCCGGCCGGCAGATGCACGTCCAGATAAAGCGGTTCGGTATCCGGACGCTGCACTGCGCCGGCTATCCCGTGGCTGGCGCCGGCAATGACGCGAACCCGGATGCCGTCCGCGGTGGTGAATTCAGGAATGGTCGCTGGCTGAATGTCGCGATAGCTCGGCGCGACCATCTTGTTTTTGGCCGGCAGATTGAGCCAGAGCTGGAAACCTTCCATCAGGCCTTCTTCCTGTTCCGGCAATTCGGAATGGATCAACCCGCTGCCGGTGGTCATCCACTGCGCCCCGCCCGGCCCGAGCAACCCTGAGTTGCCGACGCTGTCATGGTGGCGCATCCGTCCCGCGATCATGTAGGTGACCGTTTCGAAGCCGCGATGCGGGTGATCGGGAAAGCCGCCGATATAGTCGTCCGGATTCTCGTTGCGGAAAGCATCGAGCATCAGGAACGGATCGAGTCGGCGCTGCAAGGGCTGGGTCAGCACGCGGGTCAGGCGAACGCCGGCGCCATCGGAAGTGGCAATGCCCTGAACAAGGCGCTCGACGGTTCTGAACTCGACAACTGTTGCGGTGGACTGCGTATTCATGGTCAAAACCTCCTGACAGAATGTTTGAAGCGAGAAAGCCCGCGCTACCGCGCGCTTCCTCAAGTACCGTGACGATTAGGCAATCAGTTCGCCAATCCGTGCCTCAGCCTCGGCAAATGCCTTGCTTGCCGAATCGGCACCCATCGCCAGGCCTTCAGCGTAGATGAATTCGACATCGGTCATGCCGAGAAAGGCCAGAACGCTCTTCAGATATGGCACCTGTGAATCGGCCGGCGTATTGCGGTAGAGGCCGCCGCGGGCCAGGGCGACATAGACCTTCTTGCCCTTGACCAGGCCTTCCGGACCGTTCGCGGTGTAGCGGAAAGTCACACCGGCACGGGCGATGGCATCGATCCAGGTCTTCAACTGCACGGGAACTCCGAAGTTGTACATCGGCACGCCGAGCACGATGGCATCGACCGACTGGAGCTGGGCGATCAGCGCGTCATCGAGGGCGACGCGCGCCGCCTGTACCGGGGTGCGCTGATCGGCGGGCGTAAATAGCGCCGCCAGCGCCGGCTCATCGAGCACCGGGTGCGGGTCGCTGGCGAGGTCGCGCAACTCGACGCTGGCATTGGGGTACTGCGCTTTCAGGCGGGCAGTGACGGTGTCGGCCAGACGGGTCGAGTTGGCACCGGCAGAGCGGGCGCTGGCGTTGATTTGCAGGATTTTCATGATCGTTTTCTCCAGAGTTGGGTGGAATGCTTGGTCAGCCTTTGCTGAAACCATGGAGTGAATTCTATTGCTGGCAATGTTGAGCCGGAAGCCGTCGGAATGGGTATTATTGTTCCGTAAATGAAACAATAAGGATGCCCATGAGCCTGGATGCCAACGACCTGATCCTTTTCGCTCAAGTGATGGAGACAGGGAGCTTTTCGCGCGCGGCCGAGCGGACCGGCTTGCCGAAATCGACGCTGTCGCGCCGCATCACCACGCTGGAGACGAAGCTGGGCGAGCGCCTGCTGACGCGCAGCACCCGCCGTCTGGCGATTACCGAATTCGGCGAACGGATTCTCGAGCACGCGCGACGCCTGCTCGAGGAAACCGAAGCCGCATCGGCCATGGCCCTGCATCGGCAGGGCGTGCCGCGTGGTGTCTTGCGGGTATCCATGCCGCCTGATTTCGTCGAACTGGATTTGACGCCGTTCCTGCTCCAGTTTGCCGCCAACTATCCGGAAGTCCGCCTTGAGCTCGACCTCTCGCCACGTCGGGTCGACCTGCTGGCCGAGCGTTTCGACCTTGCCGTGCGGGTGGCCAGCCGCTTGCCCGACGACAGTACATTGGTCGCAAGAAAGCTCTGCGAATTGGCGAACGGGCTCTACGCCAGCCCGGCCTACCTTGCCCGCTATGGCATTCCGGAAAAGCCGCAGGACCTGCTCGAACACATCGGCCTGCGCCTCATCGGCGGCAATGGCGACGCCCTGCCCTGGCGTCTTTCGCGCGGTGCCGAGCAGTGGGAAGGCATGCCTGACGGACCGCTGGCAGCGAACTCACCACGCTTGCAACGCGACCTTGCCAGACACGGCATGGGGATCGTCGGCATCGACGACCGCTTTGCGCAAAACTGGGTGGAACAAGGCCTGCTCGAACGCGTGCTGCCCGAATGGGCGTTGCCCGCCGTCACGATCTGGTGCGTCACGCCCGGCCGGCGCCTGCTGCCGGCACGCACCACCGCTTTCATCGACATGCTGCGGGTAGCGCTGACCAAGGGGAATTTGGGTTGAACAACGAGCAGCCCGAACGGCAGGTAACTCATTTGATACCGGCCGCTCGGCCCTGTAGCAGGTCGGCCCCGTCCTCGGCCAAAGGCGCCTGCCGGCTCAAGATGGAACAATGGCCGGGTTGGAATTGACACCGCCCATCGGCAAATCCACAGGCTTGACCCTGCTGTTTTGTGGCCTTGAGGCAGGCTGGCGCTCATAATTGAGGCATTGGGCAATTGGCGTTCTGTGCTCCCCATTCACGGCATGATGCTTCGTCCGAAGGAGTCGGTCGCAAAGTATGCTGAATCTTCCGATGAGCCTACTCGGCCTCGTGCGCCGATTGCCACACCCTTCGCCAGGGAACAATCCTGTTCACCGGCCGGTAGCTTGTGCAACTCAATAACTCCTGTGTCGGCAAGGTGAAGTCGCTCGACCAACGTGAACAATGCGCGGGTGGATGCTGGTCCGCAGTTGTCGAGGTGCACTACCCGGTAGTCAGACAACGCCAATGAGGCTTCCAGCGCAACAACATCTGCAAATTTCTGGTCATTCACCGCATAGTGGTCGGGAAAGACCTTCACGTGCACCACAGACGCTGGCGTGGGGCACGCAGCAATTGCCAACAGCGGGACGATCAAGAAGAGAGCGCCGGCAATCAGGTTGACATGGAAACGTAACGAGATCAGATGGGTCATGATTGTCTCCTTCGGTTTCACCGCGGCTCGTTCACGCCGAACGCCGCGCGTGTTTTAATCTCACTGAGGATTGTCTGCCCATCCCCATGCGCTTCTCAAACGACCTTTTGTCATTGCTTCGGTGAGTTTAGGGAATGGATACGAACCCAAGAATTTCGCTCCATTTGATTCGTGGCTTCTGGGTTGCGGCGCGCCATTTGAGCTTTACCCGGGCGGCAGCAGAGTTGTGCTTGACCCAGTCGGCAGTCAGCCGAGAGATCAAGAAGCTGGAGGAGCAGCTTGGTCAACCGCTGTTCCATCGCGTGAACCGTACGCTGCAGCTGACACAAGCCGGTGCAGAGCTGTATCGAACGGTGGATGAAGCGCTCGCGCTGATTGATGCGGCGACGGAGCGCCTGTCCGGGGTCGAACGCACTCTGGCAGTAACGACAACCATTCCGCTCGCATCGCTTTGGCTCGTGCCGCGGCTGCCTCGATTTACGCTACACCACCCAGATATTGACGTGAGGATCGCGGCAAACAATGAGGTAGTCGATCTTGAGCAAAGTCATATGGACATCGCAATCCGCTATGGGCGCGCCACCGGGAATGCTCAGCGCGACGATTTTCTGTTTGATTACAGCACTTTTCCGGTCTGCTCCCCGGAACTCATGAACGACCCGACGCGACCGCTCCGAACAGTCGCCGATCTCGCGCACCACGTGCTGCTCGAATTCGAGACCGCCGTCCAGGGGCGTCCTTGGTACGACTGGGACCAGTGGTTCAAGGCGATGAAGATCGCCAAATTCAAGCCGGCCGGCCGGCAACGCTTTTCTCACTATGACCAAGTCGTCGAGGCAGTTCTCGCAGGCAGCGGTATCGCAATCGGAAAGCGTCCACACCTCAATGGCAAGCTACAGGACGGTACGCTGTGTGCCCCGTTCGGCAACGAAGGCATCGCTTCGCTGGGAGGCTTTTCTGTCGTTGTCGCTGATGCCGCGGCTGGGCGCAGTGCCGTGGATGCATTCGTTGGCTGGCTGCGCGACGAGGCGCGCCAGGATGCTCTGAACTTCGATTTGAACAAGTAGTCCGCTTGCATACGCAGGAAGGGAGATGAGATGGACAATGGCATCCTGCAACCACTGCGGCTGGGTGGCTGCCAATGTGGGGCAATTCGCTACGAATTGTCTGGTGATCCGCTCAAGCTTGTCGTCTGCCATTGCCGAGAATGCCGAAAGCAGTCGGCTTCGGCATTTGGCATTTCAGTGTTTGTTCCGCGCGAGCGCTTGCGGCTAACGCGAGGCTCGCCGAAATTCTGGTCGCGACCAACCGACAGCGGGCACGTGCTGGAATGCGCCTTTTGTCCGGACTGCGGTTCACGCTTGTGGCATCAGCGAGTCGGCGCGAGCGAAACGATCAGCCTCAAGGGCGGATCATTGGACGACCCGATTGACCTGCGCTCTGCTGTCCACATTTGGACTGCGCGCATGCTGCCAGGGATCATCATTCCGCACGATGCCAGGCAATTCCGCGGTCAACCTGAATAGTTTGGCTTGTACCGCGGAATCGCCGACCCAACGCGTTATTCATCCCAGGAAGAGACGTTCGAGCGAAAAAAATTACGTCGAGCGAACGACAGTTATTTGATCCGCAAGCAGCCATCTGACGGCATTGGGACGCAGTCCCTTGGTCGGCCGACTTTAATCTGATAATCAGGCACCGTTATAACCGCGAACTATCAGACCGCGACTCGGCAATCAGCCGCGCAGTTCAGGCAACTTCTGGCCTGCCGGCACAAACTGCAGTGCCAGGCCATTATTGCAATATCGCTTGCCTGTTGGCTTCGGCCCATCGTTGAAGACGTGCCCTTGATGACCGCCGCAGCGCACGCAGTGGTATTCGGTACGAGGGACAACCAGCTTGTAGTCGGTCCGGGTACCAATCGAGCCTGGCCGCGCCTGCCAAAAGCTTGGCCAACCCGTGCCGCTGTCGAATTTCATAGAACTGTCGAACAGTGGCAGGAAGCATGCGGCACAAATGAAAGTGCCGTTTCGCTTTTCTTCGTTCAGGGGACTGCTGCCGGGACGTTCGGTGGCTTCCTCGAACAATACGGCATAGGCGGGCGCGGGTAGCAGCGCGGCCCAATCGGCTTTGCTTTTTACAAGCGCCGAGGTTGGGCTACCGTACTCCGCTGCGTTTGCGCGCCCTCCGATGCTGGGCAGCGCCATTGCCAGCAATGACAAAAGCGATTGACGACGATTCATGGCTCTCTCCTTTCCGGCAAATTGAACGCCGGTTCCGCTGCTGCATCAGGGTAACGATCGTGGCGAGAGATGCGAGGGGAACATGCTGTCCGGCACATATCCTCCGCACTCCCACCACCGCAAATGCCTACTTCTTCATTTCGTCCTTGCCCATTGCGTCTTTGGCCATCGGCTGTTTGGTCATGGCATCCTTTTTCATGCCATCTTTGGCCATGGGATCCTTGGCCATGGCATCTTTCTTCATGCCGTCCTTGGCCATGGGAACCTTGGCCATCGTTTCCTTCTTCATGCCATCGGTGACGGCAGCATCCTTCTTCATCATGTCATCCGCAAACGCGGTACCGCCAACGAGCAGAAGACAGGCAGCGAAAAGGGTAGAAGTGATCGTTTTCATGGTGAACTCCATTGCGGGTAGTGATTGAATGGCAGAAATGCCGGGTATTCAGGACAGCCGAGCGGGATTGCTCAACTGCCGCCGAACCAGTTGTACCCCTGGTCTTCCCAGTAGCCCCCGGGGTAGGTGTTGGTGACAAAAATCGCCTGAATGTGTTTCGGGTTCTTGTAGCCGAGCTTGGTCGGCATGCGCAGCTTCATCGGGAAACCGTAGCGCGGCGGCAGTGGCTGGCTGTCGTAGGTGAGCGTCAGCAGCGTTTGCGGATGCAGTGCGGTCGGCATGTCGATGCTGGTGTAGTAGTCATCGGCACATTTGAAGCCGACATACTTCGCACCGAGGTCCGCGCCCACCTTGCGGAGAAAGCTTGCGAACGGTACGCCGCCCCATTTACCGATGGCGCTCCATCCCTCGACACAAATATGGCGGGTGACCTGATCGGTCTGCGGCATGGCCCGCAACTCGGCGAGCGTCCATGCATGTTTGTCGGCCACCATGCCGCTCACCTCCAAGCGATAGCTTTCCTCGTCTACTTCCCGGATTTCGTCTTCGCCGTAGTAGGCATTGAACGGGAAGGGGCGGGTAATCATCGAATCGGGATAGGTCGGTGCCAGGCGCTTCGGGTCGAACAGCCAGCCCTGAACCTTGTCGTTGAAGCGCGAAACCTTCATCAACGCGTTCTCGACACTGCTTTCGTCGACAATCGCGCAACCGCTCAGCAGCGACAGCCCGCCAAGGGTCAAGGAGCGCTGCAGGAAGGCGCGGCGCAACGGCTGCTCGATATGGTGCCCCACGTCTTTCAATGCATCCTTGAGCAAAGCATCGCCATCGATGGCAAGCCGCTGGAAAGGCTTCTTGATCATGTTTGTCACTCCCTAACGGCCGCGGATCATTGCCAGCAGCGTACGTGGCACCAGGGCCACCATGAGCAGATGAATGCCGGCGAATGCCACCATCGCGGCCATCGCCAGGAAATGCACCCGCCGCGCCGCTTCGTAACCGCCGAGCAGTTCGCGGAGAATGGGAAACTGCACCGATTTCCACAACACCAGGCCGGACAGCACGAGCAGCACCGAATCCAGCATCACGAAAAGATAGGCGGTGCGCTGTACCGCGTTGTAGTGGCGCAGGTCCGCATGGGACAGTTGTCCTTTCACGGCGGCGAGCACATCCGCAAGCACGGCGCGCGGAGACAGCGGGAAGAACTTGCTGAACAGGCGTCCGCTGATCACGTTGCACAAGAGGTAAATCAGGCCATTGCCAAACAGCAGCCACATCGCCGCGAAATGCCACTGAATCGCGCCGCCCAGCCATCCACCCAGGGTGATGTTTTCAGGAAAGGCAAAGTTGAAAAAGGGGGATGCATCGTAGATTTTCCAACCGCTCGTCACCAGGATGACGACCGCGACGGCATTGATCCAATGTGTGACGCGCACCCAGAGCGGGTGTATCAGGCTGGTGTCGTTATCCATTTTGTTCCTTTCTGCTTTTCCGCGATTTAAGTGCGGTCTGAAAGGTAGTTCGCTGGCAAGTGGCGAATGGTTACAAGCTCAGGCAAAATTTGTTTTCCGAAGGCAGGGCCCGAATATTTTTTACGGCCGCTGTAACCAAAGGCATCAATGCAACGAATAAATAGAGAAGCAGCGTTTCGTGCGAAGGAAGATCGCCTCAAGGATCAACTGGTGCGCGGGCTTGCCGGCGACAACACGGCCTACCAGATGTTTTTGATGGAGCTAAGTGCGCATCTGCGCGCCTTCCTGCGCAAGCGCCTTAGCCGTTTACCAGACGAAGTCGAGGATCTCGTGCAGGAATCACTGCTTGCAGTACACAACCAGCGTCATACCTACGATCCCGATCAGCCGTTGTCGGCGTGGGTGCAGGCAATCGCCAGGTACAAACTCGTCGATCTGCTGCGCCGGCGCTCGGCGCATGAGCTATTGACCGATCCTCTGGATGAGGAAATGGATATATTTTCGACGGCAGATGCGGATGCTGCAGAGGCGCGTCGGGATCTGAACAAGTTGCTGGCCGAGTTACCCGATCAGCAACGACTGCCGATCATTCACACCAAACTGGAAGGCTTGTCAGTGATGCAAGCTGCCACGCTCACGGGAATGTCCGAATCTGCGGTCAAGGTTGGAGTCCATCGGGGCTTGAAGGCTCTGGCAGCAAAAATAAGAGGCGTCTTATGAAAACAGAAGATCTCGTTACCATGCTGGCGACCGGGGCGGGTGCCATATCGGCACCCGCCCCGGCACGGCGCTACACAGTTGCAATTGCCTGGGGGGCGGCTGGCGCCACGCTGTTGATGATCACGCTTTTGCAGGTGCGCCACGATCTTGCCCAGGCTGCGTTGTTGCCAATGTTCTGGGTCAAAGTTGGCTTCGTGGCCAGTCTCGCCGGGGGCAGCCTGTTTGCCGCTTTACGTTTGTCACGTCCGGGAGCCCAACTCGACTGGGTGCCGGTCGCGATTGCCGGGCCGGTGTTTGGCATGTGGGCAATCGCCGCATTCACGTTTATTGACGCGGATCCGTTGGAGCGTTCAAGGCTCTTTTTTGGGGAAACCTGGAAATCCTGCCCGCTCCTGATCGCCATGCTCTCGGCGCCCGTGTTTGTCGCAGTTTTGCGCGTCATGAAGGAACTCGCGCCGACCCGCCTTCGCCTGGCAGGTTTTGCTGCGGGACTGCTTTCAGGGGCGGTAGCTGCCGTTGTGTATTGCCTGCACTGCCCCGAACTGGGCGCTCCGTTTGTCGGTTTCTGGTATTTGCTTGGGATGCTCATTCCGGCATCGATCGGCGCATTCTTTGGCGAATCATTCTTGCGTTGGTAGCCCGTAACCTTCAATCAGGTGCAGTTCCTTGCCAGCCTTGCACACAACCCAATCCGACTCCCTGGAAACGCAAAAAAAATGGAACCCTGTCCGTGGTGCGAAGGCTTTGACCTTTACCGTCAATATCATGACTGTGAGTGGGGCGTTCCGCTCTACGACGACCGAGCGTTGTTCGAACTGCTTACTCTCGAAGGCGCACAAGCCGGCCTGTCATGGGCCACCGTCCTGAAAAAGCGGGAACACTATCGAAAGGTATTCGATGGTTTCAACCCGGACCTTATTGCCCTGTACGGCGACCGGAAAGTTGCAGAACTATTGGCAGACCCTGGAATTATCCGAAACCGGGCCAAGGTTGCCGCGACGATCCAGAACGCTAAAGCCTGCCTGGCAATTTCGGCTAATGGGCAAACCTTTAGTGACTTCCTCTGGCGCTTCGTCAACGGTGCCCCCATTCAGAACAACTGGAAATCCATGGCCGAGGTTCCGGCCAAATCTCCGCAGTCAGATGCCATGAGCAAAGCTTTGGCGCGCGCCGGGTTCAAATTCGTAGGTTCGACCATCTGCTATGCCTTCATGCAGGCGTCCGGCATGGTGAATGACCACCTGATTTCTTGCCCGAGACACGCAGAAGTCAAAGCCAATCACCGCCCCTAGACCTCATTTAGGCTATGCAGTGAGGGGCCTGGGCGTTCGAAGTCGCATCCCAGGGTTCAGCGTGAAAAAAATCTGGACTTTGTTTCCCAAAGGAGTAATCTGAACTTGAGTTCTGGCTAGTTGGTTCGGTTGGAACGGATGTCAGACAATGCGATTGGAGGCAACATGGTTGATAGTCCGCCGCAGTTTGAAAAGATGAATAAGTAGCACCCCAACGGCAAATAGCCGAACGCCTCGGCCGAGCGTGCCGAGGTCAAAGATTTACGAAGCCCATGTTTGAACGCATGGGCTTCATGCTGTGTAGCTACCGAACTTGTCGATGGCGTTCCAGGCACGGCTCTGACCTGGCCTTCGGAACGATTCTCTTCCCTGAGCATCTTCAGCACTGCATCAATCAATAGCCAGCCCATGGCAAGGCCGGCGCCGCCAGACGTTTCCCCTCATGTCCCGCGACATCACCAAAACGCGGGGCGCCGCTTTCCCAGTCGCGCTGTGCCCTGGCGATTTCCTCCTTGCTGAAACCGACGAAATTCCACCACATCACGATTGGCTCGCCGAAGGGTTCGCCGCCGAGCAGAAGAATCCGGCTATCGGCCGCGAGTTCCAGGCCGACCGTGTCGGCGCCGTCGCCGAGATAGGCGAACTCGTCCGTTGCGAAGCGCTCGGTGCCAATCCGGATGCTCCCTTCCAGCGGCAGGATTGCGTACTCGAAGCCTGGATTCAGCCGCAGTTCGACCGTACCGCCCTGCTCGCTCCATACGTCGACGCCGACCAAGGGTGAATGGAGCTTCGCCGGTGCCTTATTCCCGCCATATGTACCGGCCAGCAGTGTGAAGTTGCAGCCGCCTTCAGCCCACAGGGGAAGATCCGGGTAGTGATCGAAAGCGGGATCGCAATCGGCCACGCTCGCAGGCAAGGCGATCCAGAGTTGCGCCGCATGCAGCCGCCGTTCTTCGGGCAGCGATTCCTCGGTATGAACAACGCCGCGCCCGGCGGTCATCAGGTTGACCTGGCCGGGACGGATGACCTGTACGTTGCCGAGACTGTCACGGTGCAGCACTTCGCCTTCGATCAGCCAGGTGAAGGTTTGCAGGGCGGTGTGCGGGTGCGCGCCAACGTTCATCCCGTGGCCGGGCGCAAAGTCAATCGGCCCGGCATGGTCCAGAAAGCACCAGGCGCCGACCATGCGCCGCTGCCGGCTGGGCAAGGCGCGGCGTATCACCATGCCGTTACCGAGATCGGCGGCACGCGCCTCGATTTTCTCGATTTGTCTCATGAAGATTCCTTTCATGGCACCCGGCGCGCCGCTGGTGCTCAGGCCTGTCGCCCGCCGGCTTGATTGGTCGATAGTGCGTACTCTGCGATTGGATCGCCGGCAAGGCAAATGGTGCGCTGATTTCGCAGCTCGGCTTGATCCGGCACCCGCTACGTCCGCCTCAGTTCCCAAGCCTTTACCAGCCCGTAAATTGCCGGGATCACCGCCAGCGTCAGCACCGTCGATGAAATCATCCCGCCGACCATCGGGGCGGCGATGCGGCTCATGACTTCGGCGCCGGTGCCGGTGCCCCACATGATGGGCAGCAAGCCGGCCATGATCGCGGTGACGGTCATCATCTTCGGGCGCACCCGTTCGACGGCGCCTTCCATGATCGCGGCGTAGAGATCGGCCGGTTGCGGTCGACGCCCTTCGGCGGCACATTTTGCCTGGATCGCCGTCCACGCGTGGTCGAGGTAGATCAGCATGATGACGCCGGTTTCGGCGGCGACGCCGGCCAGCGCGATGAAGCCGATGGCGGCGGCGACTGACAGGTTGTAGCCGAGCAGCCACATCAGCCAGATGCCGCCGACCAACGCGAAAGGCACCGAGAGCATGACGATCAGCGTTTCGGTGAGGCGCCGGAAGTTGAGGTAGAGCAGCACGAAGATGATGAGCAGTGTCACCGGCACGACGATTTTCAGTTTGGCGACAGCGCGTTCCATGTACTCGAACTGGCCGCTCCACGTCACGTAGGTACCGGGTGTGAGTTTGACCTGTTCGTTGACCGCTTTTCTCGCCTCGGCAACGTAGGAACCGATGTCGCGGTCGCGGATGTCGACGTAGATGTAGGCCGAGAGCAGCGCGTTTTCGGTGCGGATGGCCGGGGCGCCGGTGGTGATCTTCACTTCCGCCAGCTGGCCGAGCGGGATCATGGTCGCCGGCGCGCCCATCTCGGCCGGCACAGGTACCAGCACATCGCGGGCGATGGCTTGCGGGTCGCTGCGCAGGTCGCGCGGGTAGCGGATGGTTACTCCGAAGCGTTCGCGGCCTTCGACGGTGGTGGTGACCATTTCACCGCCGAGGGCGGCGGCGACGACATCCTGCACCTCGCCGACGGTCAGCCCGTAACGGGCCAGCGCCCGGCGATCCGGCACGATGTCGAGGTAGAAGCCGCCGGTGATGCGTTCGGCGAAGGCGCTGCTGGTGCCGGGCACGGCCTTGACCACGCTTTCGATTTCCTTGGCCAGGCGTTCCATCTCGACCAGATCGGTGCCGAAAATCTTGATGCCAATCGGCGTGCGGATGCCGGTGGACAGCATGTCGGTGCGCGCCTTGATCGGCATCGTCCAGGAATTCGCCACGCCGGGGAACTGCAGCGCCTTGTCGAGTTCGGCAATCAGCTTGTCGGTGGTCAGGCCGGGCCGCCATTCGCTTTCCGGCTTGAGGTTGATCACCGTCTCGAACATCTCCAGCGGCGCCGGGTCGGTCGCCGTCTGCGCCCGGCCCGCCTTGCCATAGACTGACGCGACTTCCGGGAAGCTCTTGATGATCTTGCTCTGGGTCTGCAGCAGTTCGGCCGCCTTGGTCACCGAGAGGCCGGGTAGCGTCGTCGGCATGTAGAACAGCGTGCCCTCGTTGAGGGTCGGCATGAATTCGCTGCCCAGCCGGCTGGCCGGGACGATGCTGATCGCCAGCACGACGACGGCGGCGGCGATGGTCGCCTTCTTCCAGTTCATCACACCGGCGATAATCGGGCGGTAGATGCGGATCAGGAAGCGGTTAACCGGGTTCTCGCCTTCCGGGCGGACCTGGCCGCGGATGAAGAGCAGCATCAGCACCGGCACTAAAGTCACCGAGAGGAAGGCGGCGGCGGCCATCGAGAAGGTCTTGGTCCACGCCAGCGGCGCGAACAGCCGGCCTTCCTGCGCTTCGAGCGTGAATACCGGCAGGAAGGAAACGGTGATGATCAGCAGGCTGAAGAACAGCGCCGGGCCGACTTCCTTGCAGGCGGCAATGATGGCCTCGCTGCGTGAATCACCCGGTTGCAGTCGCTCCAGATGCTTGTGCGCGTTCTCGATCATCACAATCGCCGCATCGATCATCGCCCCGACGGCAATCGCGATGCCGCCGAGGCTCATGATGTTGGCGTTGATGCCGAGTGCCCGCATGCCGATGAAGGCGGCGAGAATGGCGACCGGCAGCATCAGGATGGCGACCAGCGCCGAACGCAGGTGCAGCAGGAACACGATGCAGACCAGCGCGACGATCAGGCTTTCCTCGGCCAGCGTGCGCTTCAGCGTGTCGATGGCGCGGTGGATCAGTTCCGAGCGGTCATAGACGGTCTCGATGCTGACGCCAGCGGGAAGACCGGCGCTGATCTCGGCGACCTTGGCCTTGAGGTTGTGGATGACCTTCAGCGCATTCTGTCCGTAGCGCGCCATGGCGATGCCGGAAACCACCTCGCCCTCGCCGTTCAGCTCTGTCAGCCCGCGCCGCTCGTCGGCTACCAGCTCGACGCGGCCGATGTCGGCGATACGCACCGGCGTGCCGTTCTGCGCCTTGAGGACGAGGTTTTCGATGTCTTCCTTGCCGCGCAGATAACCGCGCCCGCGCACCATGTATTCGGTCTCGGCCATTTCCAGTGTGCGGCCGCCGACGTCGCGGTTGGAATTGCGGATCACCTCGGCGACGCGCATCAGCGGGATGCCGTAAGCCTTGAGTTTCGCCGGATCGACCGTCACCTGATACTGCTGCACGAAACCGCCGATGCTGGCCACTTCGGCGACACCCGGCGCCTTGGCCAACTGGTAGCGCAGATACCAGTCCTGCAAGGTGCGCAGCTCGGCCAGCGTCTTGTCCTTGGCCAGCACGGCGTACTGATAGACCCAGCCGACGCCCGTCGCATCCGGGCCAAGCGTCGGAGTGACACCTTTCGGCAGCTTGCCGGCCACCGAATTGACGTATTCCAGCACGCGCGAGCGCGCCCAGTAGATGTCGGTGCCGTCCTCGAAAATGACATAGACGAAGGAGGCGCCGAAGAAGGAGAAGCCGCGCACGACCTTCGATTTCGGGACCGACAGGAGCGCTGTGGACAGCGGGTAGGTCACCTGATCCTCGACCACCTGCGGCGCCTGGCCAGGGAATTCGGTGTACAGGATGACCTGCACGTCGGAGAGGTCGGGGATGGCGTCGAGCGGGGTTTTCAGCACCGACCAGATGCCGGCGATGACGATGAAGAGGGTGGCGAGGAGGACCAGGAAGCGGTTGCGGGCCGACCAGTCGATCAGGGCGTTGAGCATTGTGGGCTTTCTGCGGGATTGCCTAGTGTGCTGCTTCGTTAGCTTGGGGTTCCGCCTTGCGGGCGGGCGTACTTTCTTTTGCTTCGCCAAAAGAAAGTAGCCAAAGAAAAGGCGACCCCAGGCTGCGCGGTCGGCTACGCCGACTTCCCTGCGCTACTCGACGGACCGGGCGGCTGCGGAACTCGGGCCTGCGGCCCTCAGACAGTCCTCGCCGACTACCCCCGGCCCGCCTGCGTTGCTCGGCGCTCCACATGGGGACCCGGAAAGGCGTCGCGGCACAACCGGCAAGCGAGAAAAATAGGCTGCTGCGGTCGACCGCGCAAAAAGGCCAAAAATGCGGAACGCCGGTTGAGCCGGGATGGTTTTCCAAGCCCCTTGAGAGGCGCTGAGCAACGCAGGCGGGCCGGGGGTAGTCGGCTGGCGTTGTCTGAGCCGCAGGCGAGTTTAGCCAGCCGCCCGGCCCGTCGAGTAGCGCAAGGGATCGGGCGCAGCCCGACGCCGACCCAGGGGTCGCCTTTTCTTTGCTTACTTTCTTTTGGCGAAGCAAAAGAAAGTGAGACGCCCGCAAGGCGGAACCCCCTGCCCATTGCGACGCGCAAAACCTCACTTCTTCACCAGCGAAGTAACCACCCATTCCCCCGGCTTCCGCTCGACAAACTCGATAACCACCCCCGTCCCCGGCGCGATCCCCGAAACCAGCCCCGGATTGGCCAGCACGAAATCCATCTTCATCGCCGGCCAGTTCAGGCTTGCCACCGGCCCGTGGCTGATGGTCACGCTGCCGGCCGCGAGGTCGATGGCGTTGAGCGTCCCCTCGGCCTGGTGGCCGACGGCGGTTGGCTTGGTCGCCGGGACGGGGGGCTGCATGCCGCCCAGGGCCGCCTTCAAATTACTTTCGGCGTCGATCAGGAAGTTGGCGGCGGTGACCACCAGATCGCCTTCCCGGATGCCTTCCAGCACCTGCACGAAATCCCCGCCGCGCTGGCCGAGCTTCACCGGGCGCGGCTCGAAGCGCCCTTCGGCGAGCTGGACGATGACCACCTGGCGCGACCCGCTATCGATCACCGCCGAGGCCGGCACCGTCAGCACCGGCTGCGCGCCACCTGCCGGAATATCGACATCGGCGAACATCGCCGGCTTTAGTTTCCCTTTCGGGTTGGGCAGTTCGATGCGCACCGGCACCGTCCGCGTCTCCGCCTTCAGCGTCGGATAGACGTAGGCGATGCGCCCCTCGAAGACTTCGCCGGGGTAGGCGTTGATCCTGATTTTGGCCTTCTGTCCGACGTTGACCGCAGCAATGTCCTGCTCGAAAACATCGGCCTGCATCCACACCGACGACGTGTCGGCGATCTGGAACAGCGTTTCGCCGGGCATGAAGCGCATGCCCTGCACCGCCTTCTTGTCGGTGATGATGCCGGCCACCGGCGAGCGGAAGGTCAGGGTGCGTTTGGCGTCGCCCGATTTGGCCAGCGCCTTGACCTGTTCCTCGGAAATGTCCCAGTTCTTCAGCCGCTGCAGGCTGGACTCCGCGAGTTGCTGCATCGCCCCCTGCGCCTCGCCGCCGGCATCGTTCAGCTTGCCGACGCCCTGCGCGGCGAGTGCGTATTCGCGCTGCGCCGAGACCAGCTCCGGGCTATAAACCTCGAACAGCGGCTGGCCGCGGCCGACCGGCTGACCGCTGGTGTTCACATGCAGCCGTTCGATATAGCCCTCGAACTTGGCGGTCACCGTATAGGTGCGGCTCTCGTCGATCTCGACGCGGCCGCTGGCGTGCACGCTGCGGTCGAGCATCTGCAGGCGCGCCGGCGCCGTGCGCACGCCCAGTTTCTGGACCTTGCCGGGGCTGATCCGCAGCCCGCCGTCGTCCGCAGCTTCCTCATCGCCCTCGTAGACCGGCAGGTAATCCATGCCCATCGGGTCCTTCTTGGGCACCGGCGAGGTGTCGGGCAGGCCCATCGGGTTGCGGTAGTAGAGCAGCTTTTTGGCCGGTTTCTGCGCGTCGACCGCAGCCATCGGCGCGCCGCCGTCGTGGTTCGGCTGCGCCAGGCGGTAGCCGGCGAAACCGCCGGCGGCCAGTGCGATGAGTGCGACGGTCAGGGTGGTGCCGGTGTTCACAGGTCTTCTCCGAGTAGGCGTTCGATCTCGGCCAGCCGCTGCTGCTGGCCGGCCTGGGCGCGCAGCAGGGCGAGCCTGGCGTTGCGGATCTGGCGCTGGGCGTCGAGCAGCGTGGCGAAATCCACTTTGCCTGTCTCGTAGCCGGCGAGCGCCGCCTTGAAGGTCAGTTCGGCCTGCGGTAGCAGGCGGTCACGGGTGATGTCCTCGGTCGCGCGCGCGGCTGCCAGGTTGGCGACGGCACCGCTTAGCTCGCCGTGCAGGCGATGGCCGAGCGCCTCCCTGCGCGCGGCGGCGGCCTCCAGCATGCGCTCGGCCTCGCGTTCCTGGCTGCGCCGGGTACCCTGCTGCAGCGGAATGTTCATTTCGAGCATCAGGGTCCAGGCATCGAGGCGGTCCTGTACCTGCATCGGCTGGACGCCGACGATGAAATCCGGGAAGTTGTTGCGGTAGGCGAGGTCGCGGCTCTTCTCGGCGCCCTCCAGGCGGGCGGATTCGATGGCCAGTTGCGGGTTGCGGGCGCGCAGGCGTTCGCCGAGCACCGCGTGGTCGAGGCGCGCCGGAATCGGGCGCAGGGCCGCGGGCGTTGCCAGCGGCGCGTCGGCATGGCGCGCCAGCATGGCGTTGATGAAGGTGCTCAGGTGGTGGTACTCGGCCTCCATGCCGACCAGCTCGGCTTCCATGCTGCTGCGCTCGACCTGGGCGCGGATCGCGTCCTGTTGCGCGGCCAGGCCGCCGGCATAGCGGACCTGGGCGATTTGTTCGAGCTGGCGGCCGAGGGCGATGTTCTCGCGCATCAGCTGCAGCGTGCTGTGGGTCAGCCAGTATTGCGCGTAGAGCCCCTTGATGCGCCCGGCCACCTCGGCCCAGGTGTCGGCGGCCCGGCCGCCGGCCTGCTCGGCCTCGGCGGCGGCGATCTCGCGCTTGAGGTCGCGCTTGCCCCAGAACGGCAACGGCTGCGCCAGCAGATACTTGGTGTCGCCGACGCGCGACGGCGACAGCGTCGCATTCTGCGTGCCGTTGCGCGTGATGTTCTCC
>ERZ724513.577-NODE-577-length-18116-cov-9.266043_pt1 | contig 18116 bp, 14 predicted proteins | sample MGYA00376046_ERZ724513 | MGnify/ENA primary metagenome ERZ724513 (study PRJEB28724, sample SAMN07190883) | activated sludge metagenome | isolation source: activated sludge of sewage treatment plant in Hong Hong | place: Hong Kong | collected 2016-03-17 ...
TGGAGCGCGCCATTGCCGCCCGCGCCGCCCTCGGCCTCTCCGCCGACGACGCTCTTATCTCCCCTGCACCCCTGCTCCCCCGCTCCCCCGCTCCTGCCTCCCCCACCACCGCCTACCGCCTCGTCAACGCCGAGTCCGACGGCCTGCCCGGCCTCGTCGTCGATCGCTACGGCGACACGCTGGTCATGCAATGCCTGACGCTGGGCATCGACCGGCGCAAGACGATGCTGGCGGAGCAACTGGCGGGGCTACTGCGGCCGGCGGGCATTCTGGAGCGGTCGGACGTGGACGTGCGCGGTAAGGAGGGGCTGCGGCTGCTGGTCGAGCCGCGCCACGGCCAGCCCCCGCCGCCGGAGATGACCATCCACGAGAACGGCCACGCCTTCCTCGTTGATGTCTGGCGCGGACATAAAACGGGCTTCTACCTCGACCAGCGCGACAACCGCGCCGCCGTCGGCCGGCCGGTGCTGCTGGCCGGGCGCGAGGTGCTGAACGTCTTCGCCTATACCGGCGCGTTCGGCGTCTATGCCGCCGCGGCCGGGGCGGCGCGCATCACCCAGGTCGATAGCTCCGCGCCGGCGCTGGAGGCAGCCGAGCGCAACATGGCCCTCAACGGCTTCGACCGGCCCGACGACGAACTGATCGCCGGCGACGCCTTCGAGGTGCTGCGCTACTATCGCGAGACGGGCCGGCAGTTCGATGTCGTCGTCCTCGACCCGCCCAAGTTCGCCCACAACCAGGGGCAGGTCGAGCGCGCCTGCCGCGGCTACAAGGACCTCAACTGGCTGGCGCTGCGGCTGCTGCGGCCGGGCGGGCTGCTGGCGACGTTCTCCTGTTCCGGGCTGGTCTCGGCCGATCTTTTCCAAAAGGTCGTCTTTGGCGCGGCCGTCGATGCCGGGCGGGACGTGCAGATCGTGCAACCCCTGGGGCAGGCCGCCGACCACCCCGTGCTACTGTCGTTCCCCGAATCGGCCTATCTGAAAGGGCTGCTGGGCCGGGTGTGGTGACGTGAGCGCCTCGGTCATCATCCCCAGCCTGAACGCGCCGACGCTGGGCCGGGCGTTGCGAGCCGTCGCCGCGGGCACGGAACTGCCGGACGAAGTCATCGTCGTCGGCCGGGACGAGGCCGGCGCGCTGAGCGCCCTTCCCCCGCCCTCCGGGAGCAGGCCAGGGGGAGGGGTTATGCGCTTCATCGACACCGGCGCGCCGGTCTGCGCCGCGCGGGCGCGCAACCTGGGCCTGGCCGCGGCCACGGGCGAGTTGTTGCTGCTGCTTGATGCCGACTGCATCCCCCGCCCCGACTGGCTGGCCACCCATCGCGCCCGCCACGCGGCCGGGGAGCAAGTGGTCGGCGGCGCGGTGGCCCTGGCCGGCAGCAACTACTGGGCGCAGAGTGACAACGTATCCATGTTCCACGAGTTCATTCCCCAGTTGCCGGCCGGGCCGCGTGTCCTGCTGCCGACGCTGAACCTGAGCCTACGGCGCGAGGTCTTTGCCGCCGTGGGTGGCATGGACGAATCCTTCCCCGGCGCGGCGGCCGAAGACGCCGACTGGACTATCCGCATCCGCCGCGCCGGCTACCGGCTATGGTTCGACCCGGCGGCCGTCGTCGCCCACAGCCCGGCACGCACCACCCGCGCCGACGTGGCCCGCCACTGGCGCAACCTGGGCCACAACGCCATCCGCGTGCGGCTGCGCTACCCGGAGGAGTTCGGCACGCCGGCCGGGGCGCGTCGCGCGGCCTGGTGGCGGCTGCTGTCGCCGCTCATCGCCGCGCGCATCACCGCCAGCGTCTATGCCAAGCGCGCCTTGTGGCGTCATTGGCCCAGCCTGCCCGTCGTCTACGCCAGCAAGATGCTCTACTGCTTCGGCGCGGCGCGGGCCATCGATAGCGGCTTCGCCACCCTGCCATGAACGCCGACGCCATCGCCATCGTCATCGTCGCCTGGAACCAGCTCGACAAGACGCTCGATTGCCTGGCCAGCGTCGCCGCGCTGCGCACGCCGCCCGGCCGCGTCGTGCTGGTAGACAACGGCAGCGCGCCGCCGCTGGCCGAGGCCGTGGCCGGGCGCTTCCCGGCCGTGGAGGTACTGCGGCTGCCGCAGAATCTGGGCTTCGCCGGCGGCTACAATGCCGGGCTGCGCCACGTGCTGGCCGGCGCGCCGGCGGCCGTGCTGCTGCTCAACAACGATACCCTGCCGGCCGCGGACGCTCTCGACCAACTGATCATGGCCCTGGAAGAGAAGAGGTTAACGCAAGGACGCGAGGAAGCTGGGGCGCAAGGGGCAGATGGTAGCAGGGAGTTCATTGGGCTGGTCACGGCGAAGATTTATTACGCCGCCGAGCCGGAGCGCATCTGGACGGTGGGCGCGAACCTGAATGTCTTCCTCGACCTGAAGGATGGCGGCCAGGGGCAGCGCGACACCGGCCAATGGGCCGCACCGCGCGACGTGGATTTCGCCCCCTTCTGCGGCATCCTCGTGCGGCGCGAGGTCTTCGAGACGGTCGGGCTGCTGGACGAGGCGTTCTTCCTCTACTACGAGGACATGGACTACTGCCGGCGGGCGCGGCTGGCCGGCTGGCGCATCCGCCTGTGCCCCGCGGCCCACATCCTCCACGCCGTCAGCGCCAGCAGCGGCGGCCGCGATAGCCCCCTGGAGCGCTACTGGATGGCTCAGAGCAGCGGGCGCTACTTTCGCAAGCACGGCCGCGGCCCGCGGCTGCTGCTCATCGTCCCCTTCCGGCTGGCCAGCGCGCTCAAGATGACGGCGCGGCTGCTACTGGCGGGCAAGGCCACAGCGTTGCGGGCCTACTGGCGTGGGCTGTGGCTGGGCTGGCGCACAGGGCGGGCGACAACGCCGCCGCCGGCCTGGGTGGCCGGAGCAACAGGAGGGCGGCGATGAGCGACCGGCTGGCGCGGTGGATTCTCGTCGTGCTGCTGCTGGCCGGCTTCGGCCTGCGCGTGCATGGCCTGGGGGACGCCGGGCTGCGCCTCGACGAGGCCGGGCAGGCCTGGGCGGCCACGCAGCCGACGCTGGCCGGTCTGGTGGCCATCGAGCGCACCCACGTCATGGCCATGCCGCTGGATTACGTCCTCACCCGGGCGATGGCGACCGTCAACGACAACGAGTTTGTCCTGCGGCTGCCCTCGGCCGCCTGGGCGACGCTCAACATCGCCGCCCTCTACGCCCTGACCAGGCTGCTGACCGGCCGGCGGACGGCGGCGCTGCTGGCGGCGCTGTTGCTGACCGTCTCGCCGCTGCACGTCGGCTATGCGCAAGTGCTGCGCTTCTACGCCTCGCTCTCGACCTTCTACGCCCTGGCCTGCCTGCTGCTCTACCGCGCCCTGCGCCGGCCGACGGGCGGCCGCTGGGCGGCGTTCGGCCTGGTCACACTTATCGGCGCGTATTCCCACCCCTTCGTGCCCACTGTGGCCGTCAATGGCGCGGCCTATTTCCTGCTGGCGGGGCCGGCGCGGCGGGAGAACCGGCCGGCGCTGCTGCGCTTCATCGGCGTGATGCTGGTCGTCGGGGTGCTGTTCCTGCCCGGCTATCTCACCTTCGGCGTGCAGCACCAGTATGACTTCGAGCCTTTCCAGTTCAGCGGTTCGCTGCGAACAGTGATCCTGAGTGGCCTGGACTGGACGACAACGCTGGGCGTCGCCTCGGCCGGGCCGGCGGCGGCCGTCTGGCGCTGGGTCAACGCCGCCCTGGTCGCGCTGGGGTTGGCCGCGCTACTGCGCCGCCGCCAGGTCATGGCCCTGAGCCTGCCGCTGGGCGCGGTCGCCATCGGCGGCCTGATCCTGGCCGGCGTAGTGCTCAGCGGCTACTGGTTGCTGCCGCGGCAACTGTTTCACCTGACGCAGGTGGGCATCTTCCTAGCCGCCGTGGGCGCGGAGGAGGTGGCGCGGGCGCTGGCGGGCAGGTTGAGCGGCGAAGGACGGCAGCGGGCGGCGCGGCTGGCGCTGGTGGGGGCGCTCGGCGTCGGCGCCATCGCCGCGGCGCGGCCGACGCTGCAACGCTTCTACACGACGCCCATTGCCACCGGCCGCGAGGCCGCCGCGGCGCTACTGGTCAACTATCAACCGGGCGCGGCGGCCTACATCATCCCTGACTATGAGCGCCAGTCGTTGCAGTACTACCTCGACCGGCCCACGGCCGCGCCGCCGGGCATCCGCGTGCAGCCAACGACGCCGGACGAATTGGCGGCCACAGCCGCGGCCAACGACGGAACGATCTTCCTGGCCCTGCTGGGCGGCTCGCCGGAGGAACTGGCCCACTATGCCGGGCTGGGCTTCCGCGTGCTCTACGACAATCCGGCGTTGGGCGGGCGGCGCTACATCCTGCTGGTGCGCGACGCGACCGCGCCCTAGCGCCCCGCTAGAGCACCTCGATGGCGGCCTGCAAATAGCGCCGCGTGCCCGCCAGCAACCGGTACTGGCAGCGGTAGGACGAGGTGAAGTCCTCCAGCGCGCGAAACTCGTGGCTGACGCCATAGGCCGACCCCAACTCGTCGAACAGGATCACATCGCCGGGGCGCAGCTTGGGGGCCAGCGTCGTCAGGACGTAGAGCGTTGAGGTGTAGATGTCAGCGTCGAGGTGGATGACCGTGCGCCGGTCGAGCGCGTGGCGGCCGACGAAGGGGCCGAGTGTGTCCTGGAACAGGCCGATCTCCAACCCCACGCGCGGGTCGTCGAAGGTCGGCACCTGGCCGTGGGTGGTGAATGTGCCCGCGGGCAGCCCCACCCAGGCATCGGGCAGGCCGGTGAAGACGTCGAAGCCATAGAAGCGTGAGGCAGGGTCGCTGTTGTGCGCCGCCCACCAGCGCAGCGACTCGCCGTGATAGACGCCAAACTCCAGGTAGTCGATGGCTCCGCCCAGGCCGTGGGCGTCGATGACGTGCTGGTAAAGGTCAAAGCGCGTCGCCAGGGTTGGCGCGGCGGCGCGGGCCTTCGACCAGTGGTAGAAGCGCGAGGAATAGACCGCCCGCAGCAGCCATTCCTCGGCCGGGCGGGCCAGCCCGTAGAGCCGGGCCTTCAGCGACGGCGACCAGGGTTGGGTGTTCGTGGAAGTGTTGGAGTTAGTTTGCATGGCAGTCACGCGGCCAATGTTACCACGCCCGCCGTTGTAGCGCGATTTGGCAAACCGCGGGGGGGGGGCGAATTACCAAATCGCGGGCGATTTACCAAATCGCCCTACGCCGGTTGGCGGGTGGGGCGCGGGGCCGCTACAATGACGGTTTGGGAGTGTGACATATGCGATTGGGACGAGAGGGGCAACTGGCCCTGCTGCCCAAGTGGGTCAGCGAAAAGCTGGACGTTCACCTATGGGAGACCAACCGCCTGCTGGCCCAGGCCCAGGCGGAGCTGCCGCCCGGCGCGCGCGTGCTCGACGCCGGCTCCGGCGAGGGGCAATATCGCCACTACTTCGAGCACCTGCGCTACGTCGGCGTCGATCTGGCCGTGGGCGACCAGACGTGGGACTACACCGGGCTGGACACGCAGGCCGATCTCTCCCGCCTGCCCTTTGCCGACGACAGCTTCGACGCCGCGGTCTGCTTCCAGGTGCTGGAGCACGTCAACGAGCCGGCGCTGGTCATCGGCGAGATCGGCCGCGTCCTGCGCCCCGGCGGACGCTTCTATCTGTCCGCGCCGATGGCCTGGCATCAGCACCAGAAACCCCACGACTTCTTCCGCTACACCTCCTATGGCTTTACCCATCTGATCGAGAAGGCCGGCATGCGCGTCGTGGAGATGCGCCCGTGGGGCGGCTACTTCTGGTTCCTGTCGTTCAACTTCCAGATGATGCACGACCGGCTCTTTCCGCGCGGCGACAACGACCTGGCCTACCTGCTGAAGCTGCCGCTCATCCTGCCCATCTACCTGGTCTTCTTCCTGCTGCTGCCGCTGCTGCTGTTCTACCTCGACCGGCTCGACCGGGTGAAGGACCACACGTTGGGCTGGGCCTGCATCGCCGAGAAGCCCCCCGCCGATGAACACGCTCCAACGCCTGCTTAGCAACACCTTCCTGGCGTTCGCGAGCAGCGTTCTCGTCAAGGCGGGCAACGCCCTGCTGTTCATCCTCATCGGCCGCCAGCTTGGCCCGGCGGCGTCGGGCAGCTTCAGCCTGGCCACGACCTACTTCACCTTCGTCTTCGGCCTGTCGGCGCTGGGGCTGCACGAGATCATGGTGCGCGAAGTGCCGGCGCGGCGCGAGGAGAGCGGCCGCTATCTGGTCAACTACGTCAGCCTGCGCGTGGCTCTGTCGGCGGTCGTCTACGGGCTGCTGGTGCTGGGGCTGTGGCGGCTGTCGCCCTACTCCGCGGCCACGACGCAGGTCATCCTCATTCTGGGTCTGGCGGCCGTGCCCGAAGCAGTCTTCAGCATGTCACAGTCGCTCTTCGAGGCCCATGAGCGCCTGCTGACGCCGCTCGTGGCGGCGACGGTCAGCACGGTGGTCAAGCTGGCCGCGGGCTTCTGGTTGTTGCGGGCCGGCGCGGACGTGGTACAGATCGCCTGGGTGGTGCCGCTGGCATCGGTGCTGGGCGTGGTCGTCTTTGCCGTCGGGCTGGCGCGCCTCTTCCGGCGGGCGGGGCCGCAACTGCCGGCGCGGCTCGACCCGGCCTTCCTGCGCCACCACCTGGGCTACATGCCCAGCTTTTTCATCATCCAGCTTTTCTCCTTGCTCGACTATCAGGCCGACATCCTGCTCATCTCGCTGATGCTGAGCGAGAACGACGTCGGCCTCTATGCCGCGGCGCAGACCATCCTGCTGGGCTTCAACCTGATGCCCGTGGCCGTGCGCACGGCGCTCTACCCGGTGATGAGCCGCTACTACTACCAGGCCCCGGACAAGCTGGCCGTGCTCAACGACAAGATCAGCCGCTACCTGCTAGCCGCCATCTTGCCGGTGGCCACGGGCGTGACGCTGCTGGCCGGGCCGATCATCGCGCTGGTCTATGGGCCGAGCTTCGCCGCGGCGGCGCCGGTGCTGGCCGTGTCCATCTGGGCTATCGTCTTCCTGTTCCTCAACGTGCCTCACTCGCGGCTGGCGCTGATCTACAACCGTCAGCGCGACGCGGCCATCCTGCTGAGCATCACCACAGGGCTGAACCTGGCCTTGAACCTCGTGCTCATCCCGCGAGCGGGCATCCTGGGCGCGGCCGTGGCCCGGCTGCTGTCAAGCCTGGCGCTGTTCCTGGTCTTCTACGTCTATGCGCAGACGCGCCTGACGCGGGTCAGCCTGCTGGCCTCGCCCATCCGGCCGCTGCTGGCCACGGCGGCCATGGCCGCGGCGGTGTGGCCGCTGCGCGACCAACCGCTGGCCATCCCCATCGCCGCCGGCGTCCTGGTCTACGCCGCCGCGGCCTTGCTGCTCGATCTTGTGCCCAAAGACGACCGCGTTTACTGGCGCGAAGTCCTTCGCCGGCGCTAATCGGAAGATTACTCCCCCAAATACTCCAAACGGACGATTGTTTTGGCGGGCGGATCGCCTAAAATGCTAGTGTTCGCAAGACTGGATGTTTTAGGTTCCAATAGGTTCCAAAGGAGACAACTATGTTTAAGAAGACCTTCGTTCTTGTTTTGGCCCTGTTGCTGGTTGCGGTCGGCGTCGTGTCGGCCCAGTCCGGCAACCTGCCGGGTTCCGGCTGGTGGTCTGGCCAGCAGATTCAGAACGTCGGTACGGCCAATGCGTCGGTCCTGTTCACCGCCTACGATGCTCAGGGCAATGACTTCGCCTGCGGCACCGCCAAGACGGCCACGCCCGGCCAATCGGTCAACTTCCTGACCAACACCGACTGCTCCGTGTCGGCCGGCTTCGTCGGCTCGGCTGTCGTCAGCGCCGATCAGCCCATCGCGGCTATCGTCAACGTCGTCAACATGCCCAGCGGTCGCGCCGCCGGCATGTACCGCGGCACCGATGGCGCCGATGTGGCCAACACGATCGCCTTCCCGCTGATGAAGAGCAACTACTTCGGCCGCTCGACGACGCTCTATATCCAGAACGCCAGCAGCAGCCCGAACACCATCAACGTCACCGTCAAGGTCGGCGGCTCGAACTTCACCAAGACGTTCACCAACGTTCCGGCCAATGCGATGGTGCTCGTCGGCCCGGCCGACACCAGCCCGGCGATGAGCAACAATGCGGTCGGTAGCGCCACCGTCACCGGCAGCGGCCCGCTGGCCGGCGCGGCGCTGGAGTACCAGACCTCCGTCGCCCTGGGCAGCAACCTGCATGCCTACACCGCCTTTGCGCCGTCCGACTTCGCCCCCAAGGCCTACTGCCCGCTCATCCGCAATAACTACGCGCGGCTGAACACCGGCATCCAGGCGCAGAACGTGTCCGCCACGGCCCAGGCCATTCGGGTGACCTACTCCTATCGCGTCAACAACACCGGCGCGGTGCAGACCAAGGTCATCACCAGCGCCTCGGTGCCCGCCGGCGCTTCGACGACTTTCTTCACCCCGGCCGACGGCCTGCCCAGCGCCTCCGTCGGTTCGGCCACGGTTGAGGGCGTCGGTGGTGGCAACATCGCCGTCATCGTCAACGATGAGACCTTCACCCTGAACCCGAACCGCGTCGCGGCCTACACCTGCTTCCCGTCCACGGCTGCCACGACGAAGATCGCCCTGCCGCTCTACAAGGAGTTCTACTTCGGCGATACGTCCGGCATCCAGGTGCAGAACGTAGGCACGGCCGCCGCCAACATCAGCGTGACCTACTATCCGCCCAGCGGTGGGTCGGTGAAGTTCACGCAGAATAACATCGCCGCCGGCGCGAGCGCGACCTTCTACAATGCCTCCGGCAGCACCGCCGTCTCCGGCAACCCGGCATCGCTGTTGCAGACAGCCGGTGGCGTCGTCGTCGAGTCGAACCAGCCTATTGTGGCCATCGTCAACGAAGAGCCGGGCACCAAGGCCGGCGCCCGTCCCGCCTCCACGCAGGACGCCAAGCTGTACGAGGGCTTCAACCAGTAAGAACCGACCAACATCCGGTTGAACACGGGCGGCCGTGTTCGGTCGCCTGAGAGGAAGAGAAGCCACCCACCGCGGTGGCTTCTTTTCTTATCCCCTTTAGGCTAGAATCGAAGCTATGCGTTCACAACTCAGACAAGCACCGCTGTTCCTTCTGGGCTGCCTGTTAGCCCTGACCCTGCTGGTCGCCGGCTGCGGCGCGGCCGGCAACGCCACCGCGACCACAGCAGCCCCGACTGAGGCCATCGCCGGCGGCGCACTGGCCACCAGCACCGTTCCCACCGCCCCCGACACCACCGGCTCTGCGGCCACAACGGACACCTACCCGGCCCCCGCGACGAGCGCGGAGAGCCTGAGCGCCTACCCGTCCGAGGGCGAGGCGGCTGTGCCGGCCGAGAGTTACCCCGCGCCCGCGGCCGAGGAGACCTTCCTGGAGCCACGCTTCCGCATCGATCAGCCCGTCACCGCGGCCACAACGACCATCACCGGTCAGGCGCCGCCCAACCTGGTGCTGGCCGTGCTCGACGTGACCTATGGCGGCGCGCCGCTAGGTCAGGGCCGCAGCGATGAGAATGGCGTGTTTTCCGTCCCCGTCAGCGGCCTGATTGCGGGCAACCGCATCGGTCTGGCCATCGGCGAGTTGCCGCAAGGCCTGGACATCGCCCAGACGGCAGAGACGTACTTCCCCTACCGGGGCGAAGGCTTCCAAAATCTGCCTAATATCGGCGTCTTCTACGACACGGTAGTAGTGCAGCCCTAGCGAACGACGGCCGGCTGCTCCGGGGCGGTCGGCCGTTTCGCCTCCCTCGTCGCCGCCATGCTCATCCTCCTCGTCAGCCTGCCGCTGCTGTTGCTCATCCTGCTGGCCAATTGGGTGACGGCGCGGGGCGGCGCGGGGGCGCGGACGGCGTTCAATCTATTCCTGTTCCTGACCGGAGCAATACTGGTCGTCGGGGGGGTGGGGCTGCGCTTCGCGCCGGCGCTGGAGGCGACCTTGCCCAACGCCGACGGGCAGATGTTAGTCCGCGGCCTGGGCAGCGTGGCGTTGGTGGGCATGGGCGTGTGGGGCATGGTGGTCAGCCTCCGGCCGGCGCGCCAGTGGCTCCATCGCTCCCTGCCGGCTCTCGACCCCGACTCATCCGTCCATACGCTGGCGCTGGCCCTGGTGGGCGCGCTGGCAGCCAATGCCATCGTTTCTTCGGGGGCGGGGCTGGAGACGCTGGCTGCGGCCGGCATAGAGGCGACGCTGCTCGACGTGCTGGCGCAGGGGCTTGTCTTTGTGCTGGCCGCCTGTCTGGGCGTCGGCCTGCTGACCCGGCGCGACACAGCCGCCCTGACGGAACGGCTGGGCCTCCAGCGCCCCACGGCCGGCCAACTCTGGACGGGCGTGCGCTGGATGGTCTTCTTCGTCTTCCTGCAAGGTTGCATTGGCGTCACCTGGGCGCTGCTGTCGCCGGAGCAGGCCGGGCAGATCAGCGGCATCACTGACGCCCTGCTGGGCAACTTCGATACGGTCGGGGAGTGGTTTCTGCTGGCCGCGGCCGCCGGGCTGGGCGAAGAGATGTTCTTTCGCGGCGCGCTTCAGCCCATCTTCGGCATCGTGCCCACCTCGCTCATCTTCGCCGTCTCCCACGTGCAGTATGGCCTCAGCCCGGCCACGCTGACCATCTTTCTGCTCAGTATCGTCCTGGGCATCATCCGCAAGCGCAGCAACACCACCGTCGCCATCCTCGTCCACGGTGGCTATAACTTCATCCTCGGCCTGCTGAGCCTGCTGGCCATCTGGGCGCAAGCGACCCTCACCCGTTAGGCGGCCAGAACAGGAATAGCCCGGCCCGTCACGGTTTGCCCGCGGCCCCGCCATCTGGTATAATGTCCTTTGCATTGCAGTCGGGGCATGGCGCAGCTTGGTAGCGCGCTTCAATGGGGTTGAAGAGGTCGTGGGTTCGAGTCCCGCTGCCCCGACCTGGCCGTCGAGACGCTGCGTCCTTCACCGGCGCAGCGTCTTTCGTTTCAGTTCCCACTCCTATGGTCACACTCCTGTGGCCCACAGAAGTGGGCGACAGGAGTGTGCTGGCCTATGAGTAGTAAAGCGGCCCGCGTTCGCCGCGCGGTCATCGCCGTTCTGTCCTTGTTGGGGGTGGCGCTCATCGTCACCGCCGCGGCCGTCGAGTTGTTCGGTCTCGACCTGACACCCGGCTTCGGCGTTTTGCAGACGTTGGCCTTTCTCGTCGGCGTCACCACCCTGACCATCGCCATCTATCTGTGGATGAACGCCTCGCGCCCGCCGGACACACCGCGCTCGCTGCAAGCCGACATCGGGCTGCGCCTGTCGCTGACGGGGTTGGTGTTCTGCTACGTGGCCGGCTTCGCCGACCTGATCCGCATCGGCACGCACGTCCAACCGGAGTTCGACCGGCCGTTCATCGGCCCGCTGCAATTGGGTGGACTGGTCTTCGGTCTGCTCGTCCTGGTCAGCGGCATGGCGCTGTTCTACACCAGCCGCGGCAAGCGCGCGGCATCATCGATGGAGTTCATTCTCAACGGCAAGAAGTAGGGGCGCGCCGTCTACTGGAGGCCGCTCAACTCAAATGGCTGGTTGAGCACAGTAAAGACGGCCGAAGTGGAGCCGATCGGCCGCTGGTAGGTGACGGCAAACTGGAGCGTCTGGTTGGGGGGAACCGTCCACGGGAAAGGCGGGTTGGTGGCCAATAGCAGGTAGTCCGAGCCGGTCGGCGTGCGTAGCGAGAGGTCTTCGGAGGTGATGACCAGCGGCTGCGCGCCGACGTTGGTCACCTGCCCGACGATGATCAGGTTATTCAGGTCGGGCGTAATGGTGGCCTCTTGCAGCGAGATGACGACGCTCTGGCCGGCATCGCCGCCGGCCGTGAAGGGCAGCACGGATTGGATTTGCGCGCCGTCCGGCGCGGTCACGGTCCAGGTCAGGGTGGGGCTGACCAGGCCGGCCGGAATCTGGTAGCCGGCCGTGGCGCTGACCGATTGCCCGGCGTTGACGAAGCCGGCCAGCGGCGGGAAGTTGCCCAGCCGGCTGGCGATGGGGTTCAGGGCGTACTGGTTGCCCAGTTCATCCGACAGCGTGAAGCGATAGGCGCTCGTGTCGATGGCCGTCAGGCCGACGTTTTGCAGCACGAAGTCGATCAGGAAGAAGCCGAAACCGGTCGGCGCTTCGGGCCGGTTGGTCAGGAAGGAGTTAGCCTGCACGGTGATCTGGGCGTCGCCCAGTTGGGCCGATTCGCCCAGTTGGATGACGTTGCCGCCCGCGCCCTGGTCGGCCGCGGCCACCTCGTAGCGCCCGCGCACCACCAGCCGGTCGGCCTCGTCGCCGCCCAGGAGGATCAGCGAAATACCCGGCGATAGCTGGCTGAAGACGCTGCGATCGGTGCTGGGCACGCGGCTGCGGCTGTCGAAGGCAAAGGTGTGGACCGTGCCGCCGCGCGTCGTAATCGTCATCTCATTGCCGGGGGCCAGCGATTCCAGCAACGTGCGGTTAGCCTCTGTGTCGGGCAGGCCGAAGACGTAGTTGACCACTGTGCCAACCACCCAGGCGGCGTTGGCGTCATCGATCTCCGGGTTCCACAGGCCATCGACGCCGATGCTCTCCGGCTGGACGGGGCGCTGCTGGTCAACGATGCCCAACGTGGCGGGCATGTCGAGGGTGACGGTGAACGTGCCGGTGTCGCTGATGCCGACGATGACCGACTGGTCCTGCGCCGGGGCCGCGGTGGCTTCCGGGAAGGGCGTCGGCTCGCCGGCGGTCACGCCGTCTTCTTCCTGGCCGCCGCCGATGCTCGGCCGCAGCAGCAGGTAGCCGAGGATGCATGCGCCCAGCAGGGCCACGACGGCGACAATGGCCAACAAGAGCAGGGCCGGATTGGCCGTCAGGCGTTGGAGGGGGCTGCTGGTGGGGGGTTGCGGGTCGGCCGACATGGTGTGCTTACAGCTAGGACGCCGGAAATGCGCTCCGGGTTCCGCTCCTTAGGGAATGCCGATGGGCAGCGGCAGCGGCGCGACGCGCAGGCTGATGTTGGACTCGCCCGTGCCCACGATCTGGGTGTACCTCAGCAAGGGTACCTCGACGCGCACAGCCCCACTGCTGGGAATGGCCTCGAAGCGCACCGTACCGGCCTGGTTGGTGTAGCCGAAGGCCAGCAGGCGGCCGTTGGTGTTGTCATAGAGGGCCACGGCCACGTTCTCGATGCCTTCGTTGATCTCCGGCGTGAAGTTGAAGTTGCTGTCGTAGAAGACGGTCACGTTGACCGTGGTCGCGCCCTGCGCGCCGGTGGCCGGTGTGGCCGTCGGCAAGGGCTGGATAGTCACTTCGGGGATGACGACCGGCGACGGCGTCAACAATTGCGATAGATCAAAGGGCGTCGGCGTCGGCAGTGGCGTGATGGTCGGGGCAATGATGACGCCCCCGCCCCCACCACCCGTCGTCGGCGGCACGAAGGCGGTCGTCGGCGTAGCCGTCGGCGGCACGCTTGAGGTGCAGGCCAGAGTGTAGGTGAACTGCGCCGCCTGCTCGACCGGCACGGGGTTGACCGGCCCGACGAGGACGTGCAGCCAGCCGGTGTAGAACGAGGTGAAGGTCAGCCGGCTGCCGCGGTCGCCGGGCGCTTTGTCGTCGTTGCCCAGCTGCGGGTTAAAGTCCTCGCCGTTGGGGCCGAGCATGATCATGTTGGTGTCGGTGACGGCCGAAAGCTGGTTCGTCTCGCAGGTGATGGTGACGCCCGGCTTGACCCAGATGCGATAGAAGTCCTGGTCGGGGCCTTGGTTGAAAGGCGGCACGAAGTTGAATTGCTGCGACTGGTTGTCGCCGAAGAGACAGGCGATGTCCAGCCGGCCGTTTGGCTCGCAGATGTCGGAGCCGGTGCGCGTCGGGAAGAGCGTCGCCGTGGCCGTGGGCGTCGGCTGCTCCATGGCGTCGATGGCGAAGCAGTAGGTGCGGTTGGCGGCATCGGCCGGGCTTTTGTTGACGACGCGGGCGAAGAACATGCCCGTCGTATCGGCCTGCACAACCAACTGCGAGGCCAGATCGCCGGCCGCGCCGAAATCATCGTTCTCGGCCACGGCCTGGCCGCGCTGGTTGTAGACGGTCAGCACGGTGTCGATGCCGGGCGAGAGCTGGCTGGTGGTTAGCTGGTAGTAGGTGCCGGCCTTGACGGCAAAGGTATAGAAGTCGAGATCGCCGGGGGGCCAGAGCGTTAGCTGGCAGAGGGTGGTGGTGGCGTCGGGCTGAACCTCGTAGGCCTCTTCAAAGGCGTCGTTCGGCTCGGTCAAGTCAACGAAGATGGGCGTGCCTGTGGCCGCCGTCGGCCGGATGGTGGGCGTCGGTGTGGGGTCGTCCTCGGTGATGATCAACTCGGCGCTGTCGCGCGCCAGCGTGGCCGTGCCGGTGGTATTCAGCCGCAAGACCAGGTTCAGTCGCCGTTCGCCCGTGGAGACGGCATTGTTCAGCAGGGTGACGTTGAACGTCTGGGTCGTCTGCGAGGCACTGGTGAAGGTCAGCGTGCCGGTGGCGGGTGTGAAATCGATGTTGGGCTGGGCCGTACCGGGCAGGGTGGAGTAGGCCACGACGACGTTGTTCTCCGCGCCCGCGGCCGGGGCCTGGTTGATCGTCACCGAGATGGCCACCGTGCCAGCGTTCTCCGCAAAGGTATAGGTTGCCTGGGCGAAACCGACCTGAGGCAACTGGTCGGGAATAGCGCCCACGGTCGGGGGCGGCGTCGGCGCGCCGAGATACGCCAAGCCGACCATGATACCCAAGAGAATCAGGAAGATGTGCCCAAACCGCGCCCGTGTGAAGCGTTTGATCATGTGCCTCATTACAGCCCAGGCCAGTCACAAGCCCACCTGGACAGATGGATTATAGGGCCAGAGGGACGGCTGGGCAAATCCAACCGCGCCGGGGCACAAAAAAGGACAGCCGGCGCGCCGGCTGTCCTGCTTTCCGTCACTGGCCACTGGCCACTGACACACTGGTCACTATCTTCTCTACCCGTTCCCATTCTCAGGAATGGCGCTGTGCAGCACTTCATCCACCAGCCCATAGTCACGCGCCTGGACAGCGGTCATGTACAGGTCACGGTCGGTGTCCTTCTGGATGCGCTCGATGGTCTGGCCGGTATGGTAGCTGAGGATCTTGTTCAGATCGGTGCGCAGGCGCAGGATTTCCTGGGCCTGGATGGCGATGTCGGACGCCTGGCCGCGCGCGCCGCCCAGCGGCTGGTGCAGGTGGATGGTGGCGTTGGGCAGGGCATAGCGCATGCCCTTGGTGCCGGCCGTCAGCAGGATCGTGCCGAAGCTGGCCGTGAAGCCGACGGCGACCGTGGACACGGGACAGGCAACCTGCTGCATGGTGTCGTAGATGGCCATGCCGGCGTAGACCTGCCCGCCGGGGGAGTTGATGTACATGCGGATGGGTTTGGAGTCATCCTCGCTGGCCAACCACAGCAATTGGGCGACGATCAGGTTAGCGATCTGGTCGTTGATGGGCGTGCCGAGGATGATGATCCGCTCCTTCAGCAGGAGCGAGAAGATGTCATAGGCCCGTTCGCCCCGGCCGGTCGTTTCGACGACCATCGGGACGAGGGACGTTGGAATGTCGAACATGGCTGCTTCTCCTCAAGCCTTGACGCCGGCGGCGGCCGCCGGCAATTGAACAGTAAATCGACGCCGCGATCAACGCAGAGTATAGGCGGCGGGTGTTAGATTTCCATTGTCGGCGCGAGCACGGCCAGAGCCGCCGCCGGCGCTACTCCTCTTCGTCCTCGGCCGCCTCGGCCGCCAGCGTGGCCAGGTCGGGCGCTTCGCCGCTCAGGATGGCGCGGATGCGCTCATAGACCTTGTTGCTGAGCACCGCGCCGCTGATAGCGTCAAGCCCCTGGCCGCTACGGTAGTAGTTGCGCAGGCTCTCGCGCAGACCCTCATTGTCGAAGCGGGCCACGCGCTCTTCGATCATCGGCTCAAGGTCGGCGGCGTCGATGCGAACGTGCTCATCGAGAATGAACTGGCGCAGGGCCAGCTGGTGGCGCAGCTGGTTCTCGGCGTTCTCGCGGAAGTCCTCGCGCAGTGACTCTTCGGTCATGCCTTGCAGGTTCAGGTAGTCCTGGAACTCCCAGCCGCTGCGGGCCAGGCGATTCTTGAAGTCCTCAACCATGTCGTCCAACTGAGACTCGATGGCCGCGGGCGGATAGACGAGCTGAGCGTCTTCCAGCAAATAGTCGGTCATCTCCTCGATGAGGCGCTCCTTTTCGGTGTCCTCGGCCTCGCGGGTCAGCTCGACGCGCAGCGCTTGGCGCAGTTCGTCCAGCGTCTCGTGCCGGCCGTCGAGCTTGGCCAGTTCGTCGTCGATAGGCGGCAATTCGCGCTTCTTGACTTCCAGGATGGTCACGTCGAAGCGCGCCTCGCGGCCGGCATGATCCGGCTCCGGCTCATACGGGTCGGGGAAGGTGATGCTGAACTGCTTCTGATCGCCGACGGACAGACCAACGAGGTTCTCCACAAATGGTGTGTCGGGGAAGAGCGTCTTGGGGTCCAGTAGGATGTCCAGGCGTTCCTCATCGAACAGGACTTCGTCGCCGGCAGCTTCGGTCTCGGTCGCCATGTCCTCAGTCGTTTCTGCTTCGGCCGCTTCACCCGCGTCGGCCTCAGCCGCCGGTGGCCGGGCGGCCAGATGGCCGCGTCCGCTGATGGCGACGACGTCGCCCTCGGCCGCGGGGCGCTCGACCGTCTCGATCACCTGATGGTGCGACTGGACGTGCTCCAGCGCCTCCTGGACGGCCTCATCGCTGACGCTGACGGCCTCCAACTCCTGCCGCCGCTCGCGGTAGTCCCCCAGCGTCACCGTCGGCGACAGGGGCACAGTGAAAGTCAGGGTCAGGGGCTTGATCTGGATGTCATCCAGCGATGCCTGGGCGTAGGGATCGATGTCGGCCTGGCTGAGCGCCTCTTCAAAGACGGGCTGGACAAGGTCTTCGACGGCTTCGCCGCGCAGCGTGTCCGCGCCGATGCGGCGAACAACGACGTCATAGGGGGCCTTGCCGGGTCGAAAGCCGGGCAAATTGATCTCGCGACTCAGTTCGCGGGCCTTTTGTTGCATGGCCTTCTGCACGCGCGCTTCGTCAACTTCGATGGTCAGGGTCAATTGCCGCTTGTCGTCTTCAGCGGTCTGGATCGTCAGGGTCACAGGACTTACCTCTTGAAAGGAAAAGCGTTGCTGCCGCGCAACGCTTTGGGTTGAAAATGGGGATGGAGGGACTCGAACCCACACGCCTCGCGGCACATGATTCTAAGTCATGCGCGTCTGCCAATTCCGCCACATCCCCGGCAGGGCATTGTGATATTATAGCTCAGGCGGCCACTGCTTGCCAAAAGCCGCGATGCAACTCTTCGCGCAGCCCGCTCTGCGCGTCAATATGACAAGGAGCCTCCTGATGAGCACGCTACTGGTCAAGAATGCCCTCGTTCTGGTCACGATGGACGACGCGCGGCGCGAGATCGCCGGCGGCGGCCTGTTCGTGCGCGACAACGTGATTGCGATGGTCGGGCCAACGGCCGATCTGCCAACGACGGCCGACGTCGTCCTCGACCTGCGCGATCACGTCGTCCTGCCCGGCCTGGTCAACACCCATCACCACCTCTACCAGAGCCTGACGCGCGTCATCGCCCAGGACGCCGACCTGTTCACCTGGCTGAAGACCCTCTACCCCATCTGGGCCAATCTGACCGACGAGGCCGTCTACGTCAGCACCGTCACCGGGCTGGCCGAGCTGGCCCTGTCCGGCTGCACCACCAGCAGCGACCACCTCTACATCTACCCCAACGACTGCACGCTGGACAGCCAGATCCGCGCCGCGGCCGACATCGGCCTGCGCTTCCACGCCGCCCGCGGCTCCATGTCGCTGGGCGAGAGCCAGGGCGGGCTGCCGCCCGACCGCGTCACCGAGGACGAGGCGACCATCCTGCGCGACAGCCGCCGGCTGATCGAGACCTACCACGACGCCCAGCGCCACGCCATGACCCGTGTCGTGCTGGCGCCGTGTTCGCCCTTCTCCGTCACGCCGGATCTGATGCGCGAGTCGGCGGCGCTGGCCCGCGCCTATGGCGTGCGCCTGCACACCCA
>ERZ724513.578-NODE-578-length-18115-cov-9.986489_pt1 | contig 18115 bp, 12 predicted proteins | sample MGYA00376046_ERZ724513 | MGnify/ENA primary metagenome ERZ724513 (study PRJEB28724, sample SAMN07190883) | activated sludge metagenome | isolation source: activated sludge of sewage treatment plant in Hong Hong | place: Hong Kong | collected 2016-03-17 ...
TACGGCTCATCGCCCTGCCCTACCCCGCCCCGGCCGACACCGCCGAGCCGATCCTGTTGCAGGCCGTGCGCGCCGGCGCGACCGTGGAATTCCTCCACGGCGAGGCGGCCGACGCGGCCCAGGCCGCCGGCGGTATCCTGGCGCAACTATACTACCCCATCAACTGACCCCCCACGCGCCACGTGGGCCACAAGCCGCGTGGCCCACGGGTCGCGGAGGGCCGACATCAATGTGTCCGCCCTCCGCGGCCGTCGCGCCCCAGCCCACGACCGGCCACGCCCGCGGCCCTTTCCGTCTGCCCGTTCGCCCCACAATGTGCTAGACTCCCTGTTAGCAAAGTCGTAAGGCACGCCCGCTAGACTCTCCACGGTCGCGCGAAGGGCGCGACTGTGTCATCAATCATCCGGAACGTGAAGGTATGAACGGCAAGAAGAACAACGCCATCTACGTCGTCGGCCACGTCAACCCCGACACCGACTCCATCGCCGCGGCCATGGGCTACGCCTGGCTGCTGCAAGACCAGGGCCAGAACGCCATCGCCGCCCGCGCCGGCCACCTGAACCCGCAGACGAGCTGGGTGATTAACCACCTGGGCATCGAGCCGCCGGCGCTGCTGACCGACGCCTCGCCCCGGTTCGAGACTATCTCCCACCGCCTCAACACCGCCGCGCCCGATCACCCCCTGCGGGAGGTCTGGTCTATCGCCAACCGCACCGGCGGCGTGGCCCCCATTGTGGATAGCGAGGGCAAGCCCTTCGGCCTGGTGACAGTCATCAGCCTATTCGACTTCCTCAGCCGCACGGTCGGCTCCCACCCGCGGCGCGAGGAAATGCGTATTGGCGAACTGATGGATATGCCCGGCCGCGAGGCCTGCGACGACACCGTGCCCCAATTCCAGGCCGGCGGGCGCGTCCGCGACGCGCTCAACCGCATCATGCGCGAGGAGCGCAACGAGTTCTGGGTGGTGGACGACAACGGCCGCTACGTCGGCATCTGCCGCCAGCGCGAGGCGCTCAACCCGCCCCGCCTGCAAGTCATCCTCGTTGACCACAACGAGCCGGGCCAGGCCATCGGCTCCATCGACGAGGCCGACATCATCGAGATCGTCGATCATCATCGCCTGGGCAACCCCTCGACGCGCACGCCCATCCGCTTCACTGTCGATGTCGTCGGCAGCACCTCGACGCTCATTTCCGAACGCATCAACGACGCCGGCCTGAGCGCGCCGCCAGAGTTGGCCGGGCTGCTGCTGGCCGGGCTGCTGTCGGACACGCTCATCCTGACCTCGCCAACAACCACGCCGCGCGACCACGAGGCCGCCGAACGGCTGGCGCGCTGGTCATTCGTCGTCGGCTCGCCGCTGGCCGGAGAGACGGTGCAGAGCTACGGCGAGAAGGTCATCGCTTCCGGCGCGGGCCTGGCCACGCGCAAACCGGAGGACATCGTCAACGCCGACCTAAAGCTCTACGAGTCCAGCGGCCTGAGCTTCGGTGTCGCCCAGGTCGAAGTGACCTCGCTCGTGGAACTAGACGAGCACCTGGAGCGGCTGCGCGACGCGCTCATCAAGCTGCGCGACGCCAAGGGGCTGAGCTTTGCCATGCTGATGGTCACCGACGTGGTACGCGGGTCGAGCCGGCTGGTGCTGACGTCCGACGTTCCGGGGTTGGGCGGTCTACCCTATGCCAAGCTGCCCGACGGCACGCTGCGCGCTCAGGGCGTCGTCTCGCGCAAGAAGCAACTCTTGCCGGCGTTGCTGAGCGCGCTGGAATAGGGTCGCGCGGTGATAAGCTCCGGCTTCGTCTTCGTGCAGTGCGGCGACGACGCCTGCCGGCTGCGCTTTCCGGTTGAGGTCGCGGTGGTTGAGTCAAGGGTGGTCTGCCCGCGCTGCCGCGGGCCGGTGGCCGTCATCGCCGCCGTGGCGCCGCTGCCGACGGTGGCCCGGTCGCTCCTTCCGCCGGTCGATGGCGCGACGAGCGTCCGCCTTGTGGCTCTGCTGGACAACATCCGCAGCATCCACAACATCGGCTCGATGTTCCGCACCGCCGACGGCGCCGGCCTCGACCACCTGCACCTGGCCGGCATCTCGGCCACGCCGGAGCACCCCCGCCTGGCCAAGGCGGCCCTCGGCGCGCACCTGACTATGCCGTGGACGTACCACCGCAACAGCCTCGACGCGGCGGCGCGGCTGAGGGACGAGGGTTTTTGTTTATGGGCGCTGGAGCGGACGGCCGAAGCCTCGCTACAACCGTCGCTCTACGACGCCGGGCCGCCGGACGCCCCCCTGGCCCTCGTCGTCGGCAACGAGCGAGCCGGCGTCGATCCCGGCCTGCTGGCCCTGTGCGACGGCGTGTTCAGTCTGCCCATGCGCGGCGGCAAGTCGTCGCTCAATGTGGCCGTCGCCTTCGGCATCGCCGTCTATCACTTGCGTTTTGCCGCGGCGCCGGTGGCCGCGCGCTAAGGAGTTAGCTATGCTGACACTCGGACGATTGGACGACACCCCCATCGGCACGATCTGGGCCGCGGCCGCCGACAGCGCTCTGCTGGCCGTCAGCCTGTGGGACGACCCGACGCGCCTGGCCGCCGACGCCGGCCGCCTGACCGATGAGGCGCTGGACATGGCCGCCCCACCGGGGCCAATCGTCGTCGCCGCGCTGGCGCAGTTGGACGAGTATTTGCGCGGCGAGCGGCAAGTGTTCGACCTGCCCCTGCCCTGGCCGGCGCTGACACCCTTCGCGCGGGAGGTGCTGACGCGCGTCTATGCCGTGGCCTACGGCCGGACGAGCAGCTACGGGGCCATCGCCGCGGAGATGGGCCGGCCGGGGGCCGTTCGCGCCGTCGGTCAGGCCAACGCCAACAACCCCATTCCCATCGTCATCCCCTGCCACCGCATCCTGGGCACAGACGGCAAGCTCCACGGCTACGGCGCGCGCGGCGGCCTGGAGACGAAGGCGTGGCTGCTGCGGCTGGAAGGGAGTTGGTTGGTCTAGCGCGGCGCTAGACCCCCTCGGCCGCCGGCCAGGCTTCGGCCAGCCGGCGCACGCCCTCGATGATCTCCGCCTCGCTCAGGCCGCTGAAGCCGAGCAGGATCGATGGCGGCGCGGGCCGTTCCAGATGGTAGGGCGCGCCGGGATGGACGCGGACGCCCCGCGCCGCCGCCTCGCGCACCAGCCGGGCTTCATCGACGCCCGCCTCCGGGAAAACCATCACGTGCAGCCCGGCCGCCAGGGGCGAGAAGCGTACCCGCGCGCCCAGCCGAGCCGTCAGCGCCGCGCCCAGCATCGCCCGCCGCTGGCCATAGAGGCGGCGCAGGTGGCGCAGATGGCGCTCGAAGTGCCCCTCGGCGATGAAGTCGGCCACGGCCGCCTGCGTCAGCGTCGGCGCGCCGCGGTCGACAAGGTCCTTGGCGCGGACGAAAGGCGTCACCAGCGGTGGCGGCAACACCAGATAGCCCAGCCGCAGCGCCGGGAAGAGCACTTTGGAAAAGGTACCCAGATAGACCACCCGGCCGTCCGTATCCACCCCTTGCAGCGCCGCCAGCGAGTGGCCATCGTAGCGTAGGTCGCCGTCGTAATCGTCCTCGATGATCAGCGCCCCACGCGCCCGCGCCCAGGCCAGCAGAGCCACGCGGCGGGCCAGCGGCATCGTGCCCCCCTTGGGGAACTGGTGCGTCGGGGTGACGAAGGCCAGACGTGCCCGGCAGTCGGCGGGGATGCGGTCGACGGGTAGCCCTTCCTCGTCGACGGGCAGGCCCACCAGCCGCGCCCCATGCAGCCGGAAGAGGGTGAAGGCATCGCGATAACCGGGCGTCTCGACGACGACCTCCTCGCCGGGGTTCAGCAGCAGGCGGGCGAGGATGTCGAGCGCCTGCTGCGCGCCGCTGACGATGACCACCTGCTCGGCGGCGCAGCGCACGCCCCGCGCACGCCCCAGGTAGTCGGCCACAGCCTGCCGCAGGGGGAAGAAGCCGGCCGGCGAGCCATAGCGCGAGAGCATGGCATCGTCGGTGGACAGGTAGCGGGCCAGTAGCCGCCGCCAGACGTCGTAGGGGAACAACTCGGCGAAGGCGCGGCCCAGACCGAAATCGATCTCCGGCCGGCCGCCATCGGGCGGCGGCGCGGAATGGCCGACCTCGACCGCGCGCCGGCCCCACTCCGTCAGCGCCGGGTGGAAGCTGGCGGCGCCGTCGCCGGGCGCGGCGACCCCGCCAACGGCGACTCCGCCAACGGCGACCACGCCAGCGGCGACAAACGTCCCCGCGCCGACGCGGCTTTCGGTGAAGCCCTCGGCCTCTAGCTGCCGGTAGGCCTCGACGACGGTGACACGGGCGATGCCACTAGCACGGGCCAGGGCGCGCGTCGCCGGCAAGCGACTGCCCGGCGGCAATTCGCCCGACAGAATGGCCGCCCGCAGCTGGCGATAGACCTGCCGGTAGGCGGCATCGGCGTTGTTGGAATCCACGGTCAGCCGGATCACGTTGCGGCCTCCTCGAGATGTCGGTAAGATAGCGGCGATCAGTATGCCCTACCGCAGCACCGACAAGACCCGTCAGAAGAAGGATGCCAAACGCACGGCCATGATGCAAGCCGCCGTGCGCGTCTTTGCCGAGAAAGGATACCACGCGGCCACTGTCCGCGACATCGTGGCCGAGGCCGACGTCGCCATCGGCACGTTCTACTTCTACTTCCCCGACAAGGAGACGCTCTTCGTCCACCTCTTCGAGGAGACAGCCGCCTTCCTGCTGCAAGCCATCGACCAGGCGCTCGTCAGTCGCACGTCCTTCCCCGCCCAGTTGGAGTCGGCGGTGCAGGCCTACGTCAACGTCGCCTTCTATGAGCCGGCCGTGGTGCAACTGCTGCTAGTCGGCGGGATGGGGTCGGTGCCGTCGCTGAGCGAGCGGCGGGCGGAGTACCGCGAGAAGCTGGTGCGCGCCTGGCAACGGGCGCTGACGGCCGCCCTGGATCGCCGCCAGATAGAAGCCCAGAACACACGCCGGACGGCCGAAGCCCTCGTCGGCGCGTTCGACGAGATCGTCTACAATCTGCTCGCCTCGCCGCTGGCCGAGCAGGAGCGCTCGGTGGCCGTGCGCGACATGGTCCAGTTCGGCCTGCGCGCCGCCGGCTACCTGTATACTCCCAACCCTTAGACAGACACCAGTTCCAACCGTGACCCCGCCGCCGTCTTCTCCACCTCGATCCGCGCCGGAAACTTGTCGCGCAGCTCGTCGATGTGGGTGATGACCAGAATGCAGGCGAATTCCGGCTGGACGGCGTTGATGGCCTCGACCAGGCGCTGCCGCCCCTCCGGGTCCTGGCTGCCGAAGCCCTCGTCAATGACCAGCGTCTGCAAGCGCGCCCCGGCCCGGCGGGCCAACACCTGCGACAGGGCCAGGCGAATGGCAAAGTTGACGCGAAACTTCTCGCCGCCGCTGTAGTTCTCGTAGGGGCGCTCGCCGCTGTTGTCGGAGATTTTGATGTCCAACGTCTCGATCTGGCCGCCATCGGACTTGCGGTCGCGCTGCGTGTCGAAGCGAACGCGCATCTCGCCGCCGGAGAGGCGATAGAGTAGCTCGTTGGCGTGCTCCTCGATCTCCGGCAGGGCCGTCTCAATGAGCAACGCCTGGACGCCGTTCCGGCCGCAAGCGTCCTCCAACTGGCGTAACAGTCCGATCCGGCCACCAACGGCCTGCCGCTCGGCACGCATGTCTTTCTGCACGCGGCGCAGGTCGGCCAGCACCTCGACCTTCTGGCGGGCGGCGCTGGTGGCGCGGATAGCTCTGGCCTGCTCGTCGCGCAGGCGGGCCAGTTCGGCCTCGGCCGCGCGCAGGTCGGTGACGCCGGTCTGCGCGTCGCGCAACAACGCCGACAGGCTCGCGTGTTGCGCCTCCAGATCGGCCGCGCGCTCCGCCTGCTCCTCGCGCCGTCGCTCCAGTTCGGCCAGGCCGTCGGCCAGCGCCTTGATGGTCGCCTCGGCGCGTTGCAGGGCCTGGTACTCCTCCGGCGCAGCGCTCTGTTCGGCCAGCCGGTTGCGCGTGGCGGCATGGGCATCGGCGTCGTAACCCACGGCCGCCAGCCGCTCGTTGACCGCGGCCAGTCTGGCCTGGGCGTCGGCGGCGTAGCGCTCCTCCGCCAGGTCGCGGCGGGCGGCCAGCAGCGCCGGGCGGCCCGTCTGTGCCCACTGTTGCGCCGCCTTGTCTAGTTGTTCGCAGCGCGTCTCCAACCCGCGAATGTCGGCCATGAGCAATTGCTGCGCGCGGGTCTTCTGGCGCAGGTCTTCCGCAACCGGGCGCAAGCGCGCTTCCTCGGCCCGTAGGGCGGCCACGTCGGTCGACGCCAGCAAAGCCCCCAGTTCCGTCAACCGGTCGCGCCCGCGGCTGCTCGTCCAGCTGCTCAAGCGCTCGTCGATATGGGCCAACTGGCCGGCGTAGTTGGCCAGGCTGCGCTGCTGCGTATCGCGTTCCTTCTCGTGTTGCGGCCGGCGCTTCGTCTCCGCGCTGATCATCGCCTCGTCCTTGTCCAGCGCTTGCAGCCGCGCCTGCACCTCCCGGTAGCGCGCCCGCGACGCCTCACGCTCGTCCTCCAAATCCTTAAGCACCGACGCGCGATGCTCCTCGGTCAGCGGCTGGCCGCAAATAGGGCACTCGCCGGTGGCCTCGTCCACACGCAGGCGTTCGATGCGCTCGTTGCGCTCCTCGCCCGCGCGCCGCAGCGCGTCCAACTCGCCATTCAACTGGGCGCGTTCCCTGGCCATGTCGATCCGGCGTTCCTCGTGCGCGGCCAGCGTAGTCAGGATGTCCTGGGCCGCGTCGAGCCGCCGCTGGGCCTGGGCGTGACTGTCGGCGATCATCTCGCGCTGGGCGCGTCCGCGCTCGGCTTCCTCGGCCTGCGCGGCCAACTGGTCATGCTCCAGCTGCCACAGAGCGCTGTCGCCCTCGGCCGTCTTCAGGCGGTCGCGAGCGGCCTGCCAGGCGACCTGCTGCTCACCCAGCGCGGTCAACTCAACCTCGACCGCGGCCAGCCGGTCGCGGTGCTCAGTCAATTCGCCGGCGATGCGCTGCCGGTCGGCCAAATCGCCGGCCGCGGCTGCCTCCTGGACGGCGAGGGTCTGCACCCGCTCCTCCAGCGCCGTGCGCGCTTTGGCGATGGCCAACTCGAACGGCTGGCGCTCACGCAGCAGGGCATTGGCCTCGTCGGCGCGCTTCTGCCACGTCGCCAGTTCGGCCGCGCTCTGCTGATACGCCGCATGGGCGGCGGTGATGGCCGGGGCGCGCTCGATCAGGGCGCGTTGACTGTCCAGTTCAGCGCGGCGCGGGGCGATGTCGCCCGCCAGGCGGCGCACCTCTGCCTGCGTCCGCTCCAGTTCGGCGACCATCCGCGCCAACTGCTGGCGCTGCTGCTCGATGAGGGCGCGCTTCTCGCGCAAAGTGGCCACCAGGGTATCCTGAGCCGCCTGCTGGATGGCGACAGCCTGCTCATACGTCTCGGCCACCTCCAGTTCGCGGCGGCGCTCGCCCTCCTGGGCCAGTTCGGCGTCGATGTCGGCCAGACGGCGATCGATGACCTTCTCCTCATTCTCGGCCGCCTTGCGTCGCTCGCCGGCCAACGCCTTGTAGGCGTCCCAGCGGTTGACGCCGAGGATGTCGGCCAGGATTTCCTTGCGCCGGTTAGGCGTCTTGGTGGTGAACTCGTCGGCCTGCCCTTGCAGCAGGAAGCTGGCATTGGTGAAGATGTCGTACTGCATCCGCAGCAGTTCTTCGATGGCCCGCTGCGTCTCGCGGACGCCGGACTGGGTCAGCGTGCGCCAGCGCGGCTGGCCGCCTTCCTCGCCGCGGACGTGCAATTCCAGCTGCGTCGTCTTGCCGACGGTCTTGCGGCGGATGACACGGTAGATGGCCCCCTCCAACTCGAAGATGAAGGTCACCTCGGCAGCCTTGCCGTTGCCGGCGGCGATGCGGTTGACAACATTGTCGTCGCCGGAGCGTCCACGGCCGAAAAGCGCCCAGGTGATGCCGTCCAGCAGGCTCGACTTGCCCGCGCCGTTTAGCCCGGAAATGCAGGCCAGATGGACGCCGCTCAGGTCAAGGGCGGCCGTATCGCGGTAGGACAGGAAGTTGGTCAGGCTGAGGTAGTGGGGGATCATGGCCCTGAGGAGGTTGCGCCGCAGCGGCAGGCCGCCGCGGCGCTCAAATGGCGCTGCTGCCGTCAGCGCCCGTGGTCAGTACGTCGCGCGCCAACGCCAGCAGCGCGTCGATCTCCGTGTCCGGCCGCTCCTTGTAGCGCCAGTAGAATTCCAGCAACTCATAGGGGCTGAGCGTCTCGATGGCCAGGCCCGACGGCAGGCGGCTCTTCTCGGAACCGAGGCGGTGCTTCAGCAGGCGCAGGTCGAAGGCCTCGGCGAAATGGTCGCGAATGAGCTTCTCGTCTAGCAGCGCCTCATGCTCCTGGGCGAATTCGATCTGCACGCGGCAGATGGCCCCGGCCACGCGCTCGGCCTCCGGCAGTTGGGCCATGATGTCGTCCATGAAGGTGTCGGCATTTTTGGCAGAGACGAACAAATCGACGAAGCGGCGCGTTTCCAGAGGCATAAAACGCCACCGGGTGTGCCCGCGTGACACCTCGGCCAGGACGTAGCCCTTCGCCTCGCCCGCCTCGCCGAAGTCGATGCGCTCGATGGAGCCGGAGTAGACCACCGGCGGCTGCTCGTTGAGCACCTGATGCTTGTGGATGTGGCCCAGGGCGACGTAGTCGAAGCGCGGGTCGCTGACCAGCCCTTCGCTGAGCGTCAGGTCGTGGCCGAGCATGATGTTGCGCTCGCTGCTCAGGCGCGCCCCGTGGACACTGGCGTGGGCGGTCAGGATGAGCGGCAGCGACGGATCGACTTCGCCCTCCAGCGTGGAGGTCAGCGCCTCGTGGATGCGGTCGAGGATGGCGTCATGGATCTCGTCGAGCGTCTTGCCGGTCATATCGTAGCGGGCCAGGAAGCGGCTGCGCGTGACCCAGGGCAGGGCCAACACCTGCACCGGCACGCCCAGCTCGGCCGGCGTCCATAACTTCAGCTTGTCGGCCACGAAAACGTGGGGCACCGACAACGTGGCGAACTCCTGCAAGGTGTGGGCGCGATTCTCGGCCGGGGCAATGTCATGATTGCCGACCAGCAGCAGCGTGGCGATGCCCGCCCGCGATAGGCGCATCATGCGCTCGCCCCAGGCGCGCTGGAAGGTTGGCTGCGGGTTGCGGTCCTTGTAGGCGTCGCCGGCGAAGATGACCAGGTCAACCCGTTCGGCCAGCGCCGCGTCGATGATTTGATCCAGCGCGGCGAGGAAATCGACGACGCGCTGCGGCAGGCCCGTCTGTGGATCATGGCGGCCGTAGTTGGCGATATCGATGTGGGCGTCGGCAAAATGGAGGATGCGCACGCTCATAGGTCGTTCCAATGCGCGCTCCACCGTCCGCGCGAGCGGGAGTGCAGAGGAGCAGGGGAGCAGGAGGTCACGGAGTGAACACCCCCAGGCTGTAGAAGTCGTCGCTGTTGGGCAAGTCCTTGGGGAAGATGCGCTGGACGACGACGTAGTACGTGCCCGGCATCAGTGTCACCTGAACGGTCTTCTCGCCGCCGTAGATGGCGGGGTTGCTCTGGCCGCGGAGGACCTTACCAGCGTCGTAGACGGCGATGTTGAAGTTGCTGTCCGAGGGGATGTTGCCCAGGCGGATGGTCGCCCGGCCGAAGGCGGGCCACTCGAAGTAGTAGGCGTTGTAGAACTGGTCGGAGAGGACGAAGTTGCCGCTCAGCGGGCTATTCAGTGGCAGGTAGGTCGCCCAGAAGAGCAAGTTGTCGCTGCCGATCTTCGGCGCAATGGGCACGAGGCTGCGGTGCGTTGGCCAGGTCACGCCTGAGCCAACGTTGAGCCGATCAACGGTGGAGACGACGCGCTGTTCGCGCGGCGTGTTGCCGCCGAAGACGTAGAGGTTGTCGCGCCAGAACGCGCCGCGCGGCCAGTCGAAGGGCGGGTCTGTGGGCCGGCCACCCCAGCTAAACTCGCTACTGAGGACGCGCCAGCCGTTGGCCAGCGGGTCATAGACTTCTACTTCGGGCACGCCATTGCCCTGCGCGTCGAGGCCGCCGAAGACGTACCAGTTGCCATCGGGGCCGATGGCGCTGCCGGCGTTGTAGCGCGGGAAGTTGAGTGGCCCGGTCGGCTGCCAGTCCGTGCCCGTCGCCGGGTTATAGCACTCACCGGCGGTCAGCAGCACAATGATGGGCTGGCCGGAAACGTCCACGCCTGTCGTCAGACCACCAACGACGCACAGGCCGCGATTGGCGGCGCTGACCCAGGCCGCTGTGTGGGCGTAACGGGCCGTAGCCATCGGCCGGAAGGCTTCCCACTGGTTGGTGCTGGGCGTGTAGCGGTAGGTGTTGTTGAGGATGACGGCATTAGGCAGAAAGGGCGGAATCGTGGTGATGCCACCGGTGAGGTAGTAGGATGTTTCGTCCGGCGCGGCGACAGCCGAGGCCCAGGCAAGCATCTTGCCGCCGGGCAGCAGCGCCGTCGGGATGGGCGCGGCCGTGTCCCAGAAGTCGGTCGTCAGGTCATAGACGAGGTGGGTGTTGGCGTAATCGCTGGTGTTGCCATTAAATCCGCCGGGAACGTAGATGCGCCGGCCCAGCCGGACGGCGGTCGTGTTCGACAGGCCGGCGCCGGGCATGTCGGCCAGTTCCGTCCACTGGCGCGACTCGGCGTTGTAGCGCAGCAGCCGGTTGGACAGCTCGGGTATGCCCTGGAGGCGCGTCTGGCCGCCGATGACGTACATGTCAACGCCATCGCTGGCGAAGGCGTGGCGGCTGACGCCGCCAAAGGGCAAATTGCTGACCTGTCGCCAGCGCTGCCCGCCCTCGTGCATGACCGCCGAAAACCGCAATGTGGCTGTGGCCGGCGCGCCGGACTGGTAGTCGGCCACCAGGATGTAGTAGGTGTGACCGCGGATGACGCGGATCGATGTCTTGGACTGGAAGCCCAGCGTGTCGTCGGCGCAGGAGAGCGAAGTCAGCGCCGCGCACGTGCCCTCGAAGACCGCCAGAATGGTGTCGTAGTTCGTGCCTTCCGTCGTCAGGGTGATGATGCCCGTATCGCCGGCGACAAGCACGTGCCAGGCGGTGCGGTAGCCGCGCGGGTTGGTCGGCACGCCGTAGGCGCAGGAGAGCAGCGGGTCGGTTGCCTCGGTGGTGAAGGGGTTGGTCACTGTGCCGCTGCCGTCGGCGGTGTGGCCGAAGGACAACTCGAGGGAGGTCGCCGTGGCGCAGGTGTCGGCCGCCGGGGCGGCTTCGGTCCACTGCGGCAGGTCAGCGATTTCGATCTCATCGGGCAGCCAGACCGATGGCGGTTCGGCGACGATGAGCGGCGCATCCGTCTGATTGGCGGTCACGTCCTCGGCCCAGGCGCGCGCGATGAACATTGGCAGGGCAATCAGCCCGAGGAGAGCAAAGATGGAAACAAGCGAACGACGCATATAATCGCCAATGATAGCAACCCTTGTCCGAAAAGGCACACCGGCACGACCGGCCGGACTTAACACGAAGGCGCGAAGACGCTAAAGAAGAAGACAGTTTTCTTCTTTGCGCCTTCGCGTCTTTACGTTGAATTCTTACTGTCAGACGCGCCGCAGGGCCAGATCGACCGGGGTGTCGCCGACAGTCACTCGCTGGCGGAAGAGCGCATCGTCCCAGTCGCCGGGCGTTAGGGTCGTGGCCAACGTCTCGGTGCGGATGTAGTCGGCGAAGTTGACCAGCGCCGTCGCCAGGTCCCAATCAGCGGTGTAGGCCAGCTCGATCCGGTCGGAGATGTCCAGCCCGGCGTCCTTGCGCATGGCGTTGACCGCCCGCACGAGGTCGCGGGCGAAGCCTTCCTGCAACAGTTCCGGCGTCAGGTGTGGGTCAACGGCGACGGTGATGCCCTTGCCGCTGGCAACGGCCAGGCCGCCGCGTGATTCCGTCTGCACCAGCACGTCGTCGCCGTTCAGTTCCACCGTCTGGCCGTTGACCACCAGCGACAGCCCCGCGCCCGATTGCAGGCGCGTGGCCGCCTCGGTCGGGTCCAGTTGCGCCAGGGTAGCGCGGACGGCCGGGAACAGCGGCCCCAGCTTTGGCCCCAGGCTGCGGTTGTTGGGCAGCAGCTTGTAGCTGACCAGTTCGCCTACTTCCGAGACGATCTCGATGGTTTTGACGTTGATCTCCTCGGCCAGCACGGCGGCCAACTCCTGCAAGTCGGCCCGCTGTTGCTCTGAGCCGACGAAGACGCGCGCCCGGGCCAGCGGTTGGCGCAGCTTGACGTCGGCCGAGCCACGCGCCGACCGGCCGAGCGCCGCCGCGTCGATGACCAGGCGCATCTTGTCCAGCAGCCGGTGGTCAAGCGCGTCCGCGTCAGCCTGCGGGTAAAAGTGATGATGGACGCTAAGCGGTGCGCCGGCATCCACCGCCCGCACGAGGTTCTGGTACATGGCCTCGGTCACAAAGGGCAGGAACGGGGCCAGCAGCTTGATGAACTCGACGAGCACGTGGTAGAGCGTGGCGTAGGCCGCGGCCTTGTCGGCGTCGGCTTCGCTCTTCCAGAAGCGGCGGCGCGAGCGGCGAACGTACCAGTTGGACAGGTCGTCCAGCAGCAGTTCCAGCGCCGCCGCGGCCCGCTCCGCGTCCCAGGCATCCAGCGCGGCGCGCACGTCGAGCGTCGTCTCGTTGAGGCGTTCGACGATCCATCGGTCTAGTTGCGTCGCGCCGGGGGGGAGCTCACGCCAAGGCGCTGAGGGGCGAAGGCGCAAAGGAAGAGAAGAAAGTTCTGAAACTTCTTCCTTGGCGTCTTGGCCTTCTTGGCGTCTTGGCGTGAGATCCTCTCCCGTGTCCGGCGTCCAGCCATCGGCATTGGCATACGTCACCAGGAATGAGTAGACGTTCCACAGGGGGATGAGGAAGCGCCGCCGGGTCTCGTCGCCGCGGTTAAAGCCATATTGCAGGTTCTGCTCCGGCTTGCACGAGGCATAGAGCCAGCGCATCGTGTCCGCGCCCATGCGCTCGGCGGCCTCGTTGAACTCGATCGAGTTGCCCCACGACTTGTGCATGGGGCGACCGTCCTCGTCCACCAGCGTGGCGTAGCCGAACAAGTTGCGAAAGGGCGGCGCCGCAGCCAACACTGTGCTCTGGGCCAGCAGGCTGTAGAACCAGTTGCGGAACTGGCCGGGGAAGCTCTCCGAGATCCAATCGGCCGGGTACCACTTCTCCCAGAAGGCGCGGTCAGTGCGATAGTGCAGCGTGCTGAAGGCGACGATGCCGGCGTCCAGCCAGGGGTTGCCTACGTCGGTGATGCGGCTGGTTGTGGCCCCGCAGGATGGGCAGGCGATCTTGACCGCGTCGATGTAGGGCCGGTGCGGTGTGTGGTGGTGGCCGGACTCACCGCCCGCGAATACCTCCCAGCCCTCGACGGCGCGCTGTTGCAGCTCATGCTCGTCGCCGACGACGGTGAACGTACCGCACGCCTCGCACTCCCAGATGGGCAGGGCCAGGCCGTAGTAGCGCTTCTTGCTGATCATCCAGTCATGCATGTTGCGCAACCAGTCCATCTCGCGGTCATAGCCAAAGCCGGGCACCCAGTTGATCTGCTCGACGCGATCCATGATCTGATAGCGCAGGCTGGCCGCCTTCTCCTCGGCCGTGAGCTGTTCGCGCGGCTTGTCGTAGACCGGCCCCATGCTGATGAACCACTCGTCCACCAGCCGGTAGACCAACTCCGAGCCGCAGCGCCAGCAGTGGGGGTAGCGGTGGGTGTACTTCTGCTTGCGATAGAAGAAGCCGCCCTCGCGCAGGGCGGTGAAGATGTCCTCAGCCACACCGGGCGTGGTAGGGCTGCTCAGCACTTCACGGCCGGTCAGCCAGTCGAAGCCGTCAAGATAGACGCCGTTCTCATCCAGCGGAGCGACGACGGGCAGGTCGAACTCCTGCCCCAGGGCGAAGTCCTCCGCGCCGCAGCCAGGGGCGATGTGGACGATGCCCGTGCCCTCTTCCGCGCCGACTTCCGTCCAGGGGATGACACGATGGCTGTAACCCTTCTCGGCGAAGGCGGCGACCACCTGCGGCAGATCGTCGAACGGGCCGGTGTAGCCCCAGCCGATGAGGTCGGCGCCCTTCAGCCGGCCGACGACCTCGTTGTTCTTGCCCACCAGCGAGTTCTTCATGGCCCCTTCGGCCAGGTAGTACGTCCAACCGTCCTCGGCCCGCACCTGCACGTAGTCCAGTTCCGGGCCGACGGCGGCGGCGACGTTGCTGGTCAGCGTCCAGGGCGTCGTCGTCCAGACCAGCAGGGCCTCGTTCGGCCGGCCGACCAGCGGAAAGCGCACGAAGACGGAGTCGTGGGTCACGTCGAAGTAGCCGTCGGTGACGATCTCGTGCTGGCTGATGGCCGTGCCGCAGCGGGCGCACCAGGGCATGACATCGTTGCCCTTGTAGATCCAGCCGTTCTCATAGCACTTCTTCAGGAAGCCCCAGATCTGGTAGTTGTTCTCGTTGCTGAACGTGAAATACGACCCACCCAGTTCCGGCAAGCCCAGCCGGGCGACGATCTGCTCGACGGTGTCGGTCACCGGGCCGCGCGGCCCCGCGACGGTGATGACCTGCGTGGGATTCTCCAGCAGCAGATCGGCCAGCCGGCGGAGTTCGTCGGGGTCGTTCCAGTCCATCCAGTTGCCCAGGCGCATCGTCTGCTCCGTCTGCACGGCAGCATACTTCAGCACGCGCGCCTTGCAGAACTTGACGAATTCGGCCAGGCCCATGCGCTCGATGTCGCGCTTGTTGGTGAAGCCCAACTCCTTCTCGGCGTTGACCTCCACCCACAGGCCCTGGCAATCGAAGCCGTTCTGCCAGCGCAGGTTCTTGCCCTGCATGGCGTGGTAGCGCTGGTAGAGGTCTTTGTAGGTGCGGCCCCAGGCGTGGTGGACGCCCATCGGGTTGTTGGCCGTGATCGGCCCGTCGATGAAGCTGAAGGTGCCGTGTTCGGCCTCTGTCGCCGCGCGCAGCCGGCGCAGTTCGTTGAAAGCGTCCGTCTCGCGCCAGAAGGCGAGGATTCCCCCCTCCAGCGCCACAAAATCGACCTTATTCGAAACGTCGCGAAAGCCCATAGTGTTCTTCTCCGCAATCAGAGTTCACTCAGCCGCCGTAGCGCACCAGGCGCTGGGCCGCAGCCGTCAATCCGTCTTCGCGCCAGAGGCGCAGCGGTCGCGCGTCGTTGTCCAGCCAGACCGTGCGCCGGCTCTGGCCCCAGGCGACCGACAGCGACTGCACCGGCAGCGTCTCATCACCGACCGTTTCCGTCGTCGTCGCGCCCAGGACGATGGACACCGGGGTCTGGACGAGGGCCAGCAGGCGGGCCGGGTCGGAGGTATCGGTCAGCAGGGTCACGCCGCGCGTCTGGCCGGCGCTCGACCGCAGTAGAGCCAGCCCGCTGCCGGCTGGGAACCAGAACGCCTCGCCGCGGGCCACGTCCTGGTAGGCGACGCCATCGACCTGGCGCGCAGCCAGCCACTCGTCATCCTGTCGCACGGCGGCGAGGTTGACCTCGCGGCCCTCTTCCCAGAAGCGCGCCCTGACCTGCTCCGGCTGCCCGGCCGGGTTGAGGGTGACGTGGTAGAGCCACGACCGCCCCGACTCGCCCTCGCGGGCGTCGAGATCGACGCGCAGGAAGCGATAGCCGTCGGCGGCGTCGCTCAGCCGCCACGACTCGACCGTGCCGGTCGGCTGCCCGTCGCGCTTATAGCGCAACTGCCCCGCCAGCCGGGGCCGCTCATAGGGAAGCTCGTGGATGATGAAGCGCATAGATAGGGATTAGGGACTAGGGATTAGGAATTAGGTGCTAGGAATGAGTAAGTTCAGAGGTTATCAGGCGGATTAACGCTTTCTGGTGAAGAGCGTTCTTCCTAATCCCTATCCTCTAGTCCCTAACTTCCAGATAGATCCGCTTGTTAATCTTGCCCTTGCTCTTGTAGTCCGTCACCCGAATGCGGCCGACCTCGCGGGTGTTGGCCACGTGCGTACCGCCATCGGCCTGCAAGTCCAGCCCGACCAGTTCGACCGTGCGCACCTCAGTGATACCCTCCGGCAGAAGGTTGATCTTGGTGCGAATGAGATCGGGAATGGCAAAGGCTTCCTCGCGCGGCAGGATGCGCACGCGGACGGGCCGCGCTGCCGCGACCTCCGCGTTGATCGCCTCCTCGATAGCCGCCACCAGTTCCTGGCGCATCGTCTCGAATTCAAAGTCCATCCGCCCGTGCAGCGGGTCCATGTTGCCGCCGGTCACCTGCGCGCCGTAGTCGCGAAAGACAACGCCGCAGAGAATGTGCATGGCTGTGTGGGTGCGCATCAGTTGGTAGCGGCGCGTCCAGTCGAGCCGGCCGACGACGGCCGCGCCCACGGGCGGCAACTCACCGTCGATGAAGTGTACCGGCGCGCCGCCGGCCTTCTTCACGGCCGTGACCACCCACGTCTGCCCACCAGCGCTGAGCGTGCCGGTGTCGCTCGGTTGGCCGCCGCCGCCGGGGTAGAACGCTGTCCGGTCGAGGACGACGCCGCCCTCGACGTGCTGGGTCACCGTCGCCTCGAACTCGGACACATAAGCGTCCGTCGTGTATAGCAACTCCGTCATAACACCCTCGCAGGCGTCCCACTTTCTTGAGTGGGTCGCACTTTCTTCGCTCCTTGACCAGCTGCGACCACCGCTACGGCCCAAACAAAAACGCCCTCATCCCCAATGGGACGAAGGCGCAGGCGCTTCGCGGTACCACCCATCTTCCGGGCATTGCCGCCCGGCAACTCAGCCGACCACCATCATGGTCGCGGTTCAGCTAACGGAGAACCACTCCGGCCAGGTCTACTTGGCTCGCGCCGTTCGGCTGGCGACTCCCGAGGGATGTTCGGCCGCTCGTCTGTGTCTGACTTGCACCACGCTCAGACTCGCTGGACAGCACGGTTGCGGCGTACTCGTCTCGATCAAGGTCGTTCACGATTCAGTTGGGCACAATTATGGCCCAAGGGCCGGCGAATGTCAACTGCCGATGCCATGCCCCGGCAGGCCGGCTCTGTTGGTGTTCAGCGACAATGACACCGCTAAGGGAAAAGGGGAAATGACACCATAGCTACTCTGGATGTTCCTGTTCGGAGGTAGATTGAAGCCGGCGGCGGTGGAGGGCGGCCCGGCCCTGGCGACGCCAAGGGTGGTCATAGGCAGGGGGAGACGAGCCAGGGGAGTGGGTTGCAGGAAGGGGTGCCGCCGGCAGTTGGATGGGCAGAGAGGCGACGGCCAGGTGCGGGGGGCGGGAGTGAACTGCTCCAGGCGGGGCGGGCCAAGCTGGACGGGCTGGAGGAGGCCCAAGAACTGGTCGCCATAGACGACGGCCAGACGGCCATCCATGCGGTGGTGGAGGGCGAGACGGCGACCGGCCAGGTTGAGGCGCGCCGGCAGGGGCGGTAGAGACAGGACGTGGCCGAAGAGGTTAATGGTGTGGTCATTGGCGACGGTGCGCCAGTAGGTGAAGTGGATGCGGGCATTGGCCTCGGCCAGGGAGAGGACGGGACGATAAGCGGAGCCAGGTTGGGCAGCCGGCTGGCTGAAGTGCTGGTTGAAGGGTGGCAGAAAGGTAGGCAAGACGGCATTGGCCTGGGCGGTATCGCTGGCACCAGCGCGGCGCAGGGCCTTGACCAGGCGGTCTTGAAGGGTCTGGAAGAGGCGTTCGACCCGTCCCTTGGCTTGCGGCGAGTGGGCGGCGATGAGGCGGATGCCCAACTCATCTAGCAGACGGCCCAGATGGGTGCGTGGCTCCAGCCCGGCCAGCTGTTCGGCCAGCGTCGCCGTCTAGGGGTTGGCGGTGGCATCCTCCTCTTCTAGGAACACCGCCCAGACGACTTCGCTGGTGGCATCATCGATGGCCGCGTGCAATGTCAGCCACGGCCCGCGCCCTTCCAGCCAATCATGCCGACTGCCGTCAACCTGCAGGAGCATCCCCGCTTGGGCATACCGCTCCCGCCGCCGCCGATGGCGTGGTGTCCGCCGCTTGCGCGGGCTGCCCAACCCCGCCGCCCGTCGCAGCCG